>Ga0265296_1000278_pt1 | contig 89537 bp, 77 predicted proteins | sample MunlanPumphouse1_FD_189073 | JGI IMG/M metagenome (GOLD analysis project Ga0265296, IMG submission 189073) | Groundwater microbial communities from a municipal landfill in Southern Ontario, Canada - Pumphouse #1 | ecosystem: Environmental > Aquatic > Deep subsurface > Groundwater | place...
CGCACTGCCTATTCTGCACCGCATCGATCCTGCCAAGCGCGAACCGCAAGCCCTGATCCTGGCGCCAACCCGAGAGTTGGCGCTGCAAGTAGCAACCGCTTTTGAAACCTACGCCAAGCAAATGCCAGGCGTCACCGTCGTGGCTGTCTACGGCGGCGCGCCGATGGGCCCGCAACTCAAGGCAATCCGTAATGGCGCACAGATTGTTGTCGCTACTCCGGGTCGTCTGTGCGACCACCTGCGTCGCGACGAGAAAGTCCTGTCGACCGTGAACCATCTGGTTCTCGACGAAGCTGACGAAATGTTGAAGCTGGGCTTTATGGATGACCTGGAAGTCATCTTCAAGGCTCTGCCATCGACCCGCCAGACCGTGCTGTTCTCGGCGACCCTGCCGCAGTCGATCCGCGCCATTGCCGAACGCCACCTGCGCGATCCGCAACACGTCAAGATCCAGACCAAGACCCAGACCGTTACCGCGATCGAACAGGCTCACCTGTTGGTTCACGCTGACCAGAAAACCTCGGCCGTACTCAGCCTGCTGGAAGTCGAAGACTTCGACGCCCTGATCATGTTCGTGCGCACCAAGCAAGCGACCCTGGACCTGGCCAGCGCCCTCGACGCCAAAGGCTACAAAGCCGCCGCGTTGAACGGTGACATCGCCCAAAACCAGCGTGAGCGCGTCATCGACTCGCTCAAGGATGGCCGTCTGGACATCGTTGTCGCGACCGACGTTGCTGCCCGTGGTCTGGACGTTCCGCGCATCACTCACGTGTTCAACGTTGACATGCCGTACGACCCGGAATCCTACGTACACCGTATCGGCCGTACCGGCCGTGCCGGTCGCGAAGGTCGTGCACTGCTGCTGGTGACTCCACGTGAGCGCCGCATGCTGCAAGTGATCGAGCGCGTAACCGGTCAGAAAGTTGCCGAAGTACGCCTGCCAGACGCTCAAGCCGTTCTCGATGCACGCATCAAGAAACTGACCAACAGCCTGTCGCCGCTGGTTGCTGATGCCGAATCGACTCACGGTGAGCTGCTTGATCGCCTGACTGCCGACATCGGTTGCACCCCGCGTGCACTGGCTGCTGCGCTGCTGCGCAAGGCTACCAACGGTCAAGCGCTGAACCTGGCCGCGATCGAGAAGGAACGTCCACTGGTGCCGAACAACGCACCGCGTGGCGACCGTCCTGAGCGTTCCGGTGATCGTCCTGATCGTGGTGACCGCGAGCGTCGCGCGCCAATGCCTTTGGGCGAAGGCCGCGCTCGTTGCCGTACCGCGCTGGGTGCGCGTGACGGTATCGCTGCGAAAAACCTGCTGGGCGCCATCCTCAACGAAGGCGGTCTGGCCCGTGAAGCGATCGGTCGCATCCAGGTGCGTGACAGCTTCAGCCTCGTCGAGCTGCCGGAAGAAGGTCTGGAAAAGCTCCTGACCAAGCTGAAGGACACTCGCGTGGCTGGTAAGCAGCTCAAGCTGCGTCGCTACCGCGAAGATTGATCCGCCTTTGGGCTGATTGATCGAACATAAAATATCCCCGACTGGTTCGGGGATTTTTTTGCCTGCTTTTTGGGTTTACACAAAACCCTGTGGGAGCTGGCTTGCCAGCGATGACGTCAGCCGAAGCGATAAATATCCATACCCAGCGCCCCCATCGTGAAACCCTGATGCGCCACGCTGAAAACCCCGCCAGCACCGCGAGCAAAATACAACGGCAACAGATGCTCATCACTGGGGTGACTGCGCACGGCATTCGGCGCCTGCTGGCGATAATCATGCAGCGCCGTTTCATCGTCGGCCGCCAGCTTGTCGATCATCCAGTCACGAAAATCCCGCGCCCACGGTTCAATGCTTTCCGGGCCGGCATGCCAGTCCAGCTCCCGGAGGTTGTGGGTGATGCTGCCGGAGCCGATCAACAGAATGCCGTGTTCGCGCAGGCTCGCCAGTGCACGGCCAACCCGCGTCTGTAACGTCGGTCCGCCGCGACTCGGCAGCGAAACCTGCACCACCGGAATGTCAGCTTGCGGATACATCAACGACAGCGGCACCCAGACACCATGATCGAACGGTCGTTGCGGATCGAGCCGCGCCGGCAAGTCATGGGCGTTCAGCAGTTCAGCCACTTCGGCGGCCAGATGCGGATTGCCCGGTGCCGGGTACTGCACTTCAAACAGCGCACGGGGGAAACCGCCGAAGTCGTGCCAGGTTTCCGGATGCGGGTGGCTGCTGACCAGCAGTTCCTGGCTTTCCCAGTGTGCAGAGACGATGACGATGGCTTTGGGACGCGGCAGTTCGGCGGCCAGTCGCGCCAGTGCCGGGCCGCTGGCACCGGGCTCCAGCGCCAGCATCGGTGAACCGTGGGAGATAAACAGGCTGGGCAACATGGACGGGCTCCTGAGCGCTAAGATGAACCATCTTCAGTCAGATCATCGATCTGAATCCAATATAAGTTTCTGCGGTTTTTCATCGGTTTTTCAGGAGTGATCCATGCAGCCTGAGTTTTGGTACAAGAAATGGGATTCGAACCAGATCGGCTTTCATCAGGCCAAGGCCAACCCGTATTTGCAGCGCTACTGGCCGGAGCTGGCGATTGCACCGTCGGCGCGTGTGCTGGTGCCGCTGTGCGGCAAGAGTCTGGATCTGCTCTGGCTTGCCGGGCAGGGACACCAGGTGATTGGGGTTGAGCTAGCGGAAAAGGCTGTCGAGGAGTTTTTCAGCGAACATCAGTTGCAGCCGCAGATCAGCGATAAGGGGGCATTCAAGGTTTATCGCAGTGTTGCGTTCGAATTGTGGTGCGGTGATTTTTTTGCGCTGACGGCCGAGGATGTTGCCGGTTGCACCGCGCTGTACGACCGCGCCGCGCTGATTGCCTTGCCGGACGCCATGCGCCAGCGCTACGCGGCGCATCTGCAGCAGTTGCTGGCGCCGGAGATGAAAGGGCTGGTGATTACCCTGGATTACGATCAGACGCAGATTCCCGGGCCGCCGTTTGCGGTGAATGATGATGAGGTGCAGCGGCTGCTGGGCCAGGGTTGGCAGCTGGAGAAACTGGAAGAGCGAGATATTCTGGCTGAGAGCCCGAAGTTTCTGCAGGGCGGGGTTAAGTGGTTGGTGGAGCGGGTTTATCGGGTTTCTGCCTGATGGTTTTCTGTTAGCAGCTCCGGCGTCTTCGCGAGCAGGCTCGCTCCCACAGGGGAATGCGTTTCAAAGGCGGGAGCGAGCCTGCTCTCGAATGGGACTTTGCTGACAACGCATGATCTGAAGATACAAAAAAAGGCCCGCATCACTGCGGGCCTTCTTTCTTATTGCGATCAAATCAACCGCGACGACGCAGTGCGTCAATCCGCTCTTCCAGCGGCGGGTGGCTCATGAACATGCGGGCGAAGCCCTGTTTGATGCCACCGTTGATGCCGAAGGCGTTCAGGGTGTCGGGCATGTGCACCGGCAGGCCCTGTTCGGCACGCAGGCGTTGCAGAGCGCCAATCATCGCGCTGGTACCGGCCAGGCGGGCGCCGGCTTCGTCGGCACGGAATTCGCGCTTGCGCGAGAACCACATGACGATTGCGCTGGCGAGGATGCCCAGCACCAGTTCGGCGAAGATGGTCGCCACGTAGTAGGCGATGCCCTGGCCTTCTTCGTTCTTGAAGATGACCTTGTCGACGAAGTTGCCGATGATCCGCGCGAAGAACATCACAAAGGTGTTCACCACGCCCTGGATCAACGCCAGCGTGACCATGTCGCCGTTGGCGACGTGGCCGATTTCGTGGGCCAGTACGGCTTTCACTTCATCGGGCGAGAATCGCTCGAGCAGGCCCTGGCTGACCGCGACCAGCGCGTCGTTCTTGTTCCAGCCGGTAGCGAAAGCATTCGCTTCGTAGGCCGGGAAAATCCCGACTTCAGGCATCTTGATCCCGGCTTCCCGGGACAATTGCTCGACCGTTTGCAGCAGCCATTGCTCATGACGGGTGCGTGGCTGGCTGATGATTTGCGTGCCGGTGCTCATCTTCGCCATCCACTTGGAGATGAACAGCGAGAACAGCGAGCCGGCGAAACCAAAGACCGCACAGAAAACCAGCAGCTGACTGAGGTCGAGGTCGACCCCGTTGGCCGCCATGAACCCGTTGAAGCCGAACAGGCTCAGGGTGATGCTGGCTATCAGCACGACCGCCAGGTTAGTGGCCAAAAACAGCAGGATGCGCATCATGGTTGTAGAACTCTCCTCAAGCTAAAGATGTAGCGTACTGCGGGGTATATAAGGTGCGGCACCGGGCTATTCAACCGAGTGACTATTTCAAACTGTGTCCTACAGCGGTTTCCTGAGCAAAAAGAAAATTCCCACCCTCGATTCCGACACGGATGACACAGCCTTTCGCCCCGCCGCCATTAGGTCAGATACGTCTGTACGGCTCGCATCGCAAGTGTAGAAGGGCTGCAAAGGCGCTGAGCAAAGATGTGTTGCTGAATCAGACAGTGCGCAACAGCCAATCCGTTGCGCACTGCTGGCCCATTACTGGCGGTAGGACTTGAGGAAGTTGCCGATGCGGCCGATGGCCATTTCCAGATCATCGACGCGGGGCAGGGTGACCACGCGGAAGTGGTCCGGCCACGGCCAGTTGAACGCTGTGCCCTGCACCACCAGCAGCTTCTCGGAAAGCAGCAGATCAAGCACGAATTTCTCGTCGTTATGGATCGGGCAGACCTTCGGGTCGATTTTCGGGAACGCATACAACGCGCCCATCGGCTTCACGCAGCTGACGCCGGGAATGTCGTTGAGCAGTTCCCACGTGCGGTTACGCTGCTCCAGCAGGCGACCCTGCGGCAGCACCAGATCGTTGATGCTCTGGTAGCCGCCCAGCGCGGTCTGGATCGCGTGCTGGCTCGGCACGTTGGCGCACAGGCGCATATTGGCCAGCATGTCGATGCCTTCGATGTAACTCTGCGCGTTGTGTTTCGGCCCGGAAATGGCAATCCAGCCGGAGCGGAAACCGGCCACGCGGTAGGATTTCGACAGGCCGTTGAAGGTCAGGCAGAGCAGGTCCGGGGCCAGCGAAGCGGTGCAGATGTGCACGGCGTCGTCATAGAGAATCTTGTCGTAGATCTCATCGGAGAACACCACCAGATTATGCGCCCGGGCGATTTCCAGCATGCCCAGCAACACTTCCTTCGAGTACACCGCACCGGTCGGGTTGTTCGGGTTGATGATCACCATGGCCTTGGTGTTCGGGGTGATCTTGGCCTTGATGTCGGCCAGATCCGGGAACCAGTCGGCGCCTTCGTCGCACAGATAATGCACAGCGTTACCGCCAGCGAGGCTGACGGCAGCGGTCCACAGCGGATAGTCCGGGGCTGGCACCAGCACTTCGTCGCCGTTGTTGAGCAGCGCCTGCAGCGACATCACGATCAGCTCGGAAACGCCGTTGCCCAGGTAGATGTCTTCGATGCCGACGCCTTCAACCTGCTTCTGCTGGTAGTACTGCATCACCGCCTTGCGGGCGCTGAACAGGCCTTTGGAATCGCTGTAGCCTTGCGCGGTCGGCAGGTTGCGGATCACGTCCTGGAGGATTTCGTCCGGCGCTTCGAAACCAAACGGCGCCGGGTTGCCGATGTTCAGCTTGAGGATGCGCTGGCCTTCCTCCTCCAGTCGTTTGGCGTGCTTGAGCACCGGGCCGCGAATGTCGTAGCAGACGTTGGCGAGCTTGTTCGATTTGCTGAACTGCATGGCGATGTGATCCCGAAAATGAACGATCCAGGCGGCAAATGGACAACCGTACTGGGATTGCTGCGTCTTCGCACAGGCGGAGGTCTGGCGCTTTTGCGCTCAGAATCCGTTTGAATGCGCCCGGTCTGGCTGCCAGACTGGCGCGTGACGAGGCGCAATCATACGTGCCGCCCGATCCGTGGAAAAGGTACAGATCGGGCTTTTTCAGCCGCTGAGGTGTGATGATGGAAAAGTTGCAGAAAACCCTGGAAGAATGGCGTGCCATGCTCGACCCCGAGCAATACAACGTCTGCCGTCTGAGTGCTACCGAGCGTCCGTTCTCGGGCAAATACAACGACACCAAAACCGACGGTGTCTACCACTGTGTGTGCTGCAACGAGCCTTTGTTCGACTCGAAGACCAAATTCGACTCCGGCTGCGGCTGGCCGAGCTTTTACGCGCCGATCGGCGATAGCGCGATGGCTGAGATCCGCGACACCAGCCACGGCATGATTCGCACTGAAGTGAAGTGCGCGCGCTGCGATGCGCATCTGGGGCACGTGTTCCCGGATGGCCCGCCACCGACTGGCTTGCGTTATTGCATCAACTCGGTGTGCCTGAATCTCGAGCCGCGGGAATAACCGAAACAGGCGACATCGCGTCGCCTTTTTATCGGTCAATTAGATTGCACACAATTCAATTGCTCGTTATGTTTGCGCCTTCCTCACCATTGCGGAGCCGACCCATGAGCGACAACCTGCTGAATATCCCGTGCACCACCATCAAGGGCGAGCAAAAGACCTTGGCCGATTTCGCCGGCAAAGCAGTGCTGGTGGTCAATACCGCGAGCAAGTGTGGCTTCACTCCGCAATACAAGGGCCTCGAAGAACTCTGGCAGACCTACAAAGACCAGGGGCTGGTGGTGTTGGGTTTCCCGTGCAACCAGTTCGGCAAACAGGAGCCGGGCAATGAGGGCGCCATCAGCGAATTCTGCGAACTGAATTTCGGCGTCAGCTTCCCGCTGTTCAAGAAGATCGACGTCAACGGCGCCGATGCTCACCCGCTGTTCGTGCAGTTGAAGAAGCGCGCCCCGGGCCTGCTCGGCTCGCAGGGCATCAAGTGGAACTTCACCAAGTTCCTGATCGGCAAGGATGGCCAGTTGGTCAAGCGTTTCGCCCCGACGACCAAACCGCAGGACCTGAGCGGCGAGATCGAAGCTCTGCTGAAATGAGCCTGGCGATTGATTCGCTGAAGCTCGACAGCCAGTTGTGCTTCAAGCTGTACGCGGCCTCGCGGGCGGTGATTCGTGCCTACAAGCCGATGCTCGATCAGTTGGGCCTGACGTACCCGCAGTACCTGGCGATGCTGGTGCTGTGGGAATGGCAGGATGCTGCGCCGGAGCAACCGACGGTCAAGGCCTTGGGCGAACGTCTGGCGCTGGACTCGGGGACGTTGACGCCATTGCTCAAGCGTCTGGAGCAGATCGATCTGGTCCAGCGCAGGCGCTCGGCGCGCGACGAACGTGAGATGCACCTGAGCCTGACGCCTGCCGGAGCCGCATTGCGCGAGCGGGTCGGTCCGCTGAAAGCGCGCCTGCTCTGCGACAGTGGCGTTGATCTGGACCGGCTCAACGACTTGCGCGCCGGCCTCGATCACTTGCTCGGAGAAATCAAAGCGCTGGCGTAGTCGGCATCCACTGATCGAGCAGCGCGGCGAGTTCTTCGCGGCGAAACGGTTTGGCCAGATAGTCACTCATGCCCGCCGCGCGGCAGCGTTCGCGTTCCTCGGACATGGCATTGGCGGTCAGCGCGACAATCGGCAGATTCGGCCAGCGCCCGCTCTGGCGAATCTGCCGACTGGCTTCATAGCCGTCCATCACCGGCATGTTGCAGTCCATCAACACCAGATCGAAATCGGCGAACTCCAGCTGATCCAGCGCCTCGGCGCCATGCCCCGCCACCACCACATCGCAGCCAAGCTTGCCAAGCATGCCTTTTGCCACCAGTTGATTGACCGGGTTGTCCTCGACCAGCAGCACCTTGCCCCGGCGCGCGGATGGCGAGGCGTCCGCTTGCGCTTCGGTGAGGGCGGCGGCGTCCGGTTGCAGAATCCGTCGCAGATGCTGGTACAGCGCGTTGCGCGCCAGCGGCCGGGCTTGCTGCTGCAAGGGTGCGAGGGCGGCGGCTTCTTCGCTGGGCAGAAAACTGCCATAAGCAGTCACCAGCAGAATCGGCGCGGTGATGCTCGGGCGCAGACCGAACAGGCATTCCGGACAATCGGTGATCAGCACATCCGGATTCAGGCCCAGCAGCGAATCATCAATAGTGCGCTGCGTGTATTCCAGGCCCCACACCGGCAACAGGCTTTTCAGCAATTCCGCCAAGCCACTGCTGGCAGCGGTGATGGCGAGAACCTTGCCGCGTAACGGTATCGGCGGCAGCGCGCGGGTGTGAGAGGGCAGTGGCAGCTCGGCGCAGAACTGGCTGCCGAAGCCGCTTTCGGAGCTGATGGTCAGCCGACCCTGCATCGCTTCGCACAGGTTGTACGTTAGCGCGAGCCCCAGCCCGGTGCCGCCGTACTGACGGGTGATACCGGCGCCTGCCTGGGTGAACGGCTGGAAGATTTTCACCTGCGCTTCCTGGGCAATGCCGATGCCGGTGTCGCAGACTTCGATGCGCACGCCACCCTTGTACGCCGACAGACGCACATCGACCCGACCGAAGCGGGTGAATTTCAGCGCGTTGGACAGCAGGTTGCTGACGATCTGCCGCACCCGGGTGGGGTCGCCCAGCACCAGCGCCGGGAAGTGCGGCTCGATCAGACAGGTCAGCTCGACGCTTGGCGCGGCGTTCTGCGACAGCAGATTGGCGGTGTCCTCGATCAGCGAGCCAAGGTCGAACGGGATGTTTTCCAGCTCCAGTTGCCCGGCGTCGAATTTCGACAGGTCGAGAATATCGTTGAGCAGTTCCACCAGCACCTTGCCCGAGTCGTGGGCGATCGACAATTGTTGCTGCTGCTCGGCGTTGAGCGGGCCGTCCAGTGACAGCGCGATCATCCCCAGCAAACCGTTGAGCGGTGTGCGGATTTCATGGCTCATATTGGCCAGAAACGCCGAACGCGCTTCGGCCATGTCCAGCGCGGTGCGGCGTGCTACTTCCAGTTCTTCGTTGGATTGGCTGAGGCGGGCGTTGATTGCCTTGAGCTCGGCGGTGCGCGCCGAGACGATGTCTTCCAGTTGCGCGAGGTATTCGGTCAGGCGGTTTTCTGCGGTTCGCCGCTGCTGGATTTCGGTGGCGATGTTCTCGAACTGCTGATTGGCGACCTTGACCAGCACGCCGATCTCATCGTTGCCGTGGCCGGCCGGGCACTCGAGCGTGGTCGGCTCGGCGCTGCGCGGGTCGCGACCGCTGAGCTCACGGATGACCCGCACCAGTGGCTTGGTCAGCATCACGTAGAACAGCGCCAGGAGGATCCCGGTCAGCAGCAGACTGCGGGCGAAACCGTTGAGCAGGGTGACTTCCGCGCGGCGCAAGAAGCGGCTGCCAAAGGCGTAAGTGTCGACTTCCAGTTTGAGGACGCCGAGGGATTCGTTGGGCAAATGGTCGAGGTACAGGCGATCTTCGAAATGACGCTTGGCGCCGAACAGGAAGTCGCTGATCAGCCGATAGCTGCTCTGCAATTCCGGGCGTTTGACGTTGGCCAGGACGGTCTCGTTGTTGTCGATCAGTTGCGCGGCGATGATCGCCGGCGAGCGCAGCAGGCCCAGGGTGAGCTCCTGCGCCAGTTCGGCGTCGATATTATAGGCGATGCGCGAGGCCGGATTGTGGCTGATTTCCAGCAGTGCGAGGATTTCCCGGTTGATGGAAGCGTCTTCGCTGGCATAATCGATGCCGATCTGCAGCAGACTGAGCAGGGTGCCCAGAATGAACCCGACCAGCACGGTAAGCCTGGCTTGCTTGTAAGACAGCCGGTGGGTGAATTTGATATCCATGGGTTGTTGAACCACTTCCGTTTCCCTTCGCTGCTCAAGCATAGTCGATCATGCAGGGATACCGAGGTTCCCGAATCGCCTTGTAACAAGGCTTGCTGAGGCGATTTTCTCTGTGTGTCGTCGCTGGATCGTCATCATCACTGTGAAAGTGCCCGAGGAGAAGACGTGGATTCCCGATTGAATGCTTTTCTTGAACGCGCCGAGTCGGTTCTGGCGCGAATCGAACCACTGTTGCCGGCACCGCGCCCCGTCATTGACTGGAACACATGCCTGGCAGCGCGCTGGCAGCGTGACGGTCGCAGCGGCTACCTGTTGCCGCTGGAAGTCAGCCTCGACATGCGTCTGTCCGACCTGATCGGCGTCGACCGTCAGCTGGAGCAGTTGGGGCGCAACACACAACAATTTCTTGATGGCATGCCGGCCAACCACGCCTTGCTCTGGGGCTCGCGCGGTACCGGCAAGTCTTCGCTGGTGCGTGCGTTGCTGGCCGAGCACGCCGCTGCCGGCCTGCGTCTGATCGAGATCGAACGCGATCACCTGGCTGACCTGCCACGCGTGGTCGAGCAAGTCGCCAAATTGCCGCAACGTTTCGTGTTGTTCTGCGATGACCTGTCGTTCGAATCCGGCGAAGGCGACTACCGCGTGCTGAAAAGCGTGCTCGACGGTTCGCTCGAGCAGGCCCCCGACAATGTCTTGTTGTACGCCACTTCCAACCGCCGCCACCTGGTGCCGGAAAAGGAAAGCGACAACGAAAACTGGAAGCGCGTCGACGGCGAACTGCACCCGAGCGAAGCGGTGGAAGACAAGATCGCCCTGTCTGACCGTTTCGGTCTGTGGCTGTCGTTCTACCCGTTTACCCAGGAACATTTTCTGAACGTCGTCGAGCACTGGATCGGCCAGTTGGCCGCCAAGGCCGGCCTGAGCTGGCAGCGCGACGAAGCACTGGACATCCTCGCCGTGCGCTGGGCCACCGGCCGCGGTAATCGCAACGGACGTTGCGCGTATCAATTCGCCCGCTACTGGGTGGGACTGAAATTGCTGGAGCACAAGGCATGATTGATTTGCAACAAAGCGGCCAGGGCCTCGAAGGCTACGGTATGTTGGCCGCGCAACTGGAATCGCTACTGGCGGACGAACGCGACTTCATCGCCAATGCCGCGCAGTTTTCCGCATTCCTGTTCAACCAGCTCGATGATTTGAATTGGGCCGGTTTCTACCTCAATCGTAACGAAGAGCTGGTGCTCGGCCCGTTTCAGGGCCAGATCGCTTGCGTGCGCATTCCGTTCGGGCGCGGTGTTTGCGGCGCCGCTGCTGCCAGCCTGCAAACCCAGCGCGTCGAGGATGTACATGCTTTCCCCGGCCACATTGCCTGCGACAGCGCTTCCAACAGCGAACTGGTGGTGCCGTTGGTCAAGGACGGACGCCTGATCGGCGTGCTCGACCTCGACAGCCCGAAGCTGGCGCGTTTCGGCGCCGAAGATCAGGCCGGCATCGAGCAACTGGCGGCGATTTTCCTGCGCCTGACCGACTGCTGATCAACCGTTGAGGCCAGCCTTGTGCAACAGGCTGGCCGTATCCACGCTGTCGATTTGCGCGGGATCAAGAAACCGCGTCGCGTACTGCATGTACACACCCTCATTGATGAACAGGCCGAACAACGGCGCATCGATGTGCGCTTCACGGCACATGGTCGCCATGATCCCCAGCGCTTCGCTCAGCGACTTGGCTTTCTTGTAAGGGCGATCGGCGGCGGTCAGCGCTTCGAAAATATCGGCAATCGCCATCATCCTCGCCGGCAGGCTCATCTCCTCGCGTTTCAGCCGTTTCGGATACCCGGTGCCGTCCATTTTTTCATGATGACCGCCGGCGATCTCGGCAATGCTGTCCAGGTGACTGGGGAAGGGCAGGTGGCTGAGCATCATGATCGTCTGCACCATGTGATGGTTGATGATGTAGCGCTCTTCACGGGTAAGGGTGCCGCGGGCGATCTTCAGGTTGTACAGCTCGCCGCGGTTGTACTTGTACTGGGGTACATCGAGTTTGAAGCCCCAGGGGTTGTCCTCGGGGATCAGCTCGTTCTTGTCGCGTTCGATCAGATGCTCGGGTTTGTCGGCGAGCAGTGTTTCACTGACGGGCAGCGTCGCCGCCGGTGTTTTTGCCTGGCGGCGGTTTTCTTCCCAGGACACACCGAGGCGATCATCAAGTGTGCGCAGCCATCTGCGTTTCGCGACTTGCTCGAGGCGCAGCAGATCGGCCTCGGCCATGGCCTCGCCACCGAGATTGCAGCGGGCGACAAAGGCGAAGTCGTCATCGAGCGTCAGCAACTCACTATCACGGGCGCGGGCCAGCGCCGCTTCGTCTGCACCGTTCGCCAGCGTCTGCCAGTAGTTGATCCACACGTCACGCTTGAGCACCTCGAAGCGGGTGCGGATTTCGTGGATGCGGTCGTTGATGGTCTCGAGTTTGGTGGCTTTGTCGACCACGTATTCCGGCGTCGTGACCTTGCCGCAATCGTGCAACCACGCTGCGATGTGCAACGCCTCCCATTCATCCTCGCTCGGTTGGTAAGCGCTGAACGCCGGGTCCTGGCTTGCCGCAGCAGCCTGGGCGAGCATCAGCGTCAATTCCGGCACCCGCTGGCAATGGCCGCCGGTGTAGGGGCTCTTGGCATCGATCGCGCTGGCGAGCAGTTGGATGAAGGCGTCGAGCAGTTGTTTCTGCCGCGCTTGCAGACGCTGACTTTCGATGCTCACCGCCGCTGCGCCGGACACCGCCTGCAAGAAGGCGATACGGTCGGGGCGCAGCTTTTCCAGATCGCCCGGCGCGCCGCTGTCATTGACCAGCAGAATCAGCAGGCCGATGGTTTCATCGTGCTGGTTGTGCAGGCGGATGCCGATCAGGTGAATGCGCGGTGATTCCATGGCCAGGAGGATTTTCTGCAAGTCGCCGGCCTGATCGAAGCCCAGATGGCTGACGGTATTGTTGGCGCTGGCCAGTTGCTCGAACCACGCCGGGCCAGTGTTTTTATGCAGCTCGCGTCCCTGAATGTCGAACGCCTCCAGCTTCTGCGGCACGCCATCAATCACCAGTCCATAGGGTTCCATGCGCGCGCCGTCGGCTTCACGCAGGTAGATCAGACCGGCCTGCGCCTGAGCGATCTGCACGGTTTCGAACAGCACGCGTTCGAGCAGCGGGGCAAAACGGGTTTCGGCGCAAAGGCTGTCGGTGATGCGGAAGAAACTGCCGAGGGTTTCTTTCATTCGCGCCATCGACAGGCTCAATTGATCGACTTCCAGTACGGGAGAGCGGCGGGTCAGCGGGAAATTGAAGTCGAAGCTGCGGATCGCGTCGGCCTCCTTGACCAGGGCATGCAGCGGCTTGACCAGAATCCGCGAAATCACCCAGCCCAATGGCAGGCACAGCAACAGGATGGCGAGGGTGATCAGCGCGCCTTGCCAGCGCATCCGGAACGCGTCCACCAGCAATTCGTCTTCCGGCACCAGCAGCGCCAGTTGCAGGCCTTTCGGCCCGCCTTCCTCGATGCTGGTGCGCGCGACGATCCATTGCCGGTCGTTTACTTGCAGACGCTTGCCGATAGTGTCGGAGCTGAGCAGCGCGTTCAGCTCAGGGCTGAGATCGGCCGCTCTGGCCAGACGCGCAGTGCGGTCATCGACGATCAGGCGATGGCTGTCGGGGTAAGCCACGGCGTTGCCGTCGGTGTCGTACAGCGCGATCTCTGTCGAAGGCGTTACCCGGTGCTTGCCCAGGGCGGTCGACAGCGAAGCGAGGGTCAGATCGGCGCCGATCACCGCGTTCTCGCCGCTGCGCCGGGCCAGCGTGGTGCCGACATTGTGGGTCGAGAAAAATACATAGGGCTCGGTGGTGATCTGCCCGGCCTGTCGCAGGGCGTCGCTGAACCAGGTCCGGCTGCGCGGATCGTACGGCTCTTGGGGATGCTCGCGGCGGTTGATCGGTGTCAGGGCCTGATCAAAGAACAATGATTGCGAGCGTACGGCGCCTTGTGGAGCATGCTCGATGCTCCAGACCTGATAGGCCGCCGCTTCCGGCGCCTGAAGCTGTGCCTTCAGAGCCGGAGTGCGCAGCGCGCGCACCATGAAGAAATCACCATTGGTATAACCCAGATACAGCGATGCCAGCGCCGGGTTATCGGTGAGCGACTGGCTGAAGGGTTTGAGCAACGGCAGGCGTTGTTCCAGATCACTCGCGTGGGCCGCCGGGGTGTCCGCCAGCAGGCTCAGCAGGTTGCGGATCGGCTGATAGGTTGCCTGCAGATCGAGGCGTACATCCTGCTCAATGCGGTCAAACAGCTTTTCGCTGCTCGACAGAATGATCTGCGTGGTCTGGTGGTAATTGAACAGGCCCAGCACCACGCCCGTAAGCAACAAAAGAAAGGTGAACATGACGCTGATGTGCACGTGCAGCGGCAACCGGCGTTGCTCGGGGCGCAGTGGGCTGTGCATTGCTGGCTCTCCATGAATGTTTAACTCACTGCTCAGCGTCCAAGCATAGTTAAGACTCGCTGACTGTGCCTTGATCGGCCAGGGTCAATTGCTGCTGCAGGGCCTGCGCCAGTTCGAGCATCGCCTGGCTGGTTGCCGCCCAGCGACGGGCAATCTCCTGTGATGCGAGCGCTTGCTCGCAAGCGGTCTCAAGCTCATCGCAACATTCAATCAGCCGCGAGGCCTGCGCGATGCGTGCTGCGCCCTTGATCTTGTGCGCAACCACCGCCAGCGCTTCGCGATCATCCTCGGGTGACAGCCTGAGCAGTTCCTCGCGGTCGAGGCGGCTGCTCTTGAGTAGTTCCACCAGCATGCGTCGGGTCTGCGCCGGGTTGTTACCGGTCAGCAAGCTCAGACTTTGCAGGTCGAACACCGAGGCCGGTGAAGCCGGAGTGATGCCGTCGATCCACTGTCCGAGCAGGGTCAGACTCAACGGTTTGAACAGGCAGTCGTCCATGCCGGCGAGCTTGCAGCGCTGGACTTCTTCCGGCTGGGCATTGGCGGTGAAACCCAGCACGGTGCACGGCGGGCGATGGTTTTGCAGTTCAAGCTGGCGAATCCCACGGGTCATCTCGTAGCCGTTCATCAAGGGCATGTTGCAGTCGACGATCACCAGATCGAAATGATCGGCCTTCCACCTTTCGAGGCCGCTGCAGCCATCTTCGGCAATGCTGAAGCGATGTCCGAGAAATTCCAGTTGCTGACACATGAGCAGACGGTTGGCCGGATGGTCGTCGACAACCAGGACATGTAACGGCGTTGTCGCAGGCTTGATCAACGGTTCGCTTTTCGGCGGATTCGCCTTTGCCGGCAGGCTGTCCAGCGGCAGCGATATGCACACCTGAGTGCCGATGCCGGGCTGGCTGCTCAACTGCAGTTGTCCGCCCATCATTTCGCACAGGTTGCGACTGATGACCAGCCCCAGTCCGGCGCCGTTTTTTGCCTGCCGACTGCCGTTTTCCGCCTGCGAGAATGGCTCGAACAAGCGCTGTTGATCTTCGGCGCTGATGCCTGAGCCGCTGTCCTGCACGGTCAGCTGCATCAATGTTCGACCAGCAGCGTCTGCCGGGATCAGGTCGAGGGTGATCCGCACGTGGCCGCTTTCGGTGAACTTGATAGCGTTGCTGACCAGGTTGGACAGCACCTGCTTGAAGCGCAGCGGATCCAGATGCACATCCACAGCCGGGTGCGGCGGGTTGAAGACGACTTGCAAGGCAAGGTTTTTCTGCCGCGCTAGGCCGTCGAAGATGCGTGCAACGGAGGTTACTGTGTCGACCAGATTGATCCACTCCGGGGACAGGCTCAGACGTCCCGACTCAATGCGGGCAATGTCGAGGATATCGCCGATCAGCCCGAGCAGATCCTTGGCCGAATGGTAGGCCGTGTCGATCGATGCGCGATCGGGGTGTTGCGGATCGATGCGTCGCAGGGTCAGTTCGAGCATGCCGATCACGGCGTTCATCGGCGTACGGATCTCATGGCTCATGGTTGCCAGGAAGGTACTTTTGGCCCGGTTCGCCTCGTCCGCCTGTTCTTTGGCTGCACGCAGTTTTTCAAACAATTGGCGGCGTTCACTGATGTCTATCCAGCCGCCGATAATCCCTTGAACGTCACCGCTGGAGTCGCGGTAGGGAAGAATCCAGTGGTAAATCGTCAAACGGCGGTTGCCGATGTGCAGGGGCCGGTCGAGGATCAACGGAGTGCCTTCGGCAATGACTCTCTGGTAATCGGCCTGGAATGCCTCGGCCTCGCATGCGTTGCTCAGGGTGCCCTGCATCACGCCTTTGCCGATGATGTCCTCGCGTCTGGCGTTGAACGCTTCGAGATAACTGTCGTTGCAACTTTGCAGCAGACCCTGGCGATCTCGCACGTAGATCGGGTGCGGCGTGCCGTTGACCAGCGAGCGCATGAACTCCAGTTGATCGTTCAGCGCTCGTTCGGCAGCCTGGCGTTGTTTGATCTGGTGGCGCATGTAGGCGTTCCAGGTCAACAACAGCAGCAGGATCAGGCCGGCGGCTGCGACCACTTGGTAGAACAGGCGCTGGTAGTTTTGCCAGATGTTCTGTGATGCCGTGGAGTAACCGCGCCAGCGGCCGTTGATCACGCCGAGCTCCTCGGGAGCGATGCTCAGCAGCGCCTTGTTGATGATCGAGGCCAGTTCGGTGTTGTCACGTGCGGTCGCCAGCGAGAAGGCTGCCTGACTGGTGCCGATCGTGGTGGTGATTTGCAGTGGCCGATCAAATATGCGCGAGGAGATGAAATAGTTGGCGATCACCAGCGAGTTCACCGCACCGTCGACATGGTTGTCGGCGAGCATCGACACGGCGCTGAAGGTGTCGGGGGTTTCGATCAGTTCGATGCCCGGAAAATTCTCATGCAAGTAGGCGACCAGCGGATTGCCTTGAGCGATCGCCAGACGCTTGCCTTTGAGCTGGGCCAGGTTGGTCGGGCTGTCGGCGCTTTTGCGGGTCAGCAGCACGTAGGAGTTTTCCAGGTAGGGGCGACTGAAATTCAGGTTTTTTTCACGTTCGGCGCTGGGCAGCAGGGCGGCAATCAGATCGGCCTTGTGATTGTCGATCTGCCTGATCATTTCCGCATCGTTGCGACTGCGCTGGATTTCGAAACGCAGGCCGGTACGCAAGCGGATCAGCTCGAGCAGGTCGGCGCTGATGCCGCGGAAATTGCCGGCGCTGTCGAAGAAGGTCAACGGTGCGTAAGCTTCATTGACCACCACGCTGACGACGGGATGCTGCTTGAGCCAGTTTTCCTCACGATCAGTCAGCTGCAGTTTTCTGTCAGTGAGCAGCAGGTCGCTGCCGGCGCTCCAGCGCTTGGCGATGTCGTCGCGCTGACTGCTCGGGATCGCTGCGAGCACCGTGTCGATGATGCCCAGCAGCTGCGGATTGCTGCGCCGCACGGCGAAGCTGAAGCCATGGGCTTCCTGCTTGCCGAAGTTGGCCATACGGACGTTGTTGAGATAGCCCTTGTTGATCATGTAATGGGTAGAGAGGGTGTCGCCGAGAAACACATCGGCCTGGTCGAAGGCCACCGCGTTGATTGCGTTCTGGTAGGACGGATAGCAGGTGATCAGCGCTTTGGGATACAGCGCTTTGATCTCGGGCACCGGCAGGTAGTGATACACCATGCTCAGGCGCAGGCCGGCGAGGCCTTCGGTCAGCGAGCGGGTTTCGTCCTCGCGGGTTACCAGTACCGGCTGATCGACCGCATAGGGTCTGGAAAGCGCGAGGTTGGCATTGCCTGCTTCGTAGCCGTTGGCTGTGCCAAGCAGGTCGATCTGGCCATCGATCAAGGCGCGAATTGCAGCCTCGCGCGAGGGAAAGCGTTGCACGCGAATCGGCAAACCGGTGGCCTGACCGAGAATCCCTGCGTAATCGGCGGTCAGTCCCTCGTAGTCCTGGCCACTGACGGTCATGTCGAATGGCGGGTAATCAGGTGCGGAGGTACCCAGTTTCAGTTCGCTGCGAGTCTGCAGCCATTGCCGTTGTGACGGCTGCAGGACAGTTTGCACGGCCTCGGTGGCCGAGCGGCTGAGCAATGCATAGTCCGGTGAAGCGCTTGGCGCGGCGAGGGCATTGGCGCTCAGGTACAGAACAGCGCTCAAGGCAATCAGGTAGTCCTTTACACGGCTGGGCATGCGGAGTCTCACACGAGTGCGTTACGTTTGGCCATCTCGATAAGTTCTACAAGGGATCTGGCTTTGAGTTTTTGCATCAGACGCTTTTTATAAGTGCTGACGGTTTTGTTGCTCAGAAACATGCCCTTGGCTATTTCCTTGTTGGTACGTCCCTGAGCAAATAACTGCAATACCATCAGTTCGCGGTCATTGACGGATTTGAACAGTTCAAGTTCAGCGTATCGAGTGTCGTCGGCGCGCACCGGATTAAGCGCTTGACTGGGGAAATAGTTATAACCGGAAAGTACCGCTTTGATTGCGCTGACCAATTCGCTCAAGTCTTCCTGCTTGCAGACATATCCCGATGCACCGGATTGCATGCAGCGGATACCGAACAGCGTAGGACACTGCGCCGTCAGAATCAGAATCTTGAAATTGGAACCCATGGTGTTGAAGCGGGCCAGCACTTCGAGGCCGTCCAGCTTGGGGATGCTGATATCGAGAATGACCAGGTCGGGCATGCATTCACGGACCATCTGCATGGCATCGACACCGTTATCGGTCTCGCCGACGACCTTGTAGCCTTCATGTTCCAGGAGCATTCGCACGGCGAGGCGGATGACCGGATGATCGTCCACAATAAAAACGGAGTTCATAAATAGAGTCCCATGCAAGCATGAATAAAGCGCGCACCTTAGCTCAGATGCATGAGCACTCGCATGGACTGGTAGTGTCGCGACTACGTTATCGGATTAATCCTACGCGTAATGAGGAAAGAGACTACGTTGAAATTAGGTTCGGCGTAAGGAAGGGCGAGCAATCAATTGGCCGAAGATTGAAATGATCCGAAGGCCAATATTGATATTCAATTATTTGTCGATGTTTAAAGTTGCGTTTAATCAGCGGTGTTTATTTGATCGGGTTAATGGGTCAAGCGTAGTTGAATCTCACCTGGTTCACAGGGGCATTCAGCGAAAACTCTCATGGTGGTCAGCCGGTCAGATCAGTGACCGGCTGACCCCACCAGACTCAGTGGCTTGAACGCCCGGTCATTTCCAGTGCCATGTCACTGGCGTAACTGTCGGTCATGCCGGCGATGAAATCGATCATGCGCAGAAACGAGCTGTGCAACGAACCCTGCGGATCCGGCGCATTGTTGCCAAGCAAATCGAGGATGCGCCGGCTCTTGAACGACGGCGTGCGACCGTTGTGCTGCTCCAGCGCGGCGCCGCAGAACGAATTGAGCAGGATCTCCAGCGTCGTGTACGCGCCGATCTCATGCAGGGTCTTGCGTTTGTCCTGAAAGATTTTCTTGCGCGCGATGTCCTTGGCGTTCAACACGCAGCGCTTCGCCGGCCCGTGCATGTGTTCGACCAGATCGCCATGCAGCGTGCCGGCGAGCAGAGCATCCTGTTGTTCGACAAATGCCCGCGCCGCCGCGTTGGTCAGGTGCTCGATGGCCTTGCCGCGCAGGATCGCCAGTTTGCGCCGCCGGGAATCCTGCGGGCCGAGCTGGCGATAGGTTTCCGGCAAATCGTCGCCGACCAGACCGAGCAGCAGTGACTCGACTTCGGCGTATTCGAGCAACTCCATTTCCAGACCGTCTTCGAGATCGATCAGCGCATAGCAGATGTCATCGGCCGCCTCCATCAAGTACACCAACGGATGGCGTGCCCAGCGCTGGTCTTCGATTTGCGGCAGGCCGAGCTTGTGAGCGATCTGTTCGAGCAGCGGCAGCTCGCTCTGATAGCAGCCGAACTTGTGTTTCTTATAGCCGAGGGAGTCGGCGTGGCGCGCGGTCCACGGGTACTTCAGATAGGTGCCCAGCGTCGCGTAGGTCAGGCGCGTGCCGCCGTCGAACTGGTGATATTCCAGCTGCGTAAGCACGCGAAAGCCTTGAGCATTGCCTTCGAAATTGAGGAAATCACCACGCTCGGCCTCGCTCATGCCGTCCAGCCAGCCGCGCCCGGCGGCTTGTTGAAACCAGTGGCGGATGGCGTCTTCGCCGGAATGGCCGAACGGCGGGTTGCCGATGTCATGCGCCAGGCAAGCCGATTGCACGACCATGCCGAGGTCGGCCGGGTCGCACCAGTCTGGCAGCGCGCTGCGCAAGGTTTCACCGACACGCATGCCCAGCGAGCGGCCGACGCAGCTGACTTCCAGCGAGTGGGTCAGGCGGGTGTGAATGTGATCGTTGCTGGTGACCGGGTGCACTTGGGTCTTGCGCCCGAGGCGGCGGAAGGCACCGGAGAAAATGATGCGGTCATGGTCTTTGTGAAAAGGGCTGCGGCCGAGTTCTTGCGGGCTGTGCAGCGGCTTGCCGAGGCGTTCGCGGTTGAGCAGGGTAGGCCAATCCAAGGCTGATTCTCTCCGTCTGGTGACTGATCACCCTAGCTTCCCGGTTCGGCTGCGCGCCTGCAAGCGGAACTACAGACCCGCCGCATCGATATCGATCAGCAACAGCCGTTCGCCGTTATCGAAAAACTGCCCCGCAGTCAGGCAATACTGGTTGCTGGTGGCATCGCGATAAGTGTTCGACAGGGTCAGGCGGCGTTCTTCCCAGCCTTCGGCCAGCAGATGATAGAAGTACGGTCGCCACGACCAGTTGTGTCCCAGATAGCGGTCATCGGCGAACCAGCCGTCATGGCGCCATTCGAGGTTGGGCGTCAGTTGCGTGCCGTGGCGGTCGCACTGATAAAAGCGCAGCAGCCAGGGAAACGCCTGCAATTGCGGCAAGGCGCTGAGCGGCGCCCGGGCCTGCGCCCATTGCTGCAGAATCGCCATCAGCTCGCTGAGCTGCTGACGCATTTGCATCAGCCGCCCGCGCTCGCTGAGTTTCTGCTTCACGTAGCGTTGCCGCAATTGCGCGAAATGCGCAACGAAGGCATCGGTAGCGAAGAATTCTTCTTGTGCCCGGGCGAAGAGAAATCCCTGCACATAGCGCGAGCCGCACTCCAGCGCGAAATTCAGCTGCGCTTCGGTTTCGACGCCTTCGGCGATGATCCAGCAGCCGGTTTTCTCGGCCATCTGGGCGAGAGCCTTGACCACATCGCTGCTCGGTCCGCCGAGGGCAGCAGCCTGAAACAGGCGCATGTCGAGCTTGAGAATGTCCGGTTGCAGGGCCAGTACCCGATCCAGCTGCGAATAGCCTGCGCCAAAATCATCAATGGCGATTCTTGCCCCTGCGTCACGGTAGCGCCCGACCACGTGGGCCAAGCGTTCGCTGTTACCGCCCAGTTCGGTGATTTCGAAAACGATGCGCTGCGGATCAACCTGGTGTCGCGCCAGTTGTTTGAGGCTTGGCAGCGCTTGATCGGCGCGCAGGCGGCTGATCCAGCGTGGCGACATGTTCAGACTGAGAAACCACTCGGCCGGCGCTTCATGCAGGCGGCTGAGGGCGTGATCACGGATTTGCCGGTCGAGACGGCGCAAGGCAGTGGCCGGCGTGCGCGGATCGGCGAACAACGGTCCTACCGAGGTCAGTTGACCATCGCTCTGACGCAGGCGACCCAATGCTTCGACGCCTGCAATGCGGCCGGTGGCGGTATCGATGAAAGGCTGAAAACAGGCGAGCGGTTGCCCGTCGATCACGGCAAGTCCTTAATCTTGTTTTTGGTTTGGCCGCGCTTGCCGGATAGGCACGCGGGATGGAATCTCCCGATAAGGAGATTCATCCCGGCGCTACTGCAAGAATGTAGCCAGAAGGGCGATTCAGCGTTTGCCTGAGCTGTGCATGACCAGTCTGATCAGCGGCCCAAGCGTCGTGCCCAGACGCAGCAGTCGCGTCAAACCGCCACCACTGCTGCGTTTCGAGCCTTTGCCGGTGAGGAAACCCAGCAGCGTCACCGCCGCCACGCCCCACAATGGCGCGTGCTTGATGCCGAAACCGTCCTGCACGTTCTGCTTCATGCCACGCATGCGCTGCAACGGTTGCAACACTTGCGCGGTCTCGTGGCGGATTTCCTGACGGTGCATTTCCATGCGCAGGCGGATCAGCGCCTTGCGCATTTCCCGGCGCGAGCTGTTGTGCGGAAGTTCAGGCAGGCTCATGGCAGCAGACGCTCCCGGTCGTTGGCCAGCTCTTCGAGCGTGCCGTGGAAAGGTGAGGACTCATCGAAAATCGCCGCTTTGAGGCGCAGGCCGCAGAAGATCGACGCCAGTGTATAAAACACGCACAGGCCGATGATCGCCGCCAGGCGGTAGGTGTCCCAGAAGATGATCATCACCAGCGTCGACAGACCTACCAGCAACAGCAGGGCAAAAACCAGCGCCAGGCCGGCGAACAGCAGCAGGCTGACAGTGCGTGATTTCTGCTCCTGCAGTTCGATGCCGAACAGTTCGACATGACTGTGCAGCAGGCCCAGAACGGCAGCGCCGAGACGACGCGTGGAGGAGGCGGTGCCCGCAGTCGGGCCGGATTCACCGATCGACATGATCAGCGCCGAGTTGCCAGCAGGCCGATCAGAAAGCCGACGCCGGCAGCGATGCCCACCGATTGCCATGGGTTGGCCGATACATAGTCTTCAGTAGCGGTTACGGCCGCCTGACCGCGCTCACGCAGCGTGTCTTCGGTCACCTTCAGGGTTTCCCGGGCACGCAGCAGGCTGTCATGAATCTGGGCACGCAGCTCATCGGCCTGATCACCAGCGAGGGTCTTGGTGTGCTCGAGCAGGCGTTCGGTGTCGGCGACCAGAGTCTGGAAGTCGTTCATCAGGATTTCTTGAGCAGTCTTTGCCTTGATGCTGGCCATGGGTGGATCTCCGTAGGTGGCTTTGAAGCGTTCGAGTATGAGCCTTGCGCGAAGGTTCAGTGCAAATGCCTGGTACAACTTTTGCTGTGTCGTGGTGCGTCGCTCGGCGTAGGTGCGCTGTTGCCGGGCGTCCAAGCAGAAAAACTCTAATTCATTTGCCGGCGGTTCGTGTTCGGACATCGATTCATGCGCCAAATCAGTTCATCGACCCTGCCGTTGAATGACTGGTGAGTCGTAATTTGGTGCATGAAATGCCCGCATGAACCGCTTTGGTGCCTTTTAGCCTTGGGTCTGCCTCCTCATGGAAAATCTGCAAAGCGCTGTGGACACGCTGGTTCACAGCTCCAACACGTTGTTCATTCTGATCGGTGCGGTGATGGTACTGGCGATGCACGCCGGTTTCGCCTTTCTGGAGGTCGGCACGGTCCGGCAGAAGAACCAGGTCAACGCGCTGGCGAAAATCCTCAGCGACTTCGCCGTCTCGACCCTGGCCTATTTCTTTATAGGCTATTGGATCTCCTATGGCGTCACCTTCATGCAACCGGCGGCGGTGCTCACGGCTGACCACGGCTATGGCCTGGTGAAGTTTTTCTTCCTGCTGACCTTCGCTGCCGCGATCCCGGCGATCATTTCCGGCGGCATTGCCGAACGCGCGCGGTTCGTCCCGCAGTTGTGCGCGACGGCGCTGATCGTAGCGTTTATCTATCCGTTTTTCGAAGGGCTGATCTGGAACGGCAACTTCGGCTTGCAAGGCTGGCTGGCGGCGCAGTTTGGCGCGGCATTCCATGATTTCGCCGGCTCGGTGGTGGTGCATGCCGTGGGCGGTTGGCTGGCGTTGGCCGCTGTTCTGCTGCTCGGCCCGCGCAATGGTCGCTACCGCGATGGGCGCCTGGTCGCGTTCGCGCCGTCGAGCATTCCGTTTCTCGCACTGGGCTCGTGGATCCTGATTGTCGGCTGGTTCGGCTTCAACGTGATGAGCGCGCAAACCCTGCAAGGCGTCAGTGGCCTGGTCGCGGTCAACTCGCTGATGGCCATGGTCGGTGGCACCGTCGCCGCGTTGATCGTCGGGCGCAATGACCCGGGCTTTCTGCACAACGGCCCGTTGGCCGGGCTGGTGGCGATTTGCGCCGGCTCCGACCTGATGCATCCGGTCGGTGCGCTGGTAACCGGCGCGATCGCTGGAGCCTTGTTTGTCTGGTGCTTTACCGCTGCCCAAGTCAAATGGCGCATCGACGATGTGCTGGGCGTATGGCCGCTGCATGGTTTGTGTGGCGTGTGGGGCGGGATTGCCTGCGGCATCTTCGGTCAGTCTGTGCTGGGTGGCCTGGGCGGTGTCAGCCTGATCAGCCAGTTGATCGGCACTACGCTTGGCGTCGCGGTCGCGCTGGTCGGAGGCTTCGTCGTCTACGGCGCGATCAAGGCATTGCATGGGCTGCGCCTGAGTCAGGAACAAGAGTATTACGGCGCCGACCTGTCGCTGCACAAGATCGGCGCGGTGAGTCAGGACTAGATTTCCTCATCATTGGCTCCGGGATAGAAACCGTGGAGCAGGCGATAGCGATCGATACGCACTTGATCGACCTTCTCCTGCACTTTGTGCGCGGGCAGGCCGAGCATGATCAGCGCGTGTGAAGCGAGCATCAGGCTCGACTCCAGAAGCTCCGGCACCACCTCGGTGGCGCCGGCGGCTCTGAGTTCCGCCGATTGGCTGTCGTCACGGGTGCGTACCAGAATCGGCACCTGTCGGTTGAGTCGCCGGGCTTCGCGCAGAATGCGCAACGCCACGTCACTTTGATCCACGGCAATCACCAGCAGTCTGGCGCGCAACAGGCCAACCGCAGTAAGCAGATCGCCACGCGCCGAGTCGCCGTAATGTACGTCGCTTTCCGCAGATGCGGCTTCCTGCACCCGCACCGGATCGTTGTCCAGCGCAACATAGGCTTGCCCGGCATTGCCCATGAAGCGGCCGATGGACTGGCCGACGCGACCGTAGCCGCAGATCACCACGTGCTGGTCGAGGTCGGCGTTGAGCGCGCTGATTTGTTCGATCTGCGCTTCCTGATTGGGCTTGCGGTGCAGCACGGCGGCGATGCGCGGCGCCGCACGCAAAAGCAGTGGCGTGAGCAGCATCGAACAGAACGTCGCCGCGAGCAGCAGGGCGCCCGGTTCGGCCGGCAACAGGCTGTTTTGCTGCATCTGCGCCATCAAGGCAAAACAGAACTCCCCGCCCTGGGCCAGGGCGAGACCGCTGCGCCATGCGGTTTCGCTGTCACTGCCGCGCCACTTCACCAGCAGCGCGACCACGATGCCTTTGATCAGCATCAGGCCCAGCGTCAGGCCGATGATCAACATGCTGTGACTGACAAACAATTGCAGGTCGATCAGCATGCCGATGCTGACGAAGAACACGCCGAGCAGAATGTCGCGAAAGGGCCGGATGTCAGCTTCGATCTGGTGCCGATAATGGCTTTCCCCGAGCAACATGCCGGCGAGGAAAGCGCCGAGTGCAGGCGACAGCCCCAACAAGTGCGTGAGCCAGGCAGTCAGCAGCACGATCACCAGCGCCAGCAGGACGAACAGCTCCGCAGAGCGCGAGGCCGCCACCTCATGAAACAGCCGTGGCAGCAACCAGCGACTGGCGAGCAGCAGGCCGAAGAACAGCACCACGGTTTTGCCCAAGGTCAGCGGCAAGGCCCAATACCAGGCCTGCTCGCTGGTGCCGGCGAAGACCGGAACCAGTGTCAGCAGCAACACCGCGACAACGTCCTGAAACAGCAACACGCCGACCGCGTTCTGGCCGTGGCTGCTGAATACTTCACCAAGACTGCCCAGCTCTTTGGTCACGATCGCCGTGGATGACAGCGATAACCCTGCACCGAGCAACAGCGCCGGCATCAGCGGCATGCCCAGGCCCATCAACAGTGTGCCGAGCAGCGCTGTGCTGATCAGCACTTGCTGACTGCCGAGGCGAAACACCACCTGACGCAGCGCAATCATCTTCGACAGGGAGAACTCCAGACCCAGCGAAAACAGCAGAAACACCACGCCCAGCTCGGCGACATCGGGCAGATGTTCGCTCTCGTTGACCCAGTCGAATGCGTTCGGCCCGACCAGTAATCCCACGCACAGGTAACCCAGCACCGGCGGCAGTCGCAGGCGCCGGAACAGGGCAATCACCACCAGGGATGAGGCGAGGATGATCAACAGATTTGCAAACACGGGACACTCCGCTGTCAGGGCGTTGGCCTCTGAAGCGTAGAGGCAAAAAGTCCGCGAGGATGACGCATTTGCAATTTGCGCTGAATGATTTGCGTCAGGATTTTGCGCCGGGAGCGCTGGGTCCTTTGGGCGGCGCCGGGTCGACGAGGGTTTAGTGGCGTCCTAGAATGGGCTCACTTGTTTTCCGGTAATGCCGTCATGTCTCCAGAATGTCAGCTGTTCGGCACCCTCGGGTGTCATCTGTGTGAAGTTGCCGAAGCCGAGCTGATGCCCTTCGTCGAGCATGGTCTGCTGGTTGAATTGGTGGACATCACCGAAGACGAATCGTGGTTCGAAAAATACAGCTTGCGCATCCCGGTACTGCGGCGGGTCGACACTGGCGCTGAGCTGGATTGGCCGTTCAGTGGCGACCAGGTAGTGGCATTTTTAGGCTGTTGATTTTGCCTTGATCCTTCCGCTGGTCGCAGCGATACATCCTTGCGTTGGCGCTCGCTGAATTCTTCGGTTACTGTATGTCCATACAGCAATCGAGTCAGAGGGATGAACCGTGGTCAATGTCGAACAGTTGAAGAGCAGCGTTAACCGGATGTCGGTGGACGTGGTGCGCGAGGCCGTCCTCGAATTGCGCCTGGACGGGCTGGTCACGGAAGGCAAGACGCCATTCAACAAGCTGCATTTCAATACCTGCTTTGCCGAAATCGAAGCCCTTTTTCAACGCGCCGGTTATCACAAGCAGCTGGATGTGGTCGGTTATCAGGGACTGTTATACGCGTTGTACGATCCAGGGCGTTGGGAAGCGGTCGATGTCTTGCGCTGGCTGAAGGAGTTCACCGAAGCGGCGGCCCTCAAGTCGATTCCGGCCTGATGAAACTGCGCTAGGTGGCTTTGCCTCACTGTTGGATAATGCCGGCTTGCATTGAGGAATTCTGTTTCGTATGTCCAGTCCCGTATTTTCCGCTGCGCACAATCAGGCCAGCACCTTGTACCTGCCGCCCGGTTCCTGGCTGACGGTACTCGATTGCCTGTGCGAGCACTTCAGTGCCATCGGCCGCGAACAGTGGCTTGACCGGATTGCTCGCGGACGGGTGCTGGATGCGCAGGGCCAGCCAATTGCGCTGGACTTGCCGTACAGGGAAGGGCTGCGCATTCATTACTTTCGTGAGGTGCCGGACGAAAAGCCGATCCCGGTTCTCGAGTCGATTCTCTATGCCGATGAACACTTGGTGGTGGCCGACAAACCTCACTTTCTGCCAGTCACCCCGGCCGGAGAATATGTCGAACAAACCCTGCTGCGGCGGCTGATCCGTCGGCTGGACAATCCGCATCTGGTGCCGCTGCACCGCATTGACCGGCACACCGCAGGGCTGGTGATCTTCTCGGCCAATCCGCAGACCCGCTCGGCCTATCAGTCATTGTTCCCGACCCGGCAGATCGACAAGCGCTACGAAGCGATCGCCCCGGCGCTGCCCGAGCTGGATTTCCCTTTGGTGCACAAGAGCCGTTTGATCGATGGCGAGCCGTTTTTCCGTATGCAAGAAGGGCCTGGCGCCTGCAATACCGAAACGGCGGTCGAAGTGCGTGAGAAAAATGGTGATCTGTGGCGCTATGGCCTGTATCCCGTGACCGGCAAAAAGCATCAGCTGCGGGTGCACATGACGGCGCTGGGAGCGAGTATTTGCAACGATCCGTTTTATCCGACTGTGTTGAAAGATGTCGAGGACGACTACGCCAACCCGTTGAAGCTGCTTGCGCAAGGCCTGCGCTTCATCGACCCGGTGACCGGTGAGTTGCGGGAGTTCGAGAGTCAAATCACCTTGCAGTGGTAATGCTGAAACTGCTTTCCGAGCGCCCATGAAAAAGCCCGCATGACAATGCGGGCTTTTCTGTATCCGGTAACGACGCGGAGCCTTACAGCTCTTTAACGGTACGAACCTGATCCTTGTTGATGCGGGTCTCTTTGCCGTCCAGCTGCTGGAACTCGTAGAAGCCCGAATCATCATCGTATTTCGGGGTGTCGACGGCCTGGATTTCGCGACCGTCATTCAAGGTGATCACTGTTGGCGAGGAGCAACCTGCGAGGGTTGCCAGGCCCAGTGCGAGCATGAAAGTGGCGAGGGTCCGTTGAGTCATGAGTGTGTCTCCGAATGGGAAATCTTCTGGTTACTGAGCTTGAGACGTAAACAAGGCGTGAGAGTTCCTTGGATAATGTCAGTCTGACACAGTGTTGTGCAGATGTAACAATTCGGGGGTGTTGAGGTTGGCCAGTCGCGGGTCGTTGTCAGGGCATTGCAATGCGCCTGCGCCGAGGCTGCGCATTACCCGCCCCGGGCTGCGCTCGCCTGCATTCCAGGCTGCTTCGAATGCCGGCAACAGCGCCACCGGAATCACGCACAGCAGCGGTTCCCAGTGCTCGCCGTGGCGCAGCATTAAAGGTTTTTCACGTTGCTGATCGGCAGTGGTCAGCATGTCTTGCAGCAAGGCCTTGTCGATTCGCGGCACATCACATGGCAACACCAGCAGATGCGCATGGCGCGCCGCTTTCAGTCCTGCACGAATACCGGCCAGCGGCCCGGGGAAATCGCCTTCATCATCCATTACCAACTGATCGGCAAACCCGGCATAACGCTCGCGATTGCGGTTGCACGAGATGATCAGATCGTCGGTCAACGGCCGCACCTTGCGCTGCAGATGCGCGATCAACGGCTCGCCCAGCCACTCGATGAGGCCCTTGTCCTGACCGCCCATGCGTTGACCGCGTCCACCGGCCAGAAGCAGGACGGAGCAGGGTGGCAATGGGTTGTTCGAGGGCATGACGACTCTCCAGAGGGGCGGCGGAAAAATGAGCCGCTGTGATATAACACCGGGCTGTTTCCCCTACAACTGGAAGAGCCTATGAAAGCCAAGGCTGATGTACCTTTCGTGCCGCTCAATATTGCGGTGCTGACTGTCAGCGACACCCGGAACCTGGAAACCGATACCTCCGGCCAGGTCTTCGTCGATCGCTTGATCGCGGCCGGCCATGCGCTCGCCGAGCGGGTTCTGCTTAAAGATGATCTGTATAAAATTCGCGCGCAAGTCGCCAACTGGATTGCCGACGATGTGGTCCAGGTTGTGCTGATCACCGGCGGCACCGGCTTCACCGGGCGTGACAGCACACCGGAAGCGGTGGCATGCCTGCTCGACAAACAGGTCGACGGATTCGGCGAACTGTTCCGCCAGATCTCCGTAGCCGATATCGGCACTTCGACCGTGCAGTCCCGGGCCTTGGCTGGTCTGGCCAACGGCACGCTGGTGTGCTGCCTGCCGGGTTCGACCAATGCGGTGCGCACCGGTTGGGATGGCATTCTTGCTGAGCAACTGGACGCCCGTCATCGTCCCTGCAACTTCGTCACCCATCTGAAGCAGGCGGCGCCTTGTGAATCCCGTGGGTAAGCCGGGCAAGACCGGCAGTTTGCTGCCTGTCGAAACGGCGCTCGAGCGTTTGCTGGCCATGGCCGATGCGTCGCGCATTGTCGAGCGCGAGCACTTGCCGCTGGCGCAAGTCGAAGGGCGGGTGCTGGCGGAAGATCTGATCTCGACGCTGGATCTGCCGCCGTGGCCGAACAGCGCCATGGACGGCTACGCCTTGAACCTGGCGGATTGGCAAGGCGAGCCGCTGCCGGTCAGTCAAAAGGTCTTCGCCGGGCAATCTCCACAACCTTTGGAACCAGGCACCTGCGCACGCATCTTCACCGGGGCACCGTTGCCGCCGGGCGCTGACTGTGTCGAGATGCAGGAAAACGCCGAAGTTCAGGCCGGCGGCCGAGTGCGCTTTCTTGAACCTTTGAAGGCCGGGCAGAACATTCGTCCGCAAGGGCAGGAAACCACGGTCGGCGAATTGGTACTGCAAGCTGGAACCCGGCTCGGACCGATTGAGCAAGGCCTGGCTGCTTCGCTTGGCTGTGCCGGCCTCAATGTCGTGCGCAAGCCTCGCGTCGCTGTTTTGTCCACCGGCGACGAGCTGGTTGAACCCGGCCAGGCATTGGGTCCGGGCCAGATCTATAACAGCAACCGCGTGCTTTTGTGCAGCTGGCTGCAGCGTCTGGGTTGTGAAGTGATTGATGGCGGAATTCTCCCGGACGATCTGCCCACCACGCGGGCGCGGCTGGGCGAATTACAAGACGTCGATCTGATTCTGTCTACCGGCGGTGTCTCGGTCGGTGAGGCGGATTTCCTCGGCATTGCCCTGCGTGAAGAAGGCGAACTGGCCTTGTGGAAGCTGGCCATCAAGCCGGGAAAACCATTGACGTTCGGTCATTTCCGCAACGTGCCGGTGATTGGCCTGCCCGGCAATCCCGCCTCTACGCTGGTGACGTTCGCCTTGCTGACGCGGCCTTATCTGTTGCGACGCCTGGGTGTGCAAGATGTCGAGCCGCTCAAGTTTGCAGTGCCAGCAGGCTTTGTCTGGCCGGTGGCCGGCAACCGTCGTGAATATTTGCGCGGGCGTTTGGAGCAGGGGCGCGCAATCATTTACCGCAACCAGAGTTCGGGTGTGCTGCGTAGCGCCGCGTGGGCCGACGGGTTGGTGGGAGTCCGAGAAGGCCGCACGCTGAGCGAGGGTGATGAAGTGAGCTTCATTCCCCTCAGTGACCTTCTGGGGTAGGCCATCTCGTCCATGCACGCGTCGGCTGATACGCACGGCGCGTGCAACGAATGATTCGGTCAGTTGCTGATCAACGTCACCAACTGGTCGAATCGGCTGTTGGCCACCCATCCCAGCAGTCCAAGGATGACAGCGGTGGCACCCGCCGAATACGCCAGACGGTGTTTGATCGTCCGCACATCATTGAGCACTTCGTCCATGTCGCGGCGCATGTATTTGAAGTGAGTCTCCAGCTCGCTGACTCGGGGTTCCATATCAAACTCTCCAGGGGTCTTGGCGCTGTTACAGAAGTCTGGTTTCTTGCTGGCACGACTTTCGGCGAGAGCGGCGACCGGGCTCACCGGTGCCTTGGTTTCATGGTTGCGCATGGAAGTACTCGCTGGTCGTAGCAACTGCACGCTTGCTGATTATTCCATTGCTCGATTCATGGAAATGAATCGCGGGGTATCCGTTCATTACCGGCACATCCTTGTGTTATTGAGTTGAAAGTTGGTGCTGCCGGCACACGGTGACCCAATGATCGGACGGGGTCAATTAAGCCGATTCCTCTTGTTCCGTACGAAAAAATACCGCTGTGTAGGACGCTGGCCGTTTGAAAAGCAATTAATTGCCATCCCTGCGGCTTTTTTAACGCGCGCAGTGGTCAAGATGTTTCAATCGATTTCAATTCTTGGAGTGACGTTATGAGTGAACGCCGGGCACTGCTGATCTTGCATGGCAAACAGGCACTCAACGAGGATGTCCGCGCTGCCGTCGAAGCCAAGCGTGAGCAAGGCTGGGAGCTGGCTGTGCGAGTGACGTGGGAGGCTGGCGACGCTCAGCGTCTGGTCGAGGAAGCGTTGGCGGCCGGCTACAGCAAAATCATCGCCGGTGGCGGTGATGGCACGTTGCGCGATATTGCCGAAGCGCTGGCGCAGCATCCGCAAAAAGCCAGTCTCGTCCTCCTGCCGCTGGGCACCGCCAACGATTTTTCCCGTGCCGCCGGTATTTCCCTGGAGCCTGCTGAAGCCCTTGAGCTACTGGATGTTCAGCCCTCGGATATCGATCTGGGCGAAGTGGGCGGGCAGATTTTCCTCAACATGGCGACCGGCGGATTCGGCAGCCAGGTGACCGCCAATACTTCGGAAGACTTGAAAAAGGTTTTGGGCGGCGCCGCTTATCTGTTTACCGGCCTGACCCGGTTCAGCGAGCTGCATGCCGCTTACGGCGAGTTGCAAGGCCCGGATTTTCATTGGCAGGGTGAACTGCTCGCACTGGGAATCGGCAACGGACGGCAGGCGGGTGGCGGCCATGTGCTGTGCCCCGAGGCGCGAGTCGACGATGGTTTGCTGGATATCAGCATTTTGCCAGCACCGCAGGAGCTGGTCGGCACGTTGAAGAATCTGCTGAGCGAGGGCTTCGGCCTCGACAATATGTTTGTGCGAGCGCGATTGCCGTGGGTCGAGATCAAGGTCGCCGAAGGGCTGAGCATCAATCTCGATGGCGAGCCGCTGGAAGGCGACAGTCTGCGATTTGTTGCGAAACCTGCAGCGTTGCAGGTGCATCTGCCGAAGGACTCGCCGTTATTGGGCCAACAATCGTCAATCAGTCATCAAGGCTGATGATCTGTTCACGCACAGCGAACAGCACCAGGCCCGCCACGTCGTAGATTTGCAGGCGTTTCATGATCTGCGCGCGGTGGGTTTCGACGGTCTTGACGCTTAAGCCCAGGCCGTTGGCGATTTCCCGGGTCGATTTACCGCGCACGATCAGGCGAAGGATTTCCAGCTGGCGCGCGGTCAGATTGTGCGAATCGGCGATGTCCGGCTGGCTTTTCTGGTTGCGGGTCAGTGCCTGATTGATCACCGTATGAGCGATGGCCGGGCTGAGGTAGCGTTCGTTGTTGCGCAGGGCTTCCAGCGCGTGCTCGAGCTCGGTGGCCGTGGTGTCCTTGAGCAGGTAGCCATGGGCACCGGACTCCAGCGCCTGCATGATCAGCGCCGGATCGGTGTGCATCGACAGAATCAGCACTTTGCTCTGCGGCCGCACGCGCTTGAGCCGTTGCAGCGCTTCCAGGCCACCGGTTTCTCTCATCGAGATGTCCAGCAATACGATGTCCGGGCTCAATTGCTCGACCATTTCAAGCAATTGCGAACCATCACTGGCTTCGCCGATTACCGCGTAACCGGGAATATCCAGTACCAGAGCGCGCACGCCGGCTCTGATCAGCGAGTGGTCATCCACTAGAAGTAAGTTACAAGTCAACGCATAACCTTATTCGTACTGGCCCGTTCGAGTGCCCGAGGCGCCCACGGGAATAGTGCTTCGATTCGAGTGCCTTTGCCCGGCTCGCTGACGACATTCAACGTGCCGCCCAGTTGTTCGATACGCTCGGCCATTCCGGCCATGCCGCGTTGACCTTCTCTGGCCGGGTCGGCAGCCGGGGCAAAACCCAGGCCGTCATCACTGATCAACAGCGTCAGACCTTGCGGCAATCGCTGTACCCGAATCAACAGGTTTTTTGCCTGTGCGTGCCGGAGGATGTTGGTCACGGCTTCCTGGGCAATGCGAAACGCGGCGACGGCCATTTCCTCGGGGATGCCGTTGAGCCGCTGCTGGCAATCGAGACTCCAGTTGACCGGCGTGTTGGCCAGTGTCTTGAGCAAGTGCGCACGCAGGCTGGCTTCGAGGCCCAGACTGGTCAATTGACGTGGATTGAGAATCGCCGAGACGTCACGCACCTTGTTCAGGGTTTCATCCAGCGTGTCGCAGAGGACCTTGCATTGTTCCTGCAAATCTTCCGGCAGGCGGCGTTTGAGCCAGTCACTTTGCAGCTTGGCGGCGGTGAGCAACTGGCCGATATCGTCGTGCAATTCACGGCTGAGGCGATGTCGTTCGTTTTCCTGGACTTGCAGCAGTCGATCAGCCAACTCTTGTGGCTGAAACTTGATCGATTTGCGCGACAAGCGATATTGCACCCAGACGCACGCGGTAGCGGCGATGTCGAGTGCCAGCAATCCCAAGGGAAGGCGTGCGGAAACAACATACGCCAGCAGACTGCCCAAGGTCGCCAGAACACACAGAACAAGTGTGAAGCGCCGGGCGTTTTCCCGAGAAGGTGGCCATGTAATGAGTGACTTGAGACTGGCGTACATAACGGATGGAGCCAATGGATGTTCGCTGCGGGCAGACCGACCGGTGACTGGCGGATCTCTGTGTGGAAATACTGTCAATTATGTTATTGATTCATACCGCATTCGTTAAGCGATCATTGACTGGCAATAACATCGAAAAGGTAACACTGAAGTCAGTATGCCATTAACCGGCAGGCAACTAACCGGCGGCATAATACCACTTAACATACCGTTGGTCGCGGGTGCTATATATGTCCATTCAGTCAGGAAATAGCGGATCGTGGACGCAAGTTCCATATTGGAAAAGTTTGAGTTGTTGTATTTGGGCCACTTCGATGTACCGGGAAGTGTCGCTGGGTCCACACAGGGAAACCCTGATGCGGGCACTTGGAAATTAACCGTTGGTCGGGCTGATTATTTGCCCCGGATTGTCGCTTTCAGGCACGAACTATTCATTTACGACAATATTGCGACTGACAGGCTCAAGCCTGGCGCGCGGTAAAGGGCGAAGAGAGCAAACGTTTGCTCACCACCTTCGGCTCGAACGAGGATTGGCCCATTTGTGCGGCGAAGGCTTCGAGCAGATCTGTCTGTTCACTTTTATCCAGAGTCAGCTGCCCGGTCTTGTGGTCGACCAGCTCAAGCTGCCATGCCATCAGGGTGAAACAGTCTCGCAAGGCATCGAGGGCCTGTTCGTGCAGATCGACGCGATCCTGGGTCAGATTCAGCAGACTGTAGATGTGCAGGGAAAACTCGGAGATTGCTTCCAGTGCCAAGGCTTCGGCGCGGCCGGCCAGCTTCAGCAGAGTGCCGAGCATGCAGTCGATGGCATCCTTGTCATTGCTGATCAGTTGCAGATGGCTCAGGCATTCTTCGGACTTGGCGAGAAGCGTTTCGGCCTCGACCAGAAATTCGGGGAAGCGTTGCGCCCAGTCTTTACGGTCGATTGGCATGTTCATCTCCACCACGTCGTGTTGGTTGACGGATGGCCGTGTGTGGCGACGATCGTGAATCGTCGGCAGATCGCGCCCGGCGGTGCAGGTGCACGGACCGAGGGGTTCCAGAGGGTGGGTTGCCACTGAATTGCGATCGCACACAATAGCCTGACTCCGTTCATGCAATGAGAATGGCGTCACAGTAATGGCTATTGGAAATGGCGAATATCAGGTTGGGCCTGATTGATCCTAGGGGAATCCCTTAGGCGCGGGAACCTAACGTGCAAACCGAGGTCGCGCCGCAATGAATCTAGCAGATGAAATCACGATTGCCAGTAAAGCATGATGTCAGTGTGACATCAATGGCCATTTATGGCATTTTTAGCGACGAGCTTTACAGCAATCAAGATTAGCTGAATGCAGCCGATAAACCCCCATAGTGAATTCATCAGAACAAGCCCAGGAGTCATTGATGGCCGGCATTCTCGACACGGTAGACCAACGCACGCAACTGGTGGGTGAGAATCGCCTGGAAATCCTCATGTTTCGCCTGGCCGGACGCCAGCTGTTCGCGATCAACGTGTTCAAGGTTCAGGAAGTGCTGCAACTGCCCAAGCTGACCCTGATGCCGCAGCGTCATCCTTTCGTCTGCGGCGTAGTCAATCTGCGCGGGCAGACCCTGCCGGTGATCGACCTGTCCCAGGCAATCGGCATGCGCCCACTGGTGCCGGGCCCGAACAGCACGATCATCGTCACCGAATACAACCGTTCGGTGCAGGCCTTCCTCGTTGGCGGCGTCGACCGCATCGTCAACATGAACTGGGAAGCCATTCTGCCGCCGCCGACCAGTGCTGGCCGCCAGCATTATCTGACCGCGATCAGCAAGGTCGACGATCAACTGGTGGAGATCATCGACGTCGAGAAAGTCCTCGCTGAAATCGTCCCGTACAACGCCAAGGTCTCGCGCGAGAAACTCGACGACCCGGTACTGGAGCGCGCCCGTGGCCGCGAAGTGTTGCTGGTGGACGACTCCAACGTAGCGCTATCGCAATTGCGCGATACCCTCGGCCAGCTCGGGGTGAAGATGCACATTGCCAGCGACGGTCTGAAAGCCTTGAACATGCTCAAGGCCTGGGCCGATACCGGCGTGCACATGACCGACAAACTGCTGATGATCTTCACCGATGCGGAAATGCCGGAAATGGACGGCTATCGCCTGACCACGGAGATCCGCAACGACCCTCGCCTGCGTGGCCTGTACGTCGTGCTGCACACCTCGCTATCGGGCAGTTTCAACGACTCGATGGTGAAGAAGGTCGGCTGCGACAACTTCCTCTCCAAATTCCAGCCGGACAAACTGGTCGACGTGGTGCGCCAGCGTCTGATGCTCGACGCCGTGCCGGCCTGAAACACGCAGATTTTGCTTCCTGTGGGAGCCTGCTCGCGAAAGCGCAGGGTCGGACACATTGATGGTGAATATGCCGGCCTCTTCGCGAGCAGGCTCGCTCCCACAGAACTGTACTTACATTAATGACGGCTTTGATTCGGTATCGAAGCTCGTATAGGGTGGCGTTTTTCCTCCAAGGAAGCTGGCCATGCTGCGTCTGAGCGCGCTTTATCGTTACCCGTTGAAATCCGGCAAGGGCGAAATCCTGCAAAGCATCGAGCTGGACAAGCTCGGGCTGGCGGGCGACCGACGCTGGATGCTGGTGGACGAGGCCAGCGGGCGCTTTCTGACCCAGCGTGCCGAAGCGAAGATGAGTCAGTTGTCGGCGTTATGGAATGCCGGCGGCGGTTTGACCCTCAGCGCTCCCGAGCAGGGATCTATCGAAGTCGCGCTGCCCACTGCCGACGCCGAGCTGCGCGGTGTGACGATCTGGCGTGACACCCTGCGTGTGCCGGACGCCGGTGATCAAGCCGCGCGGTTTGTCAGCGACTTCCTCGGCAAGCCGACACGTCTGGTGCAGATGCCGCTCGAGCGGGCACGCACCACGCAGTCGGGGTTCGGCAAGGATGACGATCAAGTGGCGTTCGCCGACGGTTATCCATTGCTGCTGATCGGCGAAGCCTCGCGGCTGGCCCTCTCGGAAACGGTAGGGCGAGAGCTGGAGATGCTGCGCTTCCGTCCGAATCTGGTGATCGAAGGCAGCGCGGCTTACGCCGAGGACCAATGGAAACGCATTCGCATCGGCGATATCGAATTCCGCGTGGTCAAGCCATGTGCGCGTTGCATCATGACCACTGTTGACCCGCAAACCGGTGAGCGCAGCGCCGATCGTGAGCCGTTCGCGACGTTACAGAAACATCGCTCAACCGCGGATGGCGCGATGTTCGGACAGAATCTGGTCAATGACGGCAACGGCCGCCTGGAAGTCGGCATGCCGGTGGACATTCTCGAATAGAGTTTCCCTGAAACGAAAAATGCCCGGGTCTTTTGGACGCGGGCATTTTTTTGCGCTGTGAAACCGGCGGGATCAGCCGCGGTATTCGCACAGGTAAGCGGTATCGACCGCGACCTTCAGCTGGAACTTGCTGTTGGCCGGGACGTTGAACTGGCTGCCGGCGGCGAAGGTTTCCCAGTCGCTGCTGTCTGGCAGTTTTACGCTCAGCGCGCCGGAAACCACATGCATGATCTCGCGCTGGCTGGTGCCGAATTCGTATTCGCCCGGGGCCATGACGCCAATGGTCGCCGGACCTTCAGCGGTGCCAAAGGCGATCGACTTGACGGTGCCGTCGAAGTACTCGTTGACTTTAAACATGGGCGGATTCCTCGAAAAGGGCTTAAAAGGGGGCGGCCAGTATGCACAAGGCTTTTCGCGCCGTCACGCGTCTAAAGCGGCAGGACCAGCGGCAATAACCGCGCGGTATTGCGGGCATCTTCCAGCGCGCGATGTTGTTGGCCGTTGAACTGCATGCCCGCCAGTTGCAACGCGCCGTTGAGCCCCAGCGGTCGTTCCAGGCGGCGGGCCTTGGCGAAGCGCTGTTTGAGGTTCATGTGCGGGACTTTGCTCAGGCCGCTGTCGATGTGCAGGCGCTGCCACTCCTGGAGCAATTGCTGGCGATCGTAACCGCCCCAACTGGCCCAGCCTTCAAGGCGAGCCTGATGCTGCGCCAGCCAACGCTCAAAGGCCGGCCAGACCTCGCTCAGCGGTTGCGCCGAATCGATGTTGGCCTGGGTGATGTGTGTCAGCTCCCGACAGAATGGCGTCAGCAATGGCCGGCGGGTCGGTTTGACGAAGCGCTGGAAGTGATCCTGCTCGCGCCCGGCGCGGTCGACCAGGGTCGCACCGATCTCGATAATTTCCATCTCCGTGACCGGCCAGCCACCCTCGTCTGTGGTGGCTTCCAGATCTATGACCAGCCAATGGGGCATCGCAGGGTTCCTGATTTCCGCGTTCTGATTTATCAGAGCGTAGTCAAACCCCGCGCTTGTGCCCGGGCGACTACTCGACCTGCAACAGAACCTGACGATTTTTTACCTGATCGCCAACCTTCACTTGCACCCGTTTGAGCACGCCATCGATGCCGGCCTTCAGCGGATGCTCCATTTTCATTGCCTCCAGCACCACCAGCAATTGACCCTTGCTGACCGTACTGCCCTCGCTGACCAGCACGTCGACAATGGCACCGTCCATCGGGGCTTTCAGGATGCCGGAGGCGACGCTGGTCTGACTGTCGATCGGCGCATGAGTTCGATCCTCCAGGCGCAGGCTGCCCGGATGGGTGAACAGCCACAGCTGCCGATCGTGCAGACGATAGGCGTGGCGCTGGCGCAGACCGTCGACTTCGATGGTGATCGATTGCGCGGCGTGCTCAATGATTTTCACCGCCACAGTGCTTTCGCCAGCCTGCACGACCAACTCGCCGAATTTGCGCGCCAGCACCGACAGCGTCCAGCCCTGCTCGTCACTGCCGAGTCGATAGTGCAACGGCACGCCGGCGTTGTTGCGCCAGCCATTCAATGGGGCGCGATGGGGCAGGGCGCTGGCGTGATAGAACAACACCACGGCAATCGCTAGTTGCGCCGTTGTCGGCACATAAGTGTTGAGGCTGGCATGGCTGGAAAAATGTTCTTGGATGAAGGCGGTGCTGAAATCGCCACTGATGAACTGCGGATGTTGCAGCAGGCCTTCGAGCAAGCGTTGGTTGCTTTGCACGCCAAGCAGCACGGTGTCCTGCACCGCACGCAACAGCTTGCGCCGCGCCTCTTCGCGGGTTGCGCCGTGGGCGATCAGTTTGCCCAGCAGCGGGTCGTAGAACGGGCTGACCGACTGGCCTTCAAGCAGACCGTGATCGATCCGCGCCCCGTGCTCCGAAGCCGGTTGCCATGCCGCAATTCGGCCGGTTTGCGGAAGAAAATCCGCAGCGGGATCCTCAGCGTAGAGGCGCACTTCCATGGCGTGACCGTCGAGACGGATCTGCTCCTGCGTCAGCGGTAGCGGCTGGCCCTCGGCAACCAGCAACTGCCATGCGACCAGATCCAGCCCGGTGATCAATTCCGTCACCGGATGCTCGACCTGCAGACGGGTGTTCATCTCCAGAAAGTAGAACTGGCCGCGCGCGTCGAGCAGGAACTCCACGGTGCCAGCGCCGACGTAATCCACCGCGCGCCCGGCCTTAAGCGCCGCTTCGCCCATGGCCTGGCGCAGCTCGGCGGTCATCACCGGGCACGGCGCTTCTTCGATGACTTTCTGATGACGGCGCTGGATCGAGCAATCACGTTCGCCGAGATAGACCAGATGGCCGTGCTGGTCGCCGAACAATTGCACTTCGACGTGGCGCGGTTCGATCAATGCCTGTTCGAGAATCAACTCGTCGCTGCCGAAACCGTTCATTGCTTCGGACCGCGCGGTGCGCAGTTGCGCCGCCAGTTCGCTGGCCTCGTGCACCAGGCGCATGCCACGTCCACCGCCACCGGCACTGGCCTTGATCATCAGCGGATAGCCGATGCGCTCGGCTTCGGCCAGCAGGGTCGCGTCGTCCTGCGCTGCGCCTTGATAGCCGGCAATGCATGGCACGCCGGCGTCGAGCATGGCGATTTTCGACAGGCGTTTGCTGCCCATCAGTTCGATCGCTTCGACGCTGGGGCCGATGAAAGTCATCCCGGCTTCGGCGCAGGCGCGGGCGAAATCGGCGTTTTCCGAGAGAAAGCCGTAGCCCGGGTGAATCGCGTCGGCGCCGCTGCGGCGGGCGGCGTCGAGGATCGCCGCAATGTTGAGGTACGACTGCTGCACCGGCGCCGGGCCGATATGCACGGCTTGGTCGGCCATTTGCACGTGTAGCGCATCGGCGTCGGCGTCGCTGAACACGGCGACTGTGCGATAACCCAGCGCCTGGGCCGTGCGCTGGATGCGGCAGGCGATTTCACCGCGGTTGGCGATCAGGATTTTGTGGAGGGTGGGCATGGGCTATTTCCTCAGAAGTTGCGTCGCAGGTGCTGGCCTCTTCGCGAGCAAGCTCGCTCCCACAGAGATTTGTAAGTGATCCAGATCCAATGTGGGAGCGAGCTTGCTCGCGAAGCTTTCAGATAGCCCACCGCGGTTTACGCTTTTGCATAAAGGCCAAGGTGCCTTCGATCCCTTCGTCTCCAGTCACCGCCGCGCTGAACCACTGCGCCGCCTCATCAAGCAAGTCACTCGATGGCTGTCCGGCACTCGCCAGCAACAATTTTTTCGTCATCGCATTCGCTTCCGGTGCGCAGCCCAGCACCTGTTGCAGGACCTCATCCAGTCGCTCGGCCAACGCTTGCGCATCCTGTTCAACGAAATGCACCAAGCCCAGACGCTGTGCCTCAGCGCCATCGAAACGCGCCGCCGTCAGCGCGAGCCGGCGGGTTTCGGTCAAGCCAATCCGCTGTACCACAAACGGTGCGATTTGCGCCGGGATCAGGCCAAGGCTGGTTTCCGGCAAGCCGAACTGCGCCTTGTGATCGCTAATCGCAATATCGCTGACGCAAGCCAGGCCGAAGCCGCCGCCGAGCACGGCGCCTTGCAGCACAGTGATCAGCACTTGCGGCGCATGTTGGGCTTGTTCCAGCAGCGCGCCAAACGCCCGGTTCAACTCGCGGTAAGCGTCCGCGCCCTGAGCCCGGGCATTGGCCATGTCCTTGATGTCGCCACCGGCGCAGAAATGCCCGCCGGCACCGCTGAGCACCAAGGCCCGCACTGTGCGGTCATCACGCACCGCCGCCAGCACCGCGCGCAGTTCGGCGACCATTTGCAGGCTCATCGCGTTGCGGCTGTCCGGGCGGTTGAGGGTGATGTGCAGCACGCCACCATGCAGTTCCAGCAACAGCGAATGGCAATCGGGCAAGCTGCTCATTTCTTTTTCCCCGGCAGGATGCCCATCAGTTTGCAGATGATGCCCAGCATGATTTCGTCGGCGCCGCCGCCAATCGAGACCAGGCGCACATCGCGATAGGCGCGGGCCACCGGGTTGTCCCACATGAAGCCCATGCCGCCCCAATATTGCAGGCAGCTGTCGCTGACTTCACGGCCGAGGCGTCCGGCCTTGAGCTTGGCCATCGATGCCAGGCGCGTGACGTCCTGGCCTTTGATGTATTGCTCGGTGGCCTGATAGACCAAGGCGCGCAGGCATTCGATTTCGGTCTGCAATTCGGCGAGGCGGAAGTGGATCACCTGGTTGTCGATCAGCGCGTTGCCGAAGGTCTTGCGCTCCTTGCAGTACTCGATGGTGCTGTCGATGCAATATTCCAGGCCCTTGATCATGTTCGCCGCGCCGAACAGACGTTCTTCCTGGAACTGCAGCATCTGCATCATGAACCCCGCGCCTTCATGGCCGATGCGGTTGCGCTGGGGCACGCGCACGTTGTCGAAGAACACCTGCGCGGTTTCCGAGCTGCGCATGCCGAGCTTGTCCAGGTGCGAGCTGAGGCTGATCCCGGGGGTGTTCATCGGCACCATGATCAGCGACTTGTTGATGTGCGGCTTGTCGTCGGAAGTGTTGGCGAGCAGGCAGATGAAATCGGCGCTCGGCGAGTTGGTGATCCACATCTTGCTGCCGTTGATCACGTAGTCATCGCCGTCCTTGCGTGCCGTGGTTTTCAGCCCGGCGACATCGGAGCCGGCGCCGACTTCGGAAACGCCGATGCAACCGACCTGTTCGCCAGTGATGGCCGGACGCAAAAATTCTTCGCGCAGTTCATCGGAGCCGAAGCGCGCCAGCGCCGGGGTGCACATGTCGGTCTGCACGCCGATCGACATCGGAATCCCGCCGCAATGAATGGTGCCGAACTCTTCGGCGGCGACGATCGAATAGCTGTAGTCGAGGCCCATGCCGCCGAATTTTTCCGGCTTGGAAATGCCCAGCAGGCCCAGCTCACCGGCCTTGCGGAATATCTCATGGATCGGAAAGCGCCCGGCCTTTTCCCATTCTTCGACGTGCGGGTTGATCTCGTGCGTGACGAACTGGCGGACGGTGCGGCGCAGGGCTTCGTGTTCCGGGGTGAAGATCATTGTTGTTGTTCTCCGTAGGATCCGTGGCGGTCAGAAGCGGCTGACGCCGAAGCTGTTGGGTTGCAGCGTGCGCGTGTCGGCTTCGTGGCAGATATCCAGCAAGTAACCGAGCAGGGTGCGGGTGTCGCGCGGATCGATCAGGCCGTCGTCCCACAGGTTGGCGCTGCCATACAGGGCGGTGGATTGGCTGTCGAGTTTCTGCGCGGTCATCTGTTCGAGCATGTCGAGCATTTTCGGATCGGGCTCGATGCCGTCCTTGAGCTGTTTGGCTTCGGTAACGATGCGCAAGACCTTGCCGGCCTGTGCGCCGCCCATCACTGCCGTGCGGCTGTTGGGCCAGGCGAAGATGAAGCGCGGATCGAGCCCGCGCCCGCACATGGCGTAGTTGCCGGCGCCGTAGGAACCGCCGACGACAATGGTCAGTTTAGGCACCCGTGCGTTGGCCACCGCTTGAATCAGTTTCGAGCCGTGCTTGATCACCCCTTGCTGTTCCGATTCGGTGCCGACCATGAAACCCGTGGTGTTGTGGAAAAACAGTAGCGGCGTCTGGCTCTGGTCGCACAACTGGATGAACTGCGCCGCCTTGCTCGCACCTTGCGGGGTGATCGGGCCGTTGTTGCCGATGAAGCCGCAGGCGCGGCCCTGGATTTTCAATTGGCCGCAAAGGGTTTGCTGATCGAACTCGCCTTTGAATTCGAGAAAGTCCGATTCATCGGCAATCCGCGCGATGATTTCGCGCACATCGTAGGGCTTTTTTGCATCGTCCGGGATCAGCCCGAGTAGTTCGTCGATGGGGTAGAGCGGTTCTTTGAATTGCGGCAGCGGCAGCCACGGCAGCTGCTCGTTCCAGGGCAACATGCGCATGATCTCGCGGACTTGGCGTATGCCGTCAGCGTCGTTTTCAGCGAGATATTCGGCTGTACCGGCGACCTGCGCGTGCATTTCGGCACCACCGAGTTCTTCATCGCTGGCCACTTCGCCGGTCGCCGCTTTGAGCAATGGCGGGCCGGCGAGAAACAGCTTGGCCTTGCCGCGCACCACCACCACGTAATCCGACAACCCCGGTTGATAGGCGCCGCCGGCCGTGGCCGAGCCGTGCACCACGGTGATCTGCGGCAAACCCATCGCTGACATGCGCGCCTGATTAGCGAAACTGCGCGCGCCTTCGACAAAAATCTCCGCCGCGTAGTTGAGATTGGCACCGCCGCTTTCGGCGAGGGTGATCATCGGCAGTTTGTTCTCCCGCGCGATCTGTTGCAGGCGCAGGGATTTTTTCAGGCCGCTCGGCGAGATCGTGCCGCCCTTGATTGCGCTGTTGTTGGCGACCACCATCGCACGGATGCCGCAGACGTAACCGATGCCGGCAATCAGCCCGCCACCGGCCGAACTGCCGTCCTTGTCGTCATGCAACTTGTAGCCGGCGAGGCTGGCCAGTTCGAGGAACGGCGCGCCGGGGTCGAGCAGCAGGTTCAGGCGTTCGCGGGGCAACAGTTGCCCGCGTTTGCTGAATTTGTCTTTGGCTTCGGCGGCCTTGTTCAGCAGGTTCTGTTCGAGCTGCTGCACCTGCTCGATGGCGGCGAGCATGGCCGCGCGGTTGCGCGCGAACGCTTCGCTGTGCGGATCGAGTTGCGACTGAATCTGCGCCATGGCTTATTCCTTGTCCTTGAGCACGTCGGGACGCAACACTTCTGGTAAATACGCGCGGTGAAAACCATTGAACGATTCGCTGTGGCTGGCCTTGTGCAGCGGCCAGGCGCGACTGCCGAGGCTGGCGGCGCCGTCGATTTTCACCGTAGTGCCGCTGATGAAAGCCGCCGCCGGGCTGAGCAGAAACACGATCGCTGCACTGACTTCCGATTCGGTGCCGATACGCTTGAGCGGCACATGCTCGCGCAGGGTCGGAATCACCGCTTTGAATGCGCCTTCGTAAGTGTCCATGCCGCTGGACGCAATCCAGCCCGGCGCCACGGCGTTGACCCGGACCCCGGCGTAACCCCACTCGAACGCGGCGGTCTTGGTGAAATTGTCCATGCCCGAACGCGCTGCCCCCGAGTGGCCCATGCCGGGCATGCCGCCCCACATGTCAGCGAGCATGTTGACGATGCTGCCGCCATGTTTGCTCATCGACTGGTTGAACACTTCGCGGGCCATCAGAAAGCCGCCGACCAGGTTGGTCCGCAGCACGGTTTCGAAGCCCTTCTGATTGATCGAGGCCAAGGGCGACGGGTATTGGCCGCCGGCGTTGTTGACCAGGCCGTGGATCGGCCCGTGTTCGGCAATCAGTTCTTTGACCAGTTGCTTGACCGCTTCTTCATCGCGGATATCGCAGGCCTTCCAGTGCGCGCGGCCGCCGTCCTCGGCGATTTCGGCGGCGACCTTTACGAGTTTTTCCGGCTTGCGCCCGACCAGCAGCACATTGGCGCCAAGGGCCGCCAGTTCATGGGCGGTGCAGCGACCGATGCCGCTGCCGCCGCCGGTGACAATCAGGTTCTGGCCGCTGAACAGATCGGCGCGGAAAATCGACGCGTAAGCCATGCACACCATCCTCTAGTCGAGCTGTTCGGCGATGCTTTGCGGCACCGGGATCTGGATTTCCAATAGTTGCTGGGCGAAGGCTTTGCCCTGCGGGTCGATGCGCAGGCTGGCGACACCGCCACCGCCAAGGGCGTTTTCCAAAAGAAAGTTGAGGCTTTGGGTGCCGGGCAGATACCAGCGTTCGACACGCCCGAGAAGCGGATCGAGGACGTGGCGCATCCAGTCGACCACCACCGAGGTGGTCAGCGCTTCGGCGATCCACGGCAGGTAATCGGGATGGCGCGGCATCACGCCGATATTGCTGTGGTTGCCCTTGTCGCCGGAGCGCGCCACCGCCAGTTTCACCAACGGCACACTGGCATCGGCGCGGCCCTGGGGTCGGGGTGGCTGATGGGCGATCGGCAAATTTGCACTGTCCAGAGCCACCGGGTCGGGCAGGGCGCACGGATGGCGCTCACCGGCCATGTCGATTTGCAGTGTGCAGGCATTTTTATCGACGAGAAATGAGAACAAGCGGATGACCGGGTACACGGTCGGACGTCCGCCGACAATGCCGGTCAGACCGGGCGCCATACCGGTCGCGGCCTGGGCGATCTCTTTGGAAAACAGCACCAGCGCGCGTTTGTCAGGATGGCGTACGGCGATTTTGATCACCACTTCACGGCTGTCGCGGCGCTGGCCGTGGGGGCCGTAGGTGGCTTCGCTGCCGAGCAGTTCGACATGGGTTTCGCTGTACGGCGCCCAGCCGCGCAGGCTGAACATCTCGGCGGTCTTGTCGATGATTGCCTGACTGACCCGCCGCGCCTTGTCTACTGCGTCGATGCCGGCCATCAGGCAACTGGCGGTGCAGCGGAAACCGTCCGGGTACGTGGCGCTGACCTTGTATTTGTCGCTGGGCGGCAGGCCTTTGGCCCCGTGCACCTGCACGATGTTTTTGCCTTGTTGCTGAAGTTTGACCTGAGTGAAATCGCAGATCACATCGGGTAACAGATAGGCCTGCGGATCGCCGATTTCGTAGAGCATCTGCTCGCCGACCGTCAATGGTGTGACCAGTCCGCCGGAGCCTTCGGGTTTGCTGACGAGGAACTGGCCATCGGCGCTGACCTCGACGATCGGAAAACCGATGTGCTCGTAATCCGGTACCTCGCGCCAGTCGGTGAAATTACCGCCGGTGCACTGCGCGCCGCATTCGATGATGTGCCCGGCCAGCGCGGCCTGGGCGAGTTTGTCGTAGTCATGCCACGACCAGCCGAATTCGTGGACCAGCGCCGCGCTGACCACGGCGCTGTCGACCACCCGGCCGGTGATGACAATGTCGGCACCCAGGCGCAGCGCTTCGACAATTCCCGGCGCGCCGAGGTAGGCGTTGGTCGACACGCACATGCGCGGCAATGGAGCGCCGCTGAACATTTCGCTGATGTCGGCAGGGTTTTTGAGTTGTCCTTGCAAGTCGTCGCCGAGCAACACGGCGATCTTCAGCTGGACCCCGGCTTGGTCGCAGGCCGCTTGCAGGGCCGCCGCGCAAGCCTGCGGATTGACCCCACCGGCATTGCTGATCACGCGGATGTTCTGTTCGGCCAATTGCGTCAGCAGCGGCGCCAGCACTTCGATGAAATCGCTGGCGAACCCGGCCTGTGGGTCTTTCAGGCGCGCACCAGCCATGAGCGACATGGTGATCTCGGCCAGATAATCGAATACCAGATAATCCAGGTTTCCGCCGGAGACAAGCTGGGCGGCAGCAGTGGAAGTGTCGCCCCAAAAAGCACTGGCGCAGCCGATTCGCACGGTGGTTGGCATTTTTATCTCCGACTCAGGGACCTGCGACAGAAGTGTCTGGAGGCTACCAAGCAAGCGCTTGGTTTGTAAACAGGCGAAACATTCTTCTGCCCAAGCGCTTGCTTGGTGCCCGCGCGCGGCTTAAATTGCGCGCAACCCTGCGGTTACAGGGGGCAACACACTGATCGACTGTAGGAGAGAACGGGTGGACGAGCAAAAAGCCCTGCGGGTCATGCGCGAACTGGTCGACCAGGGCCAGTTGACCGACCCGGACAGCGCCCGCGGCAAATTGCTGCAAGTGGCGGCTCACCTGTTTCGCAACAAAGGCTATGAGCGCACCACGGTGCGCGATCTGGCCAGTGCTGTGGGCATCCAGTCGGGAAGCATTTTTCATCACTTCAAAAGCAAGGACGAAATTCTCCGCGCGGTGATGGAGGAAACCATCCGCTACAACACCGCGTTGATGCGCGCAGCCCTGGCCGAAGCCGGCGATGTGCGCGAAAGGGTGCTGGCACTGATTCGTTGCGAGTTGCAGTCGATCATGGGCGGCAGTGGCGAGGCGATGGCCGTGCTGGTGTACGAATGGCGCTCATTGTCCGAAGACGGCCAGGCTAAAGTCCTTGCTTTACGTGACGTTTATGAAGACATCTGGCTGCAGGTTCTGAGCGAGGCCAAGGACGCCGGCTATATTCGCGGCGACGTTTTTATTACCCGACGTTTCCTTACCGGCGCATTGTCCTGGACCACCACCTGGTTCCGTGCCGGCGGCAGTTTGAGCCTCGATCAGCTCGCCGATGAAGCGCTGATTCTGGTCCTCGAAGCGCGTTGAACGGTTGTCGGACCGGCCGACAAACTGGCTAAGTCGGCGAAACCGCCTAGCTTGAATGCATTGATCGCTATTTTTTTTCGGGGAGTGGGGTGTTTTGAAGTCTTCGCCAATTCGGACAGCCGCCGGGCTGATGCTCGCTGCGCTGGCTGCGTTATGGGTATTGCCCGCTCAGTCAGCGCAATTGGTCCGGGTCGGCGCCGCGCATTTCCCGCCCTATACGATCCGCCCGGAAAACGGCGCCGACACCGGCCTGTTGCCGCAATTGATCGAGGCGCTGAACCGCTCGCAGAGCGACTATCAGTTCGTCCTGGTGCCGACCTCGATCCCGCGCCGTTTCGGTGATTTCAAGCAGGGTCGCATCGATATGGCGATCTTCGAAAATCCCGAGTGGGGCTGGAAGGACATTCCCCACGACGATGTCGACATGGGCCTGGAAGACGCCGAAATCTTCGTTGCACAACGCGAAGACGGCCGCCAGCAAAACTACTTCTCGAGCCTGTCAGGCAAACGTCTGGCGCTGTTCAGCGGTTATCACTACGAATTTGCCAACTTCAACGCCGACCCGAAATACCTCGCGCACAACTACAACGCCACGCTGACCTATTCTCACGACAGCAACCTGCTGATGGTCCTGCGCGGACGCGCCGACATTGCCTTGGTCACCCGTTCCTATCTGTTCGATTACCTGCTGCGCAACGAGAAGGTCCGCGATGAACTGCTGGCGTCGCAGCGTACCGATCAGATCTATCACCATTACGCGATTCTGCGGCCAAACGCTCCGATCACCGGCGAAGCCTTCGGCAACCTGTTGCAGCGTTTGCGCGACAACGGCGAATTGCTGAGGATTTTCGAGCCCTACAGGATTGCCGTGATGCCGGCGCCTCATCACTGAAGCGCTAATTGCCTCTCGCGCTTAAATTTCCCCTCCCGGCTCACGTCACTTCGTTGAACTGTCGACGATTACGTGAGCCCGACCCATGTCCAATCTGAATGACCTGACTGCTCTGGCGTTGCCCTCGGGCAGTCAATTGATCGCTGATGCTACCGAGAGCCGGCTGAGCCTGAGCCTGGACGGGCAACCGCTGATTCGGCTGCGCCTGGATCGCGAGGCCAATGGCCCGATCCAGCTCGACGAGCGTTTCGCTCTGCCGCCCGGCCACGCCTTGTGGGCAGCCTGTTATTGGCTGTTCGCCCGTGACCCGGCGTGTCAGCAGTTGATCTGGCAACTCGATCAGCCACCGACCGAAGCCTTGCGCAGTGGTTTGCTGATCAATACCGAAGTCGCCGGCGAGTATCGCTGCGAGCGCACGCTGTTCTGGCAACTGCCGCAGCCGTGGCTGGGCACTTCACTGGCCGGCAGCTATCCGCAGCAAATGGTCATCAGCCAGGGCCAGCGCCATCCGCTGCGACCGGTGAAGCCGCGCGGTGAAGTCTATCGGCGTTTCGATGCGCGGCTCGGCGCATGGATTTCCTTGCGTACGCTGGAAATCGAAGAAGATCTGTCGCGCTTCAATCGTTGGCAGAACAGCCCGCGCGTGGCGAGTTTCTGGCAGGAGGAGGGCAGCCTTGAGCAGCATCGCGAATATCTCAACAAGCTCGATGCCGATCCGCACACGCTGACGCTGATCGGCTGTTTCGATGATCAGCCTTTCGCTTACTTCGAAGCCTACTGGGCCAAGGAAGATCGCATCGCGCCGTTCTACGATGCCGGCGATTACGACCGTGGCATCCACATGCTGGTCGGCGAGGAACGTCATCGCGGCCCGCACAAAGTGGCGAGCTGGTTATCGGCGCTGGTGCATTACCTGTTTCTCGATGATCCACGGACCCAGCGCGTGGTCGCCGAGCCGCGTGCCGACAACGCGAAGATGATCGGCCATATGCACAACCAGTGCTTTCACTGCGAGAAGGAATTCGATTTTCCGCACAAGCGCGCGGCGCTGATGATTCTGGGGCGGGAGCGGTTTTTTGATCGGTGCCGGTTGGCCTGATGTATTCGGCCTCGGAATTTCGTTGGGTCTGAGGCCGCTTTCGCGAGCAGGCTCGCTCCCACACTGGATTTGTGTCGTTAATCAAACCCTGTGGGAGCGAGCCTGCTCGCGAATGGCTTGACGCAGAATCCGGATCCTAACGACGACCTGCAATCACCGCATCCCGCCGACTGCCCGAGACCTTGCGGCAGTGCACCAGCGCATCACGAATCATGAAGTTGACCAGGGTCGGCGATACGCCCAGTTCCTTGGCGATGTCCTTTTGCGGCACGCCGTGCAGACGGTACATCTCGAAGGCATAACGGGTGCGGCTGGGCAGCTCGGTCAGCGCATCGGCGATGTGTTCCAGAGTCGAGAAGTTGATATGCGAAGTTTCCGGCGAAGCGCCCTGAATCACCACGTTCAAGCCTTCCTCTTCCGGGCCTGAGTATTTCTGTTCGAGCGCCTGCTTGCGGTAGTGATCGATGGCGAGGTTGCGCACGATCTGGAACAGGTAGCTCAGCTGAGCCTTGATCGACGACGTGATCGGCGGCGCCGATTGCAGTCGGAAAAACGCATCCTGAACCACGTCTTCGGCACGAGACCTGCAACCGGTAATGCGGGCTGCAATCTTGACCAGAATCAGTCGATTGTCGACGAATGCCTGAAGTAGCGGTGAATCGCACCTGCTTGTGGATACTTGTTCCGTCATGGAAATCACCTTGCTGCCAATAGGTTAGTGGGAGGGCCTCGGGGGACGGCGCCGTCCTACACATCGAGCGACAAATTATGTTGAATGATAATGATTGTCAAATGAGAAAGAGAGGTATTGCTGTAAGGCGATGTGTTTTGCCAACTGCGACACGCCGCCGCACCCTAGCCCCGCTGGACGTCGTGCCTGCCGACTAATTATTTCCACAGTCCATCCGTTCTCATTGGTGAATGGCCCGGGTGCAGATCCCCGGCCTCAGCGCATTCCGATGCCTTGCGCGGTCGGCACAGACCGCGCCCCGCACGCCTCTCGACAGGTGTGACGCAGCCACCCGATTCCACTTGCAAGCCGAATTCAGGCAGGAAACCTCATGACCGACGCGTTCGAACTCCCCAGCACCCTGGTCCATGCCCTCAAGCGTCGCGCAGTTCTGACGCCGGACCGACTGGCCTTGCGTTTTCTCGCTGAAAACCCGGAGCAGGCTGTGGTGCTCAGCTATCGCGAACTGGATCAACGCGCGCGCACCATCGCCGCTGCGTTGCAGGCTCAGGCTGGATTCGGTGAGCGTGCGGTGTTGCTGTTTCCCAGTGGCGCAGATTACGTCGCGGCGTTTTTCGGCTGCCTGTATGCCGGTGTGATTGCGGTGCCAGCCTATCCGCCGGAATCCGCGCGTCGTCATCATCAGGAGCGTTTGCTGTCGATCATCGCCGACGCCGAGCCCAAGCTGTTGCTGACCAGCGCCGATCTGCGCGATGCCTTGCAACAAATCGACGGCGCGCCGCCGCTGCTGTGTGTCGATACCCTCGACAGCGCACTGGCCGAAAGCTGGATTGAACCGAGCCTGCCGCCCGAACATATCGCCTTTTTGCAATACACCTCCGGCTCCACCGCGTTGCCCAAGGGCGTGCAGGTCAGCCATGGCAATCTGGTCGCCAACGAATTGCTGATCCGTCACGGTTTCGGCATCGACGTCAACCCGGACGACGTCATCGTCAGCTGGTTGCCGCTGTATCACGACATGGGTTTGATCGGTGGTCTGCTGCAACCGATTTTCAGCGGCGTGCCGTGCATTCTGATGTCGCCGGCGTACTTCCTCGGCCGGCCGTTGCGCTGGCTGGAAGCGATTGCCGAATACGGCGGCACCATCAGCGGCGGCCCGGATTTCGCCTACCGTTTGTGCAGTGAGCGGGTCAGCGAGTCGGCTCTGGAACGCCTCGATCTGAGCCGTTGGCGCGTGGCCTATTCCGGTTCCGAACCGATCCGTCTCGACACCCTCGAGCGCTTCGCGGAAAAATTCGCTGCTTGCGGTTTCAGCGACAACAGTTTCATGGCCTCGTACGGTCTGGCCGAGGCCACCCTGTTTGTCGCCGGCACGCCGCGTGGCATCGGCATCCCGGCGCTGCGCGTGGACGATCAGGCGCTGGCGCAAAACCGCGCCGAGCCGGGCGACGGCAGCGCGGTCATGAGTTGCGGCATCAGCCAGCCTGAGCACGCGGTGCTGATCGTCGAACCGAATACCCTCGAACAACTCGCCGATAACGCCGTCGGCGAAGTCTGGGCCGCCGGCCCGAGCATCGCCCACGGTTACTGGCGCAACCCCGAAGCCAGCGCCAAGACTTTTGTTCAGCACGCCGGCCGCACCTGGTTGCGCACCGGCGACCTGGGTTTTATCCGTGCGGGCGAACTGTTCGTCACCGGGCGCCTGAAAGACATGCTCATCGTCCGTGGCCATAACCTCTACCCGCAGGACATCGAGCAGACTGTCGAGCGCGAAGTCGAAGTGGTGCGCAAGGGGCGTGTGGCGGCGTTCGCGGTCACTCACAACGGCGAAGAGGGCATCGGCATCGCTGCGGAAATCAGCCGCAGCGTGCAAAAAATCCTCGCGCCAGATGCGCTGATCAAAGCCATTCGCCAAGCCGTGGCCGAGGCGTATCAGGAGGCGCCAAGCGTGGTGGTGCTGCTCAATCCGGGCGCGTTGCCGAAAACCTCCAGCGGCAAACTGCAGCGCTCGGCGTGCCGCAATCGTCTGGCTGATGGCAGCCTCGACAGTTACGCGCTGTTCCCTTCGATCACAGCCGTGACGGAAACCGCGACCAGCAGCACTTCGGACCTTGAAGCGTTGATCGGGCAAGTCTGGGCCGAGCAACTCAACGTCAAGCAGGTCAGTAGCGACGACCATTTCTTCCTGCTCGGCGGCAACTCGATCGCTGCCACGCAAGTGGTGGCGCGGGTTCGCGAAGCACTCGGTGCCGAGCTGAGCCTGCGCCTGCTGTTCGAAGCGCCAACCCTGTCTGCCTTCGCCGCCGCTGTGGCGCAGCAACAACGGATTGGCGGCAGCGCCCAAGATGCGATCAGCACGTCGTCGCGCAGTGAGCCGATGCCGCAGTCGCTGGCACAAAACCGTTTGTGGATCACTTGGCAACTCGATCCACAGAGCAGCGCCTACAACATTCCCGGTGGTCTGCGCCTGCGTGGCGAGCTCGACGAAGACGCCGTGCGCAAAAGCTTCCAGCAACTGATCGAACGTCACGAATCCTTGCGCACACGTTTCTTCGAGCGCGACGGCGTGGCATTGCAGCAAGTGCTCGCTGATGCCGAATTCAACCTGCAACTGATCGACATCAGCGACCTGCCAATGTCCGAGCGTGAAGCCCGTGCCGAGCAGATTCGCGAAGACGAGGCGCGCACTCGGTTCGATCTGGAAAAAGGCCCGTTGCTGGCGGTGACACTGGTGCGTCTCGATGACGAAGAACATCAACTGCTGGTGACCCTGCACCACATCATCGCTGACGGCTGGTCGCTGAATATCCTGCTCGACGAATTCTCGCGCTTATATGCCGCCGCTACCCAAGGTGGAACGGCGACACTGGCAGCGCTGCCCACGCAATACGCCGATTACGGCAATTGGCAGCGGCAATGGCTGGCGCAAGGCGAGGGCGAGCGGCAACTGGCGTACTGGAAAGCGCAACTGGGCGAAGAACATCCGCCACTGGAACTGGCCACCGATCACCCGCGCTCGGCCAGACACAACCACAGCGCCGCGCGCCACAGCGTGCGCTTGAGTACCGAACTCAGCGAGGCGATTCGCCAGACTGCGCAGGCCCACGAAGCCACGCCGTTCATGCTTCTGCTCGCTGCGTTGCAAAGTTTGCTGCACCGCTACAGTGGTCAGCGCGACATTCGCATCGGCGTGCCCAACGCCAACCGTCCGCGCCTGGAAACCCAAAGCCTGATCGGCTTCTTCATCAATACCCAGGTGTTGCGCGCGCAAATCGATTCACGCCTGACATTTGCCGAGTTGCTGAACCAGACGCGCCAAGCCGCACTCGGCGCCCAGGCCCATCAGGATCTGCCCTTTGAACAACTGCTCGAAGCGTTCCCGCAGGCCCGCGATCAGGGCTTGTTCCAGGTTATGTTCAACCATCAGCAGCGCGACCTCAGTGCGCTCAAGCGCCTGCCCGGTCTGCTCGCCGAAGAGCTGCCGTGGCACAGTCGCGAGGCCAAGTTCGATCTGCAATTGCACAGCGAAGAGGATCGCAACGGGCGTCTGAGCTTGGCGTTCGACTACGCCAGCGAACTGTTCGATGCCACGACCATCGAGCGCCTGGCTGAGCATTTCCATAATCTGCTCAGCGAGGTCTGCGAACGGCCTCAGCAGGCCATTGGCGATCTGCGCTTGCTGACCGCCAGCGAGCAGAATCAGCAGAAGGACTGGAGCGTCGCTCCGTGCACCCCGGCGCAACAATGGCTGCCGGAACTGCTCGAGCAACAATTGCGCAACACCCCGCAACGCACCGCGCTGGTGTGGGACGGCGGTAGTCTGGATTTTGCCGAGCTGCACGCGCAAGCCAACCGGCTCGCCCATTACCTGCGCGACAAAGGCGTTGGCCCGGACGTGTGCGTGGCCATTGCTGCCGAGCGTTCGCCGCAACTGCTGATCGGTCTGCTGGCGATCATCAAGGCCGGCGGCGCCTATGTGCCGCTTGATCCGGATTATCCAGCCGAGCGTCTCGCGTACATGCTCCGCGACAGCGGCGTCGAACTGCTCCTGACCCAGACGCAATTGCTCGAGCGTCTGCCGGCCAGCGATGGCGTCAGCGTGATCGCCATGGATGCCTTGCACCTGGATAAATGGCCGAGCCAGGCACCGGGCCTACGACTGCACGGCGACAACCTCGCCTACGTGATTTACACCTCGGGTTCCACCGGGCAACCGAAAGGCGTCGGCAACACCCACGCCGCGCTGGCCGAGCGCCTGCAATGGATGCAGGACACTTACCGTCTCGACGAAACCGACGTGCTGATGCAAAAAGCGCCGATCAGTTTCGACGTCTCGGTGTGGGAATGCTTCTGGCCGCTAATCACCGGCGCGCGTCTGCTGCTTGCCGCCCCCGGCGAGCACCGCGACCCGCATCGCATCGCGCAACTGGTCCAGCAATACGGCGTGACCACGCTGCACTTCGTCCCGCCGCTGCTGGCGCTGTTCATCGACGAGCCGCTGAGTGCCGAATGCACCAGCCTGCGCCGGGTGTTTTCCGGCGGTGAAGCCTTGCCCGCCGAGCTGCGCAACCGGGTACTGGCGCAATTGCCAGCGGTGCAGTTACACAACCGCTACGGCCCGACCGAAACCGCGATCAACGTCACCCATTGGCATTGCAGTGCCACCGATGGCGAGCGCTCGCCGATTGGCCGGCCGCTGGGCAATGTGATCTGCCGCATTCTCGATGCCGATCTCAATCCGGTGCCGGCGGGTGTGGCGGGTGAGCTGTGCATCAGCGGCATCGGTCTGGCGCGTGGTTATCTCGGCCGTCCGGCGTTGACCGCTGAACGCTTCGTCGTCGACCCACTGGGCGAGCAGGGTGCCCGTTTGTACCGCACCGGCGACCGTGCGCGCTGGTCCTCGGATGGCGTGATCGAATACCTCGGTCGCCTCGATCAGCAGGTCAAACTGCGCGGCTTTCGCGTCGAACCGGAAGAAATCCAGGCGCGACTGCTGGCGCAAAATGGCGTCGCCCAAGCCGTGGTCCTGGTGCGCGAAACCGCTGCCGGCGCGCAACTGATCGGCTACTTCACGGCGAGCGATGCGCATGAAAATGCCGATGAGCAAATTATTCGGCTGGAAGCTGCCCTCGCTGCCGAGCTGCCGGAATACATGGTGCCCGCACAATTGCTGCGCCTTGATTCGATGCCGCTGAGCCCCAGCGGCAAACTCGATCGCCGCGCCTTGCCCGAGCCGCAATGGCAAGTGCGTGAACACATCGAACCGGTCAGCGAACTGGAGCAACAAATCGCCGCGATCTGGCGCGAAGTGCTGGGTCTGAAGCAGGTTGGCCTGCGTGATGATTTCTTTGCTCTCGGCGGTCATTCGCTGCTGGCCACGCAAATCATTTCACGCACACGTCAGGCCTGTGACGTCGAACTGCCGCTGCGCACCTTGTTCGAGCACAGCGAACTGGGCGATTACGCCGAACAGATTCGCCTGATCCAGGTCAGCGGCCGCACCAACCAACAGTTGCCGATTGCAAAAATCGACCGCAGCCAAGCGGTGCCGCTGTCCTATTCGCAGCAGCGCATGTGGTTCCTCTGGCAGATGGAACCGGACAGCCCGGCTTACAACGTCGGCGGCATGGCGCGCTTGCGCGGCGTGCTGCATGTCGAGCATTTCGAGGCGGCGTTGCAGGCGCTGATCCTGCGCCATGAAACCCTGCGCACTACCTTCCCTAGCGTTGACGGCGTCGCCCGCCAACAGGTGCATGCCGAGACCGGCGTGCGCATGGGCTGGAAGGATTTCTCCAGCCTGCCGGCAGAAGTCCGGGAGCTACAAGTCCAGCAACTGGCTGATGCAGAAGCGCACCAGCCGTTCGATCTGGAAACCGGCCCGTTGCTGCGTGCCTGCCTGGTCAAGACTGCCGAGCACGAGCATTACTTCGTTCTGACCCTGCACCACATCGTCACCGAAGGCTGGGCGATGGACATCTTTGCCCGTGAACTCAGTGCGCTGTATGAAGCGTTCGTCGATGAGCGCGCCTCGCCGCTCGAGCCGCTGCCGGTGCAATACCTCGACTACAGCGTCTGGCAGCGTCAGTGGCTGGAGTCCGGCGAGCGCCAGCGCCAGCTCGATTACTGGACCGCGCAGCTCGGTCGCGAACATCCGCTGCTGGAACTGCCCGGCGACCGTCCGCGTCCACCGGTACAGAGCCATCAGGGCGAGCTGTTCCGTTTCGATCTGAGTGACGATCTCGCTGCGCGGGTGCGGGCGTTCAATGCGCAAAACGGCCTGACCCTGTTCATGACCATGACCGCCGCGCTCGCCACGCTGCTCTACCGCTACAGCGGCCAGACCGACCTGCGCATCGGTGCGCCGGTGGCCAACCGCATCCGCCCGGAAAGCGAAGGGCTGATCGGTGCGTTTCTCAACACCCAGGTGCTGCGTTGCCAGCTCGATGGGCAGATGTCGGTCGGCGAACTGTTCGAGCAGGTGCGCCACACCGTGATCGAAGGCCAGTCCCATCAGGATCTGCCGTTCGATCATCTGGTCGAAGCCTTGCAGCCGCCACGCAGCGCGGCTTACAACCCGCTGTTCCAGGTGATGTGCAACGTGCAGCGCTGGGAATTCCAGCAGAGCCGCACGCTCGCTGGGATGACAGTCGAGTATCTGGCCAACGATGCGCGGGCGACCAAGTTCGATCTCAATCTGGAAGTCACCGACCTCGACCATCGCCTCGGCTGCTGCCTGACTTACAGCACCGATCTGTTCGACGAACCGACCATCGAACGCATGGCCAGGCATTGGCGCAACCTGCTTGAAGCGTTGATCGCTGATCCGCAGCAACGCCTCAGCGAACTGCCGTTGCTCGACAACACCGAGCAACAGCACCTGCTCGACAGCCTTGGCGTCGAGCCGGGCGAACATCGTCTCGACCAGTGCATCCATCATCTGTTTGCCGAACAGGCACTGGCGCGCAAAGACGCGCCGGCGCTGACCTTCGCCGGGCAGACCCTGAGCTACGCCGAACTCGATGCCCGGGCCAATCGTCTGGCCTGGGCGCTGCGTGAGCGCGGCGTCGGCCCGCAAGTGCGGGTCGGTCTGGCGCTGGAGCGTTCGCTGGAAATGGTCATCGGCCTGCTGGCGATTCTCAAGGCTGGCGGCGCCTATGTGCCGCTGGATCCGGAGTACCCGCTCGACCGTCTGCATTACATGATCGAAGACAGCCGCATCGGTCTGCTGCTCAGCGATCGGGCGATGCTCCAGGCCCTAGGTGATTTGCCATCGGGCGTGGCGCGCTGGTGTCTGGAAGACGACAGCCCGGGATTGGCCGACTATCCGGCCAGCGAGTTGCCGTTTATCAGCCTGCCGCAACATCAGGCCTACTTGATTTACACCTCGGGCTCGACCGGCAAACCGAAAGGCGTGGTGGTCTCCCACGGCGAAATTGCCATGCACTGCCAAGCCGTGATCGAACGCTTCGGCATGCGCCCGGACGACTGTGAACTGCATTTCTATTCGATCAACTTCGACGCCGCCACCGAACGTTTGCTGGTGCCGCTGCTCAGCGGTGCGCAGGTGGTGCTGCGGGCGCAAGGGCAGTGGGACGCGGAAGAAATCTGCGGTTTGATTCGCACGCATCGAATCAACGTCCTCGGCTTCACGCCGAGCTACGGCAGCCAGTTGGCGCAGTTCCTTGCCACGCAGAATGACGTCCTGCCGGTGCGCATGATCATCACCGGCGGTGAAGCGCTGACGGGCGAGCATCTACAGCGCATCCGCGCGGCATTCCAACCGGCGCAGTTTTTCAATGCTTACGGCCCGACTGAAACCGTGGTCATGCCGCTGGCCAGTCTGGCGCCGCAGGTACTGGAAGAGGGCGCCGGCAGTGTGCCGATCGGTAGCGTGATCGGGTCGCGAGTCGCCTACATTCTCGACGCCGATCTGGCCTTGGTGCCGCAAGGCGCGACCGGTGAATTGTTTGTCGGCGGCGCCGGTCTGGCTCAGGCCTATCACGACCGCCCGGGCATCAGCGCCGAGCGTTTTGTCGCTGACCCGTTTGCCGCTGATGGCGGGCGCATGTATCGCACCGGCGACCTGGTGCGCCAGCGTGCCGATGGTCTGGTCGAGTATCTGGGCCGGATAGACCATCAAGTAAAAATCCGTGGTTTCCGCATCGAACTGGGCGAAATCGAAACGCGCCTGCTCGATCATCCTTCGGTCCGCGAAGCAGTGGTGCTGGCGCTGGATGCGCCGAGTGGCAAGCAGTTGGTGGGTTACCTCGTTACCGATGTCGCCGGACACGGCGAAGCGCAACAGGCTGAACTGCGCGAAGCGCTCAAGTCGCACCTCAAGGCGCAACTGCCGGACTACATGGTTCCGACCCACCTGATGCTGCTGGCAAGCATGCCGCTGACCGCCAACGGCAAACTCGACCGCCGCGCCTTGCCGGCGCCGGATCCGCAGCTCAATCGTCAGGACTATGTCGCGCCAAGCAATGAGCTGGAGCAGACCCTGGCGCAGATCTGGTGCGATGTGCTTAACGTCAGGCAGGTCGGCCTCAACGATAACTTCTTCGAACTCGGCGGCGACTCGATTCTGTCGATTCAGGTGGTCAGCCGCGCGCGTCAGCAGGGCATTCATTTCAGCCCGCGCGACCTGTTCCAGCATCAGACCGTACAGACGCTCGCCGCCGTTGCCAGTCGCACCCAGCAAGTGACTGCCGAGCAAGGTTTGGTGGTCGGCGAGTCGCGTCTGACGCCGATTCAGCACTGGTTCTTCGATACGGACATTCCCCAGCGTCAGCACTGGAATCAGGCGCTGTTGCTGGAACCGACTGTGCGCCTCGAGCCGCAACGATTGCAGCAAGCTTTGCTGGCCGTGACCGAGCAGCACGATGCGCTGCGTCTGCGTTTCACTGAAACCGATGATGCATGGCAAGCGACGCATCAAGCGCTGACGAATGAGGATGTGCTCTGGCAAGTCAGCGTCGATTCGCAGGATCGGTGCGAATCTCTGTTCGCCGACGCGCAACGCAGTCTGCATCTGCGCAACGGCCCGTTACTGCGCGCGGTGCTGGTCGATGTTGCGGATGTTCAGCAACGCCTGTTCATCGCCATCCACCACTTGGTCGTCGACGGCGTTTCCTGGCGCGTGTTGCTGGATGATCTGCAAACCGCCTATCGCCAACTCGACGCTGCGCAGCCGCTGAAACTGCCGGCGAAAACCAGCGCCTTCAAGGACTGGGCCGCGCGTTTGCACGCCTACGCCGGCAGCGAATCGCTGCGTGAGGAATTGAGCTGGTGGCAGGCGCAACTGGCCGGGCCGAGCGCCGATCTGCCTTGCGAAAACCCGCAGGGCGGCAGGCAGAATCGCCATGCGCAAACCGTCAGCGTACGCCTCGATGCCGAGCGCACCCGACAGTTGCTGCAACAGGCACCGAGCGCTTATCGCACGCAGGTCAACGACGTGCTGCTGACCGCGCTGGCCCGTGTGCTGTGCCGCTGGAGCGGCCAGCCCTCGGCACTGATTCAACTGGAAGGCCACGGTCGCGAAACCCTGTTCGACGAGATTGATCTGACCCGCACCGTCGGTTGGTTCACCAGCGCTTATCCGCTGCGCCTGACTCCGCACAATGTCGAAGAGGCCGCCGGTCAGGGCGCTTCGATCAAGGCGATCAAAGAACAACTGCGCGCCGTTCCGCATAAAGGTCTCGGTTATGGCGTGTTGCGTTATCTGGCCGATGACGGCTGCCGGCAGAGCATGGCCGCGCTGCCGCAGGCGCAGGTCACCTTCAACTATCTCGGCCAGTTCGACCAGAGCTTCGGCAGCGATGCGCTGTTCCGTCCTCTCGATGAGCCAATCGGTGCCGCCCACGATCCGCAGGCGCCGTTGCCCAACGAGCTGAGCGTCGACAGTCAGGTTTACGGTGGTGAATTGCTGCTGCGCTGGACTTTCAGTGCCGAGCGTTACGAGGCGCAAACCATTAACGATCTGGCCGCCGCCTACCTCGGTGAGTTGCAAAGCCTGATCGCCCATTGTTTGCAAGACGAGGCCGGCGGCCTGACACCGTCGGACTTCCCGCTGGCGAAACTGACTCAGGCGCAACTCGATGCGCTGCCGGTGCCGGCCACGCACATCGAAGATGTCTACCCGCTGACGCCAATGCAGGAAGGCATGTTGCTGCACACTTTGCTCGAGCCGGGCACCGGTCTGTACTACATGCAGGATCGATATCGCATCAACAGCGAGCTCGACCCCGAGCGTTTCGCCCAGGCCTGGCAAGCGGTGGTCGCTCGTCATGAAGCATTGCGCGCTTCGTTCTGCTGGAACGTTGGCGAAGACATGCTGCAAGTGATTCACACGCCGGGGCGCACGCCGATCGAGTATCTGGACTGGAGCGCCGTCGCCGAAACCGAGCAGGAACCACAGCTGCAAGCGCTGCTGAAAAGCGAGCGCGAAGCCGGGTTCGATCTGCTCAATCAGGCGCCGTTTCACCTGCGCCTGATCAAGGTCGGCGCGGCGCGTTACTGGTTCATGATGAGCAACCACCACATCCTCATCGACGCCTGGTGCCGTTCGCTGCTGATGAATGACTTCTTCGAGATCTATACCGCCCTCGGTGAAGGTCGCGAAGCGCAGTTGAGCGTGCCGCCGCGTTATCGCGATTACATCGGCTGGCTGCAACGCCAGAACCTGGCCGAGGCGCGGCAGTGGTGGCGGCAGAATCTGCAAGGCTTCGAGCGCACCACGCCGATCCCGAGCGACCGGCCGTTCCTGCGCGAGCACGCTGGCGAAAGCGGCGGCATGATCGTCGGCGACCGTTACACCCGCCTCAATGTCGAGGACGGCGCACGGCTGCGGGAACTGGCGCAGGCCCATCAACTGACCGTCAACACCTTCGCCCAAGCTGCGTGGGCTCTGGTTTTGCGGCGCCTGAGCGGCGATCGCGACGTGCTCTTCGGCGTGACTGTGGCCGGGCGGCCGGTGGAGATGCCGGAAATGCAGCGCACCGTCGGCCTTTTCATCAACAGCATCGCCCTGCGGGTGAAGATGCCTGCGGACGATCAGCGCAGCAGCGTGCGCCAGTGGCTCAGCGCTTTGCTCGACAGCAACATGCAACTGCGCGAGTACGAATACCTGCCGCTGGTGAATATCCAGGAACAGAGCGAATTGCCCAAAGGCCAGCCGCTGTTCGACAGCCTCTTTGTCTTCGAAAACGCCCCGGTGGAAGTCTCGGTGCTTGATCGTGCACAGAGCCTGAATGCGAGCTCGGATTCCGGCCGTACCCACACCAACTTCCCGCTGACGGCGGTGTGTTACCCGGGCGATGACCTTGGCCTGCACCTGTCCTATGACCAGCGTTACTTCGACGAGGCGACGGTCGAGCGCATGCTCAGTGAGTTCAAGCGCCTGCTGCTGGCACTGGTCGACGGCTTCCATGGCGACATGGCCGATTTGCCGCTGCTGGGCGACGAAGAACGCGATTTCCTGCTGCACGGTTGCAACCAGAGCGGCCACGACTATCCGCTGGAGCAAAGCTATGTGGCGCTGTTCGAAGCGCAGGTCGCGGCGCATCCGCAGCGCATCGCTGCCAGTTGCCTCGATCAGCAATTGAGCTACGCCGAGCTGAACCACAACGCCAACCGCCTCGGCCATGCCCTGGTCGCTGCCGGTGTGCGCATGGACCAACCGGTGGCGCTGCTGGCCGAGCGTAATCTCGACCTGCTCGGCATGATCATCGGCTGCTTCAAGGCCGGCGCTGGTTATCTGCCGCTGGATCCGGGCCTGCCGAGCCAGCGTCTGAGCCGCATCATTGAGCTGAGCCGCACGCCGTTGCTGGTGTGCAGCGCAGCCTGCCTTGAGCAGGCGCAGACCTTGCTCGAAGAGTTTGGCTGTTCGAATCGTCCGCGCCTGCTGGTGTGGGAAGAGGTCCAGGCATCGGTGGCAGCGACGCACAATCTCGGCATCCACAGTGGCCCGGACAATCTTGCCTATGTGATCTACACCTCGGGTTCGACCGGGCTGCCTAAAGGCGTGATGGTCGAGCAGCGCGGCATGCTCAACAACCAGTTGAGCAAACGCCCTTACCTCGACTTGAGCGAGGCCGATGTGATCGCGCAGACCGCCTCGCAAAGCTTCGACATTTCCGTCTGGCAGTTCCTAGCCGCGCCATTGTTCGGCGCGCGGGTCGACATCGTGCCGAACGCGATTGCCCACGATCCGCAAGGTCTGCTGGCGCATGTACAGGCGCAGGGCATCACCGTGCTGGAAAGTGTGCCATCGCTGATTCAGGGCATGCTTGCCGCTGATCACATGAGCCTTGATGGTTTGCGCTGGATGTTGCCGACCGGTGAAGCGATGCCGCCGGAACTGGCCCATCAATGGCTGGTGCGTTACCCGGACATTGGTCTGGTCAATGCTTACGGCCCGGCGGAATGCTCGGATGACGTGGCGTTCTTCCGCGTCGACATGGCGTCGACGCGCGGCAGCTATTTGCCGATCGGCACGCCGACCGACAATAACTTGCTGTTCGTGGTCGATGGCGCGCTGGAACTGGTGCCGTTGGGCGCGGTGGGTGAGTTGTGTGTCGCCGGGATCGGGGTCGGTCGCGGTTATGTCAGCGATCCGTTGCGCACCGCGCCGGTGTTTGTGCCGAATCCGTTCGGCGCGCCGGGCGAACGCCTGTACCGCACCGGTGACCTGGCACGGCGCCGCACCGACGGCGTGCTGGAATACGTCGGCCGCGTCGATCATCAAGTGAAGATTCGCGGCTACCGCATCGAGCTCGGTGAAATCGAAGCGCGCCTGCATGAACAACCGGAAGTGCGCGACGCGGCGGTGGGTGTGCAGGAAGGCGTCAACGGCAAGCATCTGGTGGGCTACCTGGTCGCGGCCGATGCAGCGCTCAATCCGGGCGAACGCCTGGAGCGGATCAAGCAACGCCTGCGCGCCGAACTCCCCGAATACATGGTGCCGCTGCACTGGCTATGGCTGGAGCAGATGCCGCTCAATGCCAACGGCAAACTCGACCGCAAAGCCTTGCCGGCACTGGAAATCGGTCAGTTGCAGAGTGCGGATTATCTGGCGCCGCGCAATCAACTGGAGCAGACCCTGGTTGATATCTGGGCTGAGGTGCTGAAAGTGGAAAAGGTCGGCGTGCGCGACAACTTCTTCGAACTGGGCGGGCATTCCTTGCTGGCTACGCAAATTGCATCGCGGGTACAAAAAACCCTGCAACGCAACGTGCCGCTGCGCGCGATGTTCGAATGCAGCACGGTGGAGGAACTCGCCGAATACATCGATGGGCTGGCGGCCAGTGACATTACCGAGGAGAAGGTTGATCGGTTGAATGATCTGATGGCGGAGCTGGAGGGGTTGTAGTTCTTCAGCGCCTGGGCCGGCCTCTTCGCGAGCAGGCTCGCTCCCACACAGGATCTGTGGTGTTTACAAAACCCCTGTGGGAGCGAGCCTGCTCGCGAATGGCGTCTGTACATTGCCGTACATTTCCATCCTTGACGATCAACAACCGGCAGCTCAGTCTGCCGGTTCTGTTTTTTCTCGCGGAGGTGGTCGATGCCCTTTTTCACGGTTGACGGACAAGCACTGCACTACATTGATCAAGGCACCGGCCCCGCCGTGTTGCTGGCCGGCAGTTACCTTTGGGACCAGGCGATGTGGGCGCCGCAGATCGCCGCGCTGACCCCGCACTATCGCGTCATTGCCGTGGATCTGTGGGGGCATGGCGAGTCCGGCAAGTTACCCGAAGGCACCACATCGCTGGACGACATCGCCCGACAGGCGCAGGCCTTGCTCGATCATCTGGACATCGACCGCGTGACTCTGGTGGGGCTGTCGGTCGGCGGCATGTGGGGCGCGCGTTTGGCACTGTCCGCACCGCAACGTCTCAACGGTCTGGTGCTGATGGACACCTACGTCGGCGTCGAGCCAGAACCGACCCGGCAGTATTACTTCTCGCTGTTCAAGCAGATCGAAGACACCGGTACCATCTCCGAACAACTGCTCGATATCGTCGTACCGATCTTCTTCCGCCCGGGCATCGACCCGCAGTCGGCGCTGTATCAGGACTTCCGCGCGAAATTGAAGAGCTACTCGCCCGAGCGTCTGCGCGACAGCATCGTACCGATGGGACGCATCACGTTTGGCCGCAACGACCTGTTGCCACGGCTGGGCGAGCTGAACCCGGCGACGACGCTGGTGCTGTGCGGTGACCAGGACAAACCCCGGCCACCCTCGGAAGCCCGGGAAATGGCTGAGTTGATTGGTTGCCCGTGTGTGCTGGTGCCGGAGGCGGGGCATATCTCCAATCTGGAGAATCCCGGGTTTGTGACTGAGGCGCTGCTGGCGTTTCTGGCCGAGCGCAACTGACACACCGAGTGAGCTTCATTCGCGAGCAGGCTCACTCCCACAGTTAATCGCATTCTGGCTGAGGGAATGCAGTCAACTGTGGGAGCGAGCCTGCTCGCGAAAGAGCCGGTCCAAGCAATGAAAAAACTACTTAGGCCCGAGAATCTTCACCAACTTGTCCGGCGAAGGCGCGCCTTGCTGTTGTTGCAGTTCGCCTTTGTCATCCATATAGAAAATCGCCGGGGTGGCCTGCAGTTCGAGGTCTTCCATCAACTGCATGTTGGCCGCGAGTTTGGTTTGCACGGCGACCGGGATGTCTTTCAACGCCTTGAGGGCGCTGCCCTTACCGGCGCTCTCATGATCTTCCAGGGCCTTGGCCGGGTCTTTCGCCGCCAGCAGCGCGGCTGATTTGCCCGGGCTGTCTTCCCGGATGATGCCGACCATGATGTGGCGCAACTGCACCTTGCCGGCCTTGACCCATGGCCGCGCCTGTTCCCAGAACATGTTGCAGTAGGGGCAATTCGGATCGCTGAACAGGTACACCGTGCGCGGTGCATCCTTGTTGCCGTCCTGAATCCAGTTGCTCGCCTCGAACTTGGCCCAGACTTCCTTGGACATCGGCGCGTAGACCAGTTTCTGCAAGGGCTCGCTGCTCAGGTCCTTGCCGTCGGCGTCGTACAGGTTACCCACCACGACGTGTTTGCCGTCCGGGGTCAGGTACAGCGCCATGCCGCGATTCTGGTATTGCGCGGCGTACCCGCGCAGGCCATCAGGGGCGTCGAACTGGCCGACGATTTTCGCGCCCTTGGCTTCGATTTTTTTGATCGCTGCGGGTAGTTCTTCAGCGGCCTGCACCGACGGCAAGTGCAGCAGGGCAGTGCCCAGAGTCAGCGTCAGCAGGTGGCGGAGGCGGGGCATGGCAGTTTCCTTGCAGAGTTGGCCGGGGCAACGGCCTGATTCGGGCTTGAAGGTGAAGTGTCGAAGGTTTCCAGGGCGCGGGCGAGGCTGGCGTTCGACAGTTCACCGAGGTGACTGGTCAGCAAGCGACCGTCCGGGCTATAGAACAGCGTAGTCGGTAACGCCATGGAACCCACGGCCTGACCGAGACGGCCATTGCGGTCGAACAGCACGTTGTTCAGGCTCAGGCCCTGGGTTTCCAGGAACGTGGCCACGCTTTGCATGCTTTCGGCCTGATTGACGAACAAGAACGTCAGATCAGGGCGCTGTTGCTGGGCGTTTTCCAGCACCGGCATTTCTCGCCGGCACGGCGGGCACCAGGTCGCCCACAGGTTGATCACCAGCGGGCCGCCCTGATAGTCGCTGAGCTTGATCTTTTCCCCGGCGGCGTTGCGCAGGGCAATATCCGGCAGCCGGGTGCCCTGTTCGTAGATATTCAGCGACAGGGTGGCAAGCAGCCAGAACGCCACGCCACTGACCACGCCGAAGCCCAGCGGACGGCGCAAAGCGGGCCGGCGCCAGCCGCGATACAACGCCGCCAGCAGCAGCACGATCACTCCGGGCCAAGCGAGGAAACCGCCGTCGCGCAGATCGATGATCTGCCACGGGTCATTGCGATAGTGCGACCAGTACAGCGCGACAAACGCAATGCGCGCCGCGAGCATGCCCAGCAAGAACAGGCTGAACAGCGCTGACTCGGGGTTATCGCCGCCGCGCTTGGCCACTCGCCAGCCGACAAATGTCGCCAGCGCCAGAGCACTGATCAGCAGCAGGTGGTTGAGCGCGATGGCGAAGGTGCCGAGGGTGAACGTCAGCATCAGTTGGCATCTCGGGTGGCGGACCAGCGTTGCAGGAAGGTGTCGGCATCGACCTCGCCGGTGATGCGCTGGCTGCGGCGTTCTTCGCCGTCAGCGCCGATCCAGATGAACGTCGGCGGCCCCGGCACCTTATAGCGATTGAGCAGCTCACGGCTCGCAGCGTTGTCGGCGGTCACATCCAGGCGCAGCAGGCGCACATCGCTCAGGGCCTGCATGACCTTGGCTTCACCGAACACCTTCTTCTCCATGACCTTGCACGACACGCACCAGTCGGCGTAGTAATCGAGCAGTACCCACTGGCCTTGAGCCTTGGCTGCATCGAGTTCGCGTTGCAGGGCGGCAGGTTCCTTGATCGTGGTGAAGGAATCGTGACCCGTCGGCGCCGCGCTGGCGACAGGGCCGGCGCTGTAGACCTGCAATGGCTGATACGGATCATCACTGCCGCCCGCCGCACCGATCACCAACAAGCTGCCCCACAAACCGAGCAACAAGGACAGGGCGCCAAACACCTGCGCGACGCGGCCAAACCCTGCGGATTGTTTCCAGGCGCTGTAAGCGGCGATCAACAGCAGTGCGCCACACACCCCCAACCACAACGACGGGTCCAGTACCGGGCGCAGCATCAACAATGCAGTGGCAAGAAAGAGGAAGCCGAATATGCCCTTGAGCAGATTCATCCACGCCCCGGGTTTTGGCAGGAAGCGGTTGCCCACGGTGACCAGCAGCAACAGCGGCACACCGATGCCGATGCCCAGTGCAAACAGAATCAGACCGCCGTGCAACGCGTTACCGCTCTGTGCGATGTACAGCAGCGCGCCGGCCAGTGGCGCGGTCATGCACGGCCCGACCAACAGACCGGACAATGCGCCCAGCACACCGGCGCCGATCAGGCTGCCGCCGCTGCGGCTGCGCGACGCATGTTCAAGACGATCACGCAGGGCCACCGGCAGTTGCAGCTCGAAGAAGCCGAACATCGGCAATGCCAGCACCACGAAAATGGCGGCAAACGCACCGAGCAACCACGGATTCTGCAACCACGCCTGCAGGTTCGCACCGAGCAGCGCAGCAATCACGCCCATCGCCGCATAAACCAGCGCCATGCAGATCACGTAGCTGCTGGCCAAGGCAAACCCGCGCCGTGGTGTGGCGCCACTGCCGACGATCATCCCGGCGAGAATCGGCAGCATCGGCAGCGAACACGGGGTAAACGCCAACAGCAGGCCGAGTCCGAAGAACACCAGCAGACTCCAGCCCAGCGCCCGTTGTTGCAGACTGCTGGCCAACGCCTGATCCGGGGCTTCAGCGCCCGTTGTTGCTGCGGCTTTGCCGCCCAGGTCAATCACCCGGGTTTGCGGTGGATAGCATAGACCGGCATCGGCGCAGCCCTGATAACTGACCTTGATCTGACCGCTGGCCGCTGCCGGGATTTTCACTTCCAGGCCTTGGCGGTACACCGGCTGCTCGCCGAAAAACTCATCGCTGTGGGATTCGCCTTCAGGCAACACTGGCTGCTGGTCGGCGGCCAGTCCGTCGAATTTCACGCGTTTCTGATACAGGTAGTAGCCGTCAGTGATCTGCCAGAACAGCTGGGTTTCGCCCGACTCCAGACGCTCGGAGGTGAGTACGAATGCCTTGTCGACGGGTAAAAAATCCGGCTTGGACTCGAACGGATTGTTTCCGGCCTGAGCCAGACCGGAAACCAGTAGAGCAAACAGAAGAAAAAAATGACGCATGGAGGAGCCTTGTCCCTGTGCAAGTGGGGTGCAGGATGGGCGGCGGCGATTAACCGATAATTAACCCTATCCTACTAGGCTCTCCGGGATTGACCAATCAACCACGCAGCAGGCCGGGCCAATTGCCGTCATCAATGGTTCTGGGGCCGGCAACGAGTCGATCGGACTGAATGTTGTAAGTGAGGTACTGATTATTGGTCAGGAAGATATACCAGTAACTGTCTGCAAATGTCCGGTCATTCTGCGCCGCTGTGATTATCCGGTCCTTGTAAGGTTTCAGCGCGCCCAGCTGATATTCGCCGAAACGGTTGTACTTGACGGTCTTGGCCTTGTAGTCGAAAGACAGGTAGTGGCCGTCATCGAGGATGAATCGAAACAGGAAAGGGTAGCCGGTCAGTTGAAACCAGGTGCCGGCGATGATCTTGTCAAAATATGGAAGAATCGGCTTCCATACCGAGTCGGCTACCTTGTAGAAGGCGGCAACTTTATCGCTGTCCTGATCGTATTTGCAGACCATCGGAGTTGTTCCGTCATAGAAGAAAAGCCAGGCAATATCCTCGTCACTTCCGGCGTTCCAGCCGAAGGAAGTGGTAGTCAAGCCAAAGCGCAGATCTTTGGTATACGGGGCAAAGTTGTCCCAGTTGCCTGCCGTGGCGGCTGGATAATTGGATGGGACACTATTGTCGCCAATATCAAAGCGCGAATAGGTATCGGTGTCCTTGAAGAAAAAATAAATTCGATCAGGGCCGGAGCGCCAGTCTATGGCAACAAAGTTATTCAAGTTGGTCATGTTTAAAAGTCCATTTAAGTTTGGAGTTGAAGTTGCCGGTTGAAACTAGATGAAGTTGCATTGGCGATAAAGGCTGGAATTGTTTCCGGATGGGTAACGGGGTAATAAAGTTTGCATGGCATGCTCGCGTCGGTTGCTGGGCTGCGACAACCTGACTGCATTCTCGTGCAGCTTTGCGAAGTCGACGTGTGCCGCCATAATTGCCCCTTAATCCTTGCCTGCTTCACTCGCCTTTTTTATTTCCGGAGCCCCTATGCACGTACTGGTTTGCGAAGACGATGAGCTGATCGCCAGCGGCATCGTCGCCGGGCTCAAGGCACAGGGCCTGACCGTCGAGCATGTCAACACCGCGTCCAAGGCGCGGGCGATGCTCAAGGTCGCCGAATTCGACGTGATGGTTCTCGATCTCGGGTTGCCCGACGAAGATGGCCTAAAGTTGCTCCAGCAATTGCGGCAGAGCGGCCTGGAAATCCCGGTTCTCATCCTCACTGCCCGTGACTCGGTGACCGATCGTGTCGACGGTCTGCAGGCCGGCGCTGACGACTACCTGCTCAAGCCTTTCGACCTGCGCGAACTGTTCGCTCGCTTGCAGACGCTGTTGCGCCGCGTGGCCGGGCGCAGCGTGAATCTGATCGAGCATGGCGCGCTTACTTACGACCCGAGCAGCCGCGAAACCCGCCTCGCCGGGCAACCGGTGGACCTGTCGCGCCGCGAGCAGTCGCTGTTGCAGGCATTGCTGCACAATCGCGGCCGGGTGCTGTCCACCGAACAGTTGAAGGACAGCGTCTACGGCTTCAACGATGAACTGGAAAGCAACGCACTGAACGTGCATATCCATCACCTACGCAGCAAGCTTGGCAAAGGCATCGTCGAAACCGTGCGTGGTCTGGGCTATCGCCTCGGGCCTGCCGATGGCGGAGAGCAAGGCAAGTGATGAGTCTGCGCCTGCGCCTGAGCCTGACGCTCGGCGCTGCCTTCGCGCTGATCTGGGCGCTGGCGGCGGCGTGGATGCTCAGCGATCTGCGCAATCAGATGATGTTCTCCCTCGACCAGCGTCTGGTCGCTTCGGCGCGCATGGTCGCCGGTTTGCTTGAGCAATTGCCGACGCTGCCGAGCAAAGGCGAGGGCACCCACTTCAGTGCTGAACAGCTGAACATTCCCGGCGGCATGGCCTGTCAGGTCAGCTCATTGCGCGGCGAGATTCTCGCGCGCAGCCACAACAACCCCGAGCAAGCGCTGGAAGCCGAGAAAATGGGCTTCCACGATCAAATGATCGACGGCGCCCCGTGGCGCAGTTTCACCCTGGCCCGGGGCGATGTGCGCATCACTACGGCGGATCGGCAGATCGAGCGCGAAGCCTTGAACATGTCGATTCTGCTCGCTGCTTCGGTGCCGGTCGGTGTGGCCTTGCTGGGCTGCCTGTGCCTGCTGTGGCTGGGCATCGGTCAGGGTCTTGCACCACTCAATCGTCTGCGCGAGGCGCTGATGCGGCGCAATGCCGATTCCCTTGAGCCATTGCAGCTGCAGGCGTTTCCCAGCGAATTGAAGCCGTTGCTGGAAACCCAGAATCAGTTGTTCCAGCGCATCGGCAAGACCATCGAGCGTGAGCGTCGCCTCACTGGTGACGCCGCGCATGAACTGCGCAGTCCGCTGACGGCGATCAAGACCCACCTGCAAGTCGCGCGCATGACCGACGGCAGCGCCCGCGATCAATCGCTGGCCCGCGCCGAGGAGGGTGCCGATCGCCTCCACCGCACCCTTGAACAGTTGCTGCTGCTGGCGCGGGTCGAAGGCAGCCTGTCGTTCGATGACGGCTCGCAATGCAGCGCCGAGCAAGTGGCCCGACTGGCGATCCAGGACGCCACTGGCGGCGAGCGGCTGCGGATCAAACTGCACGTGCCGGACGACTTGTCCGCCGCGCCGCTGCAAATGCCTGCTGTGCTGGCGATTGCTGCACTGCGTAACCTGCTCGACAACGCACTGCGCCATACGCCTGAAGATTGCGCGGTCGAGGTCCATCTGGAAAACATCGGCAATCGCGTGCGTTTTGTCGTGCGTGACCATGGCCCTGGCATTGCGCCAGATGATTTGCAGCATCTGACCCAACGCTTCTGGCGCAACGGGCAGAGCACCGGCTGCGGGCTGGGTCTGGCGATTGTCCAGGCGATTGTTCAGCGCTGTGACTGCGCCCTGCATTTCGACAGCCGCCCGGATGGCTTGCGGGTCGAACTGACCATGCCGTTGCAAACCCTCTGATCTCACCTCAGATCCCCTGTGGGAGCGAGCCTGCTCGCGAATGCGGAAGTCATTCAACATCGACGTTGACTGGCCTGACGCTTTCGCGAGCAGGCTCGCTCTCACAAAAGAACATGTTCTGCCACATCAAATGTAACTTCTCGGCGTTCGCTATCCGCCAGGGTTGGGGCTAAGGTCAACCCAGCTTTGACTCAATGGATTGAGGGAACTGCGCCATGGAAGCACCCGTCTGCATACGTCCGGCCACCCTGGCCGACACCGGCATCATCAACCGTATTGTCGAGCGTTCGATCCGTATCGGATGTGCACTCGATCACCGCAACCATCCACTTCTCGTCAGCGACTGGCTCAACCGTTCTCCCGCCGATTTCATCAGTAGCCGGCTCGCCGACCCACATTTCTATCTCTGCGTCGCTTTGCTTGATGACAAACCGGTCGGTGTCGGCATGGCCCGGGGCAGTGGCGAAATCCTGCTGTGTTACGTCCAGCCTGAATCCTTCCGCCGAGGCGTCGGCCGGGCGCTGATGCAGAATGTCGAAGGCTGGTTGCGGGTTCGCGGTGTGCGCAATGCTCACCTCAACAGCACGCGCACCGCCGAGGGGTTCTATCGGCACCTGGGTTACCAACAGGCAGCGCTACCCGGTCTCTGCAACGGCTTGCAAACCGTGCCGCTGCGCAAACCTTTGTCGTCACCGGCCGGACAACTCGATCACGGGTGTAAATCCGCACCGCGCTGAAGCGTTTCCAGAACAGGAAAACCTGCAAGTGCGCCCCGCGACCGGAACGCGCACCTGTCGGTGTGCTGTTCTGGTCACTATCCATAGCGAATTGAGGGGTCGAGAGATGTCAGTCGCCACCAGTCTTATCGAAGCGTCGTCGGCCCGGGTCGCCTCGGCGCCGGCGGAAACGTTATTCGAATTCAACGAATCACCGTTGTTGGCGCGGCAGAGCCGGCAGGAGTCCAACGCGCGCAGTTATCCTCGGCGTATTCCCTTGGCGCTCAAGCGTGCCAAGGGCTTGTATGTCGAGGATGTTGAAGGACGTACATTCATCGACTGCCTGGCTGGAGCCGGCACGCTGGCGCTGGGGCATAACCACCCGGTGGTGATCGAGGCGATCCAGCAAGTGCTGGCCGATGAGTTGCCGCTGCACACCCTCGACCTGACTACGCCAGTCAAGGATCAATTCGTCCAGGACCTGTTCGGGCTGCTACCGACGGAGTTGGCGGCGCAAGCGAAGATCCAGTTTTGTGGCCCGACCGGCACCGACGCCGTGGAAGCAGCGCTGAAACTGGTGCGCACCGCAACCGGGCGCAGCACCGTGCTGTCATTTTCCGGCGGTTATCACGGCATGAGCCAAGGTGCGTTGAGCCTGATGGGCAGCCTGGGGCCGAAAAAACCATTGGGTGCGTTGCTCAGCAACGGCGTGCAATTCATGCCCTTTCCCTACGACTACCGCTGCCCGTTTGGACTCGGCGGCGCGGCGGGCGTCAACGCCAATCTGAGTTATCTGGAAAACCTGCTCAACGATCCTGAGGCCGGCGTGCAATTGCCGGCGGCGGTGATTGTCGAGGCGGTGCAGGGCGAGGGCGGCGTGATACCGGCGGACATCGAGTGGTTGCGCGGCTTGCGCCGGATTACCGAGAAGGCCGGTGTGGCGTTGATCGTTGATGAGATCCAGAGCGGTTTCGCCCGTACCGGCAAGATGTTTGCCTTTGAACACGCGGACATCGTTCCGGATGTGGTTGTACTGTCCAAAGCCATCGGTGGCAGCCTGCCGTTGGCGGTGGTGGTTTACCGCGACTGGCTCGACAGCTGGCAACCCGGCGCCCATGCCGGCACGTTCCGTGGCAATCAGATGGCCATGGCCGCCGGTTCAGCGGTGATGCGCTATCTGCTGGAGCACAAGGTTTGCGAGCACGCAGCCGCCATGGGTGATCGACTCAGCGAGCATCTGCACATCCTGCAACGCGACTTCCCGCAGCTGGGCGATATTCGTGGTCGCGGCCTGATGCTCGGCGTCGAACTGGTCGACCCGAACGGCGCGCCCGACGCGCTCGGTCATCCGCCAGCGTTTGCGCGTCTGGCGCCGCTGGTCCAGCGTGAATGCCTCAAGCGTGGCCTGATTCTGGAACTGGGCGGCCGCCATGGCGCGGTGGTGCGCTTCCTGCCGCCGCTGGTGATCACTGCCGCGGAAATCGATCGGGTGGCCGAGATCTTCGGCCGCGCATTGGCCGCTGCCACCACCGCGCTGTAAATTTTTCCGCGCGGCGAACGTTCTTTCTACATACCCGGCTGCATTCTTTGTGCAGCCGACCTTACACCGATGGAGAACCAGCATGACGTCAGTATTCGACCGCGAGGACATCCTCTTTCAGGTCGTGGTCAACCACGAAGAGCAATACTCGATCTGGCCCGATTACAAAGCTGTGCCGCAAGGCTGGCGCACCGTGGGCAAGAGCGGCCTGAAAAAGGAATGCCTGGCCTATATCGAAGAAGTCTGGACCGACATGCGCCCATTGAGCCTGCGCCAGAAGATGGATGCGCAAGTCGCGGCGCAATAAGCGACCGGGCATAAAAAACCCGCTGGACCAGTGACGGTCAGCGGGTTTTTTCATGTCTGGAGAGTGACGTTGTGGGTGCGGGCCTCTTCGCGAGCAGGCTCGCTCCCACAGGGAATCGCATTTCAACTGTGGGAGCGAGCCTGCTCGCGAAGAACGATCACGCGGACTTACTGAAACTACGCTCCGCTCAACCCCTTGAGCAACAAATCCACATTCCCCTCCAGCTCCGCCAGCGGATCTGCCGCATCGGTACTCAACACCACGAGGCGGCTGCCGGATTCGGCAATCGCTGCTTTCACCGGCTCCGCTGGCTGGCGATGGTGTAGCACCACTGCCACGTCATTGTCCTTTAGCGTCGCCGTCAGCTTCTTCAACTCCTCTGGCGTCCACTCGGCATCAGGCCGCGCGTCCTGTCCAGCCAGTTCAAGGTTGAGGCTGCCAATCAGATAGCCGAAGTGATCGCTCAGGCTCATCACGCTCAGGTTGTCCGCCTCGGCCAGACGCGCTTCGGTGTCCGCGCTGAGTTTCAGCAAACGCTGTTTCAACGCCGCCAGGTTGGCTTCGATTGCAGGCTTGGCGCTCGGCGCCAGGCGCACCAGGTCCGCCGCCATCACATCGGCCATGCGCCCCATGTTGTTGCTCGCCAGCCATGGCTGACTGTTCAGACCATCAACCTGCAGGCCCGGCTGCACGGCGATGCCGGGCAGGGCGCCGTCGACCGGGCGCGCAGCATCGACTTCGACGATACGGATGTTGCTGCGCCGCGCGATCGGGTACAGCGGATCATCGGCCCACAGCGAACGCAGACCGATTACCGCGTCCGCGTCGGTGGCCAGTTTGCTCAGCGCCGGAGCGCCACGGCCGGTGAAATACGCAGTCTGGCGGCTACCCGGAAGGTTGGCCGGCGCCGCGCGTTCGAGGTTGACGTTCGTGCCCTTGAGCAATGCTTCGCCCAATCCATAGGTGATCGGTAACGAGGCCAGAACGCGCAACGGTTTCGCAGTTTCAGCCGCCATCAACGGAGTGCAGACCACGCCACACAGGGCCATGGCCAGAGTCAGGTTACGCAATGAAAAAGCCATTTATCCAAGGTTCCCTTTCAGGCTGGGGACGACGCCGCGCGCAATGGCGGCGAGGGCGAAAGCGATGCCGGCGACCAGAATGATCGCGGCGCCGGACGGGATCGGCAGATCGAATACGATCGGCGCAAGAATCCCGCACAGGGTGCTGACGGTAGCGATCAGCACCGAGCACCAGAAAAACCCTTTCAGCGACTGACTGAGCAAGCGCGCCGCTGCCGCAGGAATCACCAGCAAGGCACCGACCAGAATCGCGCCAATCACCTTCACTGCCGCGACGGTGATCAAGGTCACCAGGATCACGAACAGGTAATCCAGGGTCTTCACCGCTACGCCACGCACCGCCGCCAGTTGCGGATTGAAACTGGCGAGCATGATGCGGTTGTACAGCGGCAGGGCGAGGGCCATGACCAGCGAACCGACGATCGCCAGCACCGCCAGATCATTGCCGTTGACGGTCAATACCGAACCGAACAGCACGTTTTCCAGAATGTGCACGTTGATCTTGCCGGCGAGAATCAGCAGCAGGCTCGCGCCCAGTGCCAGTGACACCGAGAGAAACACGCCGATCAGCGTATCCGGTGCCAGCCCGGTGCGGTTGCGCAGGTAGTTGAGCAGGATGCCGAACAGCAGGCAGTAGCCGAACAGACTGCCGTACGGGCCGGTGTAGGGTTCGCCGAGCAGGATGCCGATGGCGACACCGGTCAACGCGGCATGGCCGACTGCTTCGGAAAAGAACGCGAAGCGCTTGACCACCACCAGCGTGCCGAGCCCGCCCAACACCGGGCCGATCAGCAGGCCGGCGAGCAGGGCGTTGACGACAAAGCCGTAGGCCAGCGCTTCCGGCAGATAACCGGAAGACGCCCAACCCTGGACCATCAAACGAAAGGCTTCGTAACTCATCAGACCGCGCTCCGTGGATGGGTGGAAAACAGCGTCAGCAGACGTTCCGGAGTCAGCGCCTGTTGCGGTGTGGCATCGAACAGCACGCGGCGGTTGAGACCGGTAACCCGATCGGCCAGCCGACCCACCGCTTCCAGGTCATGTTCGATCCACAACACCGTGATCCCCGCCGCGCGCCAGTCAGTCAGCAGACGTTCGAACACCTGGATTCCGGCCTCATCGAGGGCCGACATCGGCTCGTCGAGCACCAGCAGTTGCGGCGCCGGAATCAAGCCCTGCGCGAGCAGCACCCGCTGCCGCTCGCCGCCGGACAGCGCGCCTATGCGCCGCTTGCGCTTGTCCTGCATGCCGACGCGCTCCAGCGCCTCGCCGATGGCGCCGGCGTAGTGTTTGCTCAAACCGAGAAAGGCCGGACGGCGCTGACACATCGCCGCCATGAAATCGTCGACGGTCATCGGCAAGCCGCGATCGAACTCCAGCGCCTGCGGAACGTAACCAATGGTGCCGGGCTCGCCGGGCCAGTGCAGGCTGAGCTGGCCCTGATGCGGCATCTGCCCCAGCAGCGTTTTGATCAGCGAACTCTTGCCGCCACCATTGGGGCCGACCAGCGCATGCACGCTGCCGGGCTGCACCTGGAAGCTGACCTTGTCGAGAATCGTCGTGCGCCCCAGCGTCAGGCTCACTTCCGTAAACTCCAGCGATGGCCCGGTTATCTCCTGTGGGAGCGAGCCTGCTCGCGAATGCGGTGCGTCATTCAGCGAAGATGTTGCCTGATCCGGCGCCTTCGCGAGCAGGCTCGCTCCCACCGGGTTATTGGTGTTGTCAGGGATCAAGGTTTCTTTCGACGTCATGCCCCCGACTCCTGAATCGCCCGAACCACGGTGTTGAGGTTGCCGGTCATTTCCTTTTCGTACTTGTCGGCGGTGTATTCGCCGTAGGAAATGTGCGACAGCGGGTACAGCTTCACCCCGGATTCGCGCTGGATGGTGTCGACGTAGCTGGATGGGAAATCCATCTCCGAGAAGATCACTTTGACGTCGAGTTCACGCAACTGGTCGATGGTCTTTTTCAGCTGACTCGGGCTTGGCTCGATGCCGTGGGCGGGCTCGACCACGGCCGTCACTTCCAGACCGAATTCACGCAACAGATAGTCGTAAGCCGCGTGCACCGTGGCCACGCGCAGTTCGGCGTTGGGTGCCTGGGTCAGTTTGGCCAACGCGTCGGCGCGCATCTGCCGCAGGCGTTTGCCATAGGCACGCGCGTTCTGGGTGTAGGTCTTGGCGTTGTCCGGATCGATCTTGCCCAGCTCGCGGGCGATGTTGTTGACCTGGGCGATGGAGGCGCTGATCGACAGGAACGTGTGCGGATTGACCACTTTGCCGGCGCCGCGCGCAGCGACACCGGTGGCCGCCAGCAATGGCACGTTTTCGTTGGCTTCGATGGTTTTGACGTTGGGAGTTTCGCTGGCGGCGATCATCCGGTCGGCGAAGTCGTCATGACCGACGCCGTTGAGCACGATCACGTCCAGTCCGCTGATGCGCTTGATGTCTTCGGCGCGCGGTTCGTAGGCGTGCGGATTGAAGCCCGCAGGAATCAGCGGCACCACTTCGGCCTTGTCGCCGACGATGTTGGCGACATAGCTGTAATACGGATGCAGGGTGATGCCGATGCGCAGGCGTTTGCCTTGCTCGGCGCTGGCCAACGGGCTCAGCAGGCAGGCGCACAGGCCAAGCAGAAACAGGCGTAACAAGGAACGGCGAGGAGATGAAATGGACATGGGCAAGCAGTCTTCTCTCGGATAAAGGCGAGGAATCAATGGCGATGTTCGCGGGTAACCCCGGCATCGAATTGCGCGACGATCTGTTTCCAGCCAGCGGCGGACAGCGCGGCGTCAGACAGATCTTCAGCAGGCGCGGGATCGGCGCTGCGCTTGAGCCAGATGTCCGGCGCCGCGTTGGCGTCAGTGCCGACACGCATCAGAAATGAACCGGCGACATCAGGCGTCGCACTACGACCGAAATAGGCGCGTTCGGCGAGCATCTGCCATGCGTGACCACCACGGCTGACCGAACTGGCGTCCTGCGCGAACGGCGCGAAACCTTCGTCGGCGAGCATTTGTGGCGTCGGCAGGGCTTTTTGCTCTTCGCGCAGCAAGCGGATTTCGTCGAGGGTCACGCGCAGGTCGGCATAGATGCCTTGCTCGGCGGCGCTGAGATCGCGGCGGGCGTCGTACTGGTTGCTGGCGACCGGCTCCGGTTCATGGGAAACCCCGCGCCACGCCACCACCGAGCCGGCGACCGCGAGGATCAGCAGGCACAACAGCAGCACGTTGAGGGTTTCATGGCCGGCGCCGGCCGGGCGTACCACTTGCGTCGTCGGGGTACTCATGGGGCTTCGATATCCGCCTGGTCGATTTCCACAACGTGGCCTGGGCCAGCGTCGAACAGCACATAGAACTCGCTGCCGGGCTTCTTGAACGTCAGGGTCGAGTCTTCGCCCAGTTTGCCCGGCACCAGAATGGTTTCGTCGTAGCCGATCACGTCGAGCGTCACCCCCGGCGCGCCGCTGCCATCGGAGAAACCGCCGGTGCATTTGATCTGTTCGGCATCGATGGCTTTGCATTCGCACATCGGGTTGTGCGCCAGGGCGCTGGCACTGAAACCGGCGCTCAGCAGCAGCGCGGCGCTGGCGAGCAAACGGGTCTGAAGGGGCGAGCGAGTCATGGTTTGGCTCCTTGTTTGTTCAGCCACGCAACCGTGGCGGGGGAGGCTTGGCTCAGGGGAATCGCGGCTTGGTGCATGCTGCCGTCCCAGCCTTCCATGGTGATCCACAGCTCGGCGTCAGGTTTGGTCTTCGCCGGGATCGGCATCTGCGTGCCCATGCGATACGGCGTACCGAAGAAGATCGTGCCAGCGGCGCGCAGACTGCGCGGCTTGCCGATGCGCAGGTAAGTAGCCTTGACCTGTTCGACGCAGGTATCACAAACGGCGGCAGTGAAATCCTTCATATAGCCGGCCGGACCGCTCAGGTGCGGCGCCTCGTCACGCAGTTCGGCCAGGCGCAGGCTCCACGGGCCGACCTGAACGGTGCCTATTTCACGCTGGCCCAGGCCACTGTCGCCGCGAAACAGCGAAGCATCGGCAAAGTATTTCGGCATGAAGCCCAGCGGGATCAGCAACAGCAGGACATTGATGTGGAAACGCCACTTGTGCCAGAAACGCGACAGGCGCGACGGCGGTGTGACCGAGATGGCTTTATTCACAGGCTCGCCTCCGAAGTTTCACGGCGCAGCGCCGGTTGGGCGGTGACGCGGTTTTTCTTGTCCTCGCGTTTCAGCGCATTGGCGGTGGCCAGCGCGGTGCGCTTGGTCCAGATCAGCAGGCCGCTGAGGATCATCATGCTCAGCAACAGACCGAAGAAGAACCAGATCAACTTGATCCAGATGCCACCGAAGTCACCGGTGTGCAGCGGGCGCATGGATTCGGTGACGAATTCCAGCGAGGACCGATCGGACAGCAACCGTGAGGAAGCCATTTCGCCGTTGTACGGGTTGAGAGTCGCGGTCTGATACATCAGCGGATACCAGCCACGGCCGCTGACGCTCATGTGCGAGTAGGCATTGCCCGGCAGGTTGACGTAGCTGGCTTCCAGCCCCGGAATCTTCTGCTGGGCGATTTCGATGGCGCGGTCCAGGCTGATGCGCGGCGGCGGGGTGCCGGCGGCCGAGATCGGCACACTTTCGCGGGACATCGCCGGAATGATCGGTTCGCTGGAAATGGAAATCTGGTTATCGAACAGGATCGCTTTGATCAGGAACCAGATGCCGGTGATGGAAATCACCGCGATGAACCAGATCGACCAGATGCCGCACAGGCGATGGAAGTCGCCCCAGAAGATCCGCGCACCATGGCGAACGCGCAGGGTCGGGCGCAGAAAACCTTTCCAGAAGCGCTTGTACACCACCAGCCCGGTAATCAGCGACACCAGCATCGGCACGCCGAGCAGCGACACAAGATACCAGCCCCAGCTGTAGCCATTGGTGAACGGCACCAGCCACCAGCCATGCAGGGCGCGGGTGAACGCTTTGAAATCGAAGGCCGGCGCGGTGCCCTGGATGACGCCGGTGTACGGATTGACATAGACCGTCAACGAGCGCCCGTCGGGGTAGCTGACTTCGACATCGAGGGCAAAGTGCGACTCGTCCGGACGATTGATGCTCTGCACCAGGGTTTGCGGCTCGGCCTGTTTGATCGCGGCGAGAATCTGGTCGTAGCTAAGTCGCGGCGCATCGTCCGACGGCTGACTGGCGCGCATTTGCGGGTTGGCCAGCCAGACAATCTCCTGGCTGACCACCGCCAGCGTGCCGGTGACACAGACGATCAGCACAAAGAACCAGATCGGCAACGCCAGCCAGCTATGCACCAGGAACCACAGTTTGGAACGGGATTTCTTCGACATGATTGCGCGTCTTGATTGCGGTGGAAGGGGCCGGGCTACGGGCTTCGCAGCACGGAACTCCCCGGGAGGCCGTTCGTGGCTTTTGCCTACGCGAACGGCCTGCATTCCTATAAGACGGATGAGCGAAGAAAATCCCGAAAGTGGATATGAAAGTAAATGTTTCGCAATTACATCGGCAGTGCATTTTTGCCGGTCGATCCGAGGCAAAAAGCCCTCAGCCTTGGCTGAACATCTCCATCGCACGCTGGCGAATCTGCTCTTCGCTCAGATCCTCTTTGTGCGTGGCGAGAAACCACAGATGGCCGAACGGATCTCTCAGCGTGCCGCTGCGATCACCGTAAAACTGGTCTTTGACCTCGGAGACGCTTTGCGCCCCTGCATCCAGCGCCTGTTGAAAGGCTTGGTCGACATCGGTGACATACAGGTGCAAGCCGATCGACACTGCCTGCTGCGGATTGCTCAGCGGCCCCTGATCGCAAGGCGTGCCAAGCATGATCGCGCTGTCGCCAATGCGCAGCTCGGCATGGCCGATGGTGCCGTCGGGCATGGTCAGACGCATGACTTCGCTGGCATTGAAGGCTTTCTTGTAGAACTCGATGGCCTCGGCGGCCTGTTGGATGCCGAGATACGGGGTAATGCTGTGATACCCCTCGGGAATGGGTTTGACACTCATGACGTTCTCCCTGTTTTTGTTTTCAACAGATGTGGTTAAACCGGATTTACCCGGAGCAATCACTATAGAGCCGTCCTCGCTGCGCAAATTGTTCGCCGACGAGCAGCCTCATCACTCATCGCGAAAGTGCGGGCCTGGGCCTCGGTCACCGAGCATGTCGCCTTTATTGCGTAACGGACACGCTTCCATGGACAGACAGCCGCAGCCGATGCACCCGGTGAGCTGATCGCGCATCAGCGTCAATTGCCTGATCCGTTCGTCGAGCTCGCGCTGCCATTGTTCAGACAGCATTTTCCAGTCCGCCGCCGATGGCGCGCGATCCTGCGGCAGGATCTTCAGCGCTTCGCCGATTTCCGCCAGCGGTATCCCCAGCCGTTGCGCGACTTTGATCAACGCCACCCGGCGCAGGACGGCGCGCGGATAGCGGCGCTGATTGCCGGCATTGCGCTCACTTTTGATCAACCCTTTGGCTTCATAAAAATGCAGCGCCGTGACCGCGACGCCACTGCGCGCCGCAACCTCGCCCACGGTGAGAGGCTTGTGCACCTGGTCTTTGCTGATCATGCTGAAAATACTCTTGACCTTGACTTAACTAGAGGTTTTACCCTGCAGCTCTTCGGGTCGCAAGGCTCGCTTCAAGATGAGTGGGGGCTTTCCATGAGCAATCGCAGCTTTACCCAATTGATCGAATTCGAAATCGAACCCCGCCAGCAAGCAGCGCTGGTCTCGGCACTGGCCACGCAGACCGAGGGGCTGGCCCAGCGTTACGACGGGTTTCTCAGCGCCAGCGTGCAGGCCAGCGACGACGGCCGCCGCGTGCTGAGCTTTTTGCAGTGGCAAAGTCGCGAAGCGGGGGAGGCGGCCTTTCGCAGTTTCGAAAGCGGCGAGGAGGATTTCTGGCAAATGATCCGCACCCATCGGGCGAAAACCGTGACCTTCAATTCGTTCCAGGTTCACAGCAGCATTGCCCGCAGTCACGACGATGCGCTGCACTGCCGTCTGCCTGTCAGCCAGTATTAGCGCAAAGCTGATAGCCACTATTGAGAGCGTTGATTTCTGCGCGAGCGTGCCTGGGCGTAGCCTTTCTCCATCGACCCCACATTGCTCGCCAGGACGCTCCCATGAACCGTTTACTGACTGTTTCGCTGATGCTCGCTGTTTCCGTACTCGCCGGTTGTGCCGGCCATGTTTCGCCCGAGCTGCGCCCTTACACCGCTGAAGAATCCCGCGAACTGGCGCTGGAAGCGCTGAACCGCAGCGGCCTGTCGTTCGACGAATACCACGCGAAAAAAGCCCAATTGCTCGGTCAGCCGCAGAAGACTTTCGGCTTCGACCAACAGGGTGAGATGAGCGCCGAACGTGCCATACAGCTGCACGGTCGTCCGAGCTGAAAGCAAACTGTACTGCTTGAAGTTTTCCCTAACTGTCCGTGGGTTTGCCGGGCCGTGTGGGATAGGGTCAACAGCTGAATGACCCTGGATGGACTGCCTCGATGAACCTCTCGCTTGATCTGCTGTTGGGCTTTGCCCTGTTTGCCCTTGTCACCTCGATCACACCGGGGCCGAACAACACCATGTTGCTGGCATCCGGAGTGAATTTCGGTTTCAACCGCACCATTCCGCACATGCTCGGCATCAGCTGCGGCTTCTTTTTATTGGTGGTAGCGGTGGGCTTCGGCCTTGGCGCGGTGTTTCAGGCCTATCCGATTCTGTATACGGTGCTGCGATATGTCGGAGCGGCGTATTTGTTGTATCTGGCGTGGAAGATCGCCCACTCCGGCCCGGTCGGCGACAGTGCCCACGGCGAGGCGAAACCGATCAGCTATCTGGGCGCCGCGGCGTTCCAGTGGGTCAATCCCAAGGCGTGGATCATGGCCATCGGTGCCATCAGCACGTACACGCCGATGCAGGGTTATTTCTATAACGTCGTGATCATCGCGGCGGTGTTCGCCATCATCAATCTGCCCAGTGTCGGCCTGTGGGCGGCGTGCGGCACGCTGTTGCGCAATGTGCTGAAAGATCCGCGCTGGTTGCGCGTGTTCAATTGGGGCATGGCGGCGCTGTTGGTGATCTCGCTGTATCCGTTACTTCTCGAAAGCTTTCACTGACGCATTGCTTCAATCGCCGGCCTGATGCCTGTTAAGCTCGGTTTCAGGAGCGTTCCTACGCACTTTTAAATGAAGCCCTACTTCTTTAACGGCATCCGATCAGGTTTTGATGACGCTCTCGAACCCATGCACAGCTCACGAGGCTGTGCATCGTCGTTTGCAGACACGAGCATCCTGATCCCGGAACACGCTCTGCGAGTCCTTTATGAACACACGTCCGTTGTATTTCGATTACGCCGCCACCACCCCGGTGGACGAGCGGGTCATCCAGGTGATGATCGAATGTCTGGGCTTTCACGGTAACTTCGGTAACCCGGCGTCCAGCTCCCACGCTTTCGGCCAGCAGGCCCGGCAGACGGTCGAGCAGGCACGTCGGCAAGTCGCCGATCTGGTCGGCGCGCAGCCTGAGCAGATTGTCTGGACCTCCGGGGCCACCGAATCCAACAACCTCGCTCTCAAAGGCGTCTCCCAGGCCCGTGGCGTTTGCGGCGGCCATATCATTACCAGTCAGATCGAACACAAGGCCATTCTCGACACCGCGCGGCAATTGCAGGACGCGGGCATTGCCGTGACCTATCTGGTACCGGACGCCCAAGGCTTGATCACGCCGCAAGCGGTCAGTGAAGCGATGCGTGACGACACCTTTCTGGTGTCGCTGATGCTGGTCAACAATGAGTTGGGCACGGTCAACGATGTCCAAGCGATTGGCGAAGTGGTGCGCAGTCGGCAGGCGTTGTTTCATGTGGATGCGGCGCAAGGCGCCGGCAAAGTCGCGATCGATCTGAGCCGCTGGCCGGTGGACCTGATGTCGTTTTCCGCACACAAACTCTACGGCCCCAAAGGCATTGGCGCTTTGTATGTCGGCCCGCAGGCGCAGCAACGCTTGCAGGCCCAGATCCACGGCGGCGGTCATGAAGGTGGCCTGCGCTCCGGAACCCTGGCGACTCATCAGATTGCCGGGATGGGCGCTGCTTTCGCTTTGGCCGCCGACGCATTTGATGAAGAGAAAAAGTCCATCATCGCTTTGCGCGAACGCTTGCTCGAACAGCTTTTGAAGTTGCCCGGCGTGCGCCTCAATGGCAGTGCCTCGCAACGCATTCCGCACACCCTGAGCCTGACCTTCAGCGAGGGCGAGTTCAACAGCGCCGCATTGAGCCATTCGATCGCGTTTTCCGCGACGTCGGCGTGTAATTCCGCAAGTAATGCGCCGTCCCACGTGCTGCTCGCGCTCGGACACGATGCGCGGCTGGCGGGGCGCACCATTCGCTTGAGCCTCGGGCGGTTTACCACCGTCGAGGATGTCGACAAGGCCGTTGACCTGATCACAACCGCCTGCGCCAGTGCCCCGGCATTCTGGGCGACAGGGCTCTAAACAGCAGACGCTTTCCATGGCCGCGAAGGCTACGAACAATAACGATGACGCGATTAGCAGGAGACATGATGAGTTCCCACACCTTGACCGAAGGATCGGTGCCTCAGCGCCTGGCGCATACCCGTGAACTGATGCGCCGCGAAGGCATCCATGCGCTGCTGGTGCCGTCCGCCGACCCGCATCTTTCGGAATACCTGCCGGGTTACTGGCAGGGCCGGCAATGGCTGTCGGGTTTCCACGGTTCGGTCGGTACGCTGATCGTCACTGCGGATTTCGCGGGTGTGTGGGCCGACAGTCGTTACTGGGAACAGGCGACCAAGGAGCTCAACGGCAGCGGCATTGAACTGGTCAAACTGCAACCGGGGCAGCCGAGCCCGCTGGACTGGCTGGCCGAACAAACCCCCGAGGGCGGCGTGGTTGCGGTCGATGGTGCGGTAATGGCGGTGGCTTCGGCGCGCACACTGAGCAGCAAGCTCGAGGCACGCGGTGCTCGCCTGCGTACCGATATCGACCTGTTGCAGGAAGTCTGGCGCGATCGCCCGAGCCTGCCCAACGCGCCGATCTATCAGCATCTGCCGCCGCAAGCGACCGTCAGCCGTGGCGAGAAACTCTCGAAATTGCGCGAAACCTTGCAAGAACGTGGTGCCGACTGGCACTTCATCGCCACCCTGGATGACATTGCCTGGCTGTTCAACCTGCGTGGTGGTGATGTCTCGTTCAATCCGGTGTTTGTTTCGTTCGCCTTGATCAATCAGCAACAGGCCACGCTGTTTGTGGCGCTGAGCAAGGTCGATGCCGATCTGCGCGCCGTACTGGAGCAGGATGGCGTGACGCTGCGTGACTACAGCGAAGTGGCCGATGCGTTGCGTGCGGTGCCGAGCGGCGCGAGCCTGCTGGTCGATCCGGCGCGAGTGACCACGGGGTTGCTGGATAACCTGGACAGTGGCGTGAAACTGGTCGAGGGTCTCAACCCGACTACGTTGGCCAAATCGCAGAAAAGCGAAGCCGACGCTCAGCACATCCGCAAAGCGATGGAGCAGGATGGCGCGGCGTTGTGCGAATTCTTTGCCTGGCTGGAATCGGCATGGGGGCGCGAGCGCATCACCGAACTGACCATCGACGAGAAACTTACCGCTGCCCGTGAGCGTCGTCCCGATTACGTTTCGCTGAGCTTCAACACGATTGCCGCGTTCAACGCCAATGGCGCGATGCCGCACTATCACGCTACCGAAGAGGAGCATGCGCTGATCGAGGGTGATGGTCTGTTGCTCATCGATTCCGGTGGTCAATACCTCGGCGGTACCACAGACATCACGCGCATGGTCCCGGTGGGTACGCCGACCCAGGAGCAGAAACAGGATTGCACGCGCGTGTTGAAAGGCGTGATTGCGCTGTCGCGGGCACGATTCCCGAAAGGCATTCTGTCGCCGCTGCTCGACGCCATCGCTCGTGCGCCGATCTGGGCTGACAACGTCGACTACGGTCACGGCACCGGTCATGGCGTGGGCTATTTCCTCAACGTTCACGAAGGTCCGCAAGTGATTGCTTATCAAGCGGCACCGGCACCGCAGACGGCGATGCAGCCGGGGATGATTACCTCGATCGAACCCGGCACTTATCGCCCGGGCCGCTGGGGCGTGCGCATCGAGAACCTGGCGATGAACCGCGAGGCCGGCAGCAGCGAATTCGGCGACTTCCTCAAGTTCGAAACCCTGACGCTGTGCCCGATCGATACCCGCTGCCTGATTGCCGACCTGCTGACTCAGGAAGAAAAGCAGTGGCTCAATGCTTATCACAGTGAAGTACGGGAGCGTCTGAGTCCGTTGCTGGATGGCGCGGCGCTGAGCTGGCTGAACGAGCGCACTGTGGCCATTTGATCGATTAGCCCAAGGCACTGCTCGCGGTGCCTTGGGGCTCGGCTTCAATCCTGGCGCAATGCCTCTTCTACGAAGTCGAGTCGATCCTGACCGAAGAACAACTGATCGCCAATGAACATGCTGGGGGCACCGAAAACGCCGCGCTTGATCGCGGCTTCGGTGTTTTCCTTGAGTGCGGCTTTTACTGATTCATCGTTGGTCAGCGCCATTATCTCTTGGGGGTCGAAGCCGTTTTCAGTCAGCACGGCGGCAACGGTTTGCGGATCGTTGAGGTTACGGCCTTCTACCCAAAGCGCCTTGAACAGGCAATCGACGAACTCGGCGAAACGCTGCGGCTGGCGCATCTGCATGCCAGTGACGGCACGCATCAATATCAGCGTGTTGATTGGAAAGTGCGGATTGAATCTGAGCTGGACGCCATAGCGTTTGGCGAAGCGATCGAGATCCTGAAACATGTAGCGACCCTTGGCCGGAATCATTGCTGGCGAAGCATTGCCGGTGGCTTTGAACACGCCGCCCAACAGCATCGGGATATAGATCAGTTCGCTCTGGGTATCGGCGCAGATTTTCGCTAGCTGGGTGTGCGCCAGATAGGTGGTGGGGCTGCCGAGGTCGAAATAGAATTCCACGGTTTTCGTCATGATCAAATCGCTCTCTTATTGTTGTAATGAGGGGGGAGGGCTTACCAGCGTTCGTTCCATGGGCGCAGGTCCAGCTCGAAGGTCCAGGCATCCCGTGGCTGACTGTGCAGATACCAATAGTTTTCGGCGATGTGCTCTGGATCGAGAATGCCGTCCTGATCCTTGGTCGCGTATTTCTCGGGAAAGCTGTTGCGGATGAAGTCGGTATCGATCGCACCATCAACTACGACGTGGGCGACATGAATGTTCATCGGCCCCAACTCTCTCGCCATGCTTTGCGCCAGTGCGCGGATGCCGTGTTTGGCTGCGGCGAAAGCGGCAAATCCAGAAGCACCGCGCAGCCCGGCCGTGGCACCGGTAAACAGAATCGTGCCGCGCTGCCGAGTGACCATGCGCTTGGCCACTTCACGGGCATTGAGAAAACCGGAGAAGCAGGCCATCTCCCAGATCTTGAAATATTTGCGCGCGGTTTCTTCGAGAATGCTGCAGGGCACGTTGGCGCCGATGTTGAAGACAAAGGCCTCAACCGGGCCGACGCGGGTTTCGATGTCTTCGATCAAGGCGATGACGTCATCTTCCTTGCGCGCATCGCAGGCAAAACCATGGGCCTCACCGCCCTCAGCGATGATTTCGTCAACCAGAGGCTGCAATTTGTCGGCGCTGCGCCGGGTCACGCAGGCTATAAACCCCTCACTGGCAAAGCGCTTGGCAATGGCCCCGCCGGTGGCATCGCCAGCACCTACGACCAACACGACCTTCTTGTTATTCATGGATGAATCCCTTTGGGTTAACGATCGTTTAGTTAACGGACGTTATGCTAGGATTCGGGCAGCGTCAAGGCGATCTACTTCAGGAGATGACATGCGTTATTCGGCCGGACACAAATCGGAAACCCGCGAACGATTGCTGCAAAGCAGCGCGCTGTCGGCAAAGAAATCGGGGTTTTCCACGGTGGGCGTGGATGGCCTGATGAAAGCCATCGGTTTGAGTGGCGCCGCGTTCTACAGCCACTTTTCATCCAAGGATGCGTTGTTCGCTGCCATCGTCGAGCGAGAGTTGAGTGAAAGTCTTGAGCGCCTTGGTGGCCAGGGCGGTGCAGATCGGCAGCGGCTGGAGCGTTGTCTGAAGCAGTACCTGAGCATGGCCCATGTCGAGCAACCCGAGGCCGGTTGCGCGCTGCCGACATTGGGCGCAGAGATTGCCCGTGCGGATGTACAGGTGCGTGAGCAGGCTGAAGATTGGATCTGCCGTCTTCAGCAGGGCTGGGCCGAGATACTGGAAAGCGAGAGTCTGGCCTGGTCGGTGCTGTCGCAATGCGTGGGTGCATTGGTGGTCGCGCGGATGCTTGCAACACCGGACGTGCAGCGTACGGTGTTGCGCTCGAGTCACGAGGAAATTACGCGTCAGCTCGCTTTGCCGTGAGCCGAGTAGTTATTTGCAGATGACGATCATGCTGCGGCTGGTATAACCGGCGGGGTTCAAGCCGAACGGATAATCGCCAGGTTCTTCAACGGCGTCCCCGGATTTGGCGATCACCTTGTAGCCCTTGGGCGCGCAGGAATTGGCGGCGCTGGTGTAGCACTTGTCCCATGAGGATGAAAGTCCGGAACAGTTGATATGCAGCCCCTTCTTGCCGCGTTTGACCTGGGTTTCCGAGGTCGCTGCGCAGCTCGCGATCGCCAGCAGGGCGATCAGTAGCAAAATTCGTTTCATTACCATCCTTAATAGCGGCCACGAGTCTGGTGCTCGGGTCTGCCTGTATTCGCTCGCGCTTGCAGCGTTGTTCCGTCCTTTGCGAAAAAATCCATGCCTGGCGATGGGTTACGCAGCTAAACATGGCCTAAATGAGCGCCAATTACCAGACCCCACTTTCTATAACGCTTCAGTCGGCCGCGACAGCAGGCTTTGCTCCGCTGCCCATGGTCATGGTTGCGCCCACTGACGCCAGAATAATGCACAGGATGGCCAGCCATTGTGACAATGAAAGGTATTCCTGGAGAAAAAGCAGACCTGATAGTGCTCCGAAGGCCGGTTCGATACTCATGAGCGTGCCGAAGGTGCGCGCGGGCATACGCGTCAGGGCGACCATCTCCAGGGTATAGGGCAGGGCGGTGGACAGAATGGCGACGCCGATAGCGATCGGAATCAGTGATGGTGTAAGCAGCGCAGCGCCGGCATGAACAATGCCGATTGGCGCCACAAACAGCGCGGCGATCATCACGCCGAGGGCTGCGGTCGTCACCCCGTTGTCGGCGCCGGCCTTTTGCCCGAACAGAATGTACAGCGCCCAGCACACTCCGGCGCCCAGCGCATAGCCCGCTCCAACCAGATCAATGCCGGCAGTGGTTGCCCCGGTGGGTATCAATAGAAGCAAGCCGGCCGCAGCAAGCGCAATCCATACAAAATCGATGGCGCGGCGAGAGGCATATATAGCTACAGCCAGAGGGCCGGTGAATTCCAGCGCAACGGCGATGCCCAGCGGCACTGTGCGCAGCGACATATAGAAGAGGAAGTTCATTCCGCCCAATGCCATTCCGTAGACGATCACGGTACGAAGAGACTTGGCGGTCAGCTTTGCACGCCATGGGCGCAGTATCAGCAGCATGATCACGCTGGCAAAGATCAAGCGAAGAGTGGTTGTTCCTTGTGCGCCGATAATGGGGAACATGCTTTTGGCCAGAGAAGCGCCCGACTGGATGGACGCCATGGCTATCATGAGCAGGCAAACCGGAAACAATGTGGAAGCAAGGGAGCGAGGTTGATCATTCATTGCGCGGCAGCATCCAAGGCAAAAACACAGTATTGTTGTGGTAGTGGGCAATATACTGCGCATTGGATGGGGGCGCGTCTATATATAGAAAGCGTTTTTGCTGATTTGAAAGAAAAGCGAAATTAACGGTTGACGGCAGATTCCAGAGGTCTATAATTCGCCCCACTTCCGGCGCAGTCGAAACGGAAAACTCCTTGAGATTCAAAGAGTTAAGCGGTTTTCGACAGCGGCTTGCTTCAGATCGTCGAAGCCTGGAAGGAGTTGAAAGAGCAGTGATGTTTGGCTCTTTTAACGGTTCGATCTTCTCGGTCGAAAGCGGAGAAAAAGAGGTGTTGACAGCGGCGATTAACGCTGTAGAATTCGCCTCCCGCTAACGAGAGATTGGAAGCGCAA
>Ga0265296_1000279_pt1 | contig 89427 bp, 75 predicted proteins | sample MunlanPumphouse1_FD_189073 | JGI IMG/M metagenome (GOLD analysis project Ga0265296, IMG submission 189073) | Groundwater microbial communities from a municipal landfill in Southern Ontario, Canada - Pumphouse #1 | ecosystem: Environmental > Aquatic > Deep subsurface > Groundwater | place...
GACCACTCACGAGAACACTCGCTCCCGCCGCTACGATATCCTCGCTCATCACCGCTCCTCGCAAAGAGCGGCTATCAGCACCGCAAAGCAGCTTCCCGCAAGGCGGCCTTCAGGACACGGTTACATCCAGAACCGCTATTATCCGGTAGCAGGCCGGCCGGTTCGAATACTCCTGGCTGGGCCCGCAACGCCGCGCCATGGCCTTCAAGCGTTTATGACTTGAATCCTGCGGCGCAGCAGAAAGAGTCCGCCCGCGAGCATCGCGGTCGGGACGAGCATCAGCGTGAACGCAGTGCGCCCGTCGAGATGCGCGAAGAGCTGGCCCGTGACGAGCGAACCCGTTGTGCCGCCGAGCGCCGAGAAAACGACGACGAGCCCCATCAGCGGCGGATGCTGACGGTTCGGCATCGCGCTGAGCATGACCGAGATGATCGTCGGATAGATCGGCGCCAGTGCGATACCGATGAGCGGGAAGAGGAAGGCCGCGATCGGGGCGTCGCGCCAATTGTGGATCGCACCCGGCGTCAACCCGTCGGCGAGCGGCAGCACGAGGATGATTAGCGCCGCGAGCAACGCAAGGCACACGTTGAGCACGGGATACCAGTCAAAGCGTGCCATCACCGCGCCCGCCCCGAACCGCCCGATAGCGAGGCACGCCGCGAACAAGCTCGCCGCCTGCACGCTCATTTGCGCAGGCAGGTGCAATACCTCGTTGTTGAAGGTCGGCAGCCAGCTCTGGATGCCCTGTTCGATCAGCACGAAGACGAAGGCGCACAGCACAAAGACGAGCACGAGCGGCAGCGCGGCGAGGCGGAGCATCCGCCCGAACGCCGCGGCCCCGCCTTCGGCGGCTTCGTCGCTATCGTGGAGACTATGCTCGTCGACCGGGGCCGACAGCAGCAAGGCGAGCGCGAGCGCCGTGATCACGCCGAGCACCCAATAGGCGTTGAGCCAGCGCAATCCCGATGGATCGATGAAGGCGCTGAACACCCAATAGGAAGACAGAACTCCGACCATGAACATGCCCTCGACCAGGCTGGTCAGGCTGGCGTGCTTGCGCGGGCTGTCGGTGACGAAGCCGATCATCGAATACACCACGACCTTGGCCACCGCGAAGGCCGCGCCGACCATCGCGAAATGCAGCCGCGCGACGTTAAAGCTGCCGAAAAGCGGCATGACCAGACACGCGAGGATCGCAAGCACGAGGGCGCCGATCAGTGCCCTGCGAAGGCCGATCCGCGGAAGGTAGCTTGCCGTGACGAAGGACACGACGGCGATGGTGATGTCCTTGAAGCCTTCGAGCGTGCCCGCCTGCGGCTTGGTGACGTCGAAGCTCGAAATCGACTGGAGGATTACCGTCCCGACGCTGTTGAGCAGCATCGCGAAAGCGACATAGGTCAGGATCAGTGCTGCGATCAGTCGAGTGCGCGCCATCGGCCGTCCTTAGCATAAAAAGAGGGGTGGCCGCGAAGAGGCCGCGGCCACCCAGGGAGGGATGATCCTTTTAGAATCTATACGCGGCGCTGAAGCGAAACGACCGGCCTAGGATCGGGCGCGCGTTGACGACTTCGCCCCCCGCCTGCCCCAGCGTGCGCGGATCGCCTTCGGTCAGCCCCACCTTGTCGGTCAGATTGTCGGCGGTCACCGCAAAGGTCAGTGCGTCGTTGACATCGACGGTCACCCCCGCGTCGATCTTGAAATAATTCGGCAGCGACTGGGTGTTCGCGGTGTCGGAGAAGCGGTCCCCGACGTAGCTGAAGGTCGAATGGAGCGAGACCTTGCTATTGTCGCCGAACGCGATGTCGTACGACGGCGTCACGCGCCACTGCCACTTCGGCTGGCGTTGCACGCGGTTGCCGCTGAGGTCGACCGTGCCGCCGCCCGCGAAGAAATCGCGGTACTTCGCGTCGAGCCAGGTGCCCGAAAAGGCGATGGCGAAATTGTCGATCGGGCGGATCTGGCCTTCGAGTTCGATCCCCGTGCTGCGCGCACCACCGATGTCGGCAACCGGCGCGCCATTCTGGATCACCGTCGTCACCAGCCCCTTGAACTTGGTATGGAAGAGCGTGGCATAGAGCGACACGAGGTCGGTGCGGACCTTTACCCCGCCCTCGAAATTGTCGACGCGCGGCGACACGAAAATTCCGTCGCGCAAATTGTCGAAGAAGGGATTGGTGTTGCCGCGATTGTAGCGGGCATAGACGCCGACCGACGACGAGATGTCGTAGTTCAGCCCCGCGGTCCACGACCACGCGCCCTTCTTGTACGCGATGTTGCGGAAGGTGCCGTTAAGCACCGCCGTGCCGTTGTTATACAGCGTATTGGGGTTGTTATCGGTGTCGACCGAGCTGTTGTTCTCGATCGTCCCCGTCGCCTTGTAATTCTGGTAGCGCAACCCGGCGTCGAAGCGCAGCTCGGGCGTGATCTGGAACTCGTCGACCGCATAAAAGGCATATTCGCGGCCGTCATAGGCGGCGTTGACGTTGAAGAACGATCCTTGGGTGAAGCCGTTGTTCGTCGCGACCCGGCCGTCGGCTAGCGTCAGATTGAGCAGGCGGCCGTGGTTTTCGGCGGTCAGCAGGTGGACGTTACCAAGGTTCCACTGGTCGTCCGATGAGAAGTCCGAATAATAGGCGCCGACGGTGAACTTGTTGTTCCCGCTTTCCCATTCGACCGCGAGGTCGTTGGTGAAATCCTCGATCTGCTTGCGCACGATCCACGTGCCGGCGCGGATCACCTGCTGGGTGCCGGCGACCGCCTGCCCGCCGTTGACATAGGTCAGGCTGCCCACCGTGCTGCCGAGCGAGGCGGCATAGGCGTTGGCGGTCGTCGCGGTGCTCGCGGGGACGAGGCCGGTGGTGTCGGCATCGCCCTTGAGGTAGCTCGCGCGATAGCGCAGCTGGAAACCCTCACCGATCTCATAATCGAAATTGGTGCCGAGGTTGATCAGCTTTGCCCCGCGGCCGTCGGCAAGGTCGGTGCGCGTCCCGTCTGGAAGCGTGCTGAGCCGTGTTTCGGGACCCGCGAGCACCCCGGTGCCCGGATCGATATTGCCGAACAGGCGCACCTTGCTGCCGTCGCGGATCACCGGGATCGGCAGCAGCCACTGGCCGCGATCGTTGAGGTAGCGCGCGAAGACGAGGATCGAGCCCTTGTCGAGATCGTGGCGGACATTGGCGGTGATCTGGCCGCCCTTTTCGGCGGTGAAGCCGGGGCTGCGGATGCCCTCGCCGCTCGAATAATAGCCGCCGACCATGAAGCTGGTATTCTCGCCGAGCGGACCCGAGAGCAGCATGTCGCCGCGCAGGTCGCCATAGTCGGTGATGCTGGCCTTCACGAGACCTTCGAAATCGCGCCCGCCTTCCTTCTGGACGAAGTTGACGGTGAGGCCGGGCTGGCCGTTGCCGAACAGCGCACCGGTGCCGCCGCGAACGGCTTCGACACGCTCGATCGTTTCGTCGATGCGGATCAGCTGGGTGTTTTCAAGGAACGACAAGGTCGGCGGCGAGAAGAAGGGAACGCCCTGCACCATCAGCGTGACGAATTCGGCGTCGCCGCCCGACGGGTAGCCGCGCACGAAGATGTTCGCGCCATTCTGGCCGCCCGAGCTTTCGGCCGACACACCGGGGATGACCTTGAACAGGTCGGCGGTGCTGTTCGGCGCGGCGCGAGCGATCGCGTCCGAATTGATGCTGGTGATGGCGAACGCCGCATCCTGGCGGTTGACGCCGCCGCCGGCGGTGCCGGTAACGATGATTTCCTCGTTCGCGGGCGCCGCGTCATCGGGCTGAGGCGCTTCCTGGGCGAAAGCCGTGGCCGGCAGCGCGAGTAGCGCGATCGACGACAGCAAATAGGTCCGTTTCAACATGGCATATCCTCCACTTTACCTGTTCTGATTGAAAGGCGTCCGAGCGCCGCCGCTTCCTGTTCTGCCGACAGGATCCGGTCGAGCGTCAGATCGCCTATGGCGGGGACGTTGATCTCGGCATCGGGCAGCGCCTCTTCCGACCCGATGCCAATCGCCACCATGCCCGCCGCATGGATGGCCGAAATTCCCGCTTGTGCGTCCTCGATACCGACGCATTGGTGCGCGGCGAGGCCCATGCCTTCGGCACAGGCCAGAAAGATGTCGGGCGCCGGCTTCCCGTGCGCGACCGCACCCGCGTCGGCGACGAAGTCGAATTGGTCGGCAATACCAAGCAGCCGCACGACGTCACCGGCGTTGCGGCTCGCCGATGCAAGGCCGATTTTCAGCCCAGCGGCGCGCAGCTCGGCGAACAGGCCGGTGACGCCCGCGAAGAGATTCGAAGGAGAATAGTCGGCCAGCCGCGCCCGATAGAGCGCATTTTTTTCCGCCAGCATCGCGTCGAACGCCACGGCTTCGACCGCGGCGCCGGCCTGATCGAGGATCAGCCGCAACGATCCCGCGCGGTCGACCCCTTTCAACCGCTCGTTCACCGCGCGGTCGAAAGCAAAGCCATATGTATCGGCGAGCGCCTGCCACGCCTGATAATGATCCTCCGCGGTGTCGGTCAGCACGCCGTCGAGGTCGAAGATCGCGCCCTTCACCGTCGGCCGCGCCCGCGTCGAGGGAGCCGCGCCGACGCGCAGCGGACGCCCATGATCGAGAATGTCGAGCGGGGTGCCGGACAACAGGCGATAGGTGCAGCCCGCAGCGTCGACCGCAAGCTCGATCACGCTGCCGCGCCATTGCAGGCGGAAACGATAGCCCTGCCAGGCCGACGGAAGCGTGGGCGCGAACGCCGGCACCGGTCCGTCGAGCCGCAATCCGCCCCACCCCTGCGCCAAGACCAGCCAGCTTCCCGCCAGCGCGGCCATGTGCAAGCCGTGCGAGGTGTTGCCGTGGCGATCTTCCAGATCGACGAACGCGCATTCGCGCATGAAATCGAGCGCCGCCGCCTCTTCGCCCAGCCGTGCCGCGACGATGGCGAAAGATACCGACGAGAGCGTCGAATCATGCGTCGTGACGCCGCCGTAATAGTCGAGGTTGCGCCGCTGCCGCGACACCGGCATCGACACCAGGTCCATCGCCATCGCCTGGACGACATTGCCCTGCTTCGCCACCTGGTGCCGGAACAGGATCATCGGATGAAAACGCATCAACAGCGGTCCGCCGTGATCGCGCGTTTTCAGGCCGGGCAGTTCGGGGCGCCCCAGAAAGGCGTCGTCCTGCGGATTGATCCCGAGTACCGCGTCGACCGGCAGCCACATCGCGTCCGCCGCCTTGCGCCATATCGCGATCTCGTCGTCATCGAGACCGATCGCATCCGCCAGCGCTGCGAGATCGCCCTGCGCACGCAGCCAGTCCGCCGTCTCGGCCGCATAGCCAAGGTGCCGGTGCGCGATCGCGTTGGTGTAGAAATCATTGTCGACGAGCGCCGAATATTCGTCGGGCCCGGTCACGCCATGGATGCAGAAAGCGCCGCCGCGCCGCGCATCGAACGCGCCGATCTCGATCCACATCCGCGCGGTTTCGAACAGCATTTCGGCCGCGTGCGCACGAAACGCCTCATCGCCCGTCGCCGCGACATAGAGCGCGAGCGCATAGGCGATGTCGCCATTGATATGATATTGCGCCGACCCCGTCGGATAGTGCGACGAACATTCGTCGCCCGCGATCGTCCGCCACGGATAGAGCGCGCCGCGCGAATGGCCGAGCGCCTTTGCATGCGCCCGCGCCCGGTCGAGCTTGCCGATGCGATAAGCGAGCAAGGTCCGCGCCTTGTCGGGCGCCTGCAGGGCAAGCACCGGCAGCATGAAGGTTTCGGCGTCCCAGAAATAATGGCCCTCATAGCCCTCGCCGGTCAGCCCCTTGGCGCCGATGCTATGGCCCGGATCGCGGCTCGCCGACTGGTGAAGCTGGAACAGGTCGAAGCGGAGCGCCCCGGTCATCGCGTCGTCGCCATCGATCGCGATCGCAGCGCCTTCCCATAACGCGCCGACAGCATCGCGCTGCGCTTTCGCGATCGTGTCGAAATCGGTCTCCACGCCGTCCAACGCGGCCAGATCGACCGGGCGGCCGCGCGCCGAAGCAAGCGCAACCACCCGGTCGATGGTCAGGATGCCGTCGGCGACCAGCGCGCCGCGCACGACATGCCCCGCGCCCTCCGCCGCAACTTCGGCGGCGGCAGCAACGACATGCTGGCGATAAGCGAGCTCGACGGCATCCTGCGCGAACCGGGTGACCGAGGGCGGATCGCCCGGCAGCGCGGACATGATGCGCCAGGCCGGCCGCAGCCGCGCCGAAATGCGCGGATCGTCGGCCGCGGCGCCATCGGCGCTCGCGCCTTCGATGCCATGGATCAGCCATGCCTCGACCGCGCCGCCGAAATCGAGCGGCCGAATGTGGATGCGCGAGGCGACGGACGCGGCGCCCGCGAGCGGGACGATGCGATCGGCCGCGATTTCGAGGGTTCGGCCACCTTCCAGTCGCCAGCGCGACACGCGGCGCAGCTGGCCCGCAGCGAAATCAAGCGCACTTTCGGTATCGACAAGCTCGGCCGCGCCGAAATCGACCGGCTCGCCATCGATATGGAGGCGCAGCAGCACCGGGCTGGGGCATGCGATCCGCGTATCGGTCGCGGTCGCGTAACCGGGAAAGCTTTCATGATAGGCGATCGGCCGGCGGACATAGGCGTCCGGAAGATAGGCGCAGGGCATCGCCGCGCATTCGTCGATCACCCCTTCGACGCCGACCAACCCGTTGGCGAGCGCGAAGAGCGCATGCGCCTGCGCACCGGTCGCCGACGCACCGCGCCGGACGAGCCGCATCGCTTCGGGGGAATGTTCGATAGTCGCCACGCCGTCCTCACCCATGGCGAAGACTCCTCGGCCCTCGCTCTCGATCGCGGGTTTCCCTCAAAATGGTATCGATGTCAAGGTATCGATACCATTTTGAGGGAAACCCGCGATCGAGAGCGAGGGAACGCCGGTTATCCTAGCTTTCGCGGACGATCAGCGCGACGGGCATCGCACGCGACGAGACAGCCTTCCCGGCCACCTTGTCGAGAACCTTTTGCGCCAGCAATTCGCCGCCGACACCCCAGTCCTGCCGGATGCTCGTGAGGCGCGGCGAAAAAAGCGCCGCCCCCGGCGAATCGTCGAATCCGACGACCGACACATCGCCGGGAACGTCATGCCCCCGCGCCTGCAACGCCTCGATCGCACCCATCGCAATCGCGTCGCTGCTTGCAAAAATGCCATCGAAGCCCAGGCTTTGCCCGTCCAGCAGCGGCGCCACCGCCTCGCGGCCGGCAGCGAGCGTGAAGGCGCAGGGAATGTTGCCGGCGATCGCCGCATCCGAACCCGCGAGTCCCGCCTCGAACCCTCTCAGCCGATCCTCGGCCTCGCCATGTTCGGCATCGCCGAGGAACAGGAGGCGGCGGCATCCGCGGCCAAGCAGATATTGGGCGGCCAAGCGCCCGCCCTCGCGATTGTCGCTGCCGACGACGATCCGTTCGGGCGGGCCATGTTCGGCGCCCCACACGACATAGGGCAGCCCGGTCGCCTCGATCACGGCGGCGGCGTCGTCATGCACCCCCTGCCCCAGCAGGATCACGCCGTCGGCCGAGGGCGGCGCCTGGGAAAAGAGGTCGATGGTGGTGAGCACCATATTCTGTCCCGCCGCGGTCAGTTCCTGGAGGATGCCGCCGAGCAGCAGCAACGGATAGGGCTCGCTCATCAGGCGCTCGTGCGACGGCGTCATTTCGATCACGACCGCGATCGTCCGCGTCCGCTGTTGCCGCAGGTTGCGCGCCGACACATTGAGCCGGTAACCCATGCGCTCGGCGGTCTCGCGGATCAGCGTGCGCGTGCTGTCTTTCACCGTCGAATGGTCCGACAGCGCGCGCGAAACGGTGATTTTCGCGACGCCCAGTTCGCGAGCCACATCGGCCATCGTCGGCCGCGCGCCGTCGTTGGGCTTTCCTTTACTCACCCGCAGCATCGCATGGTGACAGATGGCGAGAATCGATGCGCTGGGCCATGGCGCACCCCTAACGCCCGACGGCCGGCTTTCACAAGCCGCTTCACAGCGTTGGATGCCGGTAGACGATCATTCGCCCGGAAGCGGGATGGCTGTCTGATATTTGACTACCCTCAGTGCGAAGTGCGATGCAGCAGCGGCGACCGCTTCGTTCCTGAGCAGCCGGTGCATCAGAAATTCTTCATAGTCGGCGACCCCGGTCGCGACGACCCGCACCTGATAATCCCATTCGCCCGACATCGACAGGCATTCCATGATGCGATCCTGGTCCCGGACAAAATTTTCGAACATCGCGGTATGTTCGGCCGAATGGCTCTTGAGCCGGATATTGCAGAGGACGTTGACGCTCTGTCCGACCCGTGCCGCATCGACGAGCCACACATTCTTCACCAGCACGCCGACGCCCTCAAGCGCTCTGACGCGGCGCCAGCAGGACGGGCCCGTGCTGCCCACCCGCTCGGCAAGGTCGCCGTTGCTCTGCGCGCCATCGCGCTGCAATTCGCCGAGGATGCGACGGTCGAGCGAGTCGAGTTTGACAATTTCTTTCATCATTTCGCCACTATCTGAAATAGATTTCCTTTCTAATACGCTATTTCGTCCAGTTTGAGAAGATTTTTCGCCGATTTTCTGCGATATCTCGCGCATGACACTCGATACCTTGCCCGCCCGCGCCATCTCGACCAGCCTGCCGTTCGATACGCTGGCGGCGCAGCCCGTCGACGCATTGCTCAGCCTCATCGCGCTGTACCGCGCGGATAGTCGGCCGCAGAAAATCGACCTCGGTGTCGGCGTGTTTCGCAACGATGCGGGAGACACACCCGTGATGCGCGCGGTGAAGGCGGCCGAGGCGGTGCTGATCGAGACGCAGGTCACCAAATCCTACCTCGGGGCCGAAGGCGACGCCGCCTATACCGCGCTGCTCGCCCGGATCGTGTTCGGCGACCGGACGGCGGGCGAACGATTGAACGGCGTGCAGACGCCCGGCGGAACGGGCGCGCTTCGCCTTGGCGCCGAACTTCTCGCGCGCGCCGACCGCGAAGCGCAGGTCTGGATCGGCACCCCGACATGGCCCAACCATGCGCCCATCTTTGCCGAAGCGGGACTGGCGACGCGGAGCCACCGTTTCCAGGACGCGGCATCGGGCCACATCGATTTCGACGCCATGCTGGAAGACCTTGCCGAGGCACGCGCAGGCGACATCCTGCTGCTCCATGGCTGCTGCCATAACCCGACCGGCAGCGCCTTCACCCCGGAGCAATGGCGCGCCGTTGCCGATCTGTGCGCGGCGCGCGGGCTGATCCCCTTCATCGACCTCGCCTATCAGGGGCTGGGTGACGGGCTGGCGGAGGATGCGGCGGCGACGCGGATGATCTTCGATGAGATGCCCACCGCGCTCCTTGCCTATAGCTGCGACAAGAATTTCGGCCTCTATCGCGAACGCGTCGGCGCGCTGTGGGTCTTGTCGGCGAACAATGCGATCGCCGAACGCGTCCGCACCAATATGCTCTCGCTCGCGCGCAGCCTCTGGTCAATGCCGCCCGATCATGGCGCGGCGATCGTCCGGACGATCCTCGAAAATGATGCGCTGCGCGCTGACTGGCGGGACGAGCTCGACGCGATGCGCGCGCGCCTGAACGGCCTCCGCGCGGCGCTCGCCGCAACGCATCCGCGTCTGTCGGCGATCGCGGACCAGCGCGGCATGTTCGCGATGCTGCCGCTATCGCCCGAAGCCGTCGCGGCGCTGCGCGAAGAGCATGGCATCTACATGGCGGGGAACGGACGCATCAACATCGCGGGCCTGCGCGCCGACACCGTGCCGGTTTTTGCGCAGGCGCTCTGGCTGCACCTCGAAGCCCTGAACGGCCACGCATGACCCGCCCGCACATCGACGCGACGCACGACCCGGCGCGGACGAGCTGGGTCGAATCGGCGAACGGCCACCGCGACTTTCCGGTGCAGAATCTGCCCTACGGGATTTTTGCGCCCGAGGACGGCGACCCGCGCGCCGGCGTCGCGATCGGCGACAAGATACTGGACCTTCGCGCCGCAGCGGCCGCCGGCTTGCTGCCCGCGCGCGCCGCTTCCGCCTGCGGCGGCGACACGCTCAACGCGCTGATGGCGCTCGCGCCGGCCGATCGCCGCGCGCTGCGCGAACGGCTGAGCGCGAGGCTGTCGGATCCCGTGCGGAAGGCCGAACTGGCGCCGATGCTGCATGAGGCGGCAAGCTGCACGATGCACCTTCCCGCAAGGATCGGCGACTACACCGACTTTTATGTCGGCATCCATCACGCGAACAATGTCGGGCGGCAGTTCCGGCCCGACAATCCGCTGCTCCCCAATTACAAATATGTGCCGATCGGCTATCATGGGCGCGCTTCGTCGGTACGGCCCTCGGGCGAGCCCGTCGTCCGCCCGCGCGGACAGCGCAAACCTCCCGAGGCCGACGCCCCGATTTTCGAACCGACGCAGCGGCTCGACTATGAGCTCGAACTCGGGGTGTGGATCGGCCAAGGCAATGCGCTGGGCGCACCGATCCCGATCGGCGACGCGGTGCGGCATATCGCGGGGTTGTCGCTGTTCAACGACTGGTCGGCGCGCGATTTCCAGGCATGGGAATATCAGCCGCTCGGGCCGTTCCTCGCCAAGAATTTCCATTCGACCATCGCGCCCTGGGTGATTACGACCGAGGCGCTCGCGCCCTTTCGTATCGCGCAGCCGCCGCGTCCCGAGGGCGATCCCGCGCCGCTTCCCTATCTGTGGGATGCCGACGATCAGGCGCATGGCGCGCTCGGCGTAACGCTCGAGGTTTTTCTCGTCACCGCCGGCATGCGTGCGGCGGGCGCCGAGCCCTTTCGCCTGAGCCGCGGCCCGGCGACGAGCATGTACTGGACGATCGCACAGATCGTCGCGCATCACGCCTCGAACGGCTGCAACCTGAACCCCGGCGACCTGCTCGGCACGGGGACGATTTCGGCCCCCGACCGCGAGGGGTTTGGCAGCCTGCTCGAACTGACGACCGGCGGGTCGGAGCCTATCCAACTGCCTGATGGCGAACGGCGTGGTTTCCTGGAAGATGGCGACGAGATCATCCTGCGCGCGAGCGCTGCAGCGGACGGTTTCGTACCGATCGGCTTTGGCGAATGCCGCGCGGTCATCCTTCCTGCGCGCTGAGCGCTGTACCGGGCTCACGTCAGAAACGCGCCCAGTTCGGCAAGCAGTAATTCGGGCACCTCTTCCTGCGGGCTGTGACCGCACGGCAGCGCGCGCCCGCGCACATCGCCGGCCTTCGACCGCCAGCTCTCCATGACGTCGAAGAGTGTGCCCACCGTGCCATATTCGCCCCAGAGAAGGAGCAAGGGCGCCTCGATCCGCCGGTCGCCATCGGCCGCGTCATGGTCCAAATCGATGCTCGCCGCGGCGCGATAATCTTCGCAGATCGCGTGGCGCGTCGCGGGGTCGCGATAGCAGCGGCGATATTCGGCGACGACGCGCGGATCGAGCGAGCCTGCGACCTTGATCTGCCCGGCAAGATGACGGTCGAGGAAATGATCGGGGTCGGCCGCGATCATCCGTTCGGGCAGGTCGAACGGCTGGATGAGGAAGAACCACCAGAAATAGCGCGTCGCGAATTCGCGGTTCGTCTGCGCATACATCGTCGCGGTCGGCGCGATGTCGAGCAGCACGAGCCGCGCGACGCGGTCGGGGTGGTCGAGCGCCATGCGATGCGCGACGCGCGCACCGCGATCATGCGCGACGACATCGAAGCGGTCGAAGCCCAACGTGGCCATCACCGCGACCTGATCGGCCGCCATCGCGCGCTTGGAATAATTCGCATGCGCGGGATCGCCTGGCAGTTTTTCGCTGTCGCCATAACCGCGGAGGTCGGTCGCGACGACGGTGAAGCGTTTGGCAAGCGCGGGCACGACCTTGTGCCAGGTCAGATGCGTCTGCGGGTGGCCGTGGAGCAGCAGCAGCGGAGGCCCCGAACCGCCAACGGCGGCGCGGATGCGCACGCCGTCGGCATCGAGGTCCCGCCAATGGAACCCCGGCATGAGTTCGGGATATTCGGGACTATTGCTCATCGCTGGCGGCACTCATAAGCCACGGCTTGCGGCCGAGATAGGCTTTCTCGAACGCGCGGATGCGGTCGGCGTGCGTCAGCGTCTCGCCGATCCGGTCGAGCCCGAGCATCAGCGCCTGCCGCGTGGCGGGATCGATATCGAAATCCGCCGCATAGCCGCCCATCGCGATGCGCTGCGCATCGAGGTCGACGGTCATCTCCCCTGCCCCGTCGACCAGTTCCGCCATCAGCGCCGCGATCTCCGCCGTCGGCAACGACAGGAGCAACAGGCCGTTGTTCGCGGCATTGTCCGCAAAGATCGCGCCGTAGGAGGAGCCGATGATGCCGCGGATGCCATATTGGAGCATCCCCCACACCGCATGTTCGCGCGATGAACCGCAACCGAAATTGGGCCCGACGATCAGGAAGCGGGTCTGCGCCATGTCCGCGCGGTTGAGGATGAAATCCTCTCGCACCGCGCCGCTTTCATCGAAGCGGAGGTCGTGAAAAAGACCCAGGGCGAGCCCCGAGCGGTCGATCCCTTTCAGAAACGCTTTTGGCATGATGACGTCGGTGTCGATGTTGGCGGCGGGCATCGCGGCGGCGCGGCCCGACAGGCGGATGAAACGCTCCATCAGTCAAGCTCCTCCGCCGCGAGCTCTCGCACATCGGCCAACCGGCCGGTGACGGCGGCCGCGGCGACCATCGCCGGACTCATCAGGTGGGTGCGGCCACCGATCCCCTGCCTGCCCTCGAAATTCCGGTTGGTGCTCGACGCGCAGCGTTCGCCCGGCGCGAGGCTGTCGTCGTTCATCGCGAGGCAGAGCGAGCAGCCCGAACGGCGCCATTCGAACCCGGCTTCGATGAAGATGCGGTCGATTCCCTCCGCCTCGGCAGCGCGGCGGACGCCGCTGCTGCCCGGTGAAATCATCGCGCGCACGCCCGGTGCAACCTTGCGCCCCTTCAAGATCCGTGCCGCATCGCGCAGATCGGTCAGACGCGCGTTGGTACACGAGCCGATGAACGCGCGATCGATCGCGATATCCTGCAGCCGCGTGTGGGGCGCGAGGCCCATATAGGCCATCGCGCGGACCGCATCGGCGCGGCGCTCGGCGGGGAGGTCATCGGGATCGGGGACGATACCGGTGATCGCGAGCGACTGGTCGGGGCTGGTCCCCCAGCTCACCATCGGCGGGATTTCCGCGGCATCCAGTTCGACTTCCTTGTCGAACCGTGCGGCAGCGTCGCTGCGCAATGCCTGCCAATCGGCGCGAGCGGCGGCGAGCAGCGCGGGCGACGGCGCGCGAGGGCAACCTGCGATATATTCCACGACCGTGTCGTCGGGCGCCATCAGCGCGACGCGCGCACCGCATTCGACCGCCATGTTGCAGATCGTCATGCGCGCCTCGACCCCGAGCGCACCGATCGCCTCGCCCGCAAATTCGACGGCGTGCCCCGCCGCGCCATCGGCCCCGATCCGGCGGATCACCTCCATGATCAAATCCTTCGCGGTGATACCGGGCGCCAGCGTCCCGCCGATCGTGATGCGCATCGTCCGGAGGCGGCGATAGACGAGCGTCTGCGTCGCCAGCAGATGTTCGATGTCCGACGTGCCGATGCCGAAGCCGACCACGCCGAACGCGCCATAAGTCGTCGAATGGCTGTCGCCCGCCGCGATCACCATGCCCGGCAAGACGAGGCCGAGCTCGGGCATCACGACATGTTCGATCCCCTGCCGCGGATCGAAAAGGTCGAAGATTTCGATCCCGAAATCGCGGCCATTTTCGCCCAGATATTCGATCTGCCGCCGCGCGCCGTCGTCGAGTTCGTCGGCATCGCGGTCGGGGTGGGTCGAATTGACATGATCGACGACCCCCAACGACGCAGCGGGACGCCAGGGCGCCCGCCCGGCAGCGCGAAGGCCGCTGAACGCCTGGGGGCTTGTATATTCATTGAGCACCGTTCTATCGATATAGAGCAATAATCGTTCGCCAGCTTCGCCGGATTCGTCGAAAGATAATATGCGGTGTTCATCGACGATCTTGTCATAAAGCGTTTTTGGCGCCGACATTCTTCTACCCTTCCTGCGGTTTCGCGGGTCGGGATTACCGTCAGCGGTTCGGACGAAGCCAATGCCGGGACAGTATCAATTGATGCGACGAGTGGATTCAAATGGATATCATGTGGCTCGAGGACTTCATCAAGCTCGCTGATGAAGGCAATTTTTCCCGCGCGGCCGAAGCGCGCAACCTGACCCAGCCGGCGTTCAGCCGCCGCATCCGTGCGCTCGAGGATTGGGTCGGCGCGACGCTGGTCGATCGCGACACGCACCGGATCGCGCTGACCGAAGCGGGACAGGCGTTCCGCGTTCTTGCCGAAGAGATCATGCGGCGTCTGACGCTGGGCCGCGACCATGTCCGCGAAATCGGCGGCACGCTGAGCAATGAAATCCGCTTCGCCTCGACGCACGCGCTGTCGACGACCTTTTTCCCGTCCTGGCTCCGCAGCCTGCACGATGGCCATGAGGCAGGGACGATCACGCTGATCGCCGACCATATGGTCGCGTGCGAACGCTTCATGCTCGAGGGCAAGGCCGATTTCCTGCTCTGCCATCATCATACGGCGGCGCAGCACCGGCTCGACCCCGCGGGCTTTACCTCGCTCGCACTCGGCGAGGACGTGCTGATGCCGGTCACCGCGCCGCTCGGCGACGGGACACCCACGCACGTCCTGCCGGGCAGCGGCGACCGGCCGCTCCCCTATCTGGAGTTCGAGGAAAAGTCGGGCATGGGCCGCATTCTGCAGGCCGCGCAGGTGATTTCGGCGGGCTCGGCTTCGCTCCGCACCGTGTTCCGTTCGCATATGGCGACCGCGCTGCTGTCGATGGCGCGCGACGGGCGCGGCGTGTGCTGGGCGCCGCTCAGCGTCGCCGCCGCCGACCTTGAGAGCGGCCGCCTCGTCGCCGCGGGCGATGCACGCTGGCACGTCCCGATCGAGATCCGCATCTATAAACCGATCGCGCGGCGAAGCCCGAGCGTCGAGGCATTCTGGACGATGCTGAAGAACCGGCTGAAGGCCGAGGCCAATTAGGGTCCAGACCCGCTACTTACGGGTCCGAGGTTTGAAGCGATTTTGCTCAGGGCGAGGAAGCAAGGCGCAGGCATATTGGAATATTCCAAGACTTGCTAACGCGGCCATGGGCAAAATCGGTCAAATCCCGAAGGGACGTCGAAATGGCTTCGATCTCGGACCCGTAAGTAGCGGGTCTGGACCCTAAATCGCCGACGGCGCAATAAAACTGCGCAGACGCCCCTCGCACCGCACGAATGATTCTATGTCGAACCGGCATTGGGATCGATGGCCGCATGTCCATAGACAGAATGGGCCCATGCACTAACCGACGAACGGACGGCTTTGGCAGGGTTCAGGGCGGAGAAAAAAAATGATCCAGGGACCGGCAACGGCGGAGAGCAACAAGTTCAAGATTTCCACATCGCTTCTCGCGATTTCCCTTTTTGCGGGGCTGACAGGCGTGGCGGGCACCGCACATGCACAGGACGCGCCAGCACCCGCACCGGACGACGGCGCGGCGACGGAGGGCGCGAGCGACATCGTCGTGACAGGGTCGCGTATCGGTCGCCCGGTCCTCGACTTGCCGACCCCTGTCGGCGTGGTGAGTTCCGAAACACTCGGCGCGAACAACGCACAGTTCGACATCGGCCGCGCCCTTGCCCAGCAACCCGCGATCGGTTTTTCAGGCAGCATGCAGCAGAGCCAGCAGAGCGGTGCCTCGGGCTCGCGCGGCGAGAATAGCGGCGGCCTCGCCGTCGTCGATCTGCGCAGCCTCGGGTCGAACCGCACGCTCGTCCTCGTCAACGGCAAGCGCCGCGTCGCCGGCGCCACCGACAGCGCGGCGCTCGACCTCAATTCGATCAACCCCAATCTGATCGAACGCGTCGAAATCATCACCGGCGGCGCGTCGGCCATCTATGGCTCGGACGCGGTCTCGGGCGTCGTGAACATCATCACCAAGGACGATTTCGACGGCGTTCGCCTGTCGTTCAGCGGATCGCAGCCGGCGCGCGGTCCCGAAGGCTTCACCTATGGCGGAAGCATCGTCGCGGGCAAGAATTTCGCCCAGGGTCGCGGCAACATCACCGTCGCAGCCGACTATACGAAGGTGAAGGAAATCACCCCGCGCCAGGCCGACATGAGAAACAATGTCGCGATGATAAATCCCGACGATACCGGGCCGAACGACGGCATTCCCGATCTGATCATCGTTCCCGGCGGCGAAGCCTTTCAATATTCGGGTTACGGCGCTGTGGGCCTGCGCGGCGACACGGGCGGCCTTGGTGCGTTCGTCTTCAACGATGACGGAACCCCGCGTCGTGCGCCGACGCCGATTTTCACGGACGGCAGCCTGTTCGGGAAATTCGACAATTGCGGACCAGCCTGCTTCCGCTTCGACGATTCGATTTCGATCGTTCCCGACATCGAGCGCTACAACCTCAACCTCAGCACCCATTTCGACTTCAGCGACAACGTGCGGGCCTATTTCGGTGCCGACTATAACAACACGTCGAGCTATGGACGCGGCCAGCCCGTGCTCCGCGCGGCACAGCCGATCAACATCGCGCAGAATGCCTTCCTGAATCAGGCTTTCCGCCAGCAATTGCTGGCGGTCGGCGCGACGACGCTGGCTCTCGATCGCCTCTATACCGATGTCGGGCTGCGCTTCAGCCAGGTCGATCGCAACAGCCTGTCGTTCGTCGGCGGTCTCAAGGGCGAGTTCGAAACCGGCTTCTCCGATCTCCGTTACGATATCTATGGCACCTACGGCCGCACCAAGGCGAAGTTCACCGGCTACAATCGCATGCTCCTGCCCAATCTGCGCGCGGCGCTCGACGCCGTGGTCGATCCCGGTTCGGGGCAGATCCGCTGCCGCATGGACGTCCCCTCGCTTCAACCCGTCGGCTATGTCCGGCCCGCGATCGTCGGCAGCGGCCCCTGCGCACCCTTCAATCCGTTCGGTTCGACCGCCAGCTCGGCGGAAGCACGCGACTTCGTCAGCACCACGACGGTGTCCAACGCCTTCGTCCGCCAGACCACGGCGGGCTTCTCGCTCTCCGGGGATTCGAGCAAGTTCCTGACCATGCCGGGCGGCGGGTCGATCGGCATCGCACTCGGCGCGGAGTATCGGAAGGAACGCAACGGCCGAACCACCGATCCGCTGATCAAGGCCGGCGTGACCAACCAGGCGTCGTCGCAGGATTATGAGGGCGGCTATCATGTCACCGAACTCTTCGGCGAATTGAGCGTGCCGATTTTGACCGACATGCCCTTTGCCAAACTGCTGTCGGTCGAAGGCGCGGTGCGCCAAGCCGATTACAGCCACGCGGGACAGGCGACCTCGTGGAAAGCCGGTGCGATCTGGGAACCGGTCGACGGGTTCCGCCTGCGCGCGACGTTGAGCCGCGCCATTCGCGCGCCGAACATCTTCGAAGCCTTCCGGCCGAGCGAAGGTCAGACGACCAACGTCAACGACCCCTGTTCGCAAAACAACCTCGGTCAAAACCCCAATCGTGCCGCCAACTGCGCCGCGCTGGGCCGTCCGGCAGGCTTCGTGCCCGTAAGCGGCGGGATCGGCGTTCCCTTCATCGTGTCGGGCAATCAGGATCTTCGCCCCGAAGTTTCGGACAGCTGGACGGCCGGCTTCGTCCTGACGCCGAATTTCCTGCCGGGCCTCCAGATTTCGGCCGACTGGTTCGACATCAAGATCGAGGACGCGATCAGCTTCCTCAGCCCGCAAGCGATCGCCGAAAATTGCGTCGACCGCGCGGGCGGCCCCGATCCGGACCTGTGTGCGCTGATCACCCGCGACACGACCCCCGGCGCGAACTTCTTCAGCATCACCGGCGGTAGAAGCACCTATGTCAACACGTCGAAGCTGCAGACCTCGGGTCTCGACACGCAGGTATTTTATGCCCGTCCGCTGGGCGGCGGCCGTATCTCTGCCAACCTCGCCTTCACCTATCTGCATCGCCTGCGGACCTTCACCTTCCAGGCGCGGCCCGACCTCTACACCGTGCTCGAAGGTTTTTACGGCTACCCCAAATATAAGGGCGTCGTCGGGCTGAACTATTCGGTCGGCGGCCTGACGGTCGGCTGGCAGGGCCGTTATCAGTCGAGCCAGGCGCTGACCGACATTTCGCCGGGGATCAGCCGCGAGCTGCTGTCGCCCGACCGGACGGGTTCGCGCTTCTACAACGATATTTCGGCCTCCTATACGCTGCCGATGAACGGGAAGCAGGAAGCCAAATTCTCATTTGGTGTTACAAATCTTCTCAACGAGAAGCTGCCGGTGATGGAATCGGTTCAGGTCATCGATCCGTCGGGGGGCGGCTTCGATCAGTTCGGACCGGTTATCCGTCTCGGACTCGAAGTGAACTTCTGATTCCGAGACGACAAGGTGGGGCTCGCGCCGCGTGCGCGGGCCTCATATTGTCTTTGTACAGCAATATGAATCCAGCCTGGCAGGAGGCGCAATTATGAGTGCTGAAACCATCCGCCCTGCCCGTCAGAGGGGGTTTCTCGGCGTCGTCGAGCGCGTCGGCAATCTGCTGCCCGACCCGACGATCATCTTCCTCTATCTGATCATCATATTGATGATCGTATCGGCGATCGGCGCCGGGCTCGGATGGAGCGCATCGCTGCCCTATTCGGGCAAGGAGGCGCCCGCGGGCGCCGAGCTCGCGGACGGCGTCCTGACCTATCGCGCGTCGAGCCTGTTTTCGGCCGATAATATCGCCCGGCTGTTTACCGAGATGCCGCGCACCTATGCCAGCTTCACCCCGCTCGGGATCATCCTGACGATCATGATGGGCGCCGCGGTTGCCGAGCGGTCGGGGCTGTTCTTCGCGCTGATCCGCGGTTCGCTGCGGGGTACGCCACGCCGTTACATGACGCCGATCATCGCGGTGGTGGGCATGGTATCGCACCACGCCGCCGACGCCGCCTATGTCGTGCTCATCCCGATGGCGGCTGTGCTCTTCGCTTCGGTCGGGCGTCATCCGCTCGCGGGAATTGCCGCCGCGCTCGCCGCCGTGTCGGGCGGCTATGCCGGCAACATCATGCCCGGCCAGCTCGACGTCCTGCTGTTCGGCTTCACACAGGAAGCCGCGCGGATCGTCGAGCCCGGCTGGACGATGAACCCGCTCGGCAATTGGTATTTCATCCTCGGCATCGTCGTCTTCTTCACCCCGATCATCTGGTTCATCACCGACGAGGTGGTCGAACCACGGCTCGGAACCTGGAACGAGGAGGTCGACGAAGAGCTTCGCGCCGATCTCGAAAAAGGCGACCTCAGCGGCGATGAGCGGCGGGGGCTTCGCCACGCCGGCATCGCCGCGCTGTTGGTCACCGCGCTGTTCGCCGCGTTTTGTCTGTGGCCCGGCTACACGCCCTTCATCGATCAGGATGCCGAGGGCCCGATCCGCCTGCAGCCACTCTACGCCTCGATGATCGCCGCGCTGTTCCTGCTGTTCCTGCTCACCGGCATCGTCTTCGGGCGCGCGGTCGGCACGGTCAAAAATTCGAACGACGTGATCGCAATGATGCGCGAAGGTGTAAAGACGATCGCGCCCTATCTGGTCTTCGTCTTTTTCGCGGCGCATTTCGTCGCGATGTTCAATTGGTCGGGTATCGGCCCGATCCTCGCGATCGGCGGGGCGGAGAAATTGCAGGGCATGAACCTGCCCCCGGCACTGCTTCTCGTCTGCGTGCTGCTGCTGTCGTCGTTGATGGACCTTTTCATCGGATCATCGACCGCCAAATGGAGCGTCTTGTCCTCAGTCGTCGTGCCGATGTTCATGCTGCTGGGCATCAGCCCCGAAATGACGACCGCCGCCTATCGCATGGGCGACAGCTATACCAACATCATGACCCCGCTGATGAGCTATTTCCCGCTCGTCCTCGTCTTCTGCCAGCGCTGGGACAAGTCGATGGGGGTCGGATCGCTGCTCGCGCTGATGCTGCCTTATGCGCTGTGCTTCATGGCGACGGGGGTCGCGATGGTCGTCGCGTGGGTCGTCTTCGACCTCCCCCTCGGCCCGCACGCGCAGGTCTTTTATCAGGTCGCGGCGCACGCGGTGCCGTGAGGGAGCCCATGATGAAATTCACCGTGGAACATGCAACCATGTCCAATAAGCATTGGGGTCGGCCGCACGCCGTCCCTAGCCTGACTTCGCCGCTGCGCCAGGAGGTCCGTCCCCATGTCCGTTGACCTCAAATCGCTCGAAACCGACATGACCGCCTGGCGCCGGCATATCCACCAGCATCCCGAACTCGGCTTTCACGAACAGGCCACGGTCCGCTTCATCCTCGACCTGCTCGAAAGCTTCGGGGTCGACGCGGTCCACACCGGCATCGGCGGCACCGGCATCGTCGCGACGATCCGCGCCGGCGGGTCGGGCCGCGCGATCGGCATCCGCGCCGACATCGACGCGCTGCCGATGACCGAACTGGCCGATTCCGATCACAAGTCCTGCACCCCGGGCGTGATGCACGCCTGCGGCCACGACGGGCACACGACGATGCTGCTCGGCGCGGCAAAGCATCTCGCCGCGACGCGCAATTTCGACGGCGCGGTGCATCTGATCTTCCAGCCCGCCGAGGAATCGCTCGGCTATCAGGGGCCCGGCGGCGATCCCGATGGCGGCGCCAGCGCGATGATCCGCGACGGATTGTTCGATCGTTTCCCGATGGACGCCATCTTCGGCATCCACAATCGCCCGGGGATCGCGGCGGGCAAGCTCGCGGGGCGCGCAGGCGCGCTATACGCTGCCGCCGACAAGTTCGAGATTGTCGTCACCGGCAAGGGCGGCCACGCTGCGCGCCCGCACCTGACGGTCGACCCCGTGCTCGTCGCCGCGCAGATCATCGTCGCGGTGCAGAGCATCGTCGCGCGCAGCACCGACCCGATGGACGCCGCGGTCGTGTCGATCTGCAAGGTCGAGGCGGGGACCGCGTTCAACATCATCGCCGACGAGGCGCGTATGGGCGGAACGGTGCGCACGCTGTCGCGCGCGAGCCAGGATGCGACCGAACAGCGGCTGCGCGAGATCGTGACCGGTGTCGCGGCCGCGTTCGGGGCGAAGGCGGAGTTGCAGTACGAACGCGGCTATCCCGCCCTGCACAATCCAGCCGACCTCTATGCCAGGGTCCGCGAGATCGCGATCGGTATCGTCGGCGCCGACCGCTTCGTCGATCTCGACGCGCCGGGCATGGGGGGCGAGGATTTCGCGCGCTATCTCGACGTCGTTCCCGGCTGTTTCCTGCTCCTCGGCAATGGCGACGAGGGGCCGGGATCGGTGATGCTCCACAATTCGCACTATGCCTATGACGACAGCATTTCGCCGACCGGCGCCGCGCTGTGGGTCGCCTTGGCCGAGACGTTCCTGCCAAAATAAACAATCCGGGGAGATTTTTTGATGCGCCGTTCGACTGCCGCCCTGCTCCATGGTTCCGCCGCGCTGTTGCTTGCGGCGACGGCACCGACACAGGCACAGGCACAGGCACAGGAAAAGGTGGCCATCTACCGCGACGATTTCGGCGTGCCGCATGTGCAGGCGGAGACGTCGGACGCGGTGATGTTCGGCGCGGGCTATGCGATCGCGCACGACCGCCTCGCCGCGATGGAACTGGCGCGGCATAATACGCAGGGCCGCCGCGCCGAGCTTGTCGGAAAATCGGCGATCGAAGGCGACAAGATGATGCGCGGCCGGAGGCTTTCCGATGCGGTGCTCATGCAGCGCTACAAGGCGCTGGCGCCCGAGCATCGAAAGATGATCCAGGCGATGGTCGACGGCATCAACAAGCGTATCGACGAAGTGAATGCCGAGCCCACGCGGCTGACCCCGCTCGAATTCATCCGCTGGGGAATCAAGCCGACGCGCTGGAGCCTCACCGAATATCTGGCGCTGATCAGCGCCGCGCCGCTGGGACGCGACACATATGAAATCCGCAATCTCGAATTTCTGAAGGCGATGACAGCGCGCTACGGTCAGGACAAGGCGTGGGCGATCTTCAACGACGTCGTGCCGATTTCGGACCCCGATTCCCCGACCACCATCCCCGCGGGCGACGATCTCGCCCCGGCCCGGCCGATACGCGCCCCCGTCCTCGCTCCGGCGCAACTGGCCCCCAATCGCAATGTGGCCTCGGCGGCGCAGCAGACGAAGCCCACCGAACCGGTGAAAGGCGCCAGCCGCTGCATGGTGATCGGCCCCGAAAAATCGGCGAGCGGAAAGGTGCTGATGCTGGAGGCCACCGCCGACGGCCCCGAAATCCATCTGAAGGGCGGCGGTTTCGACAACACGGGCTTTGGCTCGACCGGATGGGGCGTCCCGACGATGGGCCGGGGCGCGCAGCACGGCTGGCTGCTGGTGTCGGGCAGCAGCGAAGCCGGCACGACCTTCGCCGAAAAGCTCAATCCCGAGAACCCGTACGAATATTGGTACAAGGGCGCGTGGAAGACGATGGAGCACCGCACCGAAGCCTTCAAGGTCAAGGACGGCGCGCCCTTCACCCACGAGGTCGCATGGACGATCCACGGCCCGGTGATCGCATGGGATGTCGAAAACGGCACCGCCTATTCGCAGCAAATGGGCGTCCACGGCCGCGAACTCGACACATGGGTCGCTTTTGCCGAAATGGGCCGCGCGAGGAGCCTCGCCGAATTCAGGGCCAAGGGCGTCGACCGTCTCGGCTGGAATCTCGGCGCCTGCTATGGCGGCGAGGATGGCACGATCGCCTATTTCGAGGCCGGTGCGCTGCCCAAGAAGGCCGCGGGCGTCGATCCGCGACTGCCGACGCCCGGCACCGGCGAATATGAATGGACCGGCTTCCTGACTCCGCAAGAAAAGCCGCACACAATCAACCCGAAGCAGGGCTATCTCTTTTCGTGGAACAGCAAGGCGACGACATGGTCGCCCGAGGGCGACAATGCCCGCATCGGCGCAACCTTCCGCACCTGGCTCGGCGACCGGCTCGCGAAGGCGGGCCAGGCGCTGACCTTGCTCGACATGCGCGAGTTCAACGGCAAGATCTTCAACGCGCTCGGCGCGGTCGATCGCAATCAGGCGGCGCCCGACTTTTTCGCGCCCTATATCCAGGCCGCGATCGATGCGAGCGACGACCCCGAGGTCAAGCGCGCCGGCGAATTGATGCTGAGCTTCAACGGCCTGTATCAGGACCGCGACGGCGATCAGCGCTACGACAATCCGGGGCTGACCCTCTACCGGACCTGGCTCCAGACGGCGCCGAAAACCCTGTTCGGCGACGATATGGGCGACTGGTGGAAGACGATCGATACCGACCGCTACCTGACCTATCAATCCAGCCTTCTGCTGCGCGCCTTTCAGGGCGATAAAGCCGGCGCGCCGCTGGGCGTCGACTATTTCAACGGGCGCGACCGCGCCGCGATGATGATCGACACGATCAAGGCGACGATCGCCGAGGTCAAACCGCGCTTTCCCGGCAAGGACATGGCCGAATGGAAGCAGCCGATTTACTGGAAATATTTCGACGCGTCGCTCGAAACGCCCGACCGTCCGCAAATGGCGGAGGATGCGCCCGAACATCGCCTGTCGGCGGTCCTGCGCCTCGGCCCGACGATGGCGCCGCACAATGGCGGCGAAAGCTGGGTCGGGCTGATGGAAATCGGCCCCGACCGGCGCACACTTTACTCGGTGGTCGATGCCGGCGGCCAGAATCTGTTCATCGGTCCCGACGGCAAGGGGAACCCGCACCTCGCCGACCAGACGATGATGCACGAGACCAACGAGCTCAAGAAGATCGATCTTTCGCCCGAGCGGATACGCGGGGCGGCCCGCTCGACGATGACGCTCGAATATTCGCCGCAGACGCGTTAGCACTCGGCGGCGGACGATGATGCAGCGACGGACGATGCTTGGGATGCTCGGCGCGCTGCCGCTTGCCGCCTGCACGGACCAGCCGCGCGCGTCGGGCAAACTGTGGGTCGGGTCGTCGCCGACGGGCGTCCCGTTCAGCTATGTCGATCCCGCGACCAACGAGTTGACGGGCGCGATGATCGACATCGCTCGGATCGTGCTGCGTGAACTCGGGCTCGGCGGCGCCTATCGCGCGGTGCCCTTTGCGGCGCTGATCCCGTCGCTGACGACGGGGCGGATCGACATGATCGCCGCGGCGATGCAGCGCACCCCCGACCGCGCGAAGATCGTCGATTTCAGCGCGCCGGTCTTTTCCTATGGCGGCGGCCTTGTCGTGCGGCGCGAAGATCGCAGCACCTATCCGGCCCTTTCCTCGGTGCGCCGCATGCGGGTCGGCGCGCAGGTCGGCACCCGCTTTGTCGATCAGTTGCAGAGCGCGGGCGTGGCGCGGGTCAAAACCTATGACGGGCTCGGCGAGATCGTCCGCGATCTGGCCAACGGGCGGATCGACGCCGGCTATGGCGACGAACCGATCCTTCGCTACCAGCTTCGCGTCGGCCCCAAGCGGCCGGTCCGCATGGCCGACGAATTCACCCCGCCGGTCGAGGAGGATCTCTGCCTGATCGTCGAAAAGCGCGACCCGCTGCTCGCCCGCCTCGATGCAGCAATCATGCGCCTGAAGGCCGCCGAAATACCCGCGATCCTGCGTCAATGGGACCTTAGGTGATGCAGGAATTCCTCGCCGATACGGCACAATTTCTGCCAATCCTGCTGCGCGGGCTCGGCGTCACCCTGCTTCTCACCGTCGCCGCACTCGCCGTCAGCATCGTGCTCGGGCTGCTCTGGGTGCTGATGGGCTATTCGCGTTTTGCGCCGCTGCGCTGGATCAGCCGTACGATCATCAACGTCATCCGCGGCATCCCGATTATCGTCCAGCTGTTCTGCATCTATTTCGTCCTGCCCGAATGGGGCATCGACCTGCCGCCGTTCGCCGCCGGCGTGCTCGGGCTCGGGCTCGCCTATTCGGTCTATCAGGCCGAAAACTTCCGCGGCGGCCTGTCGTCGGTCGATAGCGACCTGGTCGAGGCCGGAACGATGCTCGGAATGCCCTGGCCGGTGCTGATGCGCCGCGTCGTGTTGCCGCTCGGCATCCCCGCCGCGCTGCCCTCGCTCGGCAACACGACGATCATGCTGCTCAAGGATTCGTCGATCGCCTCGACCATCACCATCGCCGAACTCACGCGCGCGGGGCAATTGCTTGCGATCTCGACCTTCAAGAACGGCACCGTCTACCTGCTGATCGCCTTGCTCTATCTCGCCGCCAGTCTGCCGATGGCAGCGGGCGTACGCGCGCTCGAACGCCGGTTCGCACGCCGATGATCCGCCTTGGCAACGTGCGTAAATCCTTCGGCGAGCGCGAGGTCCTGCGCGACGTGAGCTTCGATGTCGCCGCGGGCGAGGTTGCGTGCCTGATCGGCCCCTCGGGCTCGGGCAAGTCGACGATCCTGCGCTGTATCAACGGGCTGGAAAGCCACGACGGCGGATCGATCGAGGTCGACGGCGTGCGGGTTACGCCGCAATCGCTGCCGCAGGTCCGCGCGGCGGTGAGCATGGTGTTCCAGCGTTTCAACCTGTTCCCGCACCGCACCGCGCTCCAGAATGTGATCGAAGGTCCGGTGCATGTCCTCGGCCGCCCGGTGGCCGAGGCGACCGGGCGCGCGATGGCGCTGCTCGAAAAGGTCGGGATGGCCAGCCACGCGCATAGCTTCCCGCGTCAATTGTCGGGCGGGCAGCAGCAGCGCGTCGGCATCGCCCGCGCGCTGGCGATGGAACCGCACGCGATCCTGCTCGACGAACCAACCTCGGCGCTCGACCCCGAACGCGTCGGCGAGGTGCTCAAGGTCATGCGCGACCTTGCCGACGGCGGCATGACAATGGTCATCGTCACGCACGAGATCGCCTTCGCGCGCGAGGCCGCCGACCAGATCCTCTTCGTCGACGGCGGGGTGATCGCCGAGCACGGCCCCGCCGCCGAATTCCTTTCCAATCCCAGGACCGACCGGACCCGCCTTTTCCTCAGCCGGGTGCGCCACCCCATTTGATCGAAAGAGATGCAAATGACCGCCGACGCGATCAGCCTTTTCCGCCCGCACGAACTTCTTGCCGCAGGCTCGATCGCGCCCGTCGCCGAACCACTCGGCGGGCCGGTCTCGCAGGTGCGGTCGGCGGCGATTTCCGGTATCGGCGCGAGCCGCCACGGCGTCTGGCATTGCACGCCGGGGGTCTGGCGGCGGCAGGTCGTGCAGGCCGAATTCTGCTATTTCCTGTCGGGCGAGGCGATCTTCCGTCCCGACGGCGGCGAACCGCTCCACATCTCCGGTGGCCAGGCCGTCTATTTCCCGCCCGAAAGCCGGGGCACCTGGGAAATCCTGCGCGAGAGCGAAAAAATCTTCATCGTCTTCGATGAAGTCGAGGCCGCACGATGAGCACAGCCGTTTCGCCCGCCGACATAGGCAGCTACTGGCTCGCAAGCTGTGACGACGATCTGGCGCCGCGTCCCGCCCTGTCGGGCGACGCGACTGTCGACATCGCGATCATGGGGGGCGGCTTCACAGGTTTGTGGACCGCCTGGTATCTGCTCAAGAGCGATCCGGACCTGTCGATAGCCATCGTCGAGCGGCAATTTTGCGGCTTCGGCGCGTCGGGACGCAACGGCGGCTGGTGCTCGCCGCGCTTCCCGATCAACCCCGCCGCGCTCACCCGCCGTTTCGGGGCCGCAACGGCCCGCGCGATGCTGCTCGCGCAGCAGGCAATGGTCGGCGAGGTCGGCCGGATTTGCGACGAGGAAGGCATCGACGCCCATTTCAATCCCGTGGGTGTCCTCACTCTCGCGCGCAGCGCGGAGCAATTGCCCTCGCTGCGCCAGTCCTTCGACGCTTATGCCAAGCTCGGCATGGCGGATGGCTGCGAATTGCTCGACGCCGATCGGGCGCAGGCGGCGGTGCATGCGACCAAGGTTCAGGGCGCGCTTCGCCTGCGCGCGGGCGGGACCATCCACCCCGGCCGCCTCGTGCGCGGCCTCGCGCGTGCGCTCGAACGGCGCGGCGTGCGGATCTATGAGGGGACCGAGGTGTTGCAAACCACCGCGGGCATGCAACCGGCGCTCGTCACGGCGGAGGGTACGCTCCGCGCCCGGCGCGCCGTCCTGCTCGCGGGCGAAGCCTATATGACCGCGCAGCCCGCCTATCGCCGCCGGCTTATCCCGATGGCCTCGACGATCATGCTCACCGCGCCGCTCAGCCCGGAACAATGGGACAAGGTCGGCTGGGCCGGCGGCGAATGCCTCAGCTCCTATGTGCATACGACCAATTACCTCACCCGCACCGCCGACGGGCGCATCCTGTTCGGCAGCCGCGGCGCGCCCTATCGCTATGGCTCGGACATGGACGAGGCCGCGCTCCGCGAAAACGCGAACTTCGGCTGGATCCGCAACCGGCTGACCGAATGGTGGCCGTCGCTGGACGGCGTCGAATTCACGCATCGATGGGCCGGCTATCTCGGCATTCCGCGCGACTGGCTGCCCACGGTTCATTTCGATGCCGTGCGCCGGATCGGGCACAGCTATGGCTATACGGGCCACGGCGTGATCACCAGCGCGATCTGCGCCCGCGCACTCGCGGGGCTGGTCACCGGCCACGGCCCCGAAGCGCACGCGCCCTATGTCCGCGAGCAAGCGCCGAACTGGGAGGTCGAACCGCTACGCTGGGCCGGCATCCGCTATGTCCAGAACGCTTTTCAGCGGATGGACGTGGCCGAAGCGGCCGGGCGGTCGCCGCCGCCCGACGCAGGCTTCGCGAAATATCTGGGCGAGCCTTAGCCGACGCTCACTTTGCCATATCCTCAAGCGCCCGTTCGAGACCCGGGACAAAGCCGGCGCCGGTCTTCAGTTCGACCTGCGACCCGGCGAGATCGTCGCCATAAGGCTCTGCAGGCCCGCCGAGGCATTTTGACAGGAAATGCTCGGCGATTGCCGCGAAGGAGATGTTCGTCGCGTCCTTCGCGTAAACATGACCCTCATCGGGGTAAAAGGCATAGGTCACCGGCTTGCCGCGCGCCTTCAGCGCATCGACGATCTCTTCCGACTGGCTGGGAAAGATACGAGGGTCGTTGGCGCCGTTAGTGACAAGCAAAGGCTTTGAAATCGCATCGACACGCGCGATCGGCGAGCGCCGCATCAGGTCGGCTGCGCCCTCCTTTGTCGCCGGATCGCCTACGCGATTGACGAACTGCGGACGCTGCCAAGTCCACCAGTCGGGCATCCCCGCGACCTGCCGCACCAGATTGCTGGGCCCCGCAAGGTCGACGCCGCACTGGAAGGTATCGGGCGTAAAACTCAGCGACACGAGCGTCGAATAGCCGCCATAGGACAGCCCCATCACCGCCACGCGGTCCTTCGCGGTGACGCCCTTGTCGATCGCCCACTGCACGCCGTCGAGCAGGTCGTCGTGCATCGTTTCCGACCATTTCCGGTCGCCCTTCGCCATGAAGCCGCTGCCGAAGCCCCCCGACGCGCGAAAATTCACCGACAGCACCGCATAGCCGCGATCGGCGAGCCAGGCGTGCTGCGGATCGAAGGCCAGATCGTCGCGAAGCCAGGGCCCGCCATGGACCAGAAGAACCATCGGAACCGGAGCCATCGGCATCCCATCGGCGCCGAGCTTGGCGTTGGTCGGAAGCGTCAGATAGCTTGGCAGGGTAAGCCCATCGCGCGACGCGATCGTGACGGGAAGCCGGAGCGCGAGCGCCTGTTTGTCGAGATCGGGCCGCGTCGAGAGGAGCGGCACCAGCGTCCGGTCCTTGCGGTTCCACCAGCTATAGCGGTCGGGGCGGTTCGGAACCGTCTCGAGGAGCAGCCAGCGCGCGTTGTCGGGGGTCTGGTCGACAATCTTGAACGGCCCGGCGGCGGCGGCTTGAAGCGCCGCGAACTCGGCGCGCACTTCGTCCGACCGCTCCGTCCATTCGCTGACGAGCGGGTCCTCACGCGTCGCGAACAGCGTGCCGCTGGCTTCGTCGAACAGCGTATCGACGATATCGGCCCGCCCGGCGCTGGCGAGAACGGTCTGCTTGCCCGTGGTGAGATCGACCGAGACGAGGCCCGCCTTGTCGCTCGTCCGGCTGTCGAACATCAACAGCTTGCCCGCGCCGTCGAGCCCAAGGATCTTGGAGTTGCGCAGCGACGCCAGCGGGATCGTCATGAACTCGCTGGGCCCGGCGGGGCCGAGGCGGAAATAGGTCGACGATCCATCGACATTGCCGCGAACGCCCAGCCGGATGTTGAAATCCGGATCGGCAACCACATCGATGTAATTTCGCTCGTTGCGAAGCACTTCGGTACGCTGCCCCGTCGCGAGGTCGATCCGGTAGATGTCGCGATAACGGCGGTCGCGAATGTTCATGCCGACGAGAATTTCGCCGGGACGGCGCTTCGACACCTTGACGATCTTTGTCTGCACGGCGGGATCGGCTGTCACGTTTACGACCGTGCGCTTTTCGAGGTTCGCGACCCAGAGCTGACTATGCTCCTCACCCCCGACATCCTTCAGCACCAATATGTACCGCCCGTCGGGGCTCCACTGAAAACTGTCGGGCGGCCGCGTGTCGAAACGGGTGACCGGAGTGGCGGCCTTCGGATCGTTGAGCGGCGCGACCCAGACGTTCAGGACACCGTTCAGCGGGTGGAGGAAGGCCAACTGCTTGCCGTCGGGGCTGATTTGCAGTTCGGAATAGGTGGGCGAAGCGAAAAGCGCATCGCGCGGCACCAGCGATGCCCGTTGTTCCGGCTCCGCGCCGCCCGCCGGCAGGGCACCGACCATGGTCGCTGCGCCCAGCAGCGCAGCCGTCCACACCGATGCGCGACCGGCCCGATGGCTCGACTCGAGCCGCAACATGTCGAAACCCATCCCCGAAGCCCCCTGAATCAAACTTGTCTGCACACACAATCTGCCGACGGACGGGCACGAGCTCCAATGCGCAAAATGGATCAATCCATGCCCATCAGGAGGGGTAGGCACAGGCCGTCGCGGCACTACAACTTCCCTATCGACCGAAGGGGCATGAGTGATGGAACTGGCATGGCTTGAGGATTTCGGTGCCTTGATACATGCGGGCAACTTCTCGCGCGCGGCATCGACGCGCTGCGTGACGCAGCCGGCCTTCAGCCGCCGCATTCGCGCGCTCGAAGAATGGCTCGGCGTGGAGCTGGTCGACCGCAGCACGCACCAGATGGTGCTGACCGCCGCCGGCAAACGCTTCGCCGTCATCGCCGAGACCGTTCTGCGCGACATCGAACATGGCCGGCGCGAGGTGCAGGAAATTGCCGGCACATCGGCGTCGATGGTCAAGATTCTGGTCACGCACGCCCTGGCGCTGAACTTCTTCCCCCAGTGGCTCGCGACGCTTCAAGCGATGACCGATACCGCGATTCCGATTCAGCTCACCGCCGACAATATGGGCACGTCCGAACAGATGATGTTGAGCGGAAAGGCGCATTTTTGTCTGTGCTATTTCCATCCCGGCGCCCCGTCGGTTCTCGATGGGGCGGGTTTCCAGTCTATATCGCTCGAATCCGACGCGCTCGTGCCGGTCAGCGCGCCGCGCGAAAGTAATGGAGCACCGCTGCACGCGCTCGCCGATGACGCCGGTCATCCGGTCAGTCTGCTGGCCTATGGCGCCGAATCGGGGATGGATCGCATCGTGTCGGCGACGCTCGATGCCAGTGCGACGCGCGCGAATTTCACGACCGTGTTCACGTCGCACACGCTGATCCTCGCGCGGATGGCAAGGGATCGAAAGGGATTGGCCTGGCTTCCGCTGAGCATCGTCGCGGATGATCTGAAGCGGGGCGCGTTGGTGCGGGCGGGCGATCCGCGCTGGGATATTCCGGTCGACGTCAGACTGTATCGGCCGCGCGGTCGGCAATCGCCGTCGGCCGAAGCATTCTGGAAGCTGGCGACGGCATAGACGGGAATGGCGAATGCGAACGACGCCCATACGCGGCGGCATGAAACCATCAGCAACGGGCATTTGCCGGCCGGGCCGCGGCGTTGCTAATCGCTCGGGGCCATCCGGCGGCATTCCCGACCCGAAGCCTGTGGAGCCGCAGGCTCCGCGCATCATTATTGAATTTGGATCCCGATCAATGAAACAGCTCGCCCCCGTCGAAGCCGTGGTCTTCGACCTCCTCACCGCGCTTCTCGATTCCTGGACGGTCTGGAACCGGGCAGCCGGCTCGGCGAGCGACGGGCTGCGCTGGCGCCGCGCCTATCTTGAGCTGACCTATGGTTGCGGCGCTTACCGCCCCTATGAAGATTTGGTCCGCGAGGCGGCCATCAAGGCGGGCGTGGCGGTATCGGCCCCCGATGCGCTGGTTGCCGACTGGAACACGCTCCAGCCTTGGCCCGAGGCGCCGCCGCTGCTTGCCGACCTCGGCGCGCGCGGCATCGCGCTCGGCGTCATAACGAACTGTTCGACAGTTTTGGGGCGGCAGGCAGCGGAACGGGTCGGCGTGCCTTTTTCGGTTGTCCTGACCTCCGAAGAAACGGGCTATTACAAGCCGCAACCGCAATCCTACCGTGCCGTGCTGGACCGGCTCGGCACCGATCCGGCGCAGACGCTTTTCGTGGCGGGCTCGCCCGCGGACATTCCCGGAGCGGCCGGCGTCGGCATGCCGGTTTTCTGGCACAATCGCGCCGGGATGCCCTTTGTCGCCGACGCGGCGCGGCCGTTCCTGATTGCCGATACGCTCGATCCGCTTCGCGAGCTGGTACAATGAGCGCGGCCACCATCTTCGCGGGATTGAATACCCCGCGCCTGATTCTCGACGCCGACCGGCTGGAACGCAACGCCGCGCGCATGCGCGCCCGCTGCGACGCGCTGGGCGTGACGCTGCGCCCGCATCTGAAGACGGCCAAATCGGCCGACGTCGCGCGCATCGCTGCAAATGGCGAACAAGGCCCGATCACGGTATCGACGCTGGCCGAAGCCGAATATTTCGCCGCAGCGGGCTGGCGCGATATCCTCTACACGACCGCGATCGCGCCCGCGAAACTGGCGCGCGTCCATCATATCCAGCGCGAGTATGGCGCGCGGCTGCTGCTTGTCGTCGACGACAGGGAGGCGGCAGCTGCGATGGGTGAGGCCGCGGCGGTGCTCGGCGCGCAATTCGGCGTCCTGATCGAGGTCGATTGCGGCGAACACCGCAGCGGCACCGACCCCGCGTCGGAAGAGCTTGTCGCGATCGCGGGAGTGATTGCGGCTTGTGCGCCGCATCTGGAACTGATGGGCGTGATGTCCCACGCCGGGCATAGCTACGCGTTCGACGATCCCGAACCGATCAGGGCGCTTGCCGAAGTCGAGCGGCATGCGGCGGTCGCATCGGCGGAGTTGCTGCGCACGCGCGGCTATCCCTGCCTGATCGTCAGCGTCGGCTCGACCCCGACAGTGGTTTTTGCCGAACACTTGCAGGGCGTGACCGAAGTGCGGGCGGGCATCTACCTGTTCTGCGACCTTTCGCAATTGTCGCGGGGCGTCTGCACCAGCGACGATATTGCCGTCTCGGTGCTGGCGACGGTGATCGGCCACCAGCGCCGCGGCGCCAGCCCCAGCCTGATCCTCGACGCCGGCGCCCTCGCGCTGTCGAAGGATGTCGGGGCCAACCGCTTCATGCCGACCGCGGGATATGGTCTGGTCTGCGATGCCGCGACGCTCGAACCGCTGGGATCGCTGGCGGTCGTGACCGTGCATCAGGAACATGGCGGCGTGCCCGTCCCCGACGAAAGCTGGTTCGACCGCCTGCCGATCGGCAGCGTCGTCCGCATCCTGCCCAATCACGCTTGCCTGACCTGTGCGGCCTACGCCTCGTACGACGTGCTGCGCGGCGGGGAGCTGACCGAGGAATGGCAGCGAACGGGCGGGTGGTAGTCGGCTTTCGGAGATCGAGATGAAGGTTCGGAAAATGACAGAGATTCGCTGCGCAGCCGCGCCGACGCCCGGCGGGCATTATGCCCAGGCCATATTGCACCGCGACACCCTCTATGTTTCGGGCCAGCTCGGCGTGACCGGCGAGACACAAGATCCCGACAGCCGATCTATCGGCGAGCAGGTCAACTTTGCACTCGGGAACATCGAGGCGATTGCCGGCGTGGTGGGCGCGTCACTCGACGACATCGTTCGCTGCACGGTCTATGTGACCGACGTCGCGCATTGGGGCGAAGTCAACCGGGCCTACGCCGAATTCTTCGGCACGCACCGCCCCGCACGATCGATCGTTCCATGCGGTCCGCTGCACTTCGGCGCGCTGGTGGAGATCGAAGCCGTCGTCGCGGTGAGTGCCTGAAACCGCAGCAATGGCGTGTTTCCTGAGTCCATTTCGGTCGTCGGACGGCGCTCGCCCTTGTCAAAGGTCCGGCGCCCAACTATCTCGCCCGTGTAGCCCCAGGCACCCTGACCAGCGGACGCCGACACCAAAGATTGCTTCAGCTGAGCCCTGTTCCAGCCACTCCCTACGTCGAACAGCTCAGCATCGGGGCGGGCCGCCGCACGCTTGCCATAAGCCTGGCCGTTCTGATCCCGGCGCTCCTGCTGCTGATGCTGCTCTCCTGGGGCTTCGAAGAGCAGCCTGACCTTAGGGAGACGCCGGTCAGCGTGGTGACCCTCGAGGCCACCGAGATTTCGGAGGAAGCGCCCGAACCGAGCAGGCCGGAGCCCGCGCGGGCCGAAGAACAGCCCATGTCGCCGCAGCCGGCGCCTCAGGAACCGCCGCCGTCGGAACCCGCCCAACCGAAGGCCGCGCAAGCCGCCGAACCGCTGCCCCCGCCAAAAATACCAACGCCCGCGCCGGCGATTCCCCAGAGCGCCCCGCGTCCCCCCGCCGGTCCGGTCTATGGGCCGCCCAATGTTGGTGGCTCCTCCTCTTCGCGCGACACCGAACGGGTGGGAACAGCGCCCAATGGCGAGCCGCTCTATGCCGCAGCTTGGTATCGCGAGCCGCGCGACGACGAGCTGCGCGGCTATTTGTCCACCGCCAGCGGGCCCGGATGGGGGCTGATCGCTTGCCGCACGGCGGCCGATTATCGTGTCGAGGATTGCGTGGGGCTCGACGAGTATCCGAACGGATCGCAAATCAATCGCGCGGTGCTCGCCGCGGCCTGGGCGTTCCAGGTGCGGCCTCCGCGGCTCGGTGGACGGCCGCTGGTCGGCGCTTGGGTCAGGATCAGGATCGATTACGGTATCAAGCGGCGTTAGCGTCGGGCCGGTCTGAACCCGAAGAACGACGGTTGACGCTCCCGAAAGTCAGCGCCAAGCCTTCGCGCGTGACGATCACCCTCTCTCTCAAGGAAGCGCGCCGGATCGCGCTCGCGGCGCAGGGTTTTGGCGCCCGGCGCCCCGACCAGCCGACGATCGCCCATTTGCGCAAATCGCTGGACCGTCTGGGGCTCTTCCAGATCGATAGCGTCAACGTTCTGGCGCGCGCGCATTATCTTCCCGCCTTCTCACGGCTCGGCGGCTATGATCGCACGCTGCTCGAACGCGATGCCTGGGGTCCCACCCGCCAGCGGCGCCTGTTCGAATATTGGGCGCACGAAGCCTCGCTACTTCCGCTCGAGCTTCATCCGTTGATCCGCTGGCGAATGGCGCGCGCCGAGCAGGGCGAGATCGGCTATCAGGCATTGAAGCGCTTTGCGATCGATCGCCGCGCAGAAGCACAGGCCGCGCTCGACCGGATCATCGCCGAGGGACCGCTGGCGGCTGCCGATTTCGAGAATGGATCGAGCAAAAGCGGCTGGTGGGAATGGAGCCACACAAAACACGCCCTCGAATTTCTGTTCTGGTCGGGCCGCATTACCACCGCCACGCGCCGCGGCAGCTTTGCGCGGGTCTATGACCTGCCCGAACGCGTGTTGCCGAAGGCCGTTCTCGACCTGCCCACTCCCGACCCCGCCAGCGCGCAACGCGCCTTGATCGAGCGGAGCGCCCGCGCGCTCGGCGTCGCGACCGCTTCGGATTTGCGGGACTATTATCGACTGAAGCCCGACGAAGCCGATCATGCGATCGCTGCTGAGGCGGAGGCGGGCGTCCTTATCCCCGCACGCGTCGAGGGGTGGAGCCAGAAGGTCTGGATACACCGCGACGCCCGCCTGCCCCGTCGCATGGCCGGCGCGGCGCTACTCGCCCCGTTCGACCCCCTGATCTGGGAGCGCAGCCGCACCGAACGACTGTTCGGATTCCGCTACCGCATCGAAATCTATGTCCCGCAGGACAAGCGCACCCATGGCTATTACGTCCTGCCCTTCCTGATGGACGACGCGCTGGTGGCGCGCGTCGATCTCAAGGCCGACCGTAAGTCCGGCGTTCTGCTCGCGCACCGGATTACCCTCGAGCCCGGCGCTCCCGCCGAAACGCTGGAGCGTCTCGGGATCGAACTCGACCGGATGGCGGCATGGCTTGGCCTGGACGGCGTGCGGGTCGGCCTGACGGTCGCGTCATCCTGAGGCAGAAGCCAATGCCCTGATCGCCTTGGCGAGCATGTCCACGTCGCCCGGCCCGTTGAACAGCGCGGGCGTGATCCGGACGCACGCCCCGCGCGCCGGGCCGGTGCGATGCACCGAGAAGATCCGGTGATCGTCGAGCAGGCGTTTGGCGGCCGCGACATTGTCCGCTTCGCTGGTGCGGCCGGCGAGGCGGAACGACGTGATGCCGCCGTGCAGCCGTGGATCGGCCGGGGTCAATATCTCGACCCCCGGGGTAGCGCGTAGAGGTTCAGCCCAGCGATCGCGCAAATAGCGCAGGCGCGCCGCGCGCGCCGCATCGCCGATCCCATCCTGGAAATCGAGCGCGGCGGGAACGGTGAGCTGCGCCGCGAAATCGACCGTGCCCGTATGCACACGTGCCTGGGCGGTCGCGGCGAACGGCGGGTCGTTGGCGATGTCCGGGTCGATCAGCTCGACCTTCGTCTTGCGGATATAGAGCGCACCGACCCCCAGCGGGGCTCCCATCCACTTGTGCAGGTTCAGCCCGACGAAATCGGCGCCCAGATCGGGAAGCGCGAAATCGAGCTGCCCCCAGCTGTGCGCGGCGTCGACGATCGCATCGACCCCGCGGGCGCGCGCCATCGCGACGATTTCGCGGACCGGAACGACAAGGCCGGTCCGGTGGGTGAGGTGGGTGAGGAGGATCAGGCGGACGCGGGGGTTGGCCTTGAGCGCCGCTTCATAGCAGTCGATCAGCCCCTGATGCGTCGCGGGTTCGGGCAGCGCGATGCGGACGACATCGACGCCGCGGCTCTTCTTCAACGAGTCGCAGCACGCCTGCATGCTGTCATAATCGAGATCGGCATAAAGCACGGCGTCGCCAGCGCGCAGCCGGTTATAGCCGCCAATCAGCGCCTTGAGCGCTTCGGTCGCATTGCGGGTGAAGGCGATTTCTTCGGGCGCGACACCCAGTTTCGCAGCGACGCGCGCGCGCACCGCGAGAAGATCGGGGAAAAGCCCGCGGCGGGCATAATAGCTCGTCGCGCGGTTTACCCGCCGGACGGCGGCTTCATAGTGATCGAGTACGGGCCGCGCCATCATGCCCCAATTGCCATTCTCGAGCTGGATGATGTCGTCGATCACATCATATTGCGCCGCGACTTTCGCCCAATAGGACTCGTCATCGGGCCGGGCACCCGCCGGCAGCGGCGCGGCTTCGAGCCGCCCCGCCACCGGCGCCGCCGCGGCGGCCATCAGCATCTGCCTTCGATTCAGCTCCACGCCCGTTCTCTTTGCCGTCAGAAGGTGATCCCGACGCGGACATAATATTGTCCGCCGTCGGTGTCATAGGGGGCGTTGCGCGAATAGATGAGCCCGCGCACCGCCTGGTTCGTCGCCTCGTCGGGATAGGTGTCGAAGATATTCTCGGCCCCAGCGCGGATCGACAGATGATCGTTGAGCTGGAGGCTGGCCGACAGGTCGAACATCACCATCGATCCGAAGCGCTGGAAGACCTCGCCCGTCGCATTGCCGCTGACGTCGGTCCACGCGCCATAATAGCGCGCGCGGCCCTGCAATCCGAAGCGGCCGATCGTATAGCCGAGCGAGGCGGTGCCATTATGCTTGGGCAAGCGGTCCTCGAACAGGACCCGCTGCGTCTCGTTCCCGATCGACGCGCTGGTGCCGCTCGTCACCCGAGTCTGGTTGTAGTTATAGGCAAGGCTGATGTCGGCCTTGCCCGGCCCGACGTCGCGCGCATAGGCGAGCACGACGTCGATCCCGCGCGTGCGCGTGTTGAAGTCGTTGGTAAAATAGGTGACCGCGGTGAAGCGCTGCGGATTGGGCAGATTCGCGGGCACCGCGAAGGTCGCCGACTGGCCGAAACGGTCGCGCAGCTTGATCTGATAGACGTCGATGCTGCCCGTCAGCCCGAAGTCCGACTGGAAGGTCAGGCCCGCAGTCAGCGTACGCGATTTTTCAGGGGTCAGCGGCTTGGCGCCGAGCGCGACCGCGATCGGATCGCTCGGCGACAGCCGACCGGTGTTGAAGATCTGCAGCGTCCGCGTGTCGAGCCCCTGGCTGGTGGTGAGCGCGTTGAGCTGTGCCGGGGTCGGCGCGCGGAAACCCGTCGACCAGGTCGCGCGCAGCGCCACGCCGCTCAGGGGTTCGAGGCGCGCCGACAGCTTATAGTTGACCGTGTCGCCAAAGGCCGAGAAATCCTCGTAACGCCCCGCCGCGCCGAGCGTCAGCATCTCGACCGGCTTGACCTCGACGTCGAGATAGCCAGCATAGCTCGTCTGCGACCATTCGCCCGCGCTCAAGGGGCTGAAACCCGGGAAACCGTTGCTGTTCGGCGCCAGCCCCGTCGCCGCGCCGGGACCGATCGCGTAGGAAGCGGGATCGCCGGGCCGGATGGCATAGGTTTCCTTGCGCCGTTCGGCGCCGAACGCGATATTCGCGGGTTCGGCTAGCCCAAGCGGCAGCCGGTAGACGAAATCGGCATTCAGGTTGAATTCGCCCTGCCGCAAGCGCCCGAGATAGAAGCTCGTCGGGCTGTTGGGTCCAAGCGACGCGTTAAGCGACTCGCCCATATTATAATTGATACGGCTGCGCCCCAGCGACGTGCTGAGGTCATAGGTGAACGCATCGCCAACTTCGCCGCGGAGGCCCCCGGCGGTCTGGAAATCGTCGTATTTCGTGCCGAAACGCGGGGTGAAGCCGGCGGGATACAGGCTCCGGAAACTGAAGCCGGGGAACGCCGTGCTGGGGTTATAGACGTTCGCGGTGCCGGCGGGATTGCGCCAGTTGAAGTCGGTGACCCCCTCGCCGCTCCCGACGGTGCCAAAGGCGTAAAGTGTCACACCGTCCGCGATCTCATAATCGGCGTTCACCGCACCGCGCACCGAACGCAGGTCGGGCTGGCCCCAGCGCTGCACCGGGTTCGGGACGTTGAGATTGGGGTTCGCCGCCTGGAAAGCCGCGGCATCGGGGCGCTGCCGCGTGCGCGAGGTCGCATCGGACTTCGTAAATTCGCCGGTGAAGACCAACGTGCCGCGGTCGCCAAGCGCGACGCCGCCCTGCCCGCCGGTCTGATAGCTTTGGCCATCGCCTTCATAATAGCTCGAATATTGGCCGAAGGCGGTCATGCCGGGCTCGTCGTCGAGAATGATGTTGATCACGCCCGCGATCGCGTCCGAACCATATTGCGCCGATGCGCCGTCGCGCAGCACTTCGATGCGCTTGATCGCCAGGTTCGGGATGGTCGCAAGATCGGCCGCCTGCGCGCCGCGCGTGCCGAGCAAGGCCGAACGGTGATAACGTTTGCCGTTGACGAGGACGAGCGTCTGGTCGGGCGACAGTCCGCGCAGCGTCGCGGGGCGGACGAACGCCTGACCGTCGGCGGCGGGCAGCCGCTGGACGTTGAACGACGGCAGGAGCTGCGCGAGCGTATCCGACAGGTCGTTCGACACGCTGCTGTCGATCGCCCTGCCCGACAGAACGTCGATCGGGGCCAGCGTGTCGAACTGGGTCCGCCGCGCATCGCGCGTGCCGGTGACGATGATCGTCTCGCCCTCGGCGCTTTCGGTTCCGGCCGTCGCCATCTCTTCGGCCGAGGCCGTCGCGGGCGCAACAAATTGCAGCGCGACAAGCGCGCAGGCGGTAAGGCTTTTCATGGATGCTCCTTGGATCTCGACGGGGGAGAGTTATGTTCTGGTTGCGCTCGCGCCCTAGGAATTCATTGTGACAAACCGGTGTCGCTCGATGCGGATTGGGAGCGTTATCGCGGGCGGCGGTTCACTTCCGCATCGTTAGCGATTAGGGCCGGTGATCCGTCACACGCCGATTTCGCAGAGGAGGACGTCTTGCGGCAGCTCGCCAGATTCGATCTCAACCTGCTGCGGATATTCGACGCGATCTTCGTCAAGGGTGGCGTATCGGCGGCGGCGCGCCATCTGAACCTGTCGCAGCCGGCGATCAGCCACGCCCTGACACGGTTGCGAGCGCAGTTCGATGACCCGCTCTTCGTGCGGCAGGGCAACGGGCTGGTGCCGACCCCGGCGGCGCGCGCGATCGCGGGGCCGGTGCGCGAGGCATTGCGTGGGCTCGACGCCGCGCTCGATGCCGCGGCATCGTTCGACCCCGCCGAGGCGACGCGCGAGTTCCGCATCGGGGTGCGCCTGTCGGGAGAAATGCCGCGCTTCTCCTCGCTCGTCGCGCGCGTGCGGCGCGAAGCCCCGCACGTCGCTCTCGCCAGCGTGACCTTCCGCCGCCGCGACCTCGTCATGATGCTCGCGAGCGGCGACCTCGACCTCGCGCTCGATGTCGCGCTACCCGCCGACGACCGGCTCCAGCGCCATTATCTCGGGACCGAGCCCATCGTCGTTGTGGCGCGCAAGGGGCATCCGCGCGTCGACGGCAGCATCGATCTCGATACCTATCTCGCGCTCGAACATATCATCGCGACCTCGCGGCCCTATGGCCCCGGGATCGAGGATATGGCGCTCGGCCGCATGGGCCTCGCCCGGCGCGTCGCGGTACGCTGCCAGCATGCGATCACCGCGTGGCAGATCGTCGCGACATCCGACATGCTGTTTTCGCTGCCGCGCTCGCATGCCGAGGTGCTGGGCGCAATGTGGCCGATGCAGCTTGTCGACCTGCCGCTGCCGGTCGAACAAGGCGGAAGCTATCTCTACTGGCATCAGGCGGCGCAGGCCGATCCGGGGCTTGGCTGGCTGCGCACGATCATCGCCGACGAGCTGGCGCAGCCCGCATAGTCATTCTCCTTGCGAATATCCTATATTCGCTCCTATCATTTTCTCTGATGACATGATCCGGCTAGACTGCGGGCGAAACCCAGCGGAGGATTGCCATGACCGAGATCGAACTCGAAGCCGAACTCAACGACCTCAGGATGTCGAAGGAAGCGCAGCCGCTGTTCGATGCGGTCAAGCGCCACATCGCCGAGAATGTCGATCCGATCACCGAGGAATTTTTCCGCCTCGGAGAAGGCCGCGCCGATCGCTGGAGCTGGGCGCCCGGCCAGCTCGAACTCCTCGAAGGCGCGAAGGACAAGGCGAAGGCCGCGGGCCTGTGGAACTTCTTCCTGCCGCACGGCGACACGGGGACCCCGCTCAGAAACCTCGACTATGCCTATATCGCCGCCGAGCTCGGCAAGTCGCCGCTCGCATCGGAATCGCTGAACTGCTCGGCGCCCGACACGGGCAATATGGAAGTGCTCGAAATGGTCGGCACGCCCGAGCAGAAGGAGCGCTGGCTTAAACCGCTGCTGAACGGCGAAATCCGTTCGGCCTATGTGATGACCGAACCCGGCGTCGCCTCGTCGGATGCCAGCAACCTCGAAACCCGCGCGCGCCTCGAAGGCGACGAGTGGGTGATCAACGGCGAGAAATATTTCATCAGCGGCGCCGGCGATCCGCGCTGCAAGATCCTGATCTGCATGGTGAACACGAACCCAGAAGCGGCGCGAAAGGCGCAGCATTCGCAGATCCTCGTGCCGATGGACACGCCCGGCGTGCAGGTGCTCGGCCCGATGCACGTCTTTGGCGCCGACCATGCGCCGCAAGGGCATATGCACATGCGCTTCGACAATGTCCGCGTGCCCAAGGACAATATCCTGCTCGGCGAAGGCCGCGGGTTCGAAATTTCGCAGATGCGCCTCGGGCCGGGGCGTATCCATCACTGCATGCGCACGATCGGTAAGGCCGAACGCGCGCTCGACCTGATGGTCAAGCGCGGCAATTCGCGCACCGCCTTTGGCCGCCAGATCTCGCAGCTCGGCAAGAATCTGGAAGTGATCGCGCGTGCGCGGATCGAGATCGAGGCGATGCGCCTGATCGTGCTCAAGGCGGCGAAGGCGATGGACCTGCTCGGCAACCGCGAAGCGCGCGTCTGGGTCAGCATGGCGAAGGCGATGGTCCCCGAACGCACCTGCCAGATCATCGACCAGGCGATCCAGATCCACGGCGCGACGGGCATCTCGCAATGGACCCCGCTCGCCGATCTTTATGCCGACGTGCGCCACCTGCGTTTCGCCGATGGCCCCGACGAGGTCCATTATATGGTGGTCGGCCGCGAAGAACTGGGGCGGCACTGACGGCCCCTACAGCGACGGCCGCACCTTCGCGCCCGGGATCAGGCGCCGCGAACGCTTCTGCGGGCGCGGCGCCGCGCGGGCGGCATAGATCGAGTAGCCGCAGAGCAGCCCATAGAGCGCCAGCCCCTCGACCTGCCAGAACGGCATCGTCGCCATATTGAGCAGGAAGAAGGCGAAATGCGCCGCGAGCAGCTTGAAGCGTTCGCCGTGCGCCGACGCCGCCGCGGCGAACATGACCGTCCACAGCGCGAGCATCGCCGCAATCCCGAGCCAGCCGAGTTCGTAGAGCGTCGCGATCAGCGTGTTGTGCGGATAGACTTTGAACACGCCCTCCCAGCTCTCCGGCCCGAGGCCGAACAGATGCTGGAGCGGCGTGCCCGCGGCCCAGGCATAGATATAGCTGCTCCAGATCAGCGGCCGTCCGGACATCACCTGGCGTTCGAGCAGGTCGAAGTCGCGCTGCGGTTTGATCAGCCCGGCGGGGTCGGCGAGGAAGGCGGCGAGGTCCGCGAAACTCGCGCTGTACGACAGGGCCGCGACCGAGACGAGCAGCACGCCCGCCACCATCGCCGTCACCGCCATCGATGACCGCTGGTCGCGCCGCACGCTCAGCGTCAGCCCGCTGAGGAAGGCGGCCAGCGCGAGCGGCGCGAACGCGAGGATCGTCGTGCGATAACCCGCGAGCAGGATGCCGATCAACGTCGCGAGCAGGAAGGCCACGCGCACCGCGCGCGGCGCCGATTTGGCGAAACAGCCGACCAGGAAACCCGTCATCATCGCGACCGAAAAGGCCGCTTCGTGATTATAGCCGCCGATCCACACCAGCCCGTCGCCATCCTCCGACCCCTTGGGCAGATTGAGCGCCAGCGACAGCGCCTGAAACACGAGCAGCGGCAGGAACGAAACCATCGCCCAGCTCAGGAACCGCGCGTCGGGATCGCTGCGCAGCGCCTGGAACACCGCGATCATGATCACGATCATATAGGCATATTTGACCGCCACGTTGATCCCGCCGGCCGCATCACCATTGAGCGCGGCGCTGAACAGCGCGAGCCCGACCAGCGCGTAGACGGGCAGTAGCCATTTCAGCGCCAGATTGGCGGGCCGCACGACAAAGAGCAGCCCGAACGCGGTGACCCCGATCGAAAGCAGGGCATTGCCCGAAAGCCCCCCCGCGAGCGGCTGGAACATATAGAGGTGATAGGCGCCCGCCGTGTAGCGCATCCACAGCGCCACCACGACGAACGCGCCCGCGACGCTGCCCGCCCGCCGCGCCGCGACGACGAGCGAAACGAGCAGCACCGCCGTCACCGGCAGCAAGACGCCGAGCCCGAACGCCGGGCCATAGGATAGCGCCTGCGCGGTCACGGCGCCGCCGGATCAGTCTGCATAATAGGGACGGTACGCCTTGAGGAAGGCGCCACCATGCTCGTAGCCCGCCCGCTCCTGCTCGCCCACGTCGACCAGCGTCAGCACCGCGCCCAGCATCTCGGCATGGACATCGTACAATCGCCGCAGCGCCACCGACGCCGCCTTGGCCGGCGTCTTGCGCCAGCGCACGAGGAACACCACCCCGTCGGCCATGCTCGCGATCACGCGCGCCTCGTCGACCGGCAGCACCGGCGGCGTGTCGAGGATCACGAGATCGTAACGCCCGCGCACTTCCTCGATCAACTCGGCGAGCCGCGGACTCTCGGTCAGCCCGACGCCCTTGGAATCGAGCCGCTGCGGCAGCAGGAAGGCGCCCGACATGCTGTCCTTGACGATCGCCTGCTCCAGCGTCGCCTGCCCCGCCAGCACCTCGTCCAGCCCGACCGTCACGCCGTCGGCGAACTGCCGGCTGGACGCGCGCCGCCGTGCATCGGCGTCGATCAGCAGCACCTTGCCGCCCGCCGCTGCCACTGCGCGGGCCAACCCCATCGCGGTCGTGGTCTTGCCTTCGCCCGGCACCGCCGAGGTGATCGCGACGACGCGGATCGGATTAGCGGCCTCGGCGAACTGGATCGACGTGCGGAGCGTGCGGAAGGCTTCGGCATAGGTCGATTGCGGCCGCTTGAGCAGCAACTCCGCCGGGGGCGCCGGGGGGCCCAGCTTGCGATAGCCGGGCAGCGTGTTCGCATCGGGGATCGAAGCGAGCGTCGACAGCCCCAGCGTATCCTCGATCGCATCGCTCGTTTCGATGCCGCGTTCGAGCAGCTGGAGCAGGACGACGAGCAGCACGCCGATGCCCAGCCCGCCGACGACGGCCATCGCCGCGTAGATCAGCATGTTGGGCGAGCTCGTCGCGCCGGGAACGCGCGCGCGGCTGACGATATAGGCATCGCTGCGCTCCAGCCCCGATTGCGCGACCGTCTGGCGATAGCGATCGAGGAACGCCTGATAGAGCGTCCGCGCCGATTCGGCATTGCGCTCCAGCTCATTGAGCCGCACCGATGCCGCATTGTCGCTGGCGAGCTTGCCCTCCGTCTGCGCGACCGAACCCGCGAGCGAGCCCGCACGCTGATTGGCGATGCTCGCCTGGATCGCGACATTGGAGACGATGCGCTGCACCTCGGCGGCGATCTGCTGATCGGCGACGCGCAGCTGGCTTTGCGCGCGGACGAGATCGGGATGGCGCGGGCCGTAGCGCTTTTCGAGCGCCCCGACTTCGCGCGCCACCTCGGCACGCTGCGCGCGTAGCTGGCTGACCACAGGGGAATCGAGCGAATCGCCGAGCTCCTCGCCGGTCCGGCCACCGCTCAGCTGCGCCCGCGCGGCCGAAAGGCGCGCCTGCGCCGCTGCATTCTCGGCCTTGGCTTGGGCAAGCTGCGACGACAGCCCTGACAGTTCCTGCTGCGTCACCGTGCTCGCTTCGGAAACGGCGAAAAGGCTGTGCGCGGCGCGATAGTCGGCGACCTGGCGCTCGGCGCCGACCACCTGGGCGCGAAGATCCTGAAGGCGTTGCTCAAGAAATCCGCGCGCGCGATGCGTTGCCTCGGTCTTCGAGCCGACCTGCCCCGATACATAATCGTCGACCAGCGCATTGGCGATCTGCGCCGACTGCACCGGCGTTCCGCCTTCGAACGAGACGCTGATCGCATAGGAGAGCCCGTCGCGCTTCACCGTCAGCCCGTTCAGCACCGTACCGATCGCGCGCTGACGCCCGATCAGGTCGGGCTGCGCCGTCGGTTGACCCTCTCCGGCCGCGCTGTTGAACGCCGGGTCGCGGGCGAGCCGCAACCGGTCAACCACCCGGCCGACAAGTTCGGGCGAGCGCAAGACCTGGACCTCGGTATCGACCGCCGCCGAATCGGGGTCGGTCGTCGGGATCACCGAATCGACCTTGATCACCTGCTCGGCCGTCCGTTCGAGCGCGACCTGTGCGGTGGCGAGGTAGCGCGGTTCGGCGGCGAGATAGGCGGCCGCGGCGATCACGATCGCCGCAGCCATCGCCGCACATAAAATCATCCATCGCCGGCGCAGGACCGCGCCGACCCGGCGCAGGTCGATCAGCGCGCCGCGATCGACCTGTGGGTCCGCGTCCCGGCCGCGCGGCATGTGTCGTGTAACTGCGTCCATATTAGGCGGAAGCCAGGAAAGCACGCACCGCGGGCGCGATGTCGGGGCGGGCGAGAGCCAGCGCGAGCGTCGCGGTCACAAAGCCGCTCTTGTCGCCGCAATCATAGCGCTTGCCCTGGAAGGTGACGCCGTGGAACGGCTGCTGGCCGATCATCCGCGCCAGCGCATCGGTGAGCTGAATCTCGCCGCCCGCACCTTCCTCCTGGCTGCCGAGGATGTTCATCACCTCGGGCTGGAGGATGTAGCGGCCGATGACGGCGAGCCGTGACGGTGCGACGTCCGGCGCCGGCTTCTCGACCAGCCCCCGAACCTCGGTAATCGCTCCGGCGCTCGCGCCCGGCGTGACGATGCCATATTTATGCGTGTCCTCCGCCGCCACTTCCTCGGTGCAGATCAGATTGCCGCCGAGGTCGGCATAGGCTTCGACCATCTGCTTGAGGCAGCCGGGCTCGCCGACCATCAGATCGTCGGGCAGCAGCACCGCGAAAGGCTCGTCGCCGACGAGACGGCGGGCGCACCACACGGCATGGCCGAGCCCCAGGGGCTCCTGCTGCCGCACGATCGCGATGTCGCCCGGCGAGGGACGGGTGCCATCGAGCAATGCGAGCGACTTGCCGCGCCGGGCCATCGCTTCCTCAAGCTCGAAGGCATGGTCGAAATGATCCTCGATCAGGCTCTTGCCGCGGCTGGTCACGAAAATGAACTGCTCGATGCCCGCCTCGCGCGCCTCGTCGACCGCATATTGAATCAACGGCCGGTCGACGACCGGCAGCATCTCCTTGGGCATCGACTTGGTCGCCGGAAGGAACCGGGTTCCAAGGCCGCCGATGGGGAACACGGCCTTGCGTATTTTTCGCATCTTTTCACCCTTTTCTGGTCGCTGGGTTCCCCCCCAATTAACCAGCATTCGGATCGGCAGACCCGATCGCCGCGTGCTGCCGGATGCGACCTGCGCCTTTACGCTGCATTGCAGCAAGAGCCCGGCGTCGAAACGTGTCCAAAGTGCGCCAAGCCATTCAGAGCTTGGGAGGTGTCCCGGCAAAGGACACTCCGCCCGGCACCGAGCCTCCCCCGCGCGAGCGGACCAGCGGCGTGCCCGGCGGCACCTGAATTTCGTGCGAACCGATAATGATTTTCGCCGGACCGTGATGCACGTCAAAGATCGGCCAGCCCCGGTCGCTCTTTACCGTCAGATGCTCGATATGGATTACCAGGGGTTCGCTTGCGCCTTTCGCCGCCATGATCGTGAAATGGTTGGTGTCGCCGATCCCGCCGATCTTGACGGGATCGAGACTGCTGAGCCGCGTCGCGCGGATGCTCGACCACAGCCGGAAATTGCGCGCGTTGCGGCCGCTGACGCAGTCATCGAGCAAAGTCTCGGTCGACTTCAGGTCGAATCCGCCATCGCTATTGTCCCACGCAGCGCATTGGCGAAACAGCATCCGCGCATTGCCCCGCTCGGTCGAGAAACCGTCGCCGTTCCAATATTGACTGGCTTTGCGCTGCCATTGAAAGCCGCGCATCGAACAGCGCTCGACCCGGAAGTCGTGCGCGGTGCCGTCGAAGGCGATGCCGACCGGCAGGTCGGTCGCGCCCGTCGTCCGCATGCCGCCCGCGCTGACATCCTCGATCACCCCGTCGTGGCTGTCATAACGAATGCGGGCGAAGCCGCGTTCGAGATTGCTCGCCCTCGCGCCGCGCACGCGAAGCCCGACGCTGCCCGCCCCCGCCAGTTCGGGTGCCGCCTTGTTCTCGATCACCCGGTAGCCGCCCTCGACCCGGATATTGGCGATCTGCACATTGCGAACCGGCTCGCGGATCACGAACAGGCCGTTGCCGACATCGCGCGCGCGCACGCCGCGATAGACGGCGCCCGACTCCACGAAATAGACCGGTTCGCCCCTTGCATTGATCTGAACCGCCTTGGCGGCGAAGCGGGAGGATGGGTCGTCCATGCCGCCGCGCTAATCGGGGCGCGCCGATCAAGGCCAGCGCGATGCGGCGCGACGTGGCGCACCCGGGGTCAGTGCAGCGCGGGTGCAGCCCCACCCAGATCATCGCTGGCGTCGCGGGCGGACACATGCGCAAAACCGAACAAAGGCTGGCGGCAGACGTGCCGCTTCCGGCTGAACCGGCGGAAGCCGGCTTCGCCATGGTCGATGTTGAGTGTCATGCCCGCACCGGCCTTCGCCGCCGACGGAACGCGCCCATCGATCGCGATCGCCGACGACAGCGTATGTTCGAGCACATGGCGGCGCTCGCCAGCATTGCGGCCGAAATAATAGATGGCGAGCGGCGGCGGTCGCCGGTGGATGGTGGCGATCGCATCCTCGATCCGCGCATAATTGCGCAGCGGCAGGATCGGTCCCCGAAACTCCTCCTGCATCACCAGCATGTCCTCGCTGGCGTGGCGAATGATGTGGAGCGGCGTTCCCGCCCCGCGCGGCTCCGCCGTTATCACCTCGCCCCCGCGCGCGCGCGCGTCATCCAATAGCCGCGTCAGCCGTTGCCGTTCGGCGTCGGGCAGCGCCGCTTCGTTAGGCCGGGGCTGCATTGCGGCGCGCCACAGCCAGGAAGCAATCGCCTCTTCCTGCTCTTCGGGCGCGAGAAGATAATCGGGCGCGAGCGGTGCGCTTCCGCCCTTGAGGCGCTTGCGTGCGATCACATTGTCGGCCGCCTTGGCAAAATCGGCCGAGCGCCCGAGGATGACCGGCGACGGGCCCGAGCGCGCAATCATAACCCCATCGCCTTCCTGCGGTTCACTGGTCACCAACAGGTCGAACGGCTGTTGTGCGAAGTTGCCGTCGGACGCCACCGCCAGTTCGAGCGGATCGAAGAAATCCGGCGCCACCCCGCCGATCAGCCGACCCAGTTGCGCCGAGGCCGCGTCGAATTTCAGCGTCACCCGGTTGCCCGCGGCGAGCGCACCCGCGAGGATGCCCGCCGTCCGGAGCAGCGGCAACGACGCCGGCGCCGCTATGCCGATCACCCCGACCGGCTGATATTCCACATAGTCGCCAGCCCCGCGCAGCCGCGCGAGCAGCCCGCCCCTGCTTTCAGCGCGCATCCAGCGCCCCACCCCGCCGATCGACGCCCGCAGCGCCGCGAGCGCCGGCGCCACTTCGATAAGCCTGGCGGAGTCGCTATCCTGATTCGGCTGGTCGGCGGCGAGCGCGTCGCACAGCGCGTCGGCGTTTTTTTCGATCATCAGCACCGCGCGCCGCAGCCGGTCGCGGCGAATGGCCAACGACACCGGCAAGTCGGCGAAAAATGCCCCACGTTGCGCTTCCAGCATCTCACCCTTCCCCGCATTTTATCCTGTTCGGCTTCTACTCCGACGCCGACCCGTGGCAAGATCAAGTCGAAGCGTTTCGTCGCATTGCAGCCAATTCGCCTGGCGGTCGTTTAGGCAAAGCCCCGAATTATCCGCTTCTAATATATCGCATATTTTCGCCTTGTCCCGTTCTGGGTCGGGATTCTGTGAACGATCATTTCGCCTTTCAATTGCCTCCGCTCAAAGCTGGCAAGTTGACCGTTAACCGTTGCGACGCGATTGTTCGCACGTGCAGCAAAAAGCCGACTTCATATAAATAGGGAGCAGCGCGTAATGCGTATCGTAATGATCGGGTCCGGCTATGTCGGGCTGGTTTCGGGCGCGTGTTTTGCCGATTTCGGCCATCATGTGACCTGCGTCGACAAGGACGCGAACAAGATCGCCCGCCTTCAGGCCGGCGGCATTCCCATCTATGAGCCCGGTCTCGACGATCTGGTTGCGCGCAACGTCGCGGCGGGCAATCTCGCCTTCACCACCGAGCTGTCCGAAGCCGTCGGCGCCGCCGACGTCGTGTTCATCGCGGTCGGCACCCCCAGCCGCCGCGGCGACGGGCATGCCGACCTGTCCTATGTCCATGACGCGGCGCGCGAGATCGCCGGGGCGCTCGCCGGCTTCACCGTGATCGTCACCAAGTCGACGGTGCCCGTGGGCACCGGCGACGAGGTCGAACGGATCGTCCGCGAGGCCAACCCCGCCGCCGAATTCGCGGTCGCATCCAACCCCGAATTCCTGCGCGAAGGCGCGGCGATCGAGGATTTCAAGCGCCCCGACCGCGTCGTGATCGGCATCGAGGACGCGCGCGCGCGTGCGCCGATGGAGGAAGTTTATCGCCCGCTGTCGCTGAACAAGGCGCCGATCGTCTTCACGAGCCGTCGCACCAGCGAGCTGATCAAATATGCCGCCAACGCCTTCCTCGCGATGAAGATCACCTACATCAACGAGATGGCGGACCTGTGCGAACAGGTCGGTGCCGACGTCCAGGAGGTCGCCAGCGGCATCGGGCTCGACAACCGGATCGGGGCGAAGTTCCTGAACGCCGGCCCCGGCTATGGCGGCTCCTGCTTCCCCAAAGACACGCTCGCGCTGATCAAGACGGCGCAGGATCACGACGCGCCGCTGCGGCTGATCGAGGCGACCGTCGCGGTGAACGATCAGCGCAAGCGCGCGATGGGCCGCAAGGTCATCGCCGCGATGGACGGACAGGTGCGCGGCCGTACCGTCGCGGTGCTCGGCCTGACCTTCAAGCCCAACACCGACGATATGCGCGACGCGCCGTCGATCGCGATCATCCAGACGCTGCAGGATGCCGGCGCCAACGTCCGCGCCTATGACCCCGAGGGCATGGACGCGGCCAAAGCCGTGCTGAGCGACGTCGAATATGCATCCTCCGCCTACGCCGCCGCCGAAGGCGCGGCAGCGACGGTGATCGTCACCGAATGGGACGCCTTCCGCGCGCTCGACCTGGTGCGCCTCAAAGCCGCGATGGCCGAGCCGGTGCTCGTTGATCTCCGCAACATCTATCCGCCCGCGCGGGCCGAAGAAGCGGGCCTGCGCTATGTCGGCATCGGCCGGCCGGGCAAGCCCACAGACGATGCCGAAGCCGCGAACGAAAGGCACGCCGCGTGACCGACGACAGCCCCATCCTGGTAACCGGTGCCGCGGGCTTCATCGGTCATGCGGTGTCCGAACGGCTCCTCGCGCGCGGTGAACGCGTGCTCGGGCTCGACAATTTCACCGACTATTACGACGTAGCGCTCAAAAAGGCGCGCACCGCGCGGCTGACCGGCAATTTCAACTTCCGGCTGATCGACGGCGACATCGCCAGCCCCGGGCTGATCAGCGAGCTGGTCGAGGCGAACGGCATCCGCCGGATCGTCCATCTCGCCGCGCAGGCGGGCGTTCGATACAGCCTCGAAAACCCGTTCGCATATGAGCACAGCAACCTCAAAGGGCATCTCGCGGTGCTTGAGGCGGCGCGCCACGCGGGCAATATCGAACATCTCGTCTACGCCTCGTCGAGCTCGGTCTATGGCGACCGCCCGCTCGGCGGCACCGGCTTTCGCGAGGACGAGCCCTGCACCGCGCCGGTCTCGCTCTATGCGGCGACCAAGCGCAGCTGCGAGCTGATGAGCGAAAGCTATGCCAAGCTCTATCACCTGCCGCTCAGCGGGCTGCGCTTCTTCACCGTCTATGGCCCTTGGGGCCGGCCCGATATGGCCTATTATGGTTTCGCGCAGAAGATCCTCCTCGGCCAGCCGATCGAGGTGTTCGGCGAAGGCCGGATGGCGCGCGACTTTACCTATATCGACGACATCGTCGACGGCGTCGTCGGCGTGCTCGACCGGCCGCCGGCGGGCGGCGAAAACCGGCTGCTCAACATCGGCGACTGCAATCCCGTCGGGCTGATGGACATGATCGCGGTGCTCGAACGCGCGCTCGGTCGGCCGGCGATCAAGCTGATGCGGCCGATGCAGCCGGGCGACGTGACCGCGACCTATGCCGACATTTCGGCGATCAACGCGCTCACCGGATACAGCCCCAAGGTCCCGCTTGCCCGAGGGATCGAGCGGTTCGTCGACTGGTATCTGGGCGAAATAGAAAATGGTGGAAGAGGGCCGATGGCAGCGGTGGCCTGAGCCGGGAAATCCGGCCGGGCGCTAATGGAGTTTAATATGCTGCAACGGACAAGTCTGTCTTCCAGCGCCCCCACGGGGGCGCCCATCATCTGCGTGACCGGCCTCCGCGGCTTTCCGCATGTGATGGGCGGGATCGAAAGTCACTGCGAGGAGCTTCTCCCGCGGATCAAGGCGATCTGGCCCGATCACCGTTCGGTGGTGCTCGGCCGCGCCCCCTATCTGCCCGAGCCGGTGGGCGAGCATCGCGGGGTCGAGATTGTCGGTATCCCCTGCCCGCGCTCGCAAAATCTCGAAGCGGTGGTCTCCACCTTCCTCGCTGTTCTTTCCGCGCGCCAGCGCGGCGCCGGACTGATCCATATCCATGCGATCGGCCCCGGCTTGCTCGCGCCGCTGGCCCGGCTGCTCGGTCTGAAGGTCGTCGTGACGCATCATGGCACCGATTATCACCGCGCCAAATGGGGTCTGTTTGCGCGCACCGCGCTGCGCGCTGGCGAGTGGCTGGCGCTCAGCTTCGCCAACCGGGTGATCGCCGTCTCGCCCTCGCTCGCCGCGCAGCTGCGGCAGAGCTTTCCTAAACGCGCGCACGCGATCGCCTATATTCCCAACGGCACATCGGACCTGCCCGGCGATGCCGACCCGGCGCTGGTGCTCGAACGGCTGGGGCTCGAGGACGGCAACTTCCTCCTCGCCGTCGCGCGGCTCGTTCCCGAGAAGGGCCTGCACGACCTGATCGACGCCTATGAGCGGTCGAATTGCACCGCCAAGCTCGTCATCGCCGGTTCGGCCGATCATGAAAGCGAGTATGCCCGCGAACTGCTCGCGCGCGCCAGCGACCGCGTGATCTTTGCCGGCGTCCAGTCGCGCGCGACACTGAAGTGTCTCTACGAGCATTGCGCGCTGTTCGTGATGCCCTCCTATCACGAGGGCCTGCCGATCGCCGCGCTTGAGGCGGCGAGCTGCGGCGCGCGGATGCTGCTGAGCGACATTTCGGCGAATCTCGACATCGGGCTCGACGCGCCGAACTATTTTCCCGTCGGCGATGTCACAGCGCTCACCGAGCGGCTGAACACCGATTGCGCGGATTTTCAGGTCGATCGCGACGCCGTTCGCGCGCGCTTCAGCTGGGACAAGGCGGCGGAGGATACGCTCGACGTCTATCGCGCAACGCTCGCGCCGGGCCGGACCGCCCAGCGCACTTCGACCTATCCCGACGCGGTGGAAGCCTAGGCGCCGAGCCGGGCCAAGACTTTCGCCCGGTCTGCCGCATCGATCGGCCCACTGACTTCGATACCCGCACCGGTGCGCGTCGCGCGCGCGATCCGCGGGTGCCACGCATTCTCCCGCCACTCCCAGCTGCGAATTCGCCAACGCCCCGGCCCCTCGGAATCGATCGCCAGCGTCGGCCGTCCGGTCTTGTCGGACCCGGCGTCCTTTGCGGTGCATGCGCTACCGGCGGCCGCGGCGGCCATCGAAGTCAGAAGCGTGCGTCGATCCATTTCCATATCCTGTGGCTAGGGCGCCGCGATCTTTTCGGGCACCGTCTGAAGCGCGCGCGGTGTGCTGCCCCCTGCCACGCGCTTGATCATCGCCTTGCCCAGCCGCTGCCCGGGCAGCTCGACCAGCTTGTAGGTCACAAAAGCAAGGGCATAGGTCACCGGCACCACGATCGCTCCGGTCAGGGCGAAGCGCCCGGCGGCGCCGAGCCCGGTGCCGAACTGTCCGATCACCGCCGCCGCGACGGGCTGCAGGATCAGCAGGTGGATCAGATAGGTGCCATAGGAAAGCTCGCCCAGCCAATAAAAGGGTCGGCTGCCGAGCAGGCGCGAAACCCAGCCGATCACGCCAAGCGAGCGCCAATGAACCAACGCGAAGAAGCCGAAAACGAGCAGTTCGCGCACCGCGAAATGAAGCAGGTCCTGGTCGCCCCCGATCGGGATCGCGGCGAGCAGCATTGCGGCGCCAAGGCGCGACCATAGCCGCGCGCTGCTCTCCCCCGGACCGGCGGCGATCAGCATGCCGGCGAGAAAAAGCTGGAGCTTCAATGGCAGGAAGGACGGCATCGGATAGCCGAGCCCCGCCGCTCCGGCGAGCAAGGCAATGGCTACACCGCCGCCCGCCGCGACCAGCGCCGCGGGGAGCCAGCCGATCCGCCGTCCGAGCAGGATGAGGAACGGAAAGAGCAGATAGAATTGCATCTCGAGCCCGAGGCTCCAGTCGGGCAGCGGGGTGCGGAAGGCGTATTCGGGCAGCAATCCGAACAGGAAGGTCAGATGCATCACGATATTGGTGAGGCTCGCATCGGTATAGCGCTCGGCCGGCTGGAGCGCCTGGCCGAGGAAGCTGTCGATCGCGACGCGGTCGGCATAGATCGCCGGCCCCGCGATCAGCGCCGCCGCGAGCGTCACGTAGAAAAGCGGCGCCAGCCGGAAAAAGCGGCGCGTCCAGAAAGCCGCCCAGGTGCCGGGCGCATCCCAGTCTTCGCTGCCCGCGCGCACCCGGTACTGGTACATCATCAGGAAGCCCGAGAGCAGAATGAACAGATCGACCCCGAGGTCCGGCTTGCCGATCAGCGGCAAGCGGAAACCGGTCAGGATCATCATATGCCCAATGAGCACCCAGAGGGCCGCGACGCCGCGCAGGCCATCCAGACACTCGACTCGCCGAATGTCCATTCAATACCTCCGCAAAATCGTCCGTCGATGTTCGCCCTGATAGACGTATCGGGGCGCAAAACCCTTTGAAATCGGCCAGCTGCCCCGCCGGGACGATAAAGCGGGCGCCTCTGTGTGCACTGCAACAAATGGCCGTGGTAAGCGTTCTCCCGAAGCGAATTCCGCACTCCATTCCAGCGAGGAACCATGCTGCATCGAAAGCGGATTTTATTCGCGATCAACTCGCTTGCGGGGGGCGGCGCCGAGCGCGTCCTGGCCACCCTGCTGGCCGGGTCCGTGCCTTGGCGCGCGCCCTACGACATCCATCTCGCGCTGCTCGACGACGAGCCGCGCGCCTATGATGTGCCCGAATGGGTCGAGGTTCATCAGCTCGATGCCCGGCACAAATTGCTGCCGAGCCTGACCCAGCTGCGCGCGCTCGTCGGACGCGTGTCGCCCGATGCGACGCTCAGCTTCCTGACCCGCGCCAATATCGCCAATGCCTGGGCGATGGCGGGGCGCGGCCGGCCGTGGCTGATCAGCGAGCGGGTCAACACCAGCGCGCATCTGGGCGACGCGTTCGCGGCCAAGGCGATGGTCCGCATCGTCTATCCGCACGCCGCGCATGTCATCGCGGTGTCCGAAGGCGTGGTCGACGATCTCGCCGCCAATTTCGGCGTCGCGCGCGCGCGCATGTCGGCGATCGCCAATCCGGTCGACCATCGGCGTATCGGCGAACTGGCGGCCGAGCCGCCCGCTTTCGTGCCTGCCGATCCCTATATCGTCTCGGCCGGGCGGCTCATGCCGAACAAGAATTTTCCGCTCCTTCTGCGCGCCTATGCGCAGGCTTCGCCGCGCGAACGCCTCGTCATCCTCGGCGAAGGCCCGGAACGCGACGCGCTCGAAGCGCTCGCCGCTTCGCTCGGCATTGCCGACCGGGTCGACATGCCCGGCTTCGTCGCCAACCCCTTCGCGGTGGTCTCGCGCGCGAAACTTTATGCAATGCCCTCCAACGCCGAGGGTTTCCCCAATGGGCTAGTCGAGGCGATGGCGTGCGGCGTCCCGGTTGTCGCGACCAATTGCGCGTCGGGTCCGTCCGAAATTCTGGCCGGCCGGTCGCGCGATGCGATCAGCGGCAGGATCGATGTCGATGCCGGTGCGTTGGTGCCGACCGATGACGTGGACGCCTTTGCCGCAGCACTCGTCGATGTGCTCGCCGAGCAGCGCCGCAGCGCCTGCGGCGCGCAGGCGCGCGACCGCTCGCTAGCCTATGGCGTCGAACAGGCGGCCGCAAATTACTGGGCCCGGATCGAGGCGGTGCTGCGCGCGCCGTCCGCCGCGTCCGAAATCGAAGACATATCAGCATATCGTCCGGGAGTAAGTTCATGAAATGGCATAGGCAAATCGCACTGGCGGGGGCGCTGATGGCGCTCGGCGGGTGCGCCGGACAAACCCCGCTCGCGGGCAGCGGCGCCGCGCCACCGCCTGCCACCGCGTTCGTCCTGTCGCCGGGCGACAAGATCAAGGTCGCGACCTATGGCGAAGAGAAACTCACCGGCGATTTCGAGGTTTCGCCCGCCGGCACGATCGCCTTCCCGCTGATCGGCGAGGTCAAGGCGGCGGGGCTCCAGACCGAGGAACTGTCCAAAGCGATCGAGGCAAAGCTCGGCGACGGCTATCTGCTCGAACCGCAGGTTTCGGTCCAGGTCGCCAATTTCCGTCCCGTCTACATACTTGGCGAAGTGAACAAGCCCGGCGAATATCCCTATACGCAGGGACTTACCATTCGCGGTGCGGTCGCGAAGGCCGACGGCTTCACCTATCGCGCGAACGAGAAGCGCGTCTTCCTGAAACGCGCGGGCGAGGCCGACGAGCAGGAATATCCGATGAGCGCCGATTTCGCCGTGCTCCCCGGTGACACGATCCGCTTCGGCGAGCGCTATTTCTGATGGATATGGCGACCGCATCGCTGACGCCCGTGCCGGCGTTCGAAGAACCCGTATCCGACGAGGCGGGCAAGCCGCATCGGCGTGGCTGCCCGGTGAGCTTCGCCAAATTGAAGGCGCTGCTCGCCGCCGACCTGTACCGCTACGCTGGCCGCGTCAGCTTCGGCGCCTTCGCCAAGCATTACGCCTTCACCCCGGGGTATAAATATACGGTGCTGATGCGCACGGCGGGCTGGCTCAAACTCAAGCCCGCCAAGGCATTCGGGCTCTACGTCGTCGCCAAATGGCTGCTGCTGCGCGCGCGCTACAAATATGGCTTCGCGATCCCCGAATATATGGAGATCGGGCCGGGCCTGTTCCTCAACCGCTTCGGCGGCTTCCATTTCCACGGCGACACGGTGCTCGGCAGCAACGTCAACATCACGCACGGCGTCGTGCTCGGCTATATGAACCGCGGCAGCCGACGCGGCGCCCCGGTGATCGGCGATCGCACCTTCCTGGGGTCGGGCGCGAAGGTGATCGGCGGCATTCATGTCGGCGCCGAGGCCGCGATCGGCGCCAACGCCGTGGTGACCAAGGACGTGCCCGAACGCGGCGTCGTCGGCGGCATCCCGGCGAAGCTGCTCTCGGATCAGGGGTCCGACGGCTATATCAACCGCCTTGCACCGCCCGAACTGCTCGCGGCGTGCGAAGGCGCGCTCTACGGGTCGCGCCGAGCATCTCAAGGCGAAATCCGCCCAGAGCACAGCCATCTGTAACTGAATAAGCCGTGTGCTCCCGCGAAGGCGGGAGCCCATCTCCGGTCGGCGCTATTTTGAACCAGCACGAGATGGGTCCCCGCCTTCGCGGGGACACACAGCTCTAGGTGAATGCCTCACAAGCCCGATAAGGTCAGCCCCACCGAAACACGATTGTCCGCGAATTCCCGGCCCGCGGTCGCGCCCCAGCTCGACTGGGTGCGCCGCTGGAGGTCGAACCGCAGCGCCATTCGCTTGCTCACCAGATAGGACGCGCTACCGCGCCAGGTCCAGCGGTCGTCCTTGCGGTCGATATTATTGAAATCGCGCTTTTCCAGCTCGCCACCCGCGCTGATGATCAGGTTGCGCAGCAGCTCATAATCGGCGCGCAGCGTCATATTGGTCGCGAGATAGCCCGTCGCGCCATTGACGCCGGTTTCCTTGATGCCGCGATCGACCGTGCCGGTGATCGTCACCAGCGGCGTCAGGAAATAGGCGAGCTCGCCGCGTACGAGGAAGCCCGAAACATCCTCAAATTCCGTCGGCCGGTAATCCTGCTCGAAATAGCCGAGCCGCAGCGACCCGCGCGCCTTGCGGCCGAGTTCGAAACTCGCGCCGCCGGCAAGTTCGAAGCCTTTAGAATCGCGCGCCGCCACCGGCCCGCTGCGCTCGCGATAATCGCGCTTGTTGAGCGAGCCCGCGGCGAACAGCGAAATGCTTGGGCTCAGCGCATATTCACCAACAGCCGTTCCCGTGTAGGTGGTGTGGTCTCGAAAATCCTGATCGATCGGATCGCCGAGCGGCGTCACGCTGTCGCTGTAATTGCGGTTTTCGACATCGACCACGCCGCGCACGCGCAGCCGGTTGAAGACATGCGTATAGGTCGCCGTCCCCCCGCTCTGCGTGAAACGGATCGGCCGGTCCGCCTGCGTCGGACTATCGGGCGACACGCGTTCCTGGCTGTAGCGCCCGTTGCGCAGCATGACATTGAGCGTGTTCGACTTGCTGATCGTATAAAGCGCGCCCGCATTCACCGAATATTGCGTGGCGTTCTCGCTTGCCCGGTCGGCATAGCGCAAGAGGTCGAGTTCGCCATCGAGCGACAGCTTGAGCGTCGGCGAGGGCCGCACCAGCGAAACGCGCGGGCGAATGCGCAGATAGGCATCGCCGATCCGGTCGTCCTCCTGCGCATAGAGATTGTCGTCATAACCGGCGCCGATCGCCATGCGCGGCATCAGTTCGAGGACGCCGAGCTGGATCGGCTCGGGCGTATAATCGGGCCGGCGACGTTCGAGCACGCCGATATTGCGGTCGCGCCCGAAGCTGTTGTCGCTCGAAACCGATCCGAGCCCGTCGGTCGCATCCGATTGCTGGGCGAGCGCGGGCATCGCGACGCCGCAGCTGCCGAGCAGCGCAAAGGTGATCGCGCGCTTCATCGGCGCGCCAGCGTCACGAGCAGCGGGACATGGTCCGACCCGGTGGCGGGCAGCCGCCGCGCCGACACGCGCCCCCAATCGGGTCCGGCATAAAGCTGGTCGATCGGCAGCACGGGAAAGGCGCGCGGCCAGCTAGGCAGCGCGCGCGTCATGCGGGTGAGGGGAGCGAAGGCGCGGTCCTGCTCACGCATCGCCGCGGCCCAGGGGGTGAGGTTCATGTCGCCTCCAACGATCAACGGGCCGCGATCGATCCGTGCCAGCGCGCGCGCTACATCGTGTCTGCGCACCGCCTGATCGCGCGATGTCGGGCGGGGATAGTGGACAGTCACCACGGTAAACGGATCGCCGCCGGGCTCCGCAACCCGCGCCCAGAGCATCGCGGGACCGAATTTGCGCCCCCCCGGATCCTTCAGGAAATAGTCGCTGTCCATGATCGGCCAGCGCGAGAAGATCGCGAGGTCGCAGCCCGGCGGGCATTTGGTCGCAAAGGCGAAATGCTGGTCCAGCGCCGCGAGCATCGGGCGGAAACTGCCATCCACCTCCTGCAGCATCACGATATCGGGCTTGGCGTCGATGATCGCCTGCGCGGTATCGGCGGGGTCGCGATTGCTCTGCCAGACATTGTGAGTGAGCAGCCGGATCGGCGGTGCCCCCTTCCGCGCGGCCGGAATTTCGCGCGCCAGTTCGGGCATCACACCGATCGCCACCGGGGTCAGGCCGAGCAGGACGGCCGCAACGGTCCAGCCGAGCCGCCGCCGCGCGAGCAGCAATCCCAGCAGGGTCGCCGCGCCAAACAGCGGCAGGAACGACGCCAGCACATCGAGCATCGGCACCAGCCGGCCGCCGAGCGACAGCCACGCGGCGAGGCTCGCCCCGCCAGCCAGCAGGGCGCCGAAGGCGCGGACCGGCCTCACGCGCGGGCGAGCAGCCTGTTGCGCAGGGCATAGCTCGATTGCCGGACCGATGCAGGGATCAGCTTCGCGGCGAGCAGCAGCGCCGCGGTGCCCGCCCCCTCGGGCAGATAGAGGTCGCCGACCCCGATCGCGGTGCGCCCCGGATATTTCATCGCATAACGCGCATAATGCGCAATTTCCTGGTTCACGAGCCGCCGCAGCAACGCCGTCTCGCGCGCCGTCGCACCGGCGAGCATAGCGCGCGCGGTCTCGACCAAGCACGGCACGTCGAGCGTCGTCGTCGACTTGCTGACCTTGTTGTCGCTGTCGCGGTGAAAGACCGCGGTGACGCGCGGATCGTACCGCAGCGCCCCCTTGGCAAGCACGCGCAGCCACAGATCCTTGTCGCCGCCGCGCACCGCACGCCCTTCGGGGAACAGCCCCGCCTCGAACAAAGTATCGCGCCGGATCGCGATCGCGCCGGTCCACATCGGACATTCGCGCACCGCCAGCCACGCGCCAAGAAAACCTGCGAGATCGAGGCTTTGCGGCCGTTCCAGTTCCGGCGCGATCCGCTGCGGCTGCGAACGATCCTCGAACACATGGTCAAACCGCGTCGCCGCCGCACGCACGCCCGGGTCCGCGCTTATGCCCTCGGCGAGCACCGCGAGATGGTCGGGCCGCCACAGGTCGTCGGCGTCCAAAAAGGCGATCCAGTCGCCGCGCGCCGCGCGGATGCCGATATTGCGCCCGGCATAGCCGCCCGGCCCCGGCGTCGACAGGTCGAGCAGTTGGATCCGCTCGTCACCGATCGCGGCAACGATCTCGCGCCCGCCGTCGGTCGAGCGATTGTCGACCACCAATATTTCGTGCGGCGGAAACGTCTGTGAAAACACGCTTTCGATCGCCGCGCGCACATGCGCGGCCTTGTTATAGAGCGGCATCACCACGGAAAAACGGGGAGTGTCATGGGGAGGAGTCATCAGTCGCGTGCTGCCTTTCGTCCCCCGGCCAGATTGAGATATTCGCCCACCGCCACCCCGGCGAGTTCCAATGTCAGCCACATCACCGCCAGCCGCCGCCCGGGCGGCAACTCGCGCGAGATCGCGGCGCGGCGCAGCCGTCGGACCGTGTCGACCGCCGTAATCCCGAGCACATGGACCAGGCGTGGACGCCGCCGGGTGCGATCCCAGCGCCCGCCGCTCAGCCGCTGCCGCTTGCGCACCAGCTCGGCGCGGCTCGCGCGCACCGGATGGCGCACCATCATCGCCGGCACATAGATCAGCGGATGACCGCTATCGCGGATGCGCAGCGCCATTTGCCTATCGCCGCCCGATTTGAGTGCCGCGTCGAACCCGCCCAGCGCCTTTAGCAGCGCCGTCTCGCTCGCCCAATTGGCGGTCGCGCAATTGCCGCGCGCGGCGTGCGCCTGCGGAAAGCTGAACAGCCGCTCGTAATCGCCGAACACCTCGCGCTCCTGCGCGATCTCGTCGAACAGCTCGATCTTGCCCGCGAGCACGCCGAACCCGGGATTCGCCGCCGCCGCGCGGAGCACTTGCTCCAGCCAATCGGGCGCCGGCTCGCAATCGGCGTCGGTAAAGGCAGTGATCGGCGCGCGGACGCGCTCGATGCCGAGATTGCGCGCGACATAGGAGCCGGGCCTTTTCTCTTCGAGCAGTTCGACGCCCGTATAGCTGCGGGCGATCGTGCGCGTCGCGTCGTTCGATCCATTGTCGACGACGATGATCTGATAGGCGTCACGCGGAAGCGTCTGGCGCGCAAGCGCGTCGAGACAACGGCCGAGCACGGCTTCGCCGTTCCATACGGGTATGACGACTGCGACTTGAAACATAGATACGCCTGTCCAGTGCCCCCGCACCGGCCCAATCGGCCTGCCACGGCACCCCGGTCAACAATATGCTGCACCTGCGAAGACGAGTTGCCCCGTTGGCCGGACGACTGGAGCGCGAGCGCCTTCGCTCTCAAATAATTGCCCGCTACCAAGGATCGCGTCGGGCCCGTCGTTGGTTCTGAACCGCGCAGCCATGCGCAACCGCAAGTAAAAAGGCGATCCAAGTGGGTGATTCCCTACCCGAATCGGGCAAAACCACCGAAGTATTGGTGGTGTCGCTCGAATCAGCCGCGGCCCGCCGGGCGGCCTTTGCCACGCGCGCGGCGGACACGTCGCTTGCGTGGCGTTTCTTCGATGCCTGTACCGCCCCGGCGCCAGGGATGACGATCGACGAGCCCGCGATCCGCAGCAACAAGGGCCGGCCGATGAGCAAGGGCGAGATCGGCTGCTATGCCAGCCATTTCTCGATCTGGCAGGACATGGTCGCGCGCGGCGTGCGCCAGGCGATCGTCCTCGAAGACGATACGGTGGTCGACTGGGCCTATCTCGAACCGCTCGCGCGCACCGATCTTCACGCCGAGGGCATCGACTATCTTCGGCTCTACGCCAAGCGGCCGACGTGGCAGCGCGTGGTACGGCGCGACTTCCTCCAGCATTCGCGCGCGATCGTCGAGCTGGTCGGGCTCGCCTATGGCACGCAGGGCTATGCGATCACGCTCGAAGGGGCGCGGCGGCTCGCCGATCATTGCCGCACCGTCCGCCGCCCGATCGACGACGAGATGGACCGGTCATGGGCGCACGGCCTGCCCAATCTCGCACTCTATCCCGCGCCGATCCTCGAAGCCGCGATCGTCTCCGACATCGGCAATTCGCGCTTCGGGCCCAAGGCCGATCCGCTCTATCATTCGGTCAGGCAAAGGGCCTGGCGCGCGCTCGAACGCGCCCGCATGCGGATGCTGAAAGCGAGACGCCTGCTTGAACGCTGACCTTCCCGCCCGCTTCGACGACGGGTTACGCGCGCGCAGCCGCAGCTCGATCGGCTGGACGATCACGCGTTTCCTGTCGGACCAGATCTTCTCGTTCGTGGTCTTCGTGATCCTCGCGCGCCTGCTCACGCGCGCCGACATCGGCGCCTTCGCGGTGATGGCGGTGACCGCCGAGGCGTTTCGCATCATTGCCACCGCCGGCCTTGTGCAGACGATCGCGCGCAAGCGCGAGATCACCCCCGCCTTCCTCGACACCATCTATCGCTCGCAGCAGGCTTTCTCTTTCCTCTCCGCCATTTTGATCATGGCGCTGGCGCAGCCGATCGCGAACTGGATGGACGCCCCGGACATCGCGCTGCCGCTCGCGGTGATGAGCCTCGCGCTGCCGATTTCCTCCTTCGGCGCCACCCATATGGCGCTGCGCCTGCGCGAGTTCGGGCATCGCACCACCGCGCTGCGTTCGGTCGTCGGCGGGCTGATCGGCGGCACCTGCGCGGTCGCCGCCGCCTTTGCCGGGCTGGGCCTCTGGAGCCTCGTCATCCAGCGCCTCGTCACCGAGATCGTCGGGGTCATATTGTCGCGCGTCTCCTATGACTGGAAGCCGGGCTGGCAGTTCGACTGGGTCATATTGCGCGGCAATCTGATGCTCAATGCCAGCCTGATCTATGTCCAGCTCGCCTTCCTCGCGACGGTGCGCGTCCAGGAAATGGCGATCGGTGCCGGGATCGGGCTCGCCGCGGTGGGCGTCTATCGCACCGCCTGGCGCACCGTCGAGCTGATCGGCCGCGGCGCGATCCAGCCCTTCACGCAGGTCGCGGTACAGACGCTCGCGCGGGTCAAGGACGACCCCGCCGAACTGCGCAAAGCCTATCGCTGGATGATCGCGCGCGCGTCGGCGCTCTCCTTTCCCGCGCTCGTCGGCTTCGGCGCGCTGGCACCGATCGCGATTCCCACCGTGTTCGGCGCCAAATGGGCCGAAGCCGGGCAGCTCGCCCAGATCTTCGCCTTCATGGCGGTGCCCTTCACGCTCAACTTCTTCGCCTCGCCCTCGCTCAGCGTGCTCGGCGCGTCGCGCAGCCTGATCTCGCTCTCGACGACGCAGTTGGTCCTCGGCGTGGTCCTGACGCTCGCGGCGCTTCCTTATGGGCTTTTCGCGGTCGCCGTCTCTTATGTCGGGCGCGCCTATCTCACCCTGCCGCTGCAAATCTGGCTGCTTCGCCGCGCGTCGGGCATCCGTCCGGTCGACAGTTTGCGCGCGGTCGGCGCGCCGCTGATCGCTTCCTCGGTGATGGGCGTCGCGCTCGCGATCGCGATGCGGCTGCTCGATACGCATCTGGCCGGCTGGCAATCGCTGCTGCTGCTCACCGCGATCGGCGCGCTCTTTTACGCGGTCGCGCTGCTCGCCATCTCGGGCGCGTGGCGCGGCCGTTTCCTGTTCCTGTTCAAACGCTTCAGAAAGAGCCCGATATGACCAAGAAGACCGCCGACCAGCTCGTCGGCGAACTCGCCCAGCGTTTCACGCGCACGCTCGACGCCGTGATCCACGCGGGCCCGCTCGCGCTCGTCGATTTCCCCGACCACTCCAATGTCGGCGATTCGGCGATCTGGCTTGGCGAGATGGCGTATCTGCGCAAGTCCGGGCGCCTTCCGGCCTATTATTCCGCGATCGCCGATTTCGATGACGCGGCCTGCCGGACGGCGATCGGCGACGGGCCGATCCTGATCCATGGCGGCGGCAATATGGGGACGCTCTGGCCCAAGCACGAGGCGTTCCGCCTGCACCTCCTTCGCACACATCGCGGCCATCCGATCGTCCAGATGCCGCAGTCGATCCATTATGCCGATCCCGCCGCCGCCGCCGAAATGGCCGAGGCGATCCGCGCGCATGGCCAGTTCACCCTGCTCGTCCGCGACGCGCGTTCGCTCGCCTTTGCCGAGCAGCATTTCGATTGCGATATCCGGCTTTGCCCCGACGCCGCGCTGATGCTCGGCCGCCAGCGCCGCGACCCCGCCACCGCGCCGGTCTTCGCGCTGCTGCGCACCGATCATGAACGCGCCGCCGACGACGCCGCGCTGCCCGCGGGTGTCGTCGCCGACGACTGGCTCGAAGAGGATGGCGGTCAGAAACGCCGCCTGCGCCTGTCGCTGGGGCTCGGCCGCCTGCTCACCCGCGATCCGATGGTGCAACGCGCCGCGCGGCAACAGCGTCTGGCCGAATGGCGGTTCCAGCGCGGCCTTACGATGCTGTCCACCGGCGAACTCGTCGTCACCGACCGGCTGCACGCACACATCATCTCGCTGCTGCTCGACATCCCGCACGTGCTGCTCGACAACAGCTATGGCAAGGTGGCGGGCTTTGCCGATCAATGGACGGGCGACTATGCGGGGCTGATGCGCGCGACGCACCGCGCCGAAGCCTTCGACACCGCGCTGGCCTGCCGCGCCCCGCAAATCGTGGACGGCTGAAGCCTCCCCAAAGAGCGCCGCTCAATAAGCGTTGCGGTGTACGAGAACCTGCGCGGTGCGCGCCAAAATTGAAACGTCGCGCAGCAACGACCAGCCGTGCTGATATTCCAGATCGGCTTCGAGCCGGTCGAGAATATCGCGCTTGGTGTTGGTCGCACCGCGAAACCCGCGAATCTGGGCGAGGCCGGTGATCCCGGGCTTCAGCGCGTGGCGGTGCCAATATTGCCGGTCGACCCGCCAGAACAGCTCGTTACCCGCGGTGGAGCCGAGCGCATGCGGGCGCGGCCCGACGAGGCTCATCTCGCCCGACAGCACGTTGATCAGCTGCGGCAGCTCATCGATGCTTGTCGCGCGGATGAACCGGCCGACGCGCGTGATCCGGTCGTCGTCGCGGCTCGCCGAACGCGCGCCGTTCGCGTCGGTCGTCTCGGCGCGCATGCTGCGGAATTTCAGGATGCGGAAGATGCGGTTGCCGCGCCCCATTCGCTCCTGACGGAAAAAGACCGGTCCGGGCGAGTCGAGCTTGATCGCCAGCGCGACGATCAACAGCAGCGGCGAGAGCAGGATCAGGGCCGGAAGCGTCACCGCCAGATCGAGCGCGCGCTTCTTCACGCGGTTGGCGCGGTTGAGCGGCCCCCACGACACCACCAGCGTCGTCACCCCGCCGCGCTGGCGTGTGGTCAGCGGCCCCAGTTCGGCGATCTCGGGCATCACGATCTCGCCGACGATATTGACGCCCTTCAGCGCGCGGGCCCATTCGGCCTTGCGCTCGGGCGCGCAAACGATCGTCACCCGGTCGTAATCCTGTAGCACGGTGCCGAGGCGATCGAGCATATAGGGATCGTCGAGATCGGTACGAAGCCCCGACGCGCGCGCGTCGAGTATCTCGCGATCGAGGTAGGATGCCGGCAGGTTCGCGCCGTCGACAATGACCAGTTCGGCGGTCATATCGCCGAAAGCCCGGCGCACGATACGGCAGACCAAAAGCCGCTGCGCCACCAACAGAGTCACCGCGGTGACCATGCCCATGCCGATCGCCAGACGCGGCACTTTGCCGGTGATCCTTAGCGAGAAAGCGACGAGTAGAAAGACGAACAAGGTGGTCGCGAACGACAGCAATGTCTGGCGAACGCTCTTGACCGGATGCGTCAGGCAACGCGGATTATAGGCTTGATTCTGGAAAGCGATCGCGAAGTGGACGAACAAGGCCCCCAGCATCGCGGTCAACAATCCGTCGGAGATGCTCCGGGGCTGTTCGATCATCAGCATCACGGCGAAGCCGCACGCCAGCGCCGCCGCGTCCAGAGCTATCAGCCCCAGACAGAGCCATATCTTGGCATCGCGCCGCGCCGCTTTCGCGAGTGGCGTTCGAATGGGCGCGCCTTGGAGCGCCAAGTCGATTTTGGTCATGGGATGGGGAGCTCCCTGGGGTTGGCTATATTGTTGCAATGCAACATGTCTTGAGCGCCAGGGAATACAAGCGGGCCGCGCGGGCACGTGCCGGATACAAGATGATCTGTGCGGATACCATTTGGTATGCCGCAATGGGACGAAACGGCCCAGGCGGCGCGAACCGCCCGGGCCGTGTCTTTATCAGAAGGCTGCGGTCAGGCTGGCCACCACCGCAGCGTCAGCAATCGAACCGGTCCCGTCCACACCCTTGCTGAAATTGGGCTGCAGGCGCGCCGCTTCGGACTTGCTGATGTCCGTATCGATATAGGACAGGCCCAGCGTCAGGTTGCGCCAGCTGGCGTCCATACCGAGCGACCAGTCCCAGTAGCTACCCGTCGGGGCGACGCTGGTGCCGTTGGGGCCGAGGCCGGGATTGCCGTCCGAATGGCCGACATGCGCCTTTGCGGTAAACGGGGTGCCGGGGATGGCGACCGCGCCGTCGCCCCACAGATAGAGGTTATCGTCCTTCTGGCCGCGGCTGTTCGGCGCGTTCGAAACATTCGCGAGCGCGTACTGCTTGGGCGCATAGGCGGCCCCCGCGGTCAGCGTCGCCGGTCCGGCCGTTCCCGACAGCTTCACATAAGGCTCGGCGAAATCGGATTCATCGGCGCCGCCGGGATACATATACCAGACGAGGCCGACATCGAGCGCGGCCTTGTCGCTTAGCGGCAATTTGTAACCGCCGATCAGGTCGAGTTCCATATTGGCGCCGCCAAAGGTGCCCCAACCGGCGAGATTGGAGCCCCACACGCCGGCATAGAGACCGCTCTCGTGCGTCAAAGTGAGGCCGCCCTGAACGGCCATTTCCTCGTCGGACTGCGAGACACCGCGGAAACGGTAATCGGACGCGATGGTCGCGGATCCCGTGATCGTGACGGATTTTGCCTCTTCGTCCTGCGCGAAGGCGGCGGCCGGAGAAAGTCCCGCGAGAAGCGCGGCAGCTGAGATAAGGGTCTTCATATTGTCCTCTTGAACTGGCCTCGTTCCGGAGTGGGGAGGCTGGCGAGGACGCCCAACTAGATCAGCGCCGCATTGGAAATCGAGAGTGGTGGACGATCAATTGCATAGTGTTTTCGTTATGCGCCGGACCGCTCGCCCGTCGGGGGTCCGGCGGGATTCTGCAAATCCCCTTCGAAGGAAAATGGCGCGTCGGAAACCCCCGGGGGCAATCGCCGCCAGCGCATCGAAACCTCGACGCTTTCCCACAATCCCGGGCCGACGAACAGCAACGCGCTACCGGCGCTCGCGCTAAGAAAGGTTGCCGCCGACAGAATGATCATCGGCGCACCCGGATCGCGCGGTCCGGTGATCAGCGCCATGTGATGAAGCCTGAGCGCGAACAGCCAGCCGATGCCGACCAGGACGATACCCAGAGCGCGCAGCCCGATATTGGCCGCGAACGTTTCATGCCATTTCTTCATCTCGAACCTCCAACGGGAGGCCGTCCAATTACGCATGATCGCGTAGGAATTCGAGATCGAGAAACCGGACCGCGCATTGAGATTGCGTATAATTCGGGCGGCTTGCTGCGGAGATCCGGCCTCAGCGCATCGCGTCGGCGAGAAAGGCGACCAAGGCGATGATTCCGCACATATAGATTGTGAGCATCAAAGGTCCCTGTGCGCCCAGCCAGTCGACGACCCGGTCGTGCTTCGACTGCCGCGAAATGTGGGACGGGGTTTTGAGATTGTCACGAATCATGGCGATTCAATAGGGGCTTACGCCATTATAAATCGAGAGCAGGTCAGCCCGAAGTCCATATGATCGGCATAGAATCTGCGCGGTTATTGGCCCTGTCCGGCTTCGTCGCTGACCGATTGCAGGCGATAGCCGATGCCGAGTTCGTTGCTGATGATTTGGGGTTGTTGCGGATCGGTCTCCAGTTTCTGGCGCAGCGTGCGGACGAGGACGCGCAGATATTCGACATGATGCTCGGCCTCGTGCGGCCAGACCTCTGCCATGATCTGCTTGTGCGTGATGACCCGCCCCGGGTGCCGCGCAAGCTGCGCGAGCACCGCATATTCCTTGGGGGTCAGATGGACCTCGCGGCCCGCCTTGACGACGGTGCGCGCGATCAGGTCGATCGTCACATCGCCCGCGGTCACCGCCAGCATTCCGCCGTCGCGGGTCATGCGGTTGCGCAAGGCGACGCGCACGCGCGCAAGCAATTCGTCGGTGTCGAAGGGTTTGGTCAGATAGTCGTCGGCGCCGAGATCGAGCGCGGCAACCTTCTGGTCGGTCGCATCGCGCGCCGAGACGACGATCAGCGTCGTTTCCGACTGTTGCTTGACGAGGGGGACAAGCTCCAGCCCGTCGCGATCGGGCAGGCCGAGGTCGAGCAGCACGATATCGGGGCGCTCCTCGCGGAGCATTTCGAGCGCTTCGCGGGCGTTTTCGGCTTCGACGATCGCATAGTCGGCGCGCGCCAGCGCGGCATGGATCAAGCGGCGGATGTGCAGCTCGTCGTCCACGACCAAGACCTTGTGACGCACTTTCATGGTTGTTCCTTGTCGTCCAGATGCGTGATGATCAGACGCTCGGGGATGCGAATGGTGAAGCAGGCGCCGTGCGGATCGTCATTGTTGCTCGCCTCGACCGACAGCCCCATCGCCTCGGCAAATCCCTTGACGATGGCGAGCCCGAGGCCGGTGCCGTGCTTCGCGCGATCGCTGCCCTCGAGCCGGGTGAAGGTTTCGAAAACGCGCTTCTCGTTTCCGGGTGCGATCCCCGGCCCCTGATCGATGATCGACATCGATATGGCATCGGCCGCGCGGCGGGCGCGAATGACGATCGGGGTGCCGGGGTCGGCATAGCGCCCGGCATTGTCGAGCAGATTGATCAGGCAATGGTGGAGCAGCACCGGATCGACCCGCACCAGCGGGATATTGGGCGAAATATCGACCTTGACCTCGTGCCCCAGCAGCGACGCCCGCGTATCGTGCGCCGCGCTGGCGGCGGCATCGAACAGGTCGGTCGCCTCGACCTTCATCGGCAGCGCACCCGCCTCGACACGCACCATGTCGAGCAGGTTCGACACGAAGCGGTTGAGGCGAAGCGCCTCGGTCTCGATCGTCTCGGCCAGCTGCGCCGAGGGATTGCGCCGGATTTCCTGCGCGGCCGAGAGGATCGTCGTGAGCGGGGTCCGAAGGTCGTGACTGACCGACGACAGCAGCGCCGAGCGCAGGCGATCGCGTTCGTCGACCTGCCGCGTGCGAAGCGATTCTTCTTCCAGTTCCATGCGGTCGAGCGCGATCGACGCCTGATCGAGGAGGCTCATGAGCAGCGGCACCTGATCCGAGCGGACGGGCTCGCGCGCGTCGTCGCGCGTCATGCCGAGCACACCGAGCACGCCGCGCGTCGTGCGCAAGGGATGGAACAGCCAGTCCGACGCGGTGAGGGTCGACGACCCGCGCCCGGCCGGCTGTTCATTGTCCATCGCCCACTGCGCCGCCGCGCGCTCGATCTGTTCGAGCCGGTCTTCGGGCGGAACCGCGGCGCGCAGCATCGGGCCGTCGGCCGACGGCAGCAGCAGCGCGGTGCGGACATCGAGCAGACGCCCGACCTCGGCGCATATCGCGTGCATCAGCGTGTCCTGGTCGGGCGCCGCGGTCAGCTGCCGAGAGAAGCTGGCGAGCGCGGCGTTCTGCCGCGCGCTCGTCTGGGCCAGGTCGGCCTGCGCGCGCACGCGTGCGGCAAACTGGCTGGTGACGACGGCGACCCCCAGCAGCACGAGGATGCTGACGACATTTTCGGGATTGTTGACGGTCAGCGTGCCGGTCGGCGGCAGGAAAAAGAAATTATAGGCGAGGCTCGACGCAAGGCCCGCGAACAGCCCGGCGCGCAGCCCGAAGGTCGCCGCGGCGAACATGACCGGCACCAGAAAGAGCAGGGCGATATTGCCAAGGTCGATCGCGGCGAGAAGCAGGCGCGCGAGCGCCGTCATCGCGGCGACCATGACCAGCGACCAGACATAGTCGGCCGGCCGGCCCCAGCGTCCCGGGGCGGCGACCCGGATGCGCGGCCCGCCGGGCTTTGCGGCTGGCTCGCCGGGCAGCACATGGACAGCGACATCGTCGATCGTCCGCACGAGCTGGTCGACGACCGATCCGTGACGCATCTCGAACCACCAGGGACGGCTCGACTTGCCGATGACGATCTGCGTCGCGCGCGCGTCGCCGGCAAAGGCGCGCAGCCCTTCGACGACGCTCGCCGCCGGGACGGTCGCGGTCGAGGCGCCGAGTCGCGAGGCGAGCGCGAGCGTGTCGGCGAGCTGGCGGCGGTCGTCGTCGGTCATGCCCTGACTGCGCCGCGTCTCGATATAGACCGCGCTCCACGGCGCCCTGAGCGCGTCAGCGAGCCGCTTGCCAGCGCGGACCAGTTCGGCGGCAACGGGCAATTCGCTGACCGCAACGACGATCCGTTCGCCGACCGCGAAGCTGCCCGCGAGCGCATGGCTGCGCACATGTTCGAGCATCTGCGCGTCGACCGCCTGCGCGGCGCGGCGCAGCGCGAGTTCGCGCAGTGCGGTCAGGTTCGATTTCGAGAAGAAATGGGTCAGCGCACGGCTGGCTTCCTGCGGGATATAGACCTTGCCCTCGCGCAGCCGCTCGATCAGCTCGTCGGGCGGGATGTCGACCACCTCGATCTCGGCATTTTCGAGGATCGAGTCGGGCACCGTTTCACGGACGCGAACGCGGGTGAAGGATGCGACGACGTCGTTCAGGCTCTCGACGTGCTGGATATTGATCGTCGAATAGACGTCGATGCCCGCATCGAGCAGTTCCTCGACATCCTGATAGCGCTTGGGATGGCGGCTGCCGGGCGCGTTGCTATGCGCAAGCTCATCGACGAGCACGAGCCCGGGGCGACGTTCGAGGATCGCGTCGATGTCCATTTCGCCCAGACTATGGCCCTGGTGGTCGACGTCGCGGCGCGGGATGATCTCGTGGCCGTGGACCAGCGCCTCGGTCTCGCGCCGGCCGTGCGTCTCGACCACCCCGATCACGACATCGACGCCGGCCTCGCGCCGTTGCCGTCCGTCGGTGAGCATCTCCCACGTTTTCCCGACGCCGGGCGCGGCGCCGAGAAACACTTTGAGACGGCCGCGACCTTCCTGCGCCGCTTGGCGCAGGAAGGATTCGGGAGATGGTCGATCATTTCCTGTCACGCGGCGGGTTTAGCCCCAAATGCATCGAGTCGTCGATTGAGCTTGAACACATTGACCCGCGGCTCGCCGAGGAAGCCGAGCAGCGGTTGTTCGACGCTCTGGTCGACGAGCCCGCGAACCGCCGCCGGAGCGAGCCCGCGCGCGCGCGCTACCCGGTCGACCTGATAGAAGGCGGCCTCGGGCGTGATGTCGGGGTCGAGCCCCGAACCCGAGGCGGTCACCATGTCGGTCGGAACCGCCTTGCCGGGTTCGGCGGTCTTCAATTTCTCGACATCGCCCTTCACGCGGTCGACGAGCGCCTGCGACGTCGGCCCGAGGTTCGAGCCCGACGAGGCAAGCCCGTCATAGCCCTTGCCCGCCGCCGACGGACGCGTGTTGAAATAGCGTTCCGACGCGAAGGCTTGGCCGACGACGGTCGAACCGACGACCTTGCCATTCTCGCGGGCGAGGCTGCCGTTCGCCTGGTCCGGGAAGAGCGCCTGCCCGATGCCGGTGAGCGCCAGCGGGTAAGCGAGTCCGAGGAGCAGCGCGAACAGCAGCGTCATGACGAGCGCCGGACGCAGCGAGGTGATGAAATCCTTGTTCATTGTCATATCCTCAGACGAGACCCAGGCCGCCGACCGCGAGGTCGATCAGCTTGATGCCGACAAAAGGTGCCACGAGGCCGCCAAGGCCATAGACGGCAAGATTGCGTGCGAGCAGCGGCCCCGCGCCCATCGGGCGATAGGTCACGCCCTTGAGCGCCAGCGGAACGAGCATCGGGATGATCAGCGCGTTGAAGATGATCGCCGACAGGATCGCGCTCTCGGGGCTGGTCAGCCCCATCACGTTGAGCACGCCGAGACCCGGATAGAGTATGATGAACATCGCGGGGATGATCGCGAAATATTTGGCGACGTCGTTGGCAACCGAGAAGGTCGTCAGCGCCCCGCGCGTCATCAACAGCTGCTTGCCGAGGCCGACAACCTCGATCAGCTTGGTCGGATCGCTGTCGAGATCGACCATATTGCCCGCCTCGCGCGCCGCCTGCGTCCCGGTGTTCATTGCAACGCCGACGTCGGCCTGCGCGAGCGCCGGGGCGTCGTTGGTGCCGTCGCCGCACATCGCGACGAGCCGCCCGCCCTGCTGTTCCTTGCGGATCAGCTCAAGCTTGTCCTCGGGCGTTGCCTGCGCGAGGAAATCGTCGACCCCCGCCTCGGCGGCGATCGCCGCGGCGGTGAGCGGGTTGTCGCCGGTGATCATCACCGTGCGGATACCCATCGCGCGCAGCTCGCCAAAACGTTCGCGAATGCCCGCCTTGACGATGTCCTTGAGGAAGATCGCGCCCAGCAGCTGCCCGTCCTTCGCGACCGCGAGCGGGGTGCCGCCGGCGCGCGCGATTTCGTCGGTGATGCGGCGAAGTTCGGTCGCGGCGGCGGTTGCCTCCGCACCCGGATTGGCCTTCAGCACCGAGTCCACCGCGCCCTTCTGGATCACGCTACCCGCAAGCTTGATGCCCGAGATACGCGTTTGCGCGGTAAAGGGAATGATCTCGGCGCCCGCCGGCAAGTCGGTCATCGTCTGGCCGAATTTCTCGCGCGCCAGTGCGACGATCGAGCGGCCCTCGGGAGTTTCGTCGGCGAGGCTCGCCAGCAGCGCGGCCTCCGAAAGGACCGCCACCGACTGGCCGCCCACCGGGCGGAATTCGGTCGCCTGACGGTCGCCGACGGTGATCGTGCCGGTCTTGTCGAGCAGCAGGACATCGACGTCGCCCGCCGCCTCGACCGCGCGCCCCGATTTCGCGAGCACATTGAAGCGCACGAGGCGGTCCATACCCGCGATGCCGATGGCGGAGAGCAAAGCCGCGATCGTCGTCGGAATGAGCGTGATCAGCAGCGCCGCGAGGATCGCGACGGGGATGCCGCCGCCCGCATAGCTTGCAAAGGCCGGGATCGTGCCGACGGCGATCAGGAAGATGATCGTGAGGCCGACGAGCAGCAGGGTCAGCGCGATTTCGTTCGGCGTCTTCTGCCGCTCTGCGCCTTCGACGAGCGCGATCATCCGGTCGAGGAAGCCCTGCCCCGGATTGACCGTCACCTGGACGCGGATCTCGTCCGAGATGACACGCGTGCCCGCAGTGACCGCCGAGCGGTCGCCGCCCGCCTCGCGGATCACCGGCGCGCTTTCGCCGGTGATCGCCGCTTCGTTGACCGACGCGACGCCGACGACGACTTCGCCGTCCGACGGGATCAGGTCGCCCGTCTCGACGAGCACGATGTCGCCGACCCGGAGCGCGCTGGCGGGAACGCTTTCATACGCCTTCCCTTCGCCCTTCAGCTTCTTGGCCGTGAGTTCGGCCTTGGTGGCGCGCAGCGAGGCGGCCTGCGCCTTGCCGCGCCCTTCGGCGAGCGCTTCGGCGAAGGTGCCGAAGAGCACCGTCAGCCAGAGCCAGATGACGAGCTGCAGCTTGAAGCCCGTTGCGAGGCTGTCCTGACCGACGACGAGCAGCACCGTCAGCAAGGTGGCCACGACCGCCGTGGTGAACATCACCGGGTTGCGGATCAGTTCCTTCGGATTGAGTTTGCGGAAGGCGTCGCCGATCGCCGGAACGATCAGGTCTGCCGTGAACAGGGACTTGGTTTGAGAAGCGCGAGCAGATTGGGCCATTTGCGATAATCCTTAGAAAAGCTGGCCGTTGATCATCGCGAGATGATCGGCGATGGGACCGAGCGCGAGGCTGGGAAGGAAGGTCAGGCCGCCGACGATCAGCACGATGCCGACAAGCAAGCCCGTCCAGAGCGGCCCCGTCGTCGGGAAGCTGCCCGCCGATTCGGGCGTATATTTCTTCGCCGCCAGGCCGCCCGCGATCGCCAGCATGGGAATGATGATGAAGAAACGGCCGATCCACATCGCGACCCCCAGCATGCCGTTATAGAAGGGCGTGTTGGCGGTGAGGCCCGCAAAGGCCGACCCGTTGTTCGCGACCGCGCTGGTGAAGGCATAGAGGATTTCGGAGAATCCGTGCGGCCCCTTGTTGAGCGGCCCCGCCAGCCCCGCTTCGGTCACCGACGCGATCGCCGTGAAGCCGAGAATGATGAGCGGCAGGACAGCGATCGCGAGCACCGCGAGCTTGACCTCGCGTGCCTCGATCTTCTTGCCGACATATTCGGGGGTACGCCCGACCATCAGCCCGGCGACGAAGATCGCTAGGATCGCGAAGAGCAGGAAGCCATAGATGCCCGCGCCGACGCCGCCGATCACGACCTCGCCCAGCTGCATGTTGAACAGCGGGATCATCCCTCCCAAGGCGGTGAAGCTGTCGTGCATCGAATTGACCGCGCCGCACGACGCCGCGGTGGTGACGACGGCAAACAACGCCGACTGCGCGATACCGAAGCGTACCTCCTTGCCTTCCATGTTTCCGCCGGCGGCGCCGAGCTGATGCAGGATCGGGTTGCCCGCCGCTTCCTGCCAATAGGTGATGGTGACGCCGACGAGAAAAATCGTCATCATGGCGCCAAGGATCGCCCAGCCCTGGCGGGTGTTGCCGACCGCCTTGCCGAAGGTCCATGTCAGACCGACGCCGATCAGAAAGATCGACAGCATCTGGACGAGGTTGGTGAGCGCATTCGGATTTTCGAACGGGTGCGCCGAGTTGGCGTTGAAGAAACCGCCACCATTGGTGCCGAGCATCTTGATCGCTTCCTGCGATGCGACCGGGCCGAGCGCGAGCGTCTGCTTGACGCCTTCGAGCGTCGTCAGGTCGACCGAACCCGCCAGCGTCTGCGGCACGCCGTTCGCGATGAGGAACATCGCATAGATGATGCAAAGCGGGAGGAGCAGGTACAGCGTCACGCGCGTCATATCGGCCCAGAAATTGCCGATCGTTTTCATCTCGCGACGCGCAAATCCCCGGAAAAGCGCGAAGGCAAGCGAGATGCCGGTCGCGGCAGAGAGGAAATTGTGGATCGTCAGCCCGAGCATCTGGCTGAGGTTCGACATGGTCGATTCGCCACCATAGCTCTGCCAGTTGGTGTTGGTCGTAAAGCTCGTCGCGGTATTGAAAGCGAGATCCGCACTCGTCCCGTCATAGCCGAGCGGATTGAGCGGCAGCACGCCCTGCAGGCGCAGGATCGCATAGGTAAAGAGCAACAGCGTCGCATTGAAGATCAGCATGTGGACCGCGTAACGGCGCCACCCCTGCTCTTCCTTGGGGTCGATCCCCGACAGGCGGTAAAAGCCCGTTTCGACCGGCCCGAGCACGCGGTGCAGCGGCGTCCGGCGCCCTTCGTAAAGCGCGAAGAGCCATTGGCCCATCGGCTTGCAGAGCAAAAGCAGGATAGCGACGAACGCGATGATGAGAAACCATCCCTGAAAGGTCATGGGTCGCCTCCCTTAAAAGCGTTCGGGCCGTGCGAGCACGGCGACGAGATAAATGAGAAGGCCGAGCGCGGTGATTCCCGCGAGCCAGAGATCGAGAGTCATGGCCATCAGTCCTTCACGCGTCGTCGCACAAGCGGGCGTAGCCAAGGCTTGCCGCGACCAGACAAAGGATGATGCCGATCCAGAGAAGATCCTGCATGGGTTTGCTCCAGCAAGGCGCTGGCCACGGGACGTGGCACGAGTCGTCTGCGGACTCCCAAATAGGTGAGGCACGCGTTTGATTGCGAGACAGTGAAACTATGCGCCGCATAGTATTCTCATATGATTTTGCCGATTTTCGCACTGCGGCGCGCCAGAGGCTCGGTTCGTCGCGCCATCGGCTGCCGGCAGCATCGACCGCATAGGATAATTTCAACGCTGCAACCGCCGGGCTGCTCTGGAGAAAATATGCGCCTCCTGCGCATAACGACCCCGACTCTCCGGTCTCCCCTTCTCGGCCGGAGGGTCTTTCACTTCAGGGAAAGCCCATGTTCGAACCGCGCAAGCAGCGCCGCGCCATCCGGCCCTCGCAGCCGACAACCGCCGCCGAAAATCCGTCGCACGGCAAACCGACACGCAGGAGAGGAACATTGTCGCTGGATAGTTTCTGGGCGGCGATCGACACGCCCACGCCCGAGCGGCCCGGCGGCTGAAGCCCGCACCGGCAAGTCCCTAAAATCAACGTCACGCGCCGTCGATCCGTCGATGGCCGCGCCACCTCCCCGGCCACCCTTGCCCAGGGCCGGGGAGGACAAGCGCGCGTGCGAAGCGGGCCACCCCTGAAAACAAATGAAAATACAATGGGCGGCGCCATTCCTCGATCTCGAATCCCTATGCGCAGCTCAATAGATTGCCGGCATCGAGTCCCGATCTTCGGGGCATCGATTTGAGTAGCCAAGGAGCATCTCTTCATGACTTCTGCGATTTCCGCGGAGCCTGACCCAGCCGGGTCGATCATATTCGTCGGCCGCGATGCGGCCGGCCACTGGCTTGTGCAGGGCTGTAAAGGACGGCTCGAAGGCCGGTTCATTTCGCACGCCGCCGCCTGGGCCTTTGCCCGCGCCGAGTGCCGCGGCCTTCCGGGCGCGCGGATCGTCGATGCATTGCGTCCGCTGGTCCCCACCGTCTCGTTCGAGCCTTTGCGGCCCGACGAATGCGCGATCGACCGCGCGGCTTGAGGAGGCTCGTCATGCATTATCCCTATATCGCCCCTGCCGGCATCGTCTGGATGTCGCCCGCCACAAGCGGGTGGGGAACGCTGGTGCAAGGCGCGCAAGACCGCGCCGAGAAGGACCGCCGCTGGCCCGCGATGCTTCGCAAGCTGAAGGGTCTGCGCAAGCGCGGGCGCCGCGCGATCCGCATCGTCGACGCCGATTGCGGCGCCGGCGAGCTGCTGATCCACGCCGTGCGGCGCGCGCGCGAGATGGGTTTCGTCGCGATTGAAGGCCGCGGTATCGACGCCGATCCGCGCCTGATCGCGAGCGCGCGTCGCGCCGCCGCCCGGCAGGGCGATCCGGCCATCGGCCTCGTCTTCGAACAGGACGACATGGACAGGGTCTTGCGCGAAGAGGCCGAATATCCGGCCGACCTGCTGCTCTGCCCGGCGTCCGATGCCGACACGCGCGAACGCGCGGCGCTGGCCCGGACCGCCGCCGACACCGTCCTGTGGGATCGCAAGGCGAAACAGGAGCGCCGATCATGACCCAGCGCGACCTCTTCTGGCGCGCCGCCGGGGCGGCTCTCGTCGGCGCGGGCTATGTGCTGACGCGCCTCGCGACCGAGGCTGGCGCCGACCTTGTCGGCATCGTCGGCCTCCTCGTCGCGGCCGCCGGCCTGCTTCTCGTGCTCGCCGGCAAGAAGGCCGTGCTTGCGCTGCGTGTCGAGCGGAGCCGCCACCGCGAGCTGCCGGGCGCGATCCGCGCCTCGCGCCGCGCCCGGCGCGACCAGCTCTAACCCCATCTCCATCCAAGGATCGGCTTTATGTCCTCTTTCCATTTGCTCGGCGGCGAAATGCACGCCGAAGCGGTCCCCCTCGCTTCGATCGCCGCAGCCGTCGGCACGCCCGCCTATGTCTATTCAGCGGAAGCGCTGCGCCACGCGGCGCAGCGCTTCCGCGCCGCGCTCGGCAAGGTGCAGCGTAAGCAGCTGATGTTCGCGGTCAAGGCGAACCCCTCGCCCGCCGTGCTTCGCGTTCTCGCCGATCAGAACTTCGGCGCCGACATCGTATCGGGCGGCGAGCTCGATTGCACGCTCAGCGCGGGGATTACCGCGAACCACATCGTCTACTCGGGCGTCGGCAAGACCGCGCCTGAACTCATCGCGGCGCTCGATGCCGGGATCGGCCGCTTCAATCTGGAACTCGAGCGCGAGGGTCAGCTTTTGTCGGCGCTCGCTTCGCAGCGCGGACGACGGGCACCCGCCCTGCTGCGCATCAACCCCGACGTCGATGCCAGCACGCATGCCAAGATCACGACGGGCCGTCTCGACAGCAAATTCGGCATTCCGATCGACGACGCGCTGGCCATGTACGACCGGCTCGCGGCGCTTCCCGGCCTCTATCTCCACGGCCTCGCGGTTCATATCGGCAGCCAGATCGTCGACCTCGTGCCGCTCGAGGCGGCGTATCGCAAGATCGGCGACCTCATCCGCGCGCTGCGCCAGAAGGGCCACCGCGTCTATCATGTCGACCTCGGCGGCGGGCTCGGGGTCTCCTATCGCCCCGGCCAACCCGGCGCCGATGTAGAAGCCTATGGCGCGATGGTCGCCGAGGTCACGCGCGACTGGGACGCGACATTGCTCTTCGAACCCGGGCGCTTCATCGCGGCGGAGGCCGGAATCCTCCTGACGCGCGTATTGTGGGTGAAACCGGGGCCCCACCACCCCTTTGTCGTCATCGACGCGGCGATGAACGACCTCGCCCGCCCCGCGATGTATGACGCGTGGCACGAGTTCGCCGCGGTCCGCCCGACCGGCGAAACGTTCGTCGCCAATATCGTCGGCCCAATCTGCGAAACCGGCGATACTTTTGCGCGGGAGCGCGGCATCGACCGGGTGCAGGAGGGCGACCTGGCCCTTTTCAAAGCCGCCGGTGCCTATGGCGCATCGATGGCATCAACGTACAACTGCCGGGCGATCGCGCCCGAAGTGCTGGTCGACGACAATCGATACGCGACGGTCAGCGAACGCGTTTCCGCGCATCAGGTCCGGCGGCAGCGGCTGGCCCCGTGGATGGACGACGCCCCGTCGACCCGCGCCGCGTAGCGGTCACGGCGCGGCGTTGAAGTCCGCCACCAGGTCGAAGCGATCGCCGCGAAACAGCTGCCGCACATGCGTGACGACGCGCCCCGCGCGCCACGTCGTGCGGTCGAGCTCGAGGCAGGCGGCGCCCGGTCCGATCGTCAATAGCGCCGCTTCCTTGCGTGTCGGCGTCACCGCGCGGATCACATGGCGCGCCTGCGTCCAGGGGATATGGCCGAGCAGCCACGTTCCCGGCGCCACCTTGGCAAAGTCCGCGTCCGCTGCCTCGGGCACTTCGCCGAGCGCGATGAAGCGGCGCTCGAGCGCGAAGGCTTCGCCCGCCGCCATATGCACACCCTCGATGCGCAGCGCCGGACCGGCGAGCGGATCGTCGCTCGCGTTGGCGGTTTCAATCGACGCCAGCTCCCAGCGATAGGCTTCGCCGCGCGCGGCGATCAGTTCGGCGAGGTCGGGCACGGTCATCACCGCCGAATGGACCGGCGGATGCGCAACGAACGTCCCCGCCTTGCGGCGGCGTTCGACCAGCCCCGATGCGGCGAGTTCGCCGAGCGCCTTGCTCACCGTCGCGCGCGCGCAGCCATAGCGTGCGGCGAGTTCCTGTTCGGTCGGTACGCGGTCGCCGGGGCGCCATTCGCCCGACTGGATCGACGCGGCAATCTCGTCGCGGATGCGGCGGGCGGGGTTCACGTCAGCAGCCGCGCGACGCAGCCGCGATAGGCGGCGCCGATGGCGTCGGCATCGACATGGCGCCCCTTTTCGACGCGCCTCACGCCCGCGCGCCACACGCTGTCCACCGCGCCCGCACGCGCCGCGAAGATCCAGCGATCGAGCAGCGTCGCATCGTCGGTTCCGGCAAAGGCGGGATGATCGAGGTCGAGCGAGACGATGTCCGCCGCATGGCCAACGGCCAGTCCCGCGGGCACATCCAGCGCCTGCGCGCCGCCCTGCACCGCGCGCGCAAACAGATTGGCGCCGACGAACGGCGCGGCGTCGTCCGCCAGCAACGCGCGGGCGCGCTCCGCCAGCCGCTGCGAATATTCGAGCGCGCGAAGTTCCTGCGCCGCATCGACGAGGATATTGCTGTCGGTCCCGATCCCGAAGCGCCCACCTGCGGCGAGATAATCGACCGCGGGGAAAATACCGTCGCCCAGATTGCCCTCGGTGACCGGGCACAGTCCGGCAACCGCGCCGCTCGCGGCGAGCCGCTGGACTTCATTCGCGTCGAGGTGGGTCGAATGGATCAGGCACCAGCGCTCGTCGACCCCGGCATGGTCGAGCAGCCATTCGACCGGCCGCGCGCCGCTCCACGCGACGCAATCGGCGACCTCCTTCACCTGCTCGGCGGCGTGGATATGCACCGGGCCGTTCGGGGACAGCGTGAGCAGCGCCGCGAGTTCATCGGGCGTCACGGCGCGAAGCGAATGCGGCGCGATGCCGATATTGGCATCGCCGGAAAGCTTGGACCGCGATGCATCGAGCAGCACCGCAAAGCCGTCGATGTCGCCCAGGAAACGCCGCTGCCCCGGGCTCGGCGCAGCGGCACCAAAATTGCCGTGCGCATAGAAAACGGGGAGCAGCGTCAGGCCGATGCCCGTCGCCGCGCTCGCCTGCGCAATCGCGCCCGCCATTTCCGCCCGATCGGCGTAAGCTGCGCCTGCCGGGTCATGGTGCAGATAATGAAATTCGCCGACGCGCGTGAACCCCGTTTCGAGCATTTCGGCATAAGCTTGCGCAGTTATCGCGGCGACATCCTCTGGCGTCAGCCGGTCGAGAAAGCGGTACATGATCTCGCGCCAGCTCCAGAAATTGTCGTCGGGCCGGCTGCGGCGCTCCGAAAGCCCCGCCATGCCGCGCTGGAAGCCGTGGCTGTGGACGTTACACAGGCCGGGAAGCGCGACACGATGCCGTTCGTCTCCGGGCTCCGCCGCAACGCCTGTCTCAACCGCTGTAATCCGGCCGTCGGCGATGCGCAGCCGCACGTCCTTTGCCCAGCGACTTTCGATCCATGCACGTTCGAACCAGAGAGCCATCATCTTTCGTCCTCATATTATGTCTAGACATAATGACGCATCCGGACAACAATGTCTACATGGAGCATCTCTGGACGAACGCCCGACTCGCAACGATGGCCGATGACACCCTCGGCCTGATCGACGATGGCGTCGTGGCGGCGAAGGACGGCCGGATCGTCTATGCCGGCCCCGCCGAGGGCGCGCCGACGACCGCGCAAAAGGTCACCGATTGCGAAGGCCGGCTGATCACCCCCGGCCTGATCGACTGTCACACCCACCTCGTCCACGGCGGCAACCGCGCGAACGAATGGGCGATGCGGCTTGCGGGCGCGAGCTATGAGGAAATCGCGCGTGCGGGCGGCGGCATCGTCTCGACGATGCGCGCGACGCGCGAGGCGAGCGAGGCCGACCTCGTCGAGACCGCCCTCCCCCGCCTCGACGCGCTGATCGCCGAAGGGGTCACGACGATCGAGATCAAGTCGGGCTACGGCCTCTCGACCGACGACGAACTCAAGATGCTGCGCGCCGCGCGCGCGCTCGGCGAGCACCGGCCGATCCGCGTCGAACCCACCTTCCTCGGCGCGCACGCCTTGCCCCCCGAATATAAGGGTGACAGCGAAGCCTATATCGACCTCGTCGTGGGCGAGATGATCCCGGCCGCCGCGCCGCTCTCGACCGCGGTCGATGCCTTTTGCGAGGGCATCGGCTTCTCGCCCGCGCAATGTACGCGCGTGATCGAGGCTGCGCAGGCGCACGGCCTCGCGGTCAAGCTCCACGCCGAGCAATTGTCGGCGCTCCACGGCAGCGCGCTCGCCGCGCTGCACGGCGCGCTGTCGGCCGACCATCTCGAACATGCGACCGACGACGATGTCCGCGCGATGGCCGCGGCGGGCACCGTCGCGGTGCTGCTTCCCGGCGCCTATTATTTCATGCGCGAGACGAAATTGCCGCCGGTCGAGGCGATGCGCCGCCATGGCACCCGCATCGCGCTCGCGACCGACAACAACCCCGGCACGTCGCCGACCACCTCGCTGCTGCTCATGCTCAACATGGGCGCGACGCTGTTCGGGCTGACCGTCGTCGAGGCGCTGCGCGGCGTCACGGTCAACGCCGCCGCCGCGCTCGGCCTGTCCGCCGAGGTCGGCACGCTCGAGCCCGGCAAGGCGTGCGATCTTGCGATCTGGGACGTCGGCGACCCCGCCGAACTCGTCTACCGCATCGGCTTCAACCCGCTTCACCAACGTATCAAGGACGGACAATGATCATCGAGCCCGGGCATATGACGCTCGCCGACTGGCGCGAAATCTATGAGGGCGCGAGCGCCGAACTGAGCGCCAATGCATGGGCCGCGATCGACGCCAGCGCCGCCGCGGTCGCGCGGATCGTGGCAAAGGGTGCGCCCGTCTATGGCATCAACACCGGCTTCGGAAAGCTCGCGAGCGTGCGCATCGCCGACGACGATTTGGCGACGCTCCAGCGCAACATCGTGCTCAGCCACGCCGCGGGCACCGGTGCGCCGTCGCCCGCCCCGATCGTGCGGCTGATGATGGCATTAAAGCTCGCGAGCTTCGGCATGGGCGCCTCGGGCGTGAAGCGCGAAACCGTTGCAATGATCGAGGCGATGCTGGCGAAGGGGCTGACCCCGGTCGTCCCGTCGCAGGGCTCGGTCGGCGCCAGCGGCGACCTCGCGCCGCTCTCGCATATGGCTGCGGCGATGATCGGTGTCGGCGCGATCGAGGTCGGCGGCAAGACGTTGCCCGCCGCCGAAGCGCTCGCACAGGCGGGCCTGAAGCCGCTCGACCTCGGCCCCAAGGAAGGGCTCGCACTGCTCAACGGAACGCAATTTTCGACCGCCAACGCGCTCGCGGGCCTCTTCCGCGCCGAAACCGTGTTCCGCTCGGCGCTGATCACCGGCGCGCTCTCGACCGAGGCTGCCAAGGGCTCCGACGCACCGTTCGACGCGCGCATTCACGCATTGCGCGGCCACGCCGGGCAGCGCGAGGTCGGCGATACGTTGCGCACGTTGATGGCGGGTTCGGCGATCCGCGCCTCGCACGCCGTCGACGATCCGCGCGTGCAGGATCCCTATTGCCTCCGCTGCCAGCCGCAGGTGATGGGCGCCGTGCTCGACCTGCTCCGTCAGGCCGCGACGACGCTGGGCATCGAGGCGAACGGCGTTTCGGACAATCCGCTGATCTTCGCCGACACCGACGAGGCGCTGTCGGGGGGCAATTTCCACGCCGAGCCTGTCGCCTTCGCCGCGGACATGATCGCGCTGGCGCTATGCGAGATCGGATCGATTTCGGAGCGCCGCATCGCGATGCTCGTCGATCCCGCGCTGTCGGGGCTTCCGGCCTTCCTGACTCCGCGTCCCGGGCTCAATTCGGGCTTCATGATCCCGCAGGTCACCGCCGCCGCGCTGGTCAGCGAGAATAAGCAGCGCGCCTATCCGGCAAGCGTCGATTCGATCCCGACCTCGGCGAACCAGGAGGATCATGTGTCGATGGCCGCGCACGGGGCGCGCCGCCTGCTCGAGATGGCCGACAATGTCGGCGCGGTGATCGGCATCGAGCTGCTCGCGGCGTGCCAGGGCATCGATTTCCACGCGCCGCTGACATCGAGCAACGCGCTCGAAGCGGCGCACAAGCATCTGCGTGCCGAGGTCCCCACGCTCGAAGACGACCGGCATTTCCATCCCGATATGGAGGCCGCGACCGCGCTGGTCCGTTCGGGCAGCCTCGTTGCCGCGGTGCCGGCCAGCCTGCCGGGCATCGGCTGATGGACTGGCTGCGCGTCCATCGCGGCGACGCGCCGCTCGTCATCGCCTTCCCGCACGGCGGCACCGATCTCGCGGGGCTCGACGAACAGTTCGTCTCGCCCTGGCACGCACAACTCGACACCGACTGGTGGATCGCCGACCTCTACGCCTTCGCGGCCGACATGGGCGCGACGCTCGTGGCGACCGGCATCTCGCGCAGCGTGATCGACATGAACCGCGATCCTTCGGGCGCGTCGCTCTATCCGGGGCAGGCGACGACCGAGCTGTGCCCGACGACGACCTTCGACGGTGATCCGCTGTACCGCTTCGGCGAACCCGACGAAGCCGAGATCATGCAGCGCCTTCATTCGTATCATCGGCCGTATCATGATACGCTGACCGCCGAACTCGAACGCCTGAAATCGGCGCACGGCAAAGTCGTCCTCTACGACGCCCATTCGATCCGCAGCCATGTCCCGCGCCTGTTCGACGGCGAGCTGCCGCAATTCAACATCGGCACCAACGGCGGCGCAACCTCAGCCCCCGAATTGGAAACCATCGTCGCGAACATCTGCGCCGCCAGCGGCAAGAGCCATGTTGTCAACGGCCGCTTCCAGGGCGGCTGGACGACGCGCCATTACGGCCGCCCCGACGATGGCATCCACGCGATCCAGATGGAGCTGGCGCAGCGCGGCTATATGGCCGAGCCCGCCGAAATCACCCACGCCAACTGGCCCTCCCCCATCGACCCGAACCCCGCGATCCGGCCCGTGCTGGAGCAAGTGATCGCCGCGACCCTCGATTTTGTGAAAGGAAATTCATGACCACCCGCCTCGACAACAGCCGCGTGATCCGCCCAGCGACCGGCCCGGAGATCAGCGCGAAAAGCTGGCTCACCGAAGCGCCGATGCGGATGCTGATGAACAATCTTCACCCCGACGTCGCCGAGGCGCCGCACGAGCTCGTCGTCTATGGCGGCATCGGCCGCGCCGCGCGCGACTGGGAAAGCTATGACCGGATCGTCGAGACGCTGAAGCGGCTCGAAAACGACGAAACCCTGCTCATCCAGTCGGGCAAGCCCGTTGGCGTCTTCCGCACCCACACCGACGCCCCCCGCGTCCTGCTCGCCAATTCGAACCTCGTCCCCGAATGGGCGAATTGGGAGCATTTCGCCGAGCTCGATAAAAAGGGCCTGATGATGTACGGCCAGATGACCGCGGGCAGCTGGATCTATATCGGCAGCCAGGGCATCGTTCAGGGCACCTACGAAACCTTCGTCGAAATGGGCCGCCAGCATTATGGCGGCAGCCTTGCAGGCCGCTGGCTGCTCACCGCGGGCCTCGGCGGCATGGGCGGCGCGCAGCCGCTCGCGGCGGTGATGGCAGGCGCGAGCTGCCTCGCGATCGAATGCCAGCCAAGCCGCATCGAAATGCGTCTGCGCACCGGCTATCTCGACAAGCAGGCGGCGAGCATCGACGATGCGATCGCGATGATCGAGGCAAGCCATGCCGATGGCAAGCCCGTCTCTGTCGGCCTGCTCGGCAACGCCGCCGAAATCCTGCCCGAGATGGTCCGCCGCGGCATTCGCCCCGACCTGCTCACCGACCAGACCTCGGCGCACGATCCGGTCAACGGCTATCTCCCCGCGGGTTGGACGCTCGACGAGTGGTTTTCAAAGCGCGAGAGCGATCCGGCCGTGGTCGCAAAAGCGGCCAAGGCGTCGATGGCGGTGCATGTACAGGCGATGCTCGACATGCAGGCCGCGGGCGTGCCGACGACCGACTATGGCAACAATATCCGCCAGGTGGCGAAGGATGAGGGCGTCGAAAATGCCTTCGACTTCCCCGGCTTCGTCCCCGCCTATGTCCGCCCGCTCTTTTGCCGCGGCATCGGCCCCTTCCGCTGGGTGGCGCTGTCGGGCGATCCCGAGGATATCTACAAGACCGACGCCAAGGTGAAGGAGCTGCTGCCCGACAATAAGCATCTCCACAACTGGCTCGACATGGCGCGCGAGAAGATCCGGTTCCAGGGCCTGCCCGCGCGCATCTGCTGGGTCGGCCTCGGCGACCGTCACCGGCTCGGCCTCGCGTTCAACGAGATGGTGGCATCGGGCGAGCTCAAGGCGCCCATCGTGATCGGCCGCGACCATCTCGATTCGGGCTCGGTCGCCTCCCCGAACCGCGAGACCGAGGCGATGCGCGACGGGTCGGATGCGGTTTCGGACTGGCCGCTGCTCAACGCCTTGCTCAACACCGCATCGGGCGCGACCTGGGTGTCGCTGCACCATGGCGGCGGCGTCGGCATGGGCTATTCGCAGCATAGCGGCATGGTGATCGTCGCCGACGGCACCCCCGAAGCGGCGAAGCGGCTTGAACGCGTGCTGTGGAACGACCCCGGCACCGGCGTGATGCGCCACGCCGACGCGGGTTACGACATCGCGATCGATTGCGCGCGCGAGAAGGGCCTCGACCTGCCGAGCATCTGAGGCACTTCGCTACTCTCAATCCGTTCGCCCTGAGCTTGTCGAAGCACCGTTCTTCTGTAACGCCCGAAGAAAGAACGGCCCTTCGACAAGCTCAGGGCGAACGGATTGGAGGGGCGGCGATTACGCTTGGCGCTCGAAGCTTCGTATTCTAAGGCTCTCCCCCCGACGATCAGGGGAGAGCCAGAAGCCGATGTCCGAAGCGCAGCCGCAGAGCTACCCTGAAATCCGCGAGGCGGTGCGCCGCCTCTGCGCCGATTTCCCCGGCGAATATTGGCAGTGCCTCGACCGCGACCGCATCTATCCGACCGAATTTGTCAGCACGCTCACTGAGGCGGGCTTCCTCTCGGTCCTCATCCCCGAACAATATGGCGGCTCGGGCCTCGGGCTAGGCGCTGCAACCGCGGTGCTTGAGGAAATCCACCGGTCGGGCTGCAACGGCGGCGCGTGCCATGCGCAGATGTACACGATGGGCACCTTGCTCAAACATGGGTCGGAGGCGCAGAAGCAAGCCTATCTGCCCGCGATCGCCAGCGGCGACCTCCGCCTTCAGGCATTCGGCGTCACCGAGCCGACCGCGGGCACCGACACGACGCGCATACGCACCTTCGCCAAAAGGGTCGGCGACAAATATATCGTCAACGGGCAGAAAATCTGGATCAGCCGCGCCGAACATTCGGACCTGATGGTCCTGCTTTGCCGCACCACCCCGCGCGAGCAGTGCGCGAAGCCCTCCGACGGGATGAGCGTCCTCCTCGTCGACATGCGCGAGGCACAGGGCAACGGCCTGACGATCCGCCCCGTGCGCACGATGCTCAACCACGCGACGACCGAGCTGTTCTTCGACGACCTCGAAGTCCCCGCCGCGAATTTGATCGGCGAGGAGGGCAAAGGCTTCCGCTACATCCTCTCGGGCATGAACGCCGAACGCATCCTGATCGCGTCCGAATGTATCGGCGACGGGCGCTTCTTCATCGACCGCGCCACCGCCTATGCCAAAGACCGCGAAGTCTTCGGCCGCGCGATCGGCACGAACCAGGGCGTCCAGTTCCCGATCGCGCGCGCCTATGTCCAGATCGCCGCCGCCGCCGAAATGGTCGACAAGGCCGCGCGCCTGTTCGACGCGGGGCAGGACGGCGGAACCGAGGCGAATATGGCAAAGATGCTCGCGTCCGAAGCGAGCTGGTACGCCGCCGACATGTGCGTCCAGACGCACGGCGGCTTCGGCTTTGCCGAGGAATATGACATCGAACGCAAGTTCCGCGAGACGCGCCTCTATCAGGTCGCGCCGATCAGCACGAATTTGATCCTGAGCCATGTCGCGACGCACGCGCTCGGCCTGCCCAAGAGTTTCTGATGGAAGATTATTCCGCCTGGGTGGGCCGTAGCGAAACACGCGAGGATGTCGCGAGCGCGGCGCCGCTCGCCGGTCTCGCGGCGCTGCTCGATCATGACATCTCGCCATGGTTACCCGGCATCGTGCCGCCGCTGGCCCACTGGCTCTATTTCCTGCCGGCGGCGCCCCAGTCGGCGATTGGCGAGGACGGCCACCCGCGCCGCGACGGCACAGGTCTGCTCCCGCCCGCCCCGCTTCCGCGCCGGATGTGGGCGGGCAGCCGCATCGACTTCCTGTCGCCGATCGCGGTCGGTGCGGCCCTGACGCGCGTCACCACGATCGACGCGATCAAGCCCAAGCGCGGCGCGAGCGGCGACCTGCTCTTCGTGACATTGCGCCACGACATCGCGGCGGACGGCGTCGCCGCGATCCGCGAGGAGCAGGACATCGTCTTTCGCGAACCTGCGCGGGCGACACCGGCGACCGCCGCCGATCCGGTCGCGCCGGCCGAGCCCGAGCCCGCCGACGCGGTGCGCAGCCTATCGCCCGATCCGGTGCTGCTGTTCCGCTACTCGGCGCTCACCTTCAACGCGCACCGCATCCACTACGACCGCGACTATGCCCGCGATGTCGAGGGCTATGCCGGGCTCGTCGTCCACGGCCCGCTGATCGCGACCTTGTTGATGGATCACTTCCTGCGCACCGCGCCCGGCGCAATGCCCCGCCGTTTCAGCTTCCGCGCCGAAGCCCCGCTGATCGACGGCGCGCCCTTCGACCTCTGCCTCGCGCACGACGGCGACGCCGTGCGATTGTGGGCACGCGACGCGGCGGGGCGCACGACGATGCGCGCAGAGGTGGAATAGCGGGTTCCGGCCGGTCACCCCTGCCCAAGCAAATCCCCTACCGATATCATCTGGGTATTTCTCCGCCCCCGACATTGCCAATTCGCAAAGCGGGTCATGCCGCGGCGGACCATGATCGCCTCGCCCGCACTTGCCCATTGACCCGCAGCCGGATGGCGTTCAGCCCCGGTATCCTGACGGCCGTCACGGCGGCCCGCGTGGAGAAGATGATGACCCGTTCGACCCTGTTTCCGATTCTGGGTGTCGCGCTGCTGGGCCTTGTGTCGGCATGCGGCGACGGCGATGACGCCAAGGAGACCGCGGCCGCCGCGGTGACGCCGCGCAAATGCCCCGCGATCGCCGACACGCCCGTCAAGCTCGCGGGGGGCACGTTCGCGATGGGTGAGGACGATGTCTATGCCGAGGAAGGCCCGGTCCGCGAAACGACCGTCGCCGGCTTCTGGATCGACCCGCACGAGGTCACGAACCGCCAGTTCGCCGATTTCGTGAAGGCGACGAACTATGTCACTGTCGCCGAAAAGCCCGTCGACACGAAGCAGTTTCAGGTGCCCGCCGAGCAGATCCCGCCCGATATGCTGAAGGCCGGATCGGCGGTGTTCACCCCGCCCGATTTCCCTTCGAACAATTATTCCGACTGGTGGAAATATGTGCCCGGCGCGAACTGGAAAAAGCCCTATGGCCCGACCGGCGCCGACCAGGTCGCAAACGAGCCGGTGGTGCATCTCGCGTGGGACGACATGATCGCTTACGCCACATGGGCCGGCGGACGCATCCCGACCGAGGCCGAATGGGAATATGCGGCGAGCGCGGGCCAGCGGTCGAAGAATGTCCAGCCCGCAGAAGCGAACAGCTGGCAGGGCGCTTTCCCGAACTACAATGCCGAAACCGACGGGTTCAAGGGTGTGTCGCCGGTCGGCTGCTACCAGCCCAACACCAACGGCCTGTACGACATGGTCGGCAATGTCTGGGAAGTGACCGCCGACTTCTTCAAGCCCGGCCACGATCCCGGCGACCAGGATAACCCCAAGGGTCCCGACGAGAATAATGCCTATGATCCGCTGAACCCCGGAATGCCGTCGCGGACGGCAAAGGGGGGCAGCTATTTGTGCGCGCCCAACTATTGCCAGCGTTACCGCCCGGCCTCGCGGCAGGGCCGCGACCCCGGCCTCGGCACGAGCAATGTCGGCTTCCGCCTCGTCTATGACAAGGCGCCGGGGGTCTGAGGCCGACCTGAGACTCAAGCGTCTCCATGATGCGATAGAGAATGGTGTTCAAAAACAAACGGGACGCCGTGCCGAGCTTTGTTCCGAAGTGGTGCGCCCGGCACGAATATGTTGGGCACTTAAAGCATTGGGAAATTTCTGTTCGACGAAACCGCCGATGCCCGCTTTGCACCCCATGCACTAACCCGCTTCGCGGGATGGGCGCCTGGACTGAGACGGCGGGGGACGCAGGGACGTTGAGCAAGGCGGACGGTAGGTAGATCATGGAGCTCCTTCAACGAAGAGGAGCCTGCCATGACT
>Ga0265296_1000280_pt1 | contig 89355 bp, 82 predicted proteins | sample MunlanPumphouse1_FD_189073 | JGI IMG/M metagenome (GOLD analysis project Ga0265296, IMG submission 189073) | Groundwater microbial communities from a municipal landfill in Southern Ontario, Canada - Pumphouse #1 | ecosystem: Environmental > Aquatic > Deep subsurface > Groundwater | place...
GGGACATTAATTTCACGATCGTATCTTTAATGTCCCTTCTCCATTATGGCATCATATTTGATGGTTTCAAATTTTATGGTTACATATTGTCTTTGCATACATAATTTTTAGGCCCCGCCTTCCAAAGTTTGTCTTCAATGAACGATAATATGCTTCATATTTTTATTGCGACCGCAGAATTTTGATGACAGTTTATATGGTGAAGATAATTTCAAAATAGAAAATTCCTCTTGGCGGAGGAATTGCATATCATGATGCGCGTTGGCATCACGCGTTTGTCGGATCGAAGACGGGGATCGTCTTAATGTCGTGGAGATCTTGATCGGTAAAAATGTTCTTTTCCGCAAGTTTATGATCCGTGGAATCGATCCTTTTCTCAAGGCCATGGTCGCGGGCGATGGAACTGCCGGAGTATTGTGCGATGCTCTTATCAATAGAGTCTCTCGTTGTTTGTGATTCTTTCTTTATCTCTACTTTCAGATCGTCTGTTATCTCTTTTTTAAGCTCTTTCAGGTCATCTTTCGTCGCCATCGCTGGGGCAATGTTATCTTCCCAAATGGACCCGAAGTTTTTCGTGAACAGCGTATTAATATTGTCTAAATCATCTTTCGTAAGAGTAGCCATAGGTGGTCAACCTTAAATACTGAAAGCAGTATATCACATGATTTTATCACGTCAAATCGAATAGAATATAAACATTGTGTTCATGCCATGAAAATTCTTAACACCTGAAGCTATTGCTCCTCTTTTTTAAGGATATGATGTTTTTGGAGGTAGGTGAGTATTGGTTTACTGCATTCGCTACATAAAATAATGCGTTGCCATCCGATATAGAAGTCCAGATTCCATTCCCTTTCTTTAAATTGTTTTTGGCATTTATCGCAATAAGTCTTTGTCATATGTGATAGGTAAGTTGATAAGGGTATGGACGCCTAAGTTCCTTTGTGTCATGGCATATGCCGTCTAAGGTCTCTTCCGCCACCCTGCACCCTAACGATTATATCAATCTTTTGGCACAGAAGAAAATAATTTTAGCTTTCCATCCTTTCCGGACGGTTTGAAGTAATACTTACCTTTACGATACGTGAGGCGGCCTTTCTTGGTGTCTTCCTGGATCCATTTCTGTTCCTGTTTAGAGCGGTACTCTGAACGCTTGACGTAACAATATCCTACCATTTTAGTGTGTGTACCGAAATGTTCGAAATGAAGTTCGGCGAGACGATTATTGATGATGGCAAAACACCAGCCCATAGTTAGTGAGAGATTTTTTTGTGAATCTTCCCCCTTTGGTTATGCCAGCGTTCAGTATCGAGAACATCCTTCACAAAACCCGAAAGTAAATCATTAGTCAAATGCGCACGACAGACAACGCATTCCCACTCAAAGTCGGAACATTTTTTACCGAATTCGCGATTGATGAATTTCTGGAACCATTTTTGTGATGCGGTAAGTTTTCGCAATGCATTAGACATAGACGAATTCCTCACACTCTCAGGTCAAGGCGGGAAGAGATGTCAGCTCTCCTCCTTTCAAGACAGCTAAAAAGACGACTTCTCGCCTCTCCGCTTATCAAGTCCGTAAAGAGAACCTTCAGGGTCTTCCAATTGCTGGAGCCTCTGCAGTAGTACGGTTGCCCCACCGTTTCAAAATGAGCGTACTATGGCCCCGAAGCGCGCCTGTTTTGCCTCAACACTTGCCGTTGGCAGCCTACCTCATCGGCAGGTCAGACGCCGCTTTAGTCCTGCGTAGCGACTTATTCAGCCACACCTTGAATTGAGAAAATGAGATTGCATATAAGAAGACGAAGCAAGCAAGAATTTGTTACACTTGATGATATTTGTTTGCGAGCATAGATGAAGTCAGGGTATGGCACGTTTTGATCAGATTACTACAAACTTGGCGGTTTAATAGAAAGCACAAATTTTCGCTCGGGGAAACCTGGACGAAAGCGCAAATGAAAGGGCTCTGATACACTGTGTCAGAGCCCGAGCTTTTTATAAAGCCCAAAAATCTTTTCTCTCATAACCATAACATCAATTCGGTGCGATCGCACCAAAGTGATGTCAATAATAATCGCGGTGGTCTAACTATCATCATATTCCGATGGGACATTAATTTCACGATCGTATCTTTAATGTCCCTTCTCCATTATGGCATCATATTTGATGGTTTCAAATTTTATGGTTACATATTGTCTTTGCATACATAATTTTTAGGCCCCGCCTTCCAAAGCTTGTCTTCAATGAACGATAATATGCTTCATATTTTTATTTACCTTAACGTGTGAACCGTCCCATTGGAAAGGCATATGGCGGGTAGGCATGGTTATAAAATTACGTAGGGGATGTGACAACCGCGAGATACTGTCATCATTTTATTGCGACCGCAGAATTTTGATGACACTTCCCCACTATCTATTTATCCAATAAAAACCTTACCCCCATTAGTCACGATCGTGCTATATGGGGGTAAAGATAATAACTATTCTGGTGATAATTTTCAGCACTTGAAGTTCGCCGCGCAGCAATTCCTTCCAGCGGTAATATCACTCAAAGTCCTCCATCCTGACTTTATGAAGCGATAATTCAGGCTGGCTGCACATCGCCTGACCGGATTGCAACGAATTTAAAGGCCTACTGCGATTACATCAGCGCAGGCCTCAATTATTTGTATTTCATTATTCCTTACTGTCCGTGTTGTTTTTATCATTATTTTCCGATGGGACATTATTTTCACGATCGTGAATTTAATGTCACTCCTATTAGTTATTTAATGACATCAACTTGACGCGATTCAGCCGACGCAGCCACCGGCTACTATGGCGAAGTTGGCTCGTGGTATATAGGCATAGGTATCTTTTAGCATTACTCACTATTATTATCAGCTATTATCAGCTGTCATCATTTTTCAGCGACCGCAGAATTTTGATGACAGTTGGTATAAAGTAGCTGATGATTGAAGTTTATGAGTTATGTGATCCTGAAGTATTCTCTTAGTTCAGATTCGCGCGGACCGAGGTTAGTTGTTTCGATATAGAGATAATCCTTACTGGTGAAACCGAAAAAGTGCTTGAGGAGTTTTAATTCCTCCGTGCACTGATATGCATGTACCCACACACTCTTTTGGATAAGATAAAAACCCAGCTCCTTTAGTTTCCCTCGTAGTACTTCCCGCTTCACCCGTGTTTTTTCAGGAATGTCAAAAATCAACACTCGCCATTTACCATCCCATACCTTCGGCTGAGCAATTTCAAGGTCATTAATTTGAAAAACCCCCGCTCTTTTCCGTCCTTCATCGGTAAGACGAATAAATAGCTGTTGACCCCGCTTTTCGAAAATAATAAATCCTTGGCTGCGTAGTCGAGAGAAGGCATTGGAATATTTTTGGCGGGTGGGACGATCGTCCACCAATGATTTTATTCCCCGGCGTTTAATCTCTCTTAGGATATTACGGGAGAAATAGGGAGATTGGCCAGCAATAACAATGGCTCCAGCAAAGAGGAGTGTCTTTAGAATATACTTCGGGATGGATTTGAGAAGTTGTTTGCGTTTTATTTGTCGCACAGTAGGCATAGGGATGTGGATTACTTTCCTATTATTATTGTATTCTTTTTCCATACAACTGTCATCATTTTATTGCGACCGCAGAATTTTGATGACAGTTTGGATTGAACTTAATTATATTTCAAGATGGTTTTTCAATGAGGATGTTCCTTCCTCATGACATTATCATCGTTCCATGCTAGAATAGTAATGTTATGAAAAATTATTCGCGCAAAACTGCACAGGCGCGCACGCGGTATCGGACCCCCGCGCTGTTCCGCGTGCGGAAGGCGGAAATCGCGAAACGTTTAAAATATACTGCCCCAGTTGTCGGAGGACGGAAATATTGATAGGCTATTCCTGCATGATATTATTCAAAATAATCTTCATTAATATATGGCTATGAAAAAATCGACACGATATATCATCGCCGCCGCAGTGGTGGCATGCGTGGTGATTGCGGTATTTGTGGTGGGGAAAAAGCCTGCCAATGGCCCGAGTCCGGTGCCCACAGATGCGCTCGCGCAGTGTTTGACTGCGAAGGGAGTGAAAATGTACGGCGCGTACTGGTGCAGCCACTGCCAGAACCAGAAAAAAGAGTTCGGCAGCTCGTGGCAATACGCAAGTTATGTGGAATGCTCTCTGCCGGGAAACCAAGGGCAGACGAAAGAGTGCGAGGATGCAGGCATCAAGGGGTATCCCACCTGGGTATTCCCCGGCGGGAAACAACTGCCGGGCGAGCAGTCATTTGAGACTTTGGCCCAGGAGAGCGGATGCCCGTATCAGAGCACTCCGTGATTGCGTTTAATTACCTTATATTTACCTGTGATGTTTCTGCAAAAATACCGCTTCATGCTCATCGCGTTACTGGCGGGGATAGGGGCTGCCCTCTCCGCTCTTCTGATTTATTTGCATTACCAGCCGCAAGAAGGATGGTGCACGGTGGGCAATGGGTTTAGCTGTGATATCGTGAATCGAGGCGTATATGGCGAGATCGCGGGTGTTCCTGTTTCGTTCATAGGCATCATTGGCTATGTGAGCTTGTGCGCGATGGCGCTCTGGATCAATGCATATCAGGAAAAAAGAGTAGGCTTTTTACCGCTGATCCGGATAATGGTCGCGGGTGCGTTTCTCTTTTCGCTGTACCTGACTTACCTGGAGGCGTTTGTGTTGTATACCTTCTGCCTCTTTTGCATAGGGTCATTTATTCTCGTGTTGCTGCTCAATGGTGTGGCGTTTTATCCGGTACGCCAAAATGCGGCAGTTGAGCGTGAACCATAACAGTATGCCCCGCAATACAACATCCAAGAGGGAGGCAGGAGTCTTAAGAGTGTGTAGGTAGTAATAGTATGCGATGTGACGAGAAATAAAGTAGAAAAGATTTATTGCGAGCCTCCCTCACCGATCGCCACATATCTATCCTCAACCTTATTATGCATCATTCCACCTTAGTCGCATTCATTTACCATAAATCACCGACGCACTCCGTGTGTGGCGTTGGATGTTGATATACGGGGTATGTCCTATCTTGTGCTCGATCTCGAAACACAGAAAGAATTTTCGGAAATTGGCGGGAGGAACAAAGTGCATTTATTGGGAGTGTCAGTCGTGGGGACTTATGATTCAGATAACGATACCTATCGCGCGTACCGCGAAGGGGAGCTCGCGTTCCTTGAAGAGCGATTCGCGCAAAGGCCTGTACTTATAGGCTTTAATATCAAAGCATTCGATATTCCCGTACTGCAGCCCCTTCTGAAATTTTCGCTTTCAAGCCTTCCTGTGATTGATATTATGGAAGACCTGGCGCTTGCACTTGGGTACCGGGTGTCGCTGGAGAATGTCTCGCAAGGCACCTTGAACCAAGGGAAAACTGGGCACGGGTTGGAAGCAATACGGCTGTATCGGGAAGGGAAATGGGATGAGCTTATCAAGTACTGCCTGCAGGACGTGCGCCTTACGAAAGAGGTGTATGAGTATGGTCGAGCGAATGGTCACGTGAAGTTTTTTGCGGGATGGGAGACGTATGAAGTGCCGGTAAAGTGGAAGTGACGTTCGGGAAGGTCGTTGGCAGACACGCATCAACCGCGCCAGCGCGCGGTTGTGCTCCACCTCGCCCGAACGATTCTGACTTCATCAGAAACCATGCTCGTTCGGGCTGCGGAGGGTCTACTCAGCTACCTTCCCTCGCTTAAGAGATAGGAGAAGGGATAGGGGTGGTTGAGGTTTTTGCAAGCTCAAGAGTCGCCTGCATGAGATAAGCGACGGTCAATGGGCCGATGCCGCCGGGCACGGCGGAGCGGAATCCTTGCATTGCATCGAGGCTTGAGGGGTCTGCATCGCCGATGGTGCCGCCGTCGGGGAGCACGGTCGTGCCAATGTCAATAATGATCACATTCTGTTTAACATAGTCAGCAGTGAGGTACCGAGCTTTTCCCACCGCGGTTACCACAATATCTGCTGATTTTGTTTTTTGTATGAAGAAAGGGTCATCGGGCTTTACTGTCTCTACTACGCATCCCTCGCGTGAGAGCACGAAGGTTAGGGGAATGGAGAAAATGTCGCTCTTTACCGCGAGCATGGCGCGTTTTTCCCGCAGGGGTTGGCGGGTGGCCTGGAGGAGCGCTAAGGTGGCGCGCGCGACCACGGGAAGATGGCGTGGACGCCCCTCTCGGATGCGTTGGAGGTTCACCGGATGAAATCCGTCTACGTCTTTTTCGGGCGCCATCGCGCGTATCAGCGCATTCGTATCAAGATGGGGAGGAAGGGGGAGTTGGATGAGAATCGCGTGTGCGTCCTCGCGCGCGTTTAGCTCGCCAATGAGATGTATGATTTCATTCTGAGCCGTGCGGGCGGGTAAAAAATGGCGTTCAAACTGGATGCCAACCTCTGCGGCGGCTTCTTGTTTGAGTGCCACATAGGTATGCGACGGCGGGTCGTCTCCTACGAGTATGACAGCAAGGCCGGGCGTGAGTCTTGATTGCGCGATCTCCGCCTTCACTTGCGCGCGGACTGCGGCTGCGAGCGTTTTGCCTTCGAGAATATGCATGTTAAAATGGCAAAAGTTAAAAAATTTGTTCTGTGTGGTTCAGTGTATTTTTTTAGTGTCATTCTGTGTAAAAATCCTCTCTTACGGAAATACCTGAATAGTACGCGGAAATACACTGAATTATTCTGTACTCTTATTTTATTGATGTTGGCTCTTCGCCATGGTGAGCGTGGCGGTGACGAGCGTTTTCAATTGCCCTGACAACTTTTCGTCTTTCAACGTTCCGTCGGGAGCAAACGCTTCTTCCGCAGACCGGATCATCACCTGCGGCTGTGGTAACACTATGACATTCAGACACGCGAGCACCTGGCGCAGGTGCGGCTGCATGCGCACGGTGCCGTATGGTCCAGTCGACGCGCCAAAGATTGCGGCGTATTTTCCCTTCAGGGAATTTCCTCCCCGCGAGAGCCAGTCAATGGCATTCTTCAGTCCGCCGGGAATAGAGTGATTATATTCAGGCGAGGCAACGAGCAGCACGTGCGCCGTTTCGACCGCGGCTTTCAGTTGCAGGACAGTTTCAGGGAAACCTTCAGCTTCAACGTCGCTGTCGTAGAGGGGAAGATCAAGTGCGCGCAAGTCAGTTTCTTCCACCTGCGCGCCCCATTCTTCTGCTATTTTTTTTGCAAGTTGGAGCACTTTGCGGTTATACGAACCGCTCCGCAGGCTGCCGGAGATTGCGAGCACAGAAAGTGGCTGGATATTATGTAACATTATGGCAATGATTAGATGGTTAGATAATCTCAACTATTTTTTTTCGGCTGGTGTGGCCGGAGAGGAGAGTAATGCGCGATTTGGGGATGTTGAAATATTGGGCGAGGAGTCTTATTGCCGCAGTATTTGCTTTGCCATCAGTAGGAGGTGCGTTCACCTTTACGGTGTAGTGATATTCATCTTTTTGTGCCACTGATTCAGTGCGCGCGTTTGGCGTCACGGTAATACAAAATTTCATCAGTATTGTGCTAATAGTTTTATAAGGAGCTTCACGGGTTCTCCGGTGGCGCCTTTGGCGAGGTATTCGCTGTCTGTGGCGGTCATGCGGGGGGCTATGTCAATGTGGATCCACGGATAACTGCGTGTAAAGCGGGAAAGGAATGCGGCTGCGGCGCACGCACCTCCAAATTTCACGCGTCCCGCCGTCAGGTCGGCATGCGCGCTCTTGATATCTTGTTCATATTCTTCCCATAAAGGGAGCGGCCATACATAATCTCCACTCTCTTCTCCCAATTGTTGTACAAGCTGCTGTGATTTCGCATCGCGGGTAAATACGGCAGACGCTTTTTGCCCTAATGCCGCAATTGCCGCGCTGGTTAGCGTTGCGACATCTACCACCAGTTTGGGTTTGTAGCGTTTTGCGAAGGTAAGCGCATCTGCGAGAACAATTCTTCCTTCCGCGTCTGTGTTAGTCACCTCCACCGTGATGCCTGCCATAGTCTTTATAATATCGCCCGGTTTCAGGCTAGAGCCGGAGGGCATATTTTCCATTGCGGGAATAAGTCCCACCACATTCTTCTTGAGTTTCAGCCGCGCGGCAAGCGCGAGGGTGTGGATTACCGCAGCGCCGCCTGCCATATCAAGGTGCATGATTTCTTGGAATGCATCGCCGGTTTTCAGGTTTAGGCCGCCGCTGTCATACGTTACTCCCTTGCCCACTAGCACGATGGGTTTATCCATATCGTTCCCGCCGCGATATTCCATGATGATAAATTTTGGCTCTTCGGTTGATCCCTTTGCTACTTGCAGTACCCCCGCCATAGAAAGATCTGCCATTTCTTTTTTCCCAAGCACGGTTACTTTAACATTCAATCCTTGTACCGCATCTATTGCGGCCTGAGCAAGTCCGGCAGGCGTCAAATCAGCTGCGCGGGTATTGGCAAGCGAACGGCATGCGTTCACTTCGTTGGCAATGAGCTGTCCTTCTCTTGCGCCATTTTTAAATTTGTCCGATGGGGCGCCTACCAGTATCACCTCTTTGATGCCGTGCGCGCCTTCTTTCGTCTTCGTTTTATAGCGCACGAATTCATAATCGGCCATCTTGAGATTGACGGCGAGCATTTCGGCGAGCTCCTCTTCACTCAGGCGCAGATGAGGAAATTGAATATCGGCACTGCGTAGGGCGAGGCGCGGGATGTGATGCGCCTTTGCTAAAATAATCACCTGCCGGATAGTATGCAGAAGTTTGCGATGCGTCATGGGTTCTCTTGCGCTCATCCCCATTTCAATGGTCTTAGCTCCCTTTGGCCGCTGTATGACTTGATCATAAGCACTTTTAACAAAAGAGACCCTTGCGACATCATGTGCGGTTGGCTGGCTGGCACTGAAGGTAAATTTCATACCCAGAATATCAACATCCAACGCCACACACGGATGGCGTTAAATGATTGTAAGGAATAAATACGACTATGGCGGAATGTTGCATATGAAAGTTCAGTGAATATGTGTGGCGATCGGTGAGGGAGGCGACGAAAATATCTCTATAATGCGTTTACCTAGATTCCCTCGTATTAATCTATTCTCCACTCAAAGGTATCTGCCTCCCTCTTGGATGTTGTATTACTGGGTCATACGCTAATATAGTAGCATACCGTCTCCGAAAGAGAAAAAAGCATACCTCTTGCGGATGGCGCGGCGATAGAGCGAAAATAATTTATCCCTGCCCACAAACGCAGCCACGAGCATGAGGAGGCTTGAGTGCGGGACGTGGAAATTTGTGATAATGCCGTCAATGAATCTAAACCGGTATCTTGGACGAATAAAAAGGTTTGTGGCGCCATGCAGCGATACGAGTGTCGTTCTTGCGCGGGTTGAGACCCTCTCTCCGGCTCCCTCCCGTGATAAACACGGGACAGGCTCTTGGTAAGGGGGAGACAGTTGAGGTGTTTTTGTTGCAGATTCTAAGGCCCGGACGACGGTGGTGCCGACGGCAATAATGGGGCGACCTCGGTGCTTTGCGCGGTTAAGGCAATCTGCGGTGCGGCGGTCAATTGAGTACCATTCTTGATGGAGCGCACCTTTCCTCGTTTGTGCTTCGGTGAGCGGCGCAAATGTGCCTAAGGAGACGTGCAAGGTGATATATTTCACCGTATGGCCAAGAGCTTTAAGTTTTTTAATAAGCCGCGGGGTAAAGTGAAGCGAGGCGGTAGGGGCGGCAATGGAGCCGGGCACGCGGGCGAACATGGTCTGGTATTTCTGGCGCAGTGCGGATTCTGTCAGCGGGGTATGGCGGAGGTAAAAAGGAATGGGCGTGACCCCATATCGGTTCAGAAAGGGCGCAAGTTTTTTAAGGGGGAATAGCGGCTTTAAAAAATAGACAGAGCCGCGTTGGCGCTCTACGAGGAATTCGTAGCGCGCAGGCGCCACGAGTTTCGTGCCGACCGACAGCTTTTTTTCTGAAAGGACTTTGATTTCATTTCCGCTCATCTCTACATAGAGCAAATTTGCTTTCCCGCCCGTGGGCTTGGTAACCATGAATCTCGCGGGAATCACCTTGGTTTGATTAAGGACGAGTACGGAGCGCGGGGGAAGATAACGAGTGAGGTGGGTAAACCGGTCATCGTTTATTTCCTTCTTTCCCTTGTTATAGATTAACAATCGTGCAGAATCACGCGGGCTTGCAGGAGCAAGGGCTATACGCTCGCGCGGCAAAGTGTAATTATAATTCCTTAGAAGTTGAATAAATTTAGTGTTCACAAATATCCTCGCTTGATATTACTTCTCATTTTTTCAATTAAAGTATTAAAGAAGAATAGATTGTGGAATGTGAGGAGCTTTAAGCCGGTCATCTCCCTCGCGCGCAGAAGATGGGTGAGGTAATTCCGCCCGTAGCAGCGGCATACGAAGCAGGCGCATTTTTTGTCGAGCGGATTTTTGTCCTTGTACCAAAGTGATTTTGCCATATCGAGCCTGCCTTGCGAGGTGAACGCGATGCCGTGCCGCGCGTAGTGGGTGGGAACCGTGCAGTCGAACGTATCAATGCCTGCTTTGATAATGTAGGGAATATCTTCAAGGTGTCCCACGCCAAGGAGGTGGCGCGGTTTGTGGGCGGGAAGTTCGGCAATCACCGTTTCGAGCGTCTTTTTCATTTGTGATTTATTGTGGCCGAATTCACCGCCGATGCCAATGCCGTCGAAGGGGAGCGCGCTGATGAATTTCGCGCTTTCCCTGCGCAGTGACGTGTCGCTGCCGCCCTGCACGATGCCGTAGAGTATTTGGCGAGGAGGGCGATATTGCAGGCACTCGCGGGCCCAGCGGTGGGTGCGCGCGAGGGATTCCTTGAGGTACTCGCGATCCGCGTGGGGCGGCGGGCACTCATCAAAGGCGAAGATGATGTCAGCGCCCAACGCCTTCTGAATCTGCATGGATTCTTTTGGTCCAATGAACAGCCTCGCGCCGTCGCGGAATGAGGTAAAGTGTACGCCTTTGTCGGTGATCGCGATGAGCTTCGGCTGCTGGCCTGATTTCACGCGGAAGGAAAGTTCTTTATTGAGTATTTTGTTCACACCCAGGTCTTTCCCAAACCCCAGGCTGAACACTTGGAACCCTCCGGAATCTGTCATTAAGGGGCGGTCCCAGTGCATGAATTGGTGCAATCCGCCCGCGCGTTTTATCACCTCTTCTCCGGGCTGTTGGTGGAGGTGATAGGTATTCGCAATAAGCGCCTGACACTTCGCGGCAACCGCTTCCTCGCTTGTCAATGTTTTTACCACTGCCTGCGTCGCCACTGGAATCAAGCATGGTGTTTCAATTTCGCCATGAGGCGTCTTAAGAATACCAAGTCGTGCCTGACTCCAACGTGATTTTTTTACCTGATAAAATTTAACCATAGGCAGTAACATAAAAATATCCCATAGCATCGAATCCTAGGGCATGATCGGATATGATAATTTTCAGTTTATTGCAGATTGATGTCACCTTGCGAGGAAAGGTCGATGAGAGAATTTGCCTTGATTTTAAGATTAGAAATGGTATAGAGAGTATCGCCAATGTAGATACTGCGGCGTACGTTTAGATCTCCTCCGTAGAAGCGATCGCCGCTTTTACGGAAGACGTCATCGGAGTCATAGTGCGTGATTTTGCCGCGTTCTTTGAAGCCTTCCTCAAGACTTACATCAAACACGAATGCCCCTTGGAAGACATATTGTCCATAAGTGTTCGAACGGAAGTTTATATCCTGTTTCTGCGCGTTGTCAATTTCGGCGAGCGTGACGGGGACCACTAAGAGATTTTTCTCTTTTGAAAATAAGAAGGCTTTATGATCGCGCAATGCCTCGGAATCAGTACCGCGGTCGCCAATGATCACGCGATGAAGCTCTCGAGGATTCGCAAAATCAGACACGTCGAAGATTGCCATTTTAATGCCCTGGTACCATGCGAAATTTCCTTCTTCCGCCTCGACAGTTTCTTTCCCCACGCCGATAATGTGATTCTCGTCAAAGGGGTGGAGGTAATCAGAAAATCCCGGGATTTTGAGTTTCCCCACTACCTTGGGTTGACGAGGATCGGCCAGATCAAGAGTAAAGAATGGGTCAACTTTTTTGAACGTTACGAGATAACCGCGTTTCCCCATAAATCGTGCGGAATAGATTTGCTCACCCGGAGCGATTCCTGTTTCAGAACCTATTTCCTTAAGCGCAGAGTCAAGCACATAGACGCGATTATCTGTCAGCGCGCCTTGCTGACTCACGTGTCCAATGGTTGTCGCCAAGCGCAGATTGCCTTCATACTCATCCATGGAAAATTGATTAAGGAGCCTGCCTTCCACCTCCCCGGTTGCTAGATGGCTAATTTTACCCTCAGAAAGGACGAATTTATTGATCTCAGTCTTCTCATTACTGTTTTCGAGAGAACGCTCAAGGAGCGGTAGGATGCGGTAGTCTCCATATGTGGTTTTTGCCACATAGAGATTTTCAAGCGAAGCGTACACATTATCGCCGGCTCCCAACACAATTTCTTTTTCGATTTCGTCATTCGGAGAATCGAGCGGCACTGAGGCGATGATTAAGTACTGGGATTCTAATATAGGTGGAATGTACGAAATATCGGTGCATTTCGCCACAGGCACAGCACTGTCGCCGTAAACGCCTGTGTCTTTATACATAGGCAGGCTTGTTTCTTCTTGTATATTTTCTTGGCTAACCACATCAGCATTTTTGTTCATGACGAGATAAGCATGGTCTGCAATCAGGCGCGAGGTAACGTATTGAGATTCAAATTCCAGGGAGCGAATGCGGCGCGGGTGCGATGGCGAAGAAGTGTCATAGAGATGGACGAAAGTAAGCCGACCATAGTAATGGCGGGGAGGGAGAATAGTGCGTGCTGGAGCAGAAGGCATGCCAGACGGTTGCGTCTTGTATAAGGTTTCTTCCCAATCAGCCGCATTGCCAATCACGAGGAGTCGATTCGGAGCGATGAACATCTCCTTGGGCTGGTCTCCGTCAGTAAACGCGATCGAGCTTGTCAAATTTAAATTTCCATCTGCTTTCACGATCGAAAGCTTATTGTTCGATAAGGAATAAATATAGGAACCGTCGGTTTTTACAATATCAGCTTCATCGACACCTGCAACTTGGACGTTGGTGGTAGAATAATTGGCGCTTGTTTCCGATGCGGTCGCTTGTAGTCCTAAATCGGCACTGATACCGAATGATCCGAATTTATCAGAAGATCTGCTTTTACTGCGTTGTTCCGCGGCAGCCGCCGTCAGTGTCGAATTAAGATCAGCACAAGAGGAAAATTTCGGGAGTTTTGATTCGGGGAGAACAATTGGGCGGTTTATTGGCGGTTGGGAGGAATGCGGTGGTATCTGTGAAGTGATAAGATAGGTAAGCGATATAATGCCGATGGCCGCGAATCCAACGATCAGTCCTGTGGCGAAAAAATTTTTAGGCAATGTCATACGCTAGTTGGTTACATTATCATCTCCTTCATTGTGATATTTTTTTACAAGAAATTGTCCCCAATAAAACAGGGCGATGATAAGTTCCGCCGCCACGACGTAGAGGATCATAGTTGCGAGGGTGGAAAATTCTATGGTAAAGATAGCGGTTTGGCGGGGGAGGGAGACGAAGCGCGAAAATGGCGTGAACAGTGGATTAGTGATTGCGAGCCACCAAGCGACAAATTCACTCTGTCCGGGGAAGAGGGCCACAACAAAACGAACCAAGAGGAATGCTTCCACAAACCCGACATATCCGCGGATGAACTTTGGTACGAGATGTGATGTGCGCATAGGCTTAATAAAAATAAATTAATAATAAACGCATTAAGTATACACTTCACCGTAGATTGTGACCATGGCAGGGGCGCAAGCACTCGTGGGCCAGTTAATCTATATTATTGGTTAAGTCATGTCGCGTGTAGTGGGCAGGAACGGTGCAGTCGAACGTGTTGATGCTCGTCTTAATAAGGTTATGTCTCCCGGGTGGCCGATACCGAGGAGATGCCGGGATTTGTCCTCGAGTAGCTCGTTCGTTACCTATTGTAATATTTGTGTCGGATGGAGATGTAAGGTATTGGCGATAAGCGCTTGGCATTTCGCGGCAATCGCTTCTTCGCTCGTCAGCGTTTTTACCACCGCGCTCGTCGCCACTGGAATCAAGCATGGTGTTTCAATTTCGCCATGGGGAGTTTTCAGGACGCCAATCCGCGCCCTGCTTCGATTTGATTGTTTTAGGACTTTAAATATGGTGGACATATAGCATAGTCGTACGCACTCATTGAGGGGTATCGCCATCCTCGCGGTTTAAGCCCCCCTCTTGATCTCCCCCCTGATAAGGGGAGACAACGCGCCTTGTCCTCCCCCCATAAAGGGGGAGGTGTGGTGGGGGTGTCAATGACCAATGAGCGGATACACATTTATAGTCGTTTGACAGAGAGCGAGAGTAGTGGTACATCTATCAAGTCAAAATAATCCAAAATAGATCGGAGGTGATGAAAATGGGATCGTTATTTGGAAAGGCAGACACCGAGCCCGGACCTCCACCCTCTTATCAGAATATAAAATATAGATCAAGCCATCTCACAGTAAAGGAGGGGCAAAAGGACAATAACCCAACCTTTACTGCTGATGCTACGAAATTACCTAGTGGAGATTGGGTTACTCGTGGTGGTGGAAGGATTCCCAAAGGTAAGATTGTGGAGGAATGAGGAAGATGTGAGGTGTAAAGGGCAAGACTTGTGAGCTTTTATTGGTTCTAGAGTTTTGCCCTTTTAGTGTACCTTTTTTTGTGAGGTGCGGGGAGGGTATAGTATATAATGGATGTTGTATTACACACCCCCTCTCTATCTCCCCCTTTTTATCATCAAGATATGGCGAAGCCATAGGGGGAGAATTAAGGGGACATTTTGAATGGTCGTGGGCGCGGGAGGGGCAGAACTCGCGGCCGTAGGCGATGAGACGATAGGAGAGTAGTACCCATTCTTTTTTCGGAAGCAGGCGTATGAGGTCTTGCTCGATTTTGTCGGGGTCGGTATTGCGAGTGAGCCCCAAGAGGCGAGACAGGCGCCGTACATGAGTGTCTACGGGAATGCCGACCACAATGCCGAATGCGTTTTGCAGGACAATATTGGCGGTCTTGCGCCCGACGCCTGGTAGTGTGAGTAATTCATCCATAGTGTGCGGAACGCGCCCATGGAATTTGGTTTGAATGAGATGTGCCGCGGCAAGGATATGCTTTGTTTTTTGGCGGTAAAAACCAGTAGAGTGGATGTCTTGCGCAAATTGTTTCTGGTCTGCCTTGAGATAGCCATTGAATGTTCTGTATTTCTTAAATAATTTTTTCGTGACTTTGTTTACCATTGCATCAGTGCACTGCGCCGAGAGTATGGTGGCAACCAGCAGCTCCCAAGGATTTCTATGGGAGAGAAATACCTTCGCTTGCGGATAGAGCTTCGCAAGCGCGCGGACAGCTATAAGCGTTTTCTGTTTTTTACGTTGAAACTCCAATGATTGCATTTGATTTATGGGTGTGCAACAGAATGGCATCATTTTTTCGCGATCGCGAAATTTTGATTCCTTTCATGATGATGTGAATGGGAATTTGGCAAGGATTTCGTAATCCGCGCCAGAGGGGAGAAGGTGAGATTCCATGAGGACAAAAGTGGAAGCTGTGTCCTGCCAATCCACGGTTTCATTGAACGTTTTAACCGGTAGTGAATGAAATTGTTCAGGCCGAAATCGTGCCAGAGTGAGATGAAGAAGGAATACTCGTTCCTTCGCGGACATACGCGGACTGGTCGCGGACGTACGCTGACTTTGTGGTAATGCGAGGGTTTGTTCAAGTTGTGCTTTCAGCTTGACTATAAGCGGAGGTGTAGATCCTTCAGCCCAGATGAGGCGCGGTTCCCTTAGGTTTGGTCCAAACGTCACCCGATCGAATATTAATTCAATCCGTCCACCGGCATTATTTAAACAATTTAACAATGTAGTGATTTTATCAGTGTCATCCGTCTCCCACGGCGGAACTAAGGTGATGTGCAGATTTTTCCCCTTCAGCCAGCGCACGGGAAGACCCGGAAACTGCTGCTCCCAGGCAATGATTTCGCTTTGGAGCGCGGGAGAAATGGGGAGCGCAACAAAAACTCGATGGCTCATATTAAAAAAACTTTTTCTCTTTCAACGGTATCAATGATCCTTTTCGCCATTTCAACCGATCTCCCTGGTGTATGCGAGATGCCGGTTTCTTTGGCAAGCATAATGCCGTCCGCGCCATCAAAGACAATGTTCGTGAGATCAAGAATATCTGACCGTTTTGGAATATACCAGTCCATGAGACTGTCAAGGATTTGCGTGGATACAACAACCCGTTTCCCCGCTGCTTTGGCGGCTTTTATTATTTTTTTCTGATTGATCCCCAATTCTTCGATAGGGCACAAGAGCCCGAGGTCGCCGCGGGCCACGAGGATAATATCAGCCTCTTGTGCGATCTCATTGATATTTTCCACTCCCTTAGGTGTTTCGATTTTCGCCACGATCTGCGGCTGCCACAAATCGTGAAGGTACGGCTGTAGCAATTGTTTCGCCCGTTTGAGGTATTGCACACCATTGACGAACGAAAAAGCAATCCAGTCTGGCTTGATCATATTGAGATTATGGAGGTGCGCAAGTGTGGCTTCGGTGAAGTGATCAAGCTCATCAATACCGCGTGTGAGGTTTACTCCTTTGAGCGCAGGAATATGCCATGTATTCTGTGCGCGGGCGCGGAATGAATCGGGACTAATGATTTCTACTACCTCGAACGCAATCTCGCCGTCACCCAAGGTAATCATCTGGTTTATTTCAACGAGTGTTCCTATGTCTGGGAAATTTATGGGAACAAATTCGGCGGGGTTAGGAGATTCGGAAGCCGATTTAAAAATAAAATACTCTCCTTCCTGCACCGGGTGCTCTCTGCGCGGAAAGTCGCCAAGCCTTATTTTGGCGCCAGGCAGATCAGCGAGAAGTTTAACCTTCTTATCTAACCCTAGCTTGCCTATCACCTCACGGGCACCACGAAATCTCTCAACCATGGCGGCCGGATCACCGTGGGAAAAGTTGTAGCGCAAGACATCCGCGCCTGCGAGGAGTATCTCTTCGATTTTCTCCGGTGCGTAGGAATTTTTGGAGATGGTGGCAACGATATACACGTTATTATTTGAGAAGCGAAATGAATTCTTCAACTGCAATATTGAGGTCATCGATAATTCCTTTGAGGATTTTTCGGTTCATATCATTTCCCGTATGGATGGGCACCGTCACGCGCCTTCCATCCGGGTGTTTGAACTGCGCGTGACTGCCGACTTGGTGGTGAAGAAAAAATCCGAGTTTCTGCAGGACTCGGATCAATTCTCTTACCTTGATGATAGGAAGCTTCGGTATATTTAGGCAAGCGCAAGCTCGCGTTCTGAAATCGTCTGAACGGTTTCTAATACTTCCTCTTCCCGCGGCACTGTCTCCCCGTCTTTCACTAATCCCTGTATATGGCAAATAATGGCCTCTTTGAGATTTTGCCGCACGTCCTCGATTGTATCGCCGTGCGTATGCACGCCAGATAAGAGCGGCACAAAACCGTGGTAGCCGCTCGGGTCATCAGGTTCGATAATGGTGCGAAAAGTGTAAGGGTTCATGAGACAATCCTATCTATTTTTTTCACCGTTGTCAAGCTTATGTATTCAGTATGAAAGGCCTCTTTCACTGAAATACCTGAATTTTACACATCGGAAATACACTGAGTTGTTCCGCGATTCATTATTTGATATTATTTGCAATCTTGGGGGCAGGTGGAGGGTGTTTCCGGGCAAGGGCAGCCGATGGCCATGCACACGATCTCTTCGCACGTGCCGTTGCCGCAAAGGTTTTTGCAGGTCCCTGAATCCTCATATCCTTGTGCAGGCTCTTCTGCTGGGATTTCAACTGTGGCAGGTTCGCTCGTGAGAGAATATTTTTGATACGCATACGCCGCGGCCACTATTGCCGCACATACCAGGAGGATTATGAGGGGGAATGGGATAGTTTTTTTGGCGTTTGGTTGAGGTTGAGGCTGGGTTTGTTCAGGCATAGGCTAAAGTGTGAGTTGATAATTTGATAAAGGAAATAAAGTAAATGGCGAAAATAATTATTCAAGCGTGAAACAATGAGGATATTCCATGTTAATTACATACAAACAATTCCTTTATTTTTGTTTAATTTCTTTTTTCGCAAAGAATAAAATAAGTCCAATAAGACTGAATAGGCCCGCAGCGGAGATTATATCCGCTAATGTTTTTTGATGATGTTTTATATCATCCCGCCACTTGCCTTTTCTGTGCATATTGATGCCGGAATGCGGCATCCAAAAAACGTTCTTTTTAAGTCGGTGCATATACCTATTGATCGCCACTTCAAGCTGCCAACCTTTTATCGAACTCTGCAGGATTTCTTGAAGATCTATTTTCTTCAGAATCCTTTCGCCCGTCACAATAACGTCTCCACGTGTGAGTTTGACAAAAAACGGAGCCTTTACTCTGCGAAGAATCAGCATATCTATGTCGTTGGATTGCCGTACCGCATCAATTGCTTTTTCGATTTCTTCGCGTGCGAGGTTACGCAGGTCGGCGTCAAGCAATAACACGTATTCACCTGTCGCATATCTCAAACCTTCGCGAATTGCGCCAGTTTTGCCTAAATTCGTTTCTAGCCGCACGAGAGTGATTTTCGGATAAAGTTGCTTGATCTCCGCAGATTTGTCTGTCGCCGATGCGTCGTCAACGCAAATGATCTCTGACAGGTTCCTGATTTGCGTGACCACGTTAAGAACATTGTTAACACGTTGTCCCTCGTTGTAGAAGGGAATTATACATGAAATTTTTGGATGTATAGGCATAACTTAATATCACTTGTGTTTGATTATTCCTTGGTTTAGTAATAATGTAAAATTTCTGATAAGAGATACGATTATACGACGTTCAAGATTTATTTTACATATAAAGTTTCTTTTTTTGCCCAAACGTAAAGCCAGGGTGGTGCACAGGAAATATAGTGATCCCATGTTCCCGGAGAACTATTATAATGGGTACCCTTATGTTCATCGAATTTTAGAATTTTAAATCCTCTTTGAATTAATCCATTTAATATTGTTGACAAAGTATGTTTGAATTCTTGGGGGCTTTTTATTTTTACTTTTTTTCCTTTATTGTCGAAAAAATTCCAATTTGGATCGCTAGTTTTAACTGCATATCTGTCCTTATATGGCTGCCATAGAGGGTATCCTTTACCCTTCCATAGCTCTTTTTTGTTCCATTTGCCACCCCAACATCCATCCTTCCATAATCCATGTACAAATGGGTTATGAAACATTAAATAATAAATGCCATTCGGTTTTATAATTCTTGCCACTTCATCAAATACTTTATTAATTTCAGAAATATAGTTAATTGAATATGGCTGGTATATAACGTCGAATTCCGCATCTTCAAACATGGAAAGATCACGCATGTCAGCTTTGATGGTTCTTATCGGTAAAGTAAACTTTTTCGATACTATTTTATCTTTTTCTAGTTGTTCACTGCTAAAATCAACCACGGTAACCTTGGCGCCTAATAATGTAAACCCTATACTTTGTTGACCTCCTCCAGAGGCAAGGCATAATACCTTTTTATTCCTCAGGTCCCCGAGAATTCTAGCTTTATTTAAATTATTTTTTGCCATCTTTGGTGTTAATTTTAAATTTGGTCGTGAACATGGGACATCTGAACGAACCAACTCATCCCACTTTTTTTCATTGTTCCTTGTTGTTTTGTCCATATGTTTAAGTAATAAATTCGGATGAAAAAGATAAAATATTTCATCTACTTGGTATAAGAATTTTTAGGAGATACTATGTAATGAATCGTTGATATACAGACTAAATGTATACTGCGCGGTTATCCTTTTGCCATCATGGTGCGGAAGAGGACGACGAGGGGGTCGCCCTTTTTGCGTTGGAGGAGCGAGGGCGTGATCTCAAGCGTGGGAGTGTCGAGGATAAGGCGGGGGTATTCCTTGGTGAGGTTGAGCGCGTTTTCAAACACATAGGCGAGCGGCATAAGGCTTTCCTCATTTTTGTAGAATATATTTTTACCCTCTACTTTTTTAAAATACTTCCGGTAAAAAGCGCGCAAGGTCTCCACCGAGCCGGTGAACGGAGTTTCCGGGGGCACGATGTGATGGGCGCAGATGACTATTTTGGGATCCAATAGCTCAATGTTCTTTTTTGTCTTGTCTAATACGCCCGAGACCTCGGAATCAGACTTTGGCATCGGAAGGAATATGATGTCAGGATGCCCGATTTCCGCGCACTGCTCTTCGGTGAGCTCGTGGGCATTGTCGGCAAAATGCGCGAGGCGTACGCCATCGACCGTATAGTGCCACGCGATATTGATATCGCCTGCCCATTCATAGATCACCGTCCCGCGCAGGTCGAGATTAGGAAAGGGATTGCTGTGGGTTTTGGTAGGAGGCGCATGATAGAGCCAGCTGCCGGGCGCATAGGAGTGGTCTGCGTCCGGCTCGGAAGAGAGCACGATATTGGCTCCCATAGGCTTCCCCTGAAATTCGTCAGGGAATTGGGGGCCGAGAGAATACTGCGGATCATTGCTGAAGGGGTCAATAAGAATGCGGAATCCTTGATTATTTTCTATGAGAAAGCAGGAGAGGCCGATGAAGTGGATGGTCATAGGTCATGGAACATGGAACATATATCATAGAACATATAACATGGATCATGGAATTGGCGGTGAATCGGGGGGCCTTTTTTGCTTTCTTTTACGCGCAATATATAGTAAGAGGGAGAGGAGGGAGAGTGAAGCGTAGTTGAGTATCATAAACCATGACGTAGCCCATGCGATGCCGTTGAATTTCCATTCAGAGAAAGGCCAGAGGAAGGGAGTTGGGTAAAAGGCAAAAGAGTGGGTAGGAATGTCGGAAAGGATATGGAGAAACCAACCGCCTATTTCCCAAGGGATGCGTTTGTAGATTATCCAAATAAATGCCAGACATAGAAAAAATACGAAAAGACTGTGGCTGTAATTATAAAGGAGGGTGGCAAGTTGTACGGTCCAGTGTGTTGCGGCAGGTGATGGTGCATGTGGCGCGGGCGGGCCTATGCGGGGAACTGAATCGCCGAACAAGGGACCGAGAATGAGCCACGCGAAAGGAATGCTGAACGCGAAGAGATCAGGAAAAAATCCCCAGAATGCGGCGAGCCAAGGGCTCACCGCCGCGGATTTACGCAGATCGTCTCGCGAGCCCATAACGCGGATCAACGCGGAATTGTTTGATTGATGTTTTGTGAGATTGTAGGATTTGGCAGCAGCGGCTGCCCAAAGACCGTGGGCGAGGGTGTCCATAAGATCATGGAACACGTATCATGGAACATGGAACATATATCATAGAACACATAACATGGATTATGGAACATGGAGCATGGAGCATGTAGCACATAACATTGTTCATGAGACAGGTTTGGCATGAGAAGTGTTTTTAATTCCCTCAATAGTGGTCCATAACATAGCACCAATTTCATCTGCGAGTTTCATTGACGTTTGAAAATCTCCTTCAGTCATATAGTTCTCTTTCTTAGAAAATTCAAGTAGATATCTCGATTCTTGAAGGGAACCATATGACATTTCTAAGAAGTTTCTATATACGGTATCACGGTTCCGTGCGAATCCTTCGACATAGTTGAGGATTACTGAGAGAGCAGCGCGCCGCAATTGTGAGGTGACGCCGTAAAGCTCCTCATGAGGAAATTTTTTTGTAAGTGCATATACAAAATGAACATATTCGTCCATCTTTTGTCGGAGTTTCTGATGGAACATTTCATTATTGTATGGCATAGTGGTTTTAATTAATCAATGAGCCATGTTCTATGTTTCATGTTACGTGTTACATGCTTTATGTTATATATTCATTCCGGTATAGAGGGGATGCGCGTCGGTGAGGTCAGTAACTTTTTTGCGCACGCGATCCTTCTCTTCTTCGTTATCCCTGTTCTTCAAGGTGCGGACAATCAGTTCCGCGATGGCCTGCATTTCCGGTTCAGTGAATCCCCGCGTGGTGAGCGCGGCAGTACCGATCCGTAAGCCAGACGGATCCATAGGTTTGCGCGGGTCGAAAGGAATCATGTTTTTATTGGTATAGATTCCCACGCTATCGAGCGTTTTTTCCGCTTCTTTTCCTGTAATTCCAAGCGTAGTAAGGTCGAGAAGCAAGAGGTGATTGTCGGTGCCGCCGGAGACGAGCCGTATGCCGTAGGAGGCGAGTGCAGCGCCCAAGGCCTGGCAATTTCTCACGATTTGCGCGGCGTAACTTTTGAATTCCCCGGTCATCGCTTCACGGAAGCAGACCGCTTTTGCGGCGATCACATGCTCCAGCGGCCCTCCTTGCATACCCGGCATAACCGCCTTGTCTATTTTTTCCGCATATTCCTTTTTTGAAAGAATAAATGCGCCGCGCGGGCCGCGCAAGGTCTTATGAGTGGTTGAGCTCACCACATGCGCATAGGGGACCGGAGAAGGATGCACCCCGCCGGCCACGAGCCCAGCAATGTGCGCCATGTCTACCATGAAGAGTGCGCCCACTTCATCCGCAATTGCGCGAAATGCGGTGAAGTCGATAGTGCGCGGATAGGCAGTGTATCCCGCAAGGATCAGTTTCGGCCGTTCGCGCAAGGCAATGGCGCGCACCTCATCCATGTCAAGCGTTTCTGTGTCGCGGCGCACGCCATAGGGGATGAAGCGGTAGAATTTGCCGGAAAAATTTACTGGGCTTCCGTGCGTGAGATGTCCGCCCGATGCGAGGTCCATGGCGAGGACCGTATCGCCCAGCTCAAGCAGCGCAAAGTATGCTTCCATGTTCGCGCTCGAGCCGGAGTGCGGCTGCACGTTTGCGTGTTCCGCGCCGAACAATTGTTTAGCGCGCTCGCGCGCAAGGTTTTCTACCACGTCAATCCATTCATTGCCGCCATAGTAGCGCTTGCCCGGATAACCCTCGGAATATTTATTCGTGAGGCAGGAGCCCATTGCTTCCAGCACGGCGGGCGAGGTGTAATTTTCAGACGCGATCATCTCTAAGCCCTGGCGCTGGCGTTTCAGCTCTCCTTGCATGGCATTGCTTAATTCTTCGTCTTGTTGGGTGAGGGTGGTAAAGGAAGGCATAATCAAATAAGTTCAAAGTTCAAAACTCAAATGTCAAAACTGTATGCGATCGGTGGGTAGTGTCTTGTTGTATCGGAATTTTCCGCCGAAGGCGGATCTGCCTCTGGCACGACAATCTTTTCGCGTACGTCAGCGTAAGGTCGGCGTAAGCCTGCCCGCCATAGCCTTGATGAAAATACGCTGCGTCAACTGAGAACAAACGATACGCTGTGTTACTCTCATTGATTGTTAGCAGGTTTGGCAGGCGGGTCCGCGATTAATGCCGAAGGCTTAATTTAATTACAACATAGTTTAATATATCGTTAAAATCTGCTAGAATTTACTGTATCACGTATTACCTATATTACCATATTTGTTTATGCGTACGCGACTCATATTCAATATCGCTATCATGGGAATAGCAGCATTATTGCCTTTTTTTGTATATGCGAGGGGAGACGCGGTGGTGATCTCTGCGGATGAGAACGTGCGGGGCGATGTCGTGCGCATGGGGAGCACGGTGCGGATCCTCGCGCCCGTGGACGGTGATGTGATAGTCGCGGGCGGCACTGTAGAGATCGCGGGGCCGGTCACCGGTGACGTGATTGCCATAGGGGGCGAAGTGCGCATCACGTCTGATGTCGGCGGGAGCGTGCGTGTGGCAGGCGGCACCGTGGAAATTTCAGGCAGCGTCGGCAGGGGCGTGTCCGTGGTGGGCGGAAGGGTGCAGCTTTCTGATGCATCGGAAGTGGGGTGGAGTATGACCGCGTTCAGCGCAGATGTGGCAATCAATGGGCGCGTGGGGCGCGATGTCCGTGTGTATGGGGGATCGGTGGCGGTTGCCGGAGAGATAGGAAGGGATCTAACGGTCTACGGCAGGAGCGGCGATCGCGTGACGCTTGAGCCGACCGCAATCGTGCATGGAGCAATGGATTATACTTCCCAAGAGCCTGCCGCTATCCGCGACGGCGCCGTCGTGGAAGGGGAGATGCGGTTCCACCAGATTTCAAGAGAGAGCGCCAAGGCCGCATTCGCGGCCCATGCCATTGCCAGCCTTATCCGATTGTTCGGTTTGATTGTGGTGGGACTCGTGCTCATTACGCTTGCCCCGAAGGCCATCGAGGTATTAGGTGAAAGGAAAAATGTGTGGACATTGAAAGGAGCGGGGTGGGGGCTGGTATGGCTCGTGCTCCCTCCTTTAGTCGCCCTCGCACTCCTGTTTACGCTCATCGGCGTGCCGCTCGCGCTTATCCTTGCGGCGCTATGGGCGGTAGGTTTGTATTGCGCGCAGGTCATCGTGGCGTTTACCCTTGGGAAACTACTTTTGGTGGATGTATTGAAATCAGAAGCCTCCCACAGGTTTTTCTGCCTCGCGGCTGGCGCCGCGGTATGGATTGCGCTTGTCTCCATCCCGATGATAGGATTGATGATCGGACTGGTGGGTACTATTCTAGGGCTCGGAAGCATGGTGGGGTATTTTAGAAAAGGTACTGCATAATAAGAGCGTAATGCAATTCAGTGTATTTCCGTGTAGGATTCAGTTTTTTCAGTGAGAAAAGTTTTTCACACTGAATGCACACGGAAGCATGCACTGAAACGACACAAAAATCGAACTACTACTGTTTACTATACTCAATTGCTATTCAAATTCCGATTCCATCGTCATTCCCGCCCCGTATCACGGTACGGGGCAAACCATGGCCTCGCGCAGGCGGGGCTCCGGCGGGAATCCAGACGCCGTCCTCGACCGAGATCGGGGAACACCAAAAGAAAATCGATGTTTTGTTTGTTTTTTATGTCTGGATTCCAGATCTCGGTCTGGAATGACAATCGGAATTAGGTTAGCAAGTTAGTATAATATGATTTCTCGCACATTGCAGGTCGCGCAATTAAGGAAAGAATTTGAAGATGCGGTGGAGAGCGCCACGCCCGAAGAAGTGAAGAGGGGGCGTTTGTTTGATTTGGATCAGGAGGGTGAAATCCGCGTGACACTGACCAAGGACCTGGTTGAGCGACTAGGCTTGAAAGCGTGGCTCGCGAATTACCGCGAGGAAGCATCGCACTCCACCGGCGGCATCCGCGGCCCGCAAAATATCAAATATTGGTGGGATTGGCGCTTCCCGCTCAATGGGCTGGGGGTGGCGCTTGCCACCATAGCAAAAGCGCAGGTTGTGCGGCAGGATGTGGGCGCGCGCAAGATCAGGAAAATCCTCGGGGGAGAGGTGCGCTATAACACCGCCGCCTATATGGATCTGATTGCGCGAATTGAAGCGGCGCTCGACATCGAAGTGCATTGTGTCCCGGGCAGGAAGACCTTGCCCATTTGGCTCGCGTCATTCCTCACGTTTATGCTAGATTATGACGGAGGAGAGTATGTGACTTCCTCGCACGGCATTTCCAGCAAGATTGCGACCAAGGATTTGAACAATGAAGGAGGGCAATTCATGCCCGAGATATCCCTCCGGTTTGTGGATGAAATAGAACGCATCATTCATGAAGCTGAAACTGACCCTAAGGGCCTTACCATTACCTTGGCGCCGCGCAAAGACTCTCGCATTATTGAGGATGTGGAAGGGATTCCCGCGTACCTTGCATATTTGCGCACAAGCGTTGCCACTCCTGAAAATATTGCACTTATTACGCAAGCGACCGGACAAGGATTTACCGCCCTGTTTGATTTTATCGGAGGTTGCATGCAGCGGACCATGGAGCCGCTCCTTGAGCAGCTTGGGGTGGCGGGCGCGTTCCGCTGGCATCATGGGGAGGAGGACCCTTTTTTCCATGGGGTGGGCAAAACACACAGGCTGAATCCGCAGACAGGTAAAGAGGAGTATTATGATTACTCATGCGATACGACCCTCATGGACGTAGTGAAGACCTTGGGGTACGAAGAAACGCTCCGCGGCAAGCCTGTGGGATTTCCCGTATTCATCACTGATCCGGACGGCGATCGGCTGGTGCTTGCAGAAGTGCAGGATGCGCAGAGGGTATCGGAATTGGATGAGCTCGGCATTGATTATATTCCTTTAGATGCGGGGAAAGTCCTCGTCATCTTTATGCCCAACCAGTCTTTTTTCATGACGTTTGATTTCCATGCGCGAAGCTTAAAAGCTTCAGGGTGTTGGGGCGACCACGACCGATTTATGATAAAGACTACGCTTTCCGCGGCGTTCTGGGATGAATGGGCTGCAGTAAGCCGCGTGGCGGTGGTGAACGTCCCGGTGGGTTTCAAGGAAATATCCCATGTCATGAAAAAGGTGGAAGCGCAGTTACACACAAGCGCAGACCGACGCAGACTGAATACGCAGACCGACGCAGACGATATTCTAGTGCGCGATATATATGGGAAAACTATTAATCTTGGCAAAAATCCACGGCTGCTTTTTGGCGGCGAGGAAAGCGGCGGCATGATTATCGGCCCGGAAGAGCTGGTGGCAAGCCGTGCGGGCAGGCGGGCGATCGCCATGCGGGAGAAGAGCGCGGGAGAAGCGTCCATTATTACCGCAGCGCTCGCTACTCATTTGTTTTTAGCGAAGAAGACTTTCTTGGATTATTATGTGAGCATTTTGGAAGAGTATCACATACGTTATCGCTATAATGTCCGCGGCCAAGTCGCTTATTACAATGAGAGCGAACCTGATCCGGTGAAGCTCATGAAGGCAAAACAGGGAGGCGAGCGGGTTCGGGACAAGAATGACACTTACTTTTTAACGCTAGCCGTAGCCAGAAAAGAAGGGCTCATCACCGTGGCGCACGCGCGTGAAATATTGAGTGAAGCCTTTCCGCATCTGCAGTTCCACAATTTGGTTGATGTGCGTTTTGTCGGGGACGGCACCATGATGGTGTTTGAAGACAAATCAATTGAGGTGCGCAAATCAGGCACGGATGCGAAAACGCGCGCCGCGGCATTTGGGGTTCATAGGGAAGAGTGCCAGCGCTACATGGACGCGTTCTTGCATTATCTCGGCGACATCACGCCCGCCTATGCGCGACTGATACCGGACGCGTATCGCGCGCAGGTTCCCCAAAAGGCAAAAGAATTGTATATGCAGTACTTGCGGGAGGATTAACAATATTTTCTGGTGTGTTGTTATGGCATTAAGTGCATATTTGGAGCATATCTTGAAAGACGCGGAGGAACTCCCACCCGCACGGCCTTATATAAATCACGCGGTGGCATTTAAACAGCCAGTGACGCCGCGCGAGAGGGCAGAGGCGCTTGAGAAGGCGGGCCTTAATGTCTTTTTTTATCCCGCAGCATTGATAAACGGCTGCGACCTCCTGTCCGATTCCGGGACCGGTGCCATGACGAATGAGCAGTGGGCGTCGCTCCACTACGGAGATGAAGCGTACGGCTCCAACCAAGGGTATTTTCTTTTGCGGGAACAAGTGCGCCATACGTTTGGAGATTTATTTTTCAATAATCTCACTGGCAGTTTCAACGCGTTCCTCTTCCATCAGGACCGGGCGGCCGAGTGCGCGCTGTTCACCCAAATAGGGAAACTTGGCACGGGGTTGATTATTCCCAGCAACGGCCATTTTGACACGACGCACGCGAACATCGAGGCGAATGGCATGCGCGCGCTTAATTTATTTTCTCCCGCACTGAAGCGCAAAGAGGATTCGTCCGCGTTTAAGGGCGACATGGACACGGAGAGGTTCATACAGTTGCTGGAGGAGTCGCGCGCGAAGGTGCCGCTCGTGTACCTTACCATTACGAACAATACCGGCGGCGGACAGCCGGTATCGCTTGGCAACATTGCGGAAGTGGCCCGCATCGCCCATGCGCAGGGAATTCCCCTCTTTTTGGATGCGTGCCGTTTTGCGGAAAATGCCTGGTTTATACAGCAGCGCGAGCCAGGATACCGCGAGAAAGCCATTCCTGATATTGTCAGAGAAATATTTTCATACGCGGACGGCTTTACCATCAGTTTCAAGAAAGACGGGCTGGCAAACATGGGTGGGGGATTATTTTTAAAAGAAAATGGGCTTTTTGTCCGAAAATATCCCCGTATGTCCGACGCGCTCACCAATCATCAGATTCTCACGGAAGGGAATCCCACATATGGCGGGCTTTCGGGGCGCGATATCATGACGATCGTCGAAGGATTGAAGACGGTGGTGCGGCAAGAGTATCTTGATTACCGGACATCGCAGGTGCAGGCGTTCGGGGAACATATGAAAGAGTTGGGTCTTCCCGTGCTCACCCCCGCCGGCGGGCATGCGGTGTATATGGACATGACGGAATTTTTTTCTGATACCCGGATGCGACACGAGGATTTCGGCGGTATCTCGTGTACCGCGCTGCTGCTTGCCGCCTATGGACACCGCGCGTGCGAGCTTGGCGATTTCGCGTTTGGGTCGTATGATACGGTAGCGGGGAAAGACAATTTCCCGGAAGTAAATTTCGTGCGCTTCGCAGTGCCGCGCTTGCGCTATGAGCGGGAGGATTTGGAAGCGGTTGCGGGCGCGGTGAAGGCGCTCTATGACCGCCGCGACGAGATGCCTCCCGTGCGGGTCACCTATGGCCGCGATCTCCCTTTAAGGCATTTCAAAGCGCGGTTTGAGTTTATTGATTAAGAATATGAACAACTAAGACTAGAATTGTATGGTGACCCGGAGAGAATTTCTAAGTGGATTATTCAGCCCGCATGGTGAAGAAGAGAAATCAGCTCCTTCATTTGAGAAACCTGTGGAACCAGAAATGGCGGAGCAAAGATTATTCGAGCGTGATACGTTTACCATCAATGATAAGAGAGTGGAATTTTACGGCATTGTGCATGATATTAAATTACCAGAAAGGTACTGGAAAGTTTTGGAGGACGCGATACAACGTGCATCTATAGTGGTACTAGAGTATGCGCCTCAAGCGTCAGGGTTATATGACCGTTCGTTCATAGCTAAACACAGAGAGTCTCTCAAGAAGTATTTTCCGGACTTCGCTGAGCTTGAGGATATAAGCGACCAGGAGATTTTTGAAGCCTTGATCCGAGAACCATCTCTTCACTTTTATCGTGAAATGGAAAATCTTGCCGCACGGCACAAGAAGCGCATCGTCACGATCGATCCGCACCTGTTAGCGCATGAGAAGATCCATGAACTGTATAAAACCGATCAGAAGGCGGATCTTATTAAGTCGCTTGGCATGGTTGGCGGTGCTACGGGAGTGCTTCTTTCCGCGATATTGCGAAAAAAATTGATAGGAGAGCACGTACGCGGCGAAAATGGTGAGAATAAAAAAGAAGAGGACTCCTCTTCAACTTACACACGGAGGCGCTTCCTTGACACCACGCTTAAGGCTGGTATTGGTATCTCTGCTACGGTAGGAGCATTGAGCACCCTTTCAAAAGGGGCGCAGATACTTGGCCATCCTGAGTACGGCAAGAAATTGGGATATGACGATCAGTTTGTCGGACGCGAGGAGAATCCATTGGGAGCTTTCTTGTATGATGAAGTTGATTTTAAAGATGTCATGATTGCGAAAGGGATGGATGAAGTGACTCAACATATGCACGCGGAAGACGAAGAGGCGGCCATGATTTATGGTTTCTTTCACAAAACTGGAATCGGCCATTATTTACGTTCGCCTCGCGAGCGAGCGGCACGAGAGCAGTTGTACGCACCCTATAAGGGCGCCGTTGGGCCGCATAAATTGCGGATGTATGAATACGATGGTACAAAAGAGGAATGGAGGAAAATAGAAGAGAGGAATATCACATAAATGAAATGCCCCTCCGGGGGATACCCGAAGGGCGTGATTGAGGGAAGTATAGCATTGGGAGCTGAACGTATGCAAAAACGACTGAACAACTACGCATTCATCGACAGCCAGAATGTAAACCGTGCGGTAGAGGAGATGGGGTGGCAGCTTGACTTTAAGCGATTTCGTGTCTATCTGCGAGAGAAGTATGGCGTAACACGAGCATACTTATTCTTGGGGTATCTTCCTCATCAAGAGAATATGTATCGTTCCTTGCAAGCATACGGTTATGTGTTAGTATTCAAGCCAGTACTCCCGCGCCGCGATGGAGATGTAAAGGGGAGCGTGGATGCGGAGCTCGTGCTCCAGGCGATGATTGACTATCAGGAATATGAACAAGCGGTGATCGCGACGAGCGACGGCGATTTCTATTGTCTCGTGAAATACCTCTATGAACGACACAAGCTCATGCGGCTCCTGGTACCCAATCGGTATAAGTATTCTGCGTTATTGCGGCGTGCGGCGCCCTCGGGGCACGCGATCGCCTTCATGAATGATCTGCGGCATCGCGTTGAATATACAAAACACCTCCGGCAATTACCGGAGGTGAGAATCGGGGGGTCTACATAAAGACGAAACTTCATGCGTGCCCTACCCGTGGTGATTCTCGCTATCAGTATATATTAACATTATCCTTTGTCAAGATGTTAGGTATTCTTTCATCAGGTTTGGGAGGGTTGCTATTTGCCCGCGAGCTCGCACAGCATGCCGCGGATGCCGGCTTTCTCTATTGGGGCGATACGGCGCACGGGCCGTATGGGTCGCGTTCGGTGGAGCAAGTAAGCATATGGGTGCGGGAGGGTTTAAAATTTTTGGAAAAAAAGGGAGCAGAGGTTATTGTGGTGGCTTCGGGAGACGCATCAGTCGCGTCGCGATTTGCAGATCCGCGGAAATCAACGACGCAGATGTATCCGGAGGTGAATGTCCCTGTGATTGACTATTGGGATGCGCAAATCAAGGCGGCGCTTGCTGCCACAAAGAAAAAAAGAGTGGGGTTTTTCGGGTCGCGATTGGTGACGGAGCGCACAGGAATGTTGGGACTGGAACTGCAGGGAGTGGCGGTATTGAAAAAAGCAGTGGCGGCGCTCGCGCCTTTAATTCTTGAAGGCGAGGAAGCGCGCGGAGAAACGCGCCGTTTAGTGCGCGCGCATTTGCAGTGGTTCAAGACCCAGAATATTGATGTGCTGATTCTGGGGTCAATGCATTATGTCCGCGTGTTCGATGATATTCAGGCAAAGATGGGGAAGAGGGTTACGGTCATTAATCCGGTACGGGCGCTCCTCGATTTATTCGTCGCAATGGGGGTTTCTTCCAAGGGGGGAACGCGTCAATTTTTCCTTACTGATATCACGCCGCGGGACCTTGATATTGCCGGTGCGTGGTTTGGCAGAGGGGTGCACTGTGAGAAGGTATAAGAACACTGTCATCATTTTTCTGCGTACGTCCCAGTCATTCGACCACAGTTATGCAACGTGGCAGGCGGGGCAGGCAATATTTGATGACAGTTTGGATTAATATTATTATTGAGATGATATGAAAAAAAGAGATTGTAGTATCGGTTTTATCGGTTTCGGGAGGATGGGGTCGATTTTGGGCAGCGCGTTGGTGGAAAGCGGCTGCGCGCGTCCGGGGGAGATCGTGGTATTTGAAAAAGACCGGAGAAAGAGGCGGATATTGAAGCAGTTTGCGTTGGCGGATTCTGCGCAAGAGGTAGTGGATCGCGCGAAGGTGATATTCGTGTGCGTGCGGCCTTTGGAGGTGCGAGAGGTGGCGAAGAGCATTGTGATAAAGAAAAACACAATTATTATTTCGATCGCGGCGGGCGTCAATCTTGCGATGCTGCAGCGGATGTTTGGCAGGTCTGTAATGAGGGTTATTCCCAGCTATACGCAGAAAGCACTATCTGGAGTATTGCTCTATTGCCATGCGAAAGGCTTGAGCCGGCAGAGTGTGGGGGAAATCCTGAAACTTTTAAAGTGCATTGGAGAACCGATTCAAGTGCCAGAAAAGCTGTTAGAGATAGCCACTGACCTTTCAAGCTGCAGCCCTGCATTCTGGGCTTTTATGGCAGACACGTTCGTGAGAGAAGCAACACGGCTGGGATTATCGAATGTGCTTGCCCAGCGCATAACCACTATGGCCATGCTTGGGACTTCAAAAATACTTGTGCAAGAATCACACTTGGAACGCGTTATTGACCATGTTGCCACGCCCGGCGGCATCACGCGGGAGGGCATCGAGGCGCTCGAGAAAGAGTTTCCGCATACGGTGAAGGAGATTTTTCGTGTTACGGGGAAGAAGTATGCGTTATTGCGGAAGAGGATTGAACGTCTGTAGCGTCGGAGCTCGTCTCCGACCTCATGGGTGGCAGACAAGCTGCCACGCTACAATTATTGTCTTAATTTAGGCGGGTATGAAAATTTCCGTGAACGGAAACATAGTCCTCCAAAAAGACGCGTTCATCACCATCGCCGATAAGGCAGTGTGGTACGATTTCGGCGTGTATGAAAATATCAAGGTGCTGCAAGGGACGCTCATGTGGCCGGAAATGCACATGAAACGGCTGTTCACCTCGGCAGAGGTAATAGGGCTTGAGCTTGGCGAGACGGAAGAGACGCTTCTGCGGTGGGTGTGTGAGTATGCGGAGGCATTGAAGCTGAAAGACCATATAATTAAAGTGTGCGCCTACGGCGATGCCGACAAAAATACCCGCGCGACCGTGTATCTGTTTGCCATAGGATTAACATTTTATCCCGACCAGTTCTATGCCAAGGGCGTTGCGGCCATTACATTTGCAGGGGAGCGCAATTTGCCGAATGCTAAGTCAATGGATACGCTATTGAATTTTCTTGCATTCAGGGAGGCGAAAGCAAGGGAAGCGTTTGAAGCGCTTCTGGTAGACCATGAAGGCGACATACGCGAAGGATCGCGGTCAAACCTCTATATCGTTGAAAAAGGAATAGTCATTACGCCGCCGTTATCAGACGTTTTGGAAGGTGTCACGAGGATTTTGGTACTTAAATTGCTTAAAGAGAATGACATTGCCCTTAAGGAAGAACGAATATCAAAAAGCCGCCTGATGGCGGCAGATGAAGTGTTTGTGACGGCAACAAGCTCCAACGTGATGTCGGTGGTGGAAATTGACGGTAAAAAAATCGGTGCGGGGACGCCGGGAGAAGTCACGAAAAGAATAATAAAGCTCTATCGCGAGATGCAGAAAGAATATCTTAGGAGTAAGAGTTCCTAAACATCCGTGCCATACTTTCATACGTAACGATCTCAATCAATGAGATTTTTTTGTTTTAGGTCATCAAAGAGGAGAAGGCTCGCGGGGGTCGTTTTTGATTTTTGGGCGTAGTTGAAGTAGTCACATTGAGCAACTTCATTACTTGGGGTGGGGATGCCATTAAAGTCCGCAGTATAGCAGGTGAGGCGAACAAAGGTGTCGATAGGTTTGCCGTACGCTTGCGCCTGAAAGGTGCCATAGTAACGGATACTTGAAGGAACGAGGTCGAGATTCAACTCTTCTCTCACCTCACGTATAAGCGTTTGTTCATCTGATTCTCCCGCAAAGCGTTTACCTCCCGGCATGAACCATGCGTCCTTACCTTTACTCAAGGTGACAAGGATTTTTTTGTCCTTGAGATGAATCCAAGCGAGTTTGTCTATTATCATACAATAGGTTTTAAACCCTTCTTTATTTCCATGATTGGTTTACTGTCCGCCGAGGATGAGGGGAAGGCCTTCGTTGCCTGCGCCGATGACGATTACTTTTGCATTCGGCGAGCTGGCGAGTTTTTCCGTCGCCTCAATGCCTTTCCATTTCAAGAGCTCGGCGCTTATTCCTTTCGCCACGATGTTCTGGAAATCAGAAATGCCTTGCGCTTCGATGCGTTTGCGCTCAGCTTCCTGCTTTTCTTTTGTCAACACAAATTCCATCCGCTGACTGTCCTGCTCGGCGCGGAGCTTTTCCTCGATTGATTCAGTAAGGCGGGCGGGTAAGCCCACGCGCCGGAGCGGCGTGGATTCGACGGTGATACCGCGCGGCGCGACAATATCCTGAAGTTGTTGGGTGATATGCACCGCGAGCTCTTCCCGCACAGAGGTGTAGAGCGCTTTAGCATCATACGCGGCGGTCACCCCGCGGCTTACGGAACGGAATTGCGGTTCAAGGATAATGGCAGCATAGTTCGACCCAACGCTTTTATACACTTCCGTCGCTTTCTCGGGATTAAGGTGGTACAAGGCGCTGATCTCCAATTGGACCGTGAGGCCTTCTTTTGACGGTACGTCCAGCAACTCTTTGATTTCTTGGGTCTTTACGGACATTTTTATTATTTTCGCCATGGGATTTACGGGGAAATTAATTCCCGCCTGCAGGATGCGTCCTGATACATTTCCGAAAAAATCAATAACTCCCACGTTTCCCGCAGGGATAAGGGCAAAGCACGACAATACGAGCAAGAGGCCGCCTACTACGAACGCGTTAATCTTCAGCGCGTTGGTAAATTTTATCACAGGAAGAGGATAAGGGGACACCGTGCCTTTTGGCATTTTATTAAGAAATGTAACGAGTATTCCTGCGCCGAGTAATATAAGTGCGATCCAAAACATATATGGTAAGTTAGTAATGAATAAATAAATTCGACGTTAGAAATTATCCGAAATAATCTATTTTCATTTTTTCACGGACAAGCGCCATTGTCATTTTTGCCTCTTGCAGGGCGCGCGCGGTTCCTGTGCGAAGAATATCATCGACAAGCGCGGGATCCTTTTCATACTTCGCGCGCCTTTCTTGGATGGGCGAGAGGAACGCGCTGATCTCCTTAGCCAGTTGTTCCTTGAAGGCGGCGTAGCTCTGAAGGTGCGCGAATTCCTGTTCAATGGTTTTTATGTCCTTGCCCGTGACGAGCTTATAATACGTCATAAGGTTTGCTATTTCCGGTTTTTTCTCGGGGTCATATTTGATTTCCGAACCGCTGTCGGTCTTCGCGGTTTTTATTTTATCTTTCACGATTGTGGCGTCGTCAGAGAGGTATATCGCGTTATTCAGTGATTTGCTCATTTTCCTGCCGTCGAGCCCTGCGAGCCGCCCGAGCAAGGAAATTTTTGCTTCCGGGAGGGGGAAGACATCGCCGTAGATGGCATTGAATTTTTCTGCAATTTCCCGTGTCTGTTCAATCATGGGCAGCTGGTCTTCGCCTACGGGTACGAGATGGGCGCGGCAGAAGAGAATGTCGGCTGCCTGGCTGATGGGGTAGCCCAAAAATCCATAGGTTACCTTGCCTCCCTTGAAGAGGTGCCCTTTCTCTTGGATTTCCGTTTTCACTGTAGGGTTTCTCTGGAGCCTCTGCAGCGTGACAAGATTGGAAAAGAAAACGGTGAGCTCGGCGATTTCCGGTATGAGCGACTGGATGAAGAGCGTCGCGCGCGAGGGATCTATGCCCACGGCAAGATTGTCCATTACCACTTCCCGGACATGCTGGCGCACGTATTCAGGATGGTTGAAGTTGTCGGTGAGGGCCTGCACGTCCGCGACCATGATAAACGTGTCGTAAGCATCCTGGAGACTGACGCGATTGGCAAGCGATCCGGCATAATGTCCAAGATGCAGTTTGCCGGTCGGCCGGTCGCCGGTGAGGATCCTCTTCTTAGGAGTAGGCATAGGTCAATTAAGACGGATAAGTCTGATAGGTCCGATAAGACGGATAAGTTGAATAGGGCGGATAAGTATGATGAGCCTGATAAGTCGGATAGGTCTGATAGGACTTATACTTCGATGATCACGGGGAGGATCATCGGCCGGCGCTCGGTGCGCTGGAAGAGGAACTGTCCGATTTCATTCCGCACCTTGTCTTTCAGGTAGACTTCGTTGGCCGGCTGACGGGGATCGCGGTCTTTGAGGATTTGTTTCACCTTCATCCTCACGTCTTCGATCAGCGCTTTTGATTCTTTTAGGTAGACAAATCCGCGGGAAATAATGTCAGGATTATGGACCAAGTTTCCGGTGCGCGAATCAATGGTCGCGATGAGCACCAGCATGCCGTCCTCCGACATGATTTGCCGGTCTCTAAGCACCACTTCCGACACGTCGCCCACCCCCAAGCCGTCCACAAACACGTAATCAGTAACGACTTTTTCGTTGAGGATGCGTCCGCCGCGCGCGGTGAATTCTACGACGGAGCCGTTATCAGGTATGAAAATGTGGTCTGCGGGGATCCCCACTTGCTGCGCGAGCTTTGCATTCATTTTTAGGAATGAATGGTTTCCGTAAATGGGGATGAAGTTCCGCGGTTTCACCATGGTATAGAATGCTTTCAGGTCTTCCTGCCGGGCGTGCCCTCCCGCATGGATATCCATCATTTGGTAATGGATGACTTCGGCGCCTTCGCGGTAGAGGCCGTCAATCAGGCGTTGTACCGAGCGTTCGTTTCCCGGAATGACCGAGGAAGAGAACACGACGGTATCTCCGGGTTCGATGTGCAGATAGCGGTGTTCGCGGTTTGCGATGCGCATGAGCACGGCGTTATCCTCGCCCTGTGCGCCGGTGCAGAGGATGACGATCTTGTTTGGGGCGTAATTTTTCATCTCTTTGGGAGTGATGAGCGTGCCCCGTTTTATCTTCATATAGCCGAGCTCTTTCGCAATCTCAAGGTTGCTCTTCATGCTGAAGCCTTCCACGATGATATGCTTGCCCGATTTCTCCGCCGCAAAAATGATTTGCTGGATGCGGGAAAGGAGCGAGGCAAAGGTGCCCACGATCATTCTGCCCGGGGCTTTCGCCACGATGTCTTCGATGTTGGATTGGATCTCTCCCTCGGTGAGCTGTTTGCCGGGCTGGGAGGCGTTGGTAGAATCGGCGAGCACGCAGAGGACATTTCTGTGCCCGAGCGCCATAATTTTATCCATATCCGTAGGGGTGAGGCTGTTGGGATCCGGATCAATTTTGAAATCGCCAGTGTGTACGACTGGCCCTAGGCCCATGTCGAGCACCACGCCCAAAGATCCCGGCACATTGTGGGATACCGCGAAGAAGTCTATGTGGAACGCGCCAAGTGTTAAGCGGCTGTCGTGCGTGATCGTTTGCAGCCTTAAAGGGGCGGTATGGAAGTCATCCTGGCGTTTGCGGATTATGCCGAGCGTCAGGTCTGAGCCGAAAATGACAGGGTTGCCCAGCTTATGGATAAGGTGAGGGATGGCGCCGATATGGTCATAGTGGCCGTGGGTGATGATCACGCCGCGTATTTTCTTTTCTTTTCCCTTGAAATAGGAAATGTTGGGGATGATGTAATCAATGCCCGGCATGTCTTCTTCGGGGAATTGGAGGCCCATGTCGACGATGACAATATCGTTTTTCGTTTCAAAAGCGACCATGTTGCGGCCTACTTCTTCGCAGCCCCCTATGGGGATAATGCGCAGGCTTTCAGGGCCTGCGCGGCGTGCAGCGCCCATGGTCATGGGGCGAAGCGGCGCAAGTGCAGGACGCCGCAATGGTTCTCTCACGGGAGCGGTCGGTGGCGGAAGTGCGGTTCTGCGCGCGTTGGCAAAAGCGAGCCTGGGAACAGGACGCCGGCCGCGCACGAAACGCCGCCTTGCGGGAGACGCACTTTTTGATGGCGCATGTGCGGGCGTTCCCCGGCGTGAGCCAAGGGGAGCGCGTGCATCTGATGCAATGCGCGATTGGTTTGTTGTTGGTTGCATGGATTCGTTGGTTATAAGTAAATAAGAAAGATGATTAAATGGATTAAGGTTATAGAAATGAACCATTAGTAATATGGTATTGCTTCGCCGCGGTTGCCGCCTTTCTTGCTGCGGAACTCGTCCCGCTTCGCGGGACTCAAACAGTCCTCACGGCGAAATGCGGCAACCCGCGGCTGGTCTATATTTAAAAGGGTTTATCCCCCTGGCATCCCGGGGTGAACCCAAGATTATTAATTCATGCCCAGAGGGAGAGTCGAACTCCCATGACCTTGCGGTCACATGGCCCTGAACCATGCGTGTCTGCCAGTTTCACCATCTGGGCTTGGATATTTGGAAAAAATATCTGCGTAAATCCGCGTGAAGGCCAAGCGTGACGATCGGCGTTTATCCGCGGTTAGCGCCGACCGAGGGGAGGCCTAACTTATCTCAATTTCCACTGCGTCTCCACATACCATTCGTTGATATGGGAGAAGCGGTCTGAAGGAGTGGTGAGTCCTTGCAGGGAAATTCCCTGCACTTTTCTATCGACGAGATAGGAATAATAGGGAGTGAGGAGGAAGATCGCAGGGCGTTCCTGGATAAGGAGCTGCTGAAATGCCGCGTAGCTCTCGTCCCTCATTTTGAGATCTGTGGTTTTGCGCGCCTCCTCGAGTAGCTTATCGGCATCGCGGTTGGAAAAGTCTGAAAGGTTCAAGCCCCTCTCGCCGATCCCGGAGGAGTGCCAGAAGGGATAAGGATCAGGATCAATGCCGGTGGTCTCTCCGATGAGTAGCGCCTGATAGGCGCGCGGCCGGATAATATCCTGCGTGAGCCGCGCGGGATCGACGATCTCAAGATTAGTGCCTACGCCGATGCCTTGCCACTGCTTTTGGATTATTTCCGCCATGCGATACAACTCCGGTACGTTGAGAGTGGTGAGTCTGATTTGGAGATCTTGTTTTAGGGTCGCATGGTGCCGTATACTCCCTCCTTCTGGCAGGGTCCAGCCATTCGCTTCGAGCGCCGCGATTGCGCGCGGGGCATCAAAGGGCGTGGAGGTTGCATTCGCGCGGTAGCCAATGGCGCCGGGAAGCAGGGGGCCGTTGATTAACTCGCCTTGGCCTTGCAGCGCGTCAGCGAGAAGTTGTGAGCGGTCTATGGCAAGAGAGAGCGCTTCTCGCACCGCGCGAGTCGCGAGGATGTCGTTTTCTTTGGTGTTAAAGAATATAGCGGTATATTGAGGGATTTGCAGGCGATGTTGCGCGAGGCTGCTTCTTACAGTGTGCATGTTCTCAAGCGATTCCCGCGAGATGAGTGCGAGCCCGTCGATGATTTTATTTTTTAATGCATTCACCGCGTCTGTGGTTTCTGAATAAAATTTTATGGTCAAGGAAGTAATATACGGTGTATGCGGCACTCCTTGCGTGCGCGGGAGGAAAGTATATGAGCGTATCGCGCCGCCGGGGTCTTTGCTCAGCGATTGGAACTGGTAAGGGCCCACGCTTATCGGTTTGGTATTGAGCTCGGTGAGGAGCGCATGCTTTGGTTCGATATTTGCCCACAGGTGGGAGGGGAGCAGCCCGAGGGTGAGATTTTCAATGAAAGGGGCGGAAGGGTCTTTGAGCGTGAGACGCGCGGTGTGGCTGCCTATAGTTTCGACCGTGACTTCCTTAAAATTCTGCTGCAGAGGGCTGTGGTACTCGGGATTCTGGATCGCCTCGAGGGTAAATTTAATATCTTCGCTCGTGACCGGCTCCCCGTCTGACCACGTGAGGTGTTCGCGTAGGGTAATGGTGTAGGTCTTCGCGTCCTCGGATACCTCTACTTTTTCTGCGAGATCCGGCTCCGGGATCCCGTGAGCGCCGAAACGGACAATCCCTGCAAAGAGCAGTTTAGTGAGGTCGCGATCCACTTCATTCGACCCTGCATAGAGGGGATTGAGGTACTGGGGCGAACCTACGATCCCTTCGGTGTAGGCGCCGCCCACCGCGGGGATGCGGGTAAATACTCTCTGCCAGAGCTGGACTGACATCCACGCGCCCGAGGCAAGGGCGATGAGGAAGAGCATCGCAAATTGCTTCCGTTCTTGGGCGTTAAGGACGCGAAAAAAATAAGTGAATTGCTTGAGGGAAGGAACACGGCGTCCGGAGAGCTGCTGGATAAGCATGTGATCAATCGTCGCGCTGGTATGCTGGCGCAACGACCCCAAGACTCGGCGCACGCCAGAGGCAAGAGCAGTTCCTACCCGTCGTAGGTAATTGCGTTTCATTCTTAGAGAATTGATTATTGGAGAGAGACTTAGACGTTGGCTTCGATGAGGATCCTGACAATCCCCACTATGAAGAAGAGGACCGCGGTCACCACGGTGGCGATGAAGATGAATTTTTCCGCGCCGCGCCGTACGCCGTACACCTCGCCTGATCCGCCAAACGCCATGCCCATGCCGCTTCCGCGCTGCTGGAGCAATACCTCAATGATAAGGAGGACCGCCAATATGGCCTGCACAATACTGAGCGTATTGTTCATAACAACAAGAGGAGTATAACACGCACACGTTTAGGCGCCGTAAAAAAATAACATATCCAACCTATTGACATTATAGTTCCGGAAAACAAGGCCAAACCTTGTAGTTAAAAGAAATGTTATTTTTTAAGCGCCCTTAAGGAAGTGCGTGAATATCACACTAAATAGAAGATTCTGAATAACGAGAGAATTGTGACATATCTACCCTATCACAAAACACCCCAATGCGTCAAATGCTTGATGAGGATGAACGCCTTGCGGCTGCCGATTAGGGCGCTTAATTCTTCGCGGGAAACGCGCCGCAGGGCTTCCACCGATCCATAGGTGGTAAGGAGCAGTTGTCTGGTTTTGGGGCCGATGCTTGGGAGCGCGTCAAGGCGCGAGAGAGTGAGCTGTTTCGCATGGCGGCTGCGGTAGTGAGTGATAGCGAAACGGTGCGCTTCATCGCGCACGCGGTCAAGGAGGAGGAGCGCGGGGCTGGAGGGAGGTAGTTTAATGATCGTTCGGATTTCTCGTTGCAAAACACGCCAGTCGTTCGGACTGCCCGCAGAAAAAGACGCGGTTGACTTCCCCAGCGAGGAAGTCACCGCTCGGCTCTCGGCTTCGCTCGCCCCGCCCGGCGGGGCGCCATGCCCGCGAAGCCTCCGAGACGCTTTTTCTTTCGGGCGATCCTCACTGAAGGAGTTGAGTGTGGATGGTTTTGTAACGGTAATCCTCTCTCTCGTGAGTGTAAAAATTGTCTCACCCGCGCGCGGTTTTCTTCCTCGCCCCTTTGCAAGGGAGAGGAGAGGGATGTCGAGCGCATATTCGGCAAGCACCGCGTGCGTTGCATTGAGTTGGGGCACGCCGCCGTCAATGACAATAAGGTCGGGCAACGGCCATTGGTCAGTTTGTCGGTTTGTCGGTTTGTCAGTTGCCAGTTTGTGAGTGGATGAGTGTCTGCGTAAATCCGCACTTGATCCGCGTTGACTTGCCTGCGCAGGCGGGTCTGCGACACTATGGGAGAGGCGGCGGCGGAGGACTTCGGCAAGCATCGCAGGATCATTGCTTCCTGTGACTGTTTTGATGACGAACCGCCGGTAGGCGGAAGGGTGGAGGACGCCCTGCGCGAGCACGGTCATGGCGCCGACCGCATACGATCCTTGGATATTGGAAATGTCATAGGCTTCAATGCGCGCGGGGGGGAGAGGAAGATGCAGAAGATTTTGGAGCGTCTCAAGGCTCTCGCGCGCCTGCGCAGACGCGCGCGCTTCGATGCCGCCGCGGCGCATCAGTTCTTGGCGCGCATTTTCCTGACCCATCAAGATAAGCTTTTTCTTTTTGCCGCGTTTGGGGACTGCCACCATAATGCGCCCGGGGAGCGGCGAGAGAAGAGGAAGCGCGGTGTATACTTGCGGCGGAATGTCGCCAGTGCGGGCATAGTAGAGGCTGATAAACGCTTCGAGCGCTTCCTGTTCATTGGCGCCTTCTGCGTGGGCAAGGGGGAATAGGAGCCGTTCAGTGAGCGCGCCGTCACGGATTTTAAAAAGGTTTACCATGAAATGCGCGCCCTCGCGCGCCGCGCTCATGATGTCATAGGATTCCCTTTTTACGCTCACGATGGATTGGCGGGCGGTGATGGCACGCAGCGCGGCGATTTGGTCCCGCAGTTTTGCCGCAGATTCATATCGTCGCTCATCCGACTCCCTCTGCATCTGACTTTTGAGTTGCGCAATAAGCGTGCCGTAATGCCCGCGGAAGAAGGGGAGCATGCGGCGGATGATGCGCGTGTAGTGGGCAGGGCTCACGATGCCGACGCAGGCGCCGGGGCAGCGGCCGAGGTGGTAATTGAAACAAGGGCGAGAAGGGGGATGTGGTGAAGGCAGAGCACGATCGTTCGCGGCCACACGATTTTCTTGCTGCGGAACTCGATAGTCCGCTCGGGCTATTCTTGGTGAAACACGCCAGTCGTTCGGACTGCCCGCAGAAAAAGACGCGGTTGACTTCCCCAGCAAGGAAGTCACCGCTCGGCTCTCGGCTTCGCTCGCCCCGCCCGGCGGGGCGCCATGCCCGCGAAGCCTCCGAGACGCTTTTTCTTTCGGGCGATCCTCACTGAAGGAGTTGAGTGTGGAGGGTTTCATGAGAATATCCCTAGCTGAGGGAAAAGTATTTCGTCCGCCTATGCGAGAAGGGGAAGAGAAGGAAGAGGGTGGTTCGGTGCAGTACGGGAAGATGCGTTTGGCGAGGCGGAGCGCGGTGTAGGCGTGGCGCGCGGAAGTGTAGGGGCCGAAGAGAATGGAGTGCGAGCGCTTGGGGAGCAAGGGGCGGCGCACGGTAGAGACGTCAGCCCACGCGCGGTCGAAATCGAATTTTATATAGACGTAGGATTTATCGTCCGCGAGTATGATGTTATAGGGCGGATGGTGGCGTTTGATGAGTTCTGCTTCAAGAAGCAGCGCTTCGGTTTCATTGGACACGAGTATCGTTTCGAGAGAGGCGATGCTGTTCACCATGAGCTGCTTTTGGGGAGAAAGTTTAAGCGAGGGGGCGACGGTCTTTTTTGTCACGCGGAAATAGGAGCGGACGCGGCTGAGTAACCGTTTCGCCTTGCCGATATAGAGAATATTCCCCTTCCCATCTCGGAAAAGATATACCCCCGGGCGAGGGGGTAGGGTGCGCAATTGGTCAAGGAGGCTCTTTGGTGGCATACTTACCTTATAACGCGTTTCAATCTTCCGCGTGCTTCTGCGTAATAATCAGCGTTCTTCCGCTTCTAATCTTCATAGAAGCAGACCCACCTGCCAGCGCCTTTGATTATGAGCACACTGTAGTATGATTATAGGTTTAGCGTCACGGTCGCATCTCATATCAGGGGATAGGCCATGGCGGGCAGGTATACGCAGAAAGTTAGGCAGATTTACGCAGATATTGAATTACGAATCATAGTGTAACCATTTAACTTTAACGCCTTATGGACATTAAAACAATCATGACCAAAAATGTAATTTCCTGTAATCTCGAAACCACGGTGGCGGAGATTGCGCGCTTGCTTTTTGACCACAACCTCACGGGGATGCCAGTGGTGGATAAGGCCGGGAAAGTGGTCGGTATTGTGACAGAGTATGACCTCATGAGCAAGAATATGGGGGTGCATATCCCCACCTATATGAGGCTTCTTGAATCGTTGGGGCAGAGCGAGGTGGGCACGAGGATTCGGGACGAGCTTGAAGCGATCTTGCGCACGACTGCGCGGGAGATTATGACTGACAAGGCAGTCACGGTGCGTCCTGACAGCACGGTCGAGAGCGCGGCGCTTATTTTCAGTGAACAGCGGATCAATCCATTGCCGGTGGTGGATAAGGCAGGCACGCTCGTGGGTATTGTCTCGCGTGCGGATATCGTAAAATTATTTAAGAAGAAGTGATCGGACTCTAGGGTATTGTAATCTCTAGGCAGGCGGTGTATACTGCCTGCCGTTTGTTATCCCTTCATTTATTCATGGGCCAGGAGTTACTATAGTTGAAACACACAACACATAACCCTCGTAAGTGCTCATGTAAAAATTTTCAATTCTCAATTTCTCCCCCTACGGGGGATCTCCCGAAGGGGGACAATTTTCAATCAATATCTCAATGTCATAATTTTCAAACATTGAAACATTGATGCATTGTAAATTATTTGAAAATTGATGCTTGAAAATTAAAAATTATCAATTTGTTATGGACGCTATTGTCATAAAAGGCGCGCGGGTGCACAATCTCAAAAACATGGACGTGGAGATTCCGCGCGACAAGTTCGTGGTGCTCACCGGCATCTCCGGTTCGGGCAAATCTTCACTTGCGTTCGACACCATTTACGCGGAAGGGCAGCGCCGGTACGTGGAGTCGCTCTCTGCGTACGCGCGCCAGTTCCTTGGACTCATGGACAAACCTGACGTGGACGACATCAGGGGCTTATCACCTGCCATTTCCATTGACCAGAAATCCGTGTCCCATAATCCGCGCTCGACCGTGGGCACGGTCACGGAAATTTATGATTATCTCCGGCTCCTCTGGGCGCGCGTGGGGCACCCGCATTGCCCGCAATGCGGCAGGGAGGTGGTGCGCCAATCCGTGGATCAGATCATCAGCCAGCTCCTGAAAAGCCCGGAAGGCGCGGCGTGCGCCATATTCGGCCCGGTGGTGCGCGACAAAAAAGGCGAGCACAAAAACGTGCTCAGAGAAATCGCGCGGGCGGGATTCGCGCGCGTGCGCATGGACGGCGCCCTTATGACCTCTGAAGAAGCGCTGGACGCGGCGATCGACAAGCAGCGCAAACATACGCTCGAGGCGCTCGTGGATGAGATACCAGTCACGCGGACCCTGCGGGAAGAGCAGGAGCGCGGCGCGCAGACACAAAGCGCGCGTGCGCGCAACGCTGCCGCGTCATTCACCGCGAAGATCAACCTCTACCAGAAGCAGAAAAAGGACATAGCCTCGATGAGCGAGGGGGGAGAGCGCTCGCGCCTTGCCCAGTCTCTGGAAACGGCGCTTGATCTCGGGGACGGTTTCGTGACCGTGGAGGTGCGTCGCGGCGAGACATCGGAATCGCTGGTATTCTCCGAGCATTTTGCCTGCCCTGTCTGCGGCGTGAGCCTGCCTGACCTTGAGCCAAGGCTTTTTTCATTCAATTCTCCGCATGGCGCGTGCCCCGGGTGCACGGGCTTGGGCACCAAGCTTGAGGTTGATGCAGAGCTCGTCATTCCCAATCCAGGGCTTACCATCGCGCAGGGCGCGATCCGCCCATGGTCGCGCACAGGCACCAACGCCCCGTGGTACATGAGGATCGTGGAAGGGGTGGCCCATGTGCACGGTTTTTCCGTCCACACGCCCATTAAAAATCTCACGAAGAATCAATACGACCTCTTGCTCCTCGGCACAGGCGACCGCACGTACAAAATCGATTATGAGAGTGATTCGTTTACCGGAGATTACCAGACTCATTTTGAAGGAGTGATTCCCAACCTTGAGCGCCGCTACCGCGAGACTGAATCCGACTATATCCGCGCCGAGATCGAGCGCTATATGCGGGTGCTGCCCTGCCCCGTCTGCGCGGGCAAGCGGCTGAAATCTGCCGCGCTCGCCGTTACGGTGCGCGGAAAATCAATTTATGATGTCACCTCCCTGACTATCGAACAGGCGCTTGCCTTTTTCTCAAGCCTCAAAGGTGAGGCTGCGCCTGCCGCACACAGTGCGCGCCGCGCGGCCGTCTTAGATTCTCACAACGACATTCCAAATTTTCCGCGCCCATCAGCGTCCGGTCAGCGTGAGTCCGCGACAGACGCCGCGTTAACGGAGCGGGAGCGCACGATCAGCAGCCAGATCCTGAAAGAGATTTTAGAGCGGCTGAAATTCCTCCTCAATGTGGGGCTCACCTATCTCACGCTCGACCGGTCCGCGTCCACGTTATCGGGCGGCGAGTCGCAGCGGATTCGCCTTGCCACGCAGATCGGCTCCCAGCTCTCGGGCGTCATCTACATTTTGGACGAGCCGTCGATAGGCCTCCACCAGCGCGATAACGCAAAGCTCATCAAGACGCTCAAAAGCTTACGCGATTTAGGGAATACGGTTCTCGTGGTGGAGCACGATGAGGAAACCATCAGGTCCGCGGACTATGTGATCGACATCGGGCCTGGCGCAGGCGCCCATGGCGGCCACGTCGTGGCTCAGGGCACCCCTCTTCAGGTCGCGCGCCATTCCACTTCGCTCACCGGCGCTTACCTTTCGGGGAAGAAGATGATTGATCTGCCTCATGAGTACCGCCGCGGCAACGGCAAGTACCTGGTCGTGAAAGGCGCGCGCGCGTTTAATTTAAAAAATATCAATGTCACCGTGCCTTTGGGGAAACTGGTGTGCATTACCGGCGTGTCCGGCTCCGGCAAATCCACGCTCATGACGGAAATCCTGGCGAAATCCCTGCTGCAGCAGTTTTGGGGCGCGCGCGAACAGCCTGCGGCGCATGACGCGGTGCTGGGCACGGAATTTCTGGACAAAGTGATTGTCATCGACCAGTCTCCCATCGGCCGGACGCCGCGTTCGAATCCCGCGACCTACACCGGCGTCTTTACACCCATCCGCGAGCTGTTTACGCAGGTGCCGGAAGCGCGCATGCGCGGCTACCGGCCGGGCAGGTTCAGCTTTAATGTGCGCGGCGGGCGGTGCGAAGCGTGCCAGGGCGACGGGCTCGTGCGGATTGAGATGCATTTTTTGCCGGACGTGTACGTGGAGTGCGAAGAGTGCGGGGGCAAGCGCTACAACCGCGAGGCGCTCGAGATCCATTACCGCGGCAGGACCATCGCGGACGTGCTTGCCATGACCGTGGAGGAAGCCGAGAATTTTTTCCACGACATTCCGCCCATCCGCGAGAAGCTCACCACACTCACGAGCGTGGGCCTCGGCTACATTACGCTCGGCCAGTCGGCGACGACCTTGTCAGGCGGCGAGGCGCAGCGCATCAAGCTGTCCTCCGAGCTTTCACGGCGCTCCACGGGCAAGACCCTCTATATCCTTGATGAGCCGACGACAGGTTTGCATTTTGAAGACGTGAAAAGGCTCTTAGGTGTTTTGCAGAAGCTCGTGGATCGCGGCAATACGGTCCTCGTGATTGAGCACAATCTCGATGTCATCAAGAGCGCGGATTGGATTATTGATCTGGGGCCGGAAGGCGGGGATGCAGGCGGCCGCATCGTGGCGGAAGGAACGCCCAAAGAAGTGGCAAAGATCAAGACAAGCTTTACGGGCCAGTATTTGAAGAAAATGTTCATGAAGGAGTAAAAAGCGACGTTTTTCATTTTTTCTGCGTAAGTCAGCGGTGACGTCTCCGCCAGAGGCGGATCCGCCTATGGCGTGAAGCGTAAGTCAGCGGTTAGTGCTAGAGGATGACTTGTCAGTTTTTTTAGGCGGGTTTACACTTACCACCAGATGGCCCGTCCTCTCCACAATTTAGGTAATAGGTTATCGCAGATCATTTCCCCTGCGCCGGCTTTTGAGTCTTTCCTCGTCCGCCGGTTTTTGTTGCTTTAAGCATTCTCCTGCTTTTCTGGTTTTTCTCAGCTCACTCAACAGATTTTTGAGAAAGTCGTCCAGAGCATGCATTATCCATCAAAGATAGAGAAAAGTATTACCATTCCGATCAATGCGGCCATCAAACTCCTAGAGCGGGGGCAGGTGAGCTTAGCTGGCACCGTTCTTAAGACGCTCGTTGCATACCTTAACGTCCTCGCCGATAAGCATCTTATTCCTCAACAAGATGCCATTAATTTTATCCAAACCATCGAGCAGATAAGGAGCTCGTTGTAATTCCAAATTATGAATAAAAATTTTATAAAAATATTATTAGGGCTTTCTCTGTGCGGTTGTGTTGCGGGTTATATTTTGTGGTTTCCAGAGAAATTCGGAGTTTGTGCTCCTCAGGATCGATTTAGTTGTATTTATCCTCTGAGCGAACGTATTGGACAACCTCTCTTAATACTTATGTCAGGTTTGAGTATCGTTTCCTTCATATTATTATTTCTTCCAATTGTAATTTATCCCGTCTGGAAGAAATTTGTTTTTATCATTTCTCCTTTGGTATTATTATGGGTTATTTTTACCCCAGTGCAATGTAGCGGATTATTGGGAGCGTGTTTTGATAAAAAGCTTACGTCACTGGTGTCTACCGTAATATTCATAATTGGTAGCCTAACTGTATTTATAATTAAGTACATCTCTATCATCCGTGAGAAAAGAAGGGACATGGATGTATAAATAGAAGACATAATTTAAAAATACTGCCCTATTAAAAAGGCAGTGGAGCAAATACCCCCGCTTCCCACCCCACCGCAGCCATTGCCGCTAAGGTCAAATAAGCATTCATCGCCACCATCAATAGTATAATAAGCCAATGACAACATTAACAAAGAATAGTCTATATTCAATAATAGTTATTTTACTTGCACTAGACATGCTGTTTTGGTATGGAGCTAAAAGAGATATTGAATTTATTACCGATCTAAAAGTTATAATTTTCTTCATCGCGTTTATAGGATTTGCTTTTTCGTACTACCTCTTATATAAAACGGACATCAAACACAAGGCAGTTTTGAACATTGTCATCACTATCGGCGTGCTCATCAATTTAAGATTCATTTTCCTCTGGTATATGCTTAAAGATTTTGGATTTTAATAGTAGTTATTTTCAAAGATATCTCCGGAATAATTTGTGTAATATGAAATATATATCATTGTATTTTTTGATCATCATCTTTTTTGCTTTGCATGGAGTCTTTAATGTGGTAAACAAAAACAATATCTCTGAAACACGCCCTTTGTCTTGGTTGTTGATATTTTTAAGTTTTCTGGGATTTATCTGGGTAGTATACTACACTAAAAAGAATACCCTTCGGTTTAAATATATACCCTATATACTTTCTACTGTTGGTATCTTGCTCGCATTTGCACAAGTTATTTTCTGGTACCTATTTAAAGACTTTGGGTTTTAAATACAGCGAGGTTGATACTATGGTGATTAAAAGGAAACAGTTATATTTCATATTAATCGTCTTACCTGTTTTAGATGTAATTTATTGGTATGGGGATTTTCAGAATATCGAATTTATTACTGATTTATCAATTTTTTGGTTCCTCACTGCGTTCATAGGTTTTGCTTTTTCGTACTATCTATTATATAAGACGGACATCAAACATAAGGCGATTTTAAACATCGTGATTACCATCGGTTTGGTAATCAATTTCAGTCTCATTTCCCTCTGGTACATGTTTAAAGATTTTGGGTTTTAATGGGTAGTGCATTTATTTAAATAAAAATCATATGGGAGTTTTTCTTTTTATCTGTGGAATGATTGTGTTGATCGTACTGCTCGACTTACGTAGACGGGTAAGGAAGCTGGAGGCGCTGACTCGGCAGTGGGGTGCATCGCCTATTGCCTCACAGCCGCCGACTGCGGTTACAACGCAGGTAAGTCCTATGTCACCGACCACCGGTGCGCCTAGCCCTGCAGTGCGGCCGGCGCTGTCCGCAGAACCGTCTTCTGATTTGCTGCACAAATTTGCGGTTTGGCTCAAAGACGACTGGCTGCTAAAACTGGGCGCGTTCCTTATTCTCATCGGTTTCGGATGGCTCGTGACGTACGCATTCCTCCATGATTGGATAGGGCCGATGGGACGCATCACTCTCGGCATGGTTGCAGGGACCCTGATTCTTATGTTTGGCTGGTGGCGCATCCGTACATTTCTCCACCAAGGCAGTGTGTTTCTGGTGCTGGGATCCACGACGATATTGGTCACCCTCTTTGCCGCGCGCGAGGTCTACGATTTTTTCACACCCTTCACCGTCCTTGCGGTCATGTTTTTAAGCACTGCATTCGTGGCAATGGCTAGCGTGCGGTTCCGCACACCCGCGCTTTCGCTCTTAAGCCTTGCGCTCGCCGGCGTCGCGCCTCTCCTTACCCGCATGCCGAAGCCGGACTATCCCGCGCTTTTCCTCTATCTCCTCGTGGTCGTGCTGGGAGCGCTCTGGATTGTGGTACTCACCCGTCGGCGCGAGCTCACGACAGCGGCACTCGTCCTTATCACTTTTTATAGCATGCCGCACTTTCTCGCGTCAGCGTCCTTGCCTGATCAGGACGTGCTGTTGATTTTTGCATACGCCTTTGCCGCCGTATTTTTCATTGCCAATACGCTCGGCGTTCTCAAGTCGCAGGAGCAGGGCATCGAGGTCGACCTAGTGACTGCCGCGGGCAGCGGCATGCTCCTGCTTGCTTGGATTGTGCATGCCGCGCAGGACGAGTGGAAGAGCCTTATCATTGCCGCGTGGATGATCGTGTATACTGTGGGGGCATTCGCCATATTCAGGATTACCCGGCGGCGACAGCCGATGTATGTCTATGCGTGCGTGGCGATTGTTATGCTTGCCGCCGCGACTGCGGTAGAGCTCGAGGGCGCTGCGCTGATGATTACCTATACGGTAGAGTGCAGTATTATTTCATTGCTCGCCTACCTAATTCTCCGCGATCTTTCCATTGCGGAGCGTTTAAGCTGCCTCCTCATTGGACCTGCTCTTTTCTCCTACAAGAACATTTTTTCGCGCGCGTGGAAGACCGGCGTGATCCATGAGGATTTTTTTGTGCTTCTTGTGCTCGCCATGGCGCTTTCGTTCCTCGGCAGTTTTTTCTGGTTGAAGGGGCGAGAAAGAGGCGCAGGCCATATTTCGGATTATAATCTTATTCTGCTCGTGGCAGGATCCGCCTACGCCTACCTTCTCATGTGGCGTTCCTTCCATGCCGTGCTCGCTGATGGAGATGTGGCCTCGATGATTGCGCTGGTTGGCTATACGATTATCGGCTTGTCCGTTTATATTTACGGGCGCACGCATGAGGTGAAGATACCGCGCATCTACGGCGCCGTGCTATTGGGAATCGTGGTGGGTAGATTGCTCATCGTAGAGGTATGGAGCATGGAGCTAACGGGAAGGATCATCACCTTCTTTCTCGTGGGCGCCTTGCTCGTTAGCACCGCGTTTTTAGGGAGAAAGAAAGCTTCTCCTACCACTTAACCACTATGCGTATGCGTAAATTTTTAAATGTCACCATTTTCCTTATAAGCCTCTGTGCCGTCGGCGTATCTGCGCAACAGGCTTCCAACCGTGCGCGCACGGAGCTCATGAACGCGTATCGCCAATATAAGGAGGTCAATAATCTCGTGTTGTCTGTGCCCACGGTCGTGGAAGTGTCATTTGCTGATCAGTACCTTGAACGCGATAATTTTGCGGTGCTTGACCAATTCGCCGGCTCATATGAGCCCTCCTACGTCAGGCAGGAGACGATTGTTGCCGAAAATTCCTTCAGCATTGCCACGGATAAAATCATTGGAGGAGCATCGCGCATGATTGACGGAGATACGCGGACCTATGCGGAATTCGCACTACCCGAGAATGCACAGGGAAGCGCGCGGATAATGCTCAAATCCTCGCAGCCGGTGGTTTCATCGGGTCTTACTCTTTTTCTTGACGATCATGTGGCTTTGCCGACTTCAGTAGGAATTCGTGCGGTCGTGAATGGCAGCGAGCGTATTGTGGTGGCGGAGCGCAGCATCAATCAGCCTACCATTGGGTTCCCGCGTACGGAGGCGCGGGACTGGATCGTCACATTTACCTTTGCGCAGCCTCTGCGTATCACGGAACTGCGTCTCATACCGGAAAATGCCGCTTCCACGAAAATATATAACCTGCGTTTTCTCGCGCAGCCTCAGCGTACATATCGTATCTACTTCGATCCCGACAGAAACGTGAATGTTCCCGTCGGCGAGACCGGAAATCTCGCGCTAAATAAGGACGTGCTTGTACTCCCCCTGTTGAGCGCGAATGCGAACCCTCTTTATCGTGCGGCAGACGTTGATGCCGATGGTGTTATTGATACGCAGGACAATTGCGTTGAGATAAGCAATCGGGACCAGCGCGACATCAACCATAACGGAAGGGGAGATGTATGTGATGACTACGACCGTGATGGGCTGATCAACAGCAAAGATAATTGTCCGGAAAACGCCAACCGCAGCCAAGCAGATACTGACGGTGATGGGAAAGGAGATGCGTGCGATGCCGAAGAGAGCAGGATTACGGAACGAAATCCATGGCTGCCATGGGCAGGGATTGTATTTGCGGCGCTTGTGGTGGCGGTCCTTCTATTCATAACGGTGCGCATGCCGACAGACGACAAGAAACCTCTTCAGAGAAAGTAGTACAGGAATTTAACAGGTGGTGCGATTCTCGAAACGGCTATTTATCTCATGAATAGCCTTTTTGGTTTGGCGTGGCGCGTGCGGGAGCCCCATGTCCATGTGGCAAAAATGCTGTAAATTTGCCACCTTTTTGCTTGATACCAGCTGCCTTTTGTGGGATCATGAAGGCAAATGAAAAATATAACATGAGCTAAAATGAGAATCTCCCATAGATCCACCAGTTGGCGGAGCAAGTATAATCTTCTATAGTTTATGATATGGTGTTAAAGGAAAATAATTTTGCCTACATTGACGCGGCAAACCTTCACAAAGGAGTTGCGAGCTTGGGCTGGCAGCTTGATTACGCAAAATTCAGGAGATGGCTATTCGAGAAATATGGCGTGCGCGCCGCGTACTTGTTTATCGGTTTAATAGCAAAATATAAAGAGCTTTATAAATCTCTGCAAGAGGCGGGGTTTACGCTGGTGTTCAAAGAAGTGGTATATGACGGAGAAGGCAAGCCCAAAGGGAATTGCGACGCTGATTTAGTATTGCAGGCGACGCGTGACGCCTTTGAAAATAAATTTGATACGGCAGTTATTGTCGCAAGCGATGGCGATTATGCGGGACTGGTTAAATTCTTGCAGGAGAAACACAAGCTGTCAGTCATACTGTCTCCCAGCAATGAGAAAAAATGCTCGATTCTTCTTAAACGGACTGGAGCAAAAATTGCCTATATTAACGATCAGCGCTCCCATTTAGAATTGGCTTAAAAAGAAAAAGCCCCCGATAGGGACGGCACCCCATAAGGGTCTTTTTCGTGGTGATGGTTGCAGTATAGCAGGCGTTTACTGAAAGTCAATAGTCCATAAGAGCCCTCTCGCCCATGTGGCCCATTTGCTGCAAATGTGCCACCTTTTTACTTGTTACTAGTTGGTTTTTATGGGATCATGAAGGTATGAAAATTAAGGCTTAATTATGCAAAAGGAAGCTAATGCACGATTAAAAATAAACGCCTTACTCCAAGAGTCCGGCTGGAGATTTTTTGATGATAAAAAAGGCAAAGCCAATATTGTCTTGGAAAATAACGCCAAAATCACAAAACAAGCCATAGATGAATTTGGCAACGATTTTGAAAAAACTAACAAAGGTTTTATTGATTTTTTACTGCTCGATGAAAAGGGTTTTCCGTTTGTCGTTTTAGAAGCAAAATCGGAAGACAAAGACCCTCTCGACGGCAAAGAACAGGCGCGCCGTTATGCCCAATCACAAAACGCCCGCTTTATTATTCTTTCAAACGGCAACCTTCATTATTTATGGGATGTAGAGCGCGGCAACCCGACAGTTATCATCACTTTCCCGACTTATGAATCCTTGAAGCATTTTGAATCTTTCAAGCCAAGTTTTGCCGCTCTTTCAGAGGAAAAAGTTGAAAGCGATTATATTGTCCAAACTCAAAATCCAAATTATCAAAAAGACCCGCGCTGGATTGATGAAACTCAAAGGCCGGATTTTATCAAAGATCAGGATTTAAAATTTTTACGGCCTTATCAGCTTTCCGCAATTTACTCCTTGCAGAGTTCGGCGAAAAAAGGCAATGATCGCTATCTTTTTGAAATGGCAACCGGCACAGGCAAAACTCTTATTGCGGGCGGAATAATCAAGCTGTTTTTGAAAAGCGGAAACGCCAAAAGAATTTTGTTTTTAGTTGATCGCTTGGAATTGGAAGATCAAGCGTGGAAAAATTTTGTTCGTTTTCTCAAAAGCGATTTTACCTGCGTAATTTACAAAGAAAACAAAGACGACTGGAGAAAAGCGGAAATTATCGTTTCCACAGTTCAAAGTTTGTCATTCAACAATAAATACAAAGAGCTTTTTTCACCGACAGATTTTGATTTGTTAATATCTGATGAAGCGCACCGTTCAATCGGCGGAAATAGCCGGGCAGTTTTTGAGTATTTTGTCGGGTATAAATTAGGGCTTACCGCCACGCCGAAAGATTATCTCAAAAATATTGACCCGCAAAAAGTCAGCGAGAAAGACCCGCGCGCTTGGGAACGCCGTCAGCTTTTGGATACTTACACGACTTTTGGCTGTCCTTCCGGCGAGCCGACTTTCCGATACAGCTTGCTTGACGGCGTAAAAGACGGCTATCTTGTTAATCCGATTGTCGCCGACGCGAGGACAGAAATCACCACCGAACTTTTATCAGAAAAAGGTTATTCCTTAATGGTAGAAAACGAGGAAGGAATTGAGGAAGAACAAACCTTTTTCCAAAAAGATTTTGAGCGGAAATTTTTCTCCGATAAAACAAATCAGATTTTTTGCAAAACATTTTTAGAAAATGCGATCAAAGACCCGATTAGCGGGGAAATTGGAAAGAGTATTATTTTCTGCGTGAGTCAAAATCACGCTTCAAAAATAACGCAAACTTTAAATCAATTTGCTACGGCTCTTTGGCCCGACAAATATAATTCCGACTTTGCCGTGCAGGTTACTTCCAATATTCCCGACTCTCAACAATTTCCTATCAATTACGCAAACAATTATCTAAACGGACAAACAAAATGGCTGGCGGGCTATAAATCAAGCAAGACAAGAGTTTGCGTAACCGTCGGCATGATGACAACTGGCTACGATTGCCAAGATGTGATGAATCTTTGCCTTATGCGACCAATTTTTTCTCCGACTGATTTTATTCAAATCAAAGGACGCGGAACGAGAAAATATACTTTCAGCTACAAAGACGCAGACAATGAGCTGATAAAAATAGAAAAAGACACTTTCAAACTTTTTGATTTCTTCGCTAACTGCGAATATTTTGAGGAAAAATACAATTACGATCAAGTTTTGAAGCTCCCGATTAAAACCGGAACGGGAACAGGCGGCGGCGAGGGCGTAGATATTGATGAAGTAAATATTTTTAATCCCGACCCGCTCAAAACTTTTTCAGAAATTGCAGTCGGCCTTGCCGGTATGAAAGTTGACTGGAAGTTTTTTGATAAATTTGAATCGGTTGTAAAAAATGATCCGGTTGTTAAACAAAAATACGAGCAGGGCGATGTCAAAGGAGCGGAAGAATATGTTAAAACCGAAATTTTTGAAAAACCGGAAGATTATTTCAATTTGGATAAATTGCGAAAATCCGTCAAAGCAGATCGTCGCATTACGCTCAAAGAATTTATTGAAAAAATCTTTGGTGGTATAAACAAATTCAAATCAAAAGACGAATTGCTTGAAGATGAATTTGAAAAGTTTGTTTCTATCCACAAACCCGAAAATGATAATCTTTTACAAATTAAAAATTTTCTAAAATGTTATGTTGCAGATCAGGAATTTAGAACAATTATTGACAATAATCAAATCCAACGGTTATACACCTACCCAAGTTTTTCCGCTAATGAACTTAATGAATTGGGTAAGTATAAAAAGATTGTACCGGAATATGTCAAAGATTATGTTTCCTTAAATACTTTTATGTAATTATGAAAAAATTACAACCTCAATCACAAATAATTATCTATAAAGCAGAAACAGGCGAGACTAAAATCGATGTGCGTTTTGACGGTGAAACAGTGTGGTTAACGCAAAAACTTTTAGCTGAACTTTTTGGCGTTACTGTTCCTACTATCAATGAACATATTAAAAATGTTTACAAAGAAGGTGAATTAAAGGAAAGCTCAACTATTCGGAAATTCCTAATAGTTCAAAAAGAAGGCATTCGTGAAGTAGAAAGAGAGATTGATTTTTTTAATCTCGACATGATTATCTCTGTCGGTTACCGTATTAAAAGCTCTATCGCCACAGCTTTTCGTCAATGGGCAACTTTGCGACTACGCGAATATATTGTCAAGGGCTTTGTAATAGATGATGAACGATTAAAGAATCCCGATCTGCCATTTGATTATTTTGAAGAATTAACTCGTCGTATCTCAGAAATACGCGCCTCAGAAAAGAGATTTTATAGAAAAATTACCGACATCTATGCCACCAGTGTTGACTATGACCCGACAGATGAGAAGAGTACCCTCTTTTTTAAAACAGTTCAAAACAAAGTTCATTATGCGATTACGGGAAGCACTGCGGCAGAGATAATCGCGAGCAGGGTGGATAGTAAAAAAACAAATGTAGGCCTCACAAACTTCAGGGGCAGTAAGCCAACAAAAGAAGAAGTTTTGTTTGCCAAAAATTATTTGAGCGAGCAGGAACTTCTCGTTTTAAATAATCTTGTCGAGCAATATCTCGTATTTGCCGAAGGACAGGCGATGCAGAGAGTGCCAATGTATATGAAGGACTGGATAGATAAACTCCACGGATTTTTACAGATTAACAATAAAGATATTTTGAAAGATGCGGGCAAGGTCTCGCATGAGTTGGCAAAAGAGTTAGCTGAAAAAGAATATGATAAATATTACAAAAAAAGTTTAAAAGCGCCAAGCAAGGCGGACAGAGATTTTGAGGCATTCGCGAATAAAGCGATGAAACTTGTTAGCAAGGGTAAAAAGAAAAAATAATTATGAATTATCAAGAAATAAAACAAAAAATAAAAAATTGCCGCAACATTCTTGTTGGAATTGTTCCTAGTCCTGAAGCGCAAGTGCAACAAATCACTATTGCTTTGATGTATAAATTTATGGATGATATGGATAAAGAAGCGCAGGAAAAACACGACGCCCCGCCAATGTTTTTTGCCGGCGAATTTGCTAAATATTCCTGGACTAAACTTTTGTCGCCACAAGTAGGAAATCAAGAGAGATTAAATCTTTACGCGGAAGCGATTGAAAAAATGAATGAAAATAAAGACATTCCACAACTTTTTAGAGATATTTTCAAAGGAGCCTTTTTGCCATATCGCAGTCCCGAATCCCTTAGTTTATTTTTAAAAGAAATAAACGGTTTTACTTATGATAACAGTGAAAATTTAGGCAATGCCTTTGAACATTTGCTTTCAATTATGGGCAGTCAAGGCGACGCGGGGATGTTCAGAACCCCAAGACACATTATTGATTTTATTGTTGACGCGGTTGATCCGCAAAAAAATGAAAATATTTGCGATCCAGCTTGCGGATCTGCGGGTTTTCTTATTTCCGCCTACAAACACATAATAAACGCAAACACAAAAGAGAAAAAAGGCGATCTTTTATCGCCGGAAGAAAAGAAAAAACTTATTAAAAATTTTTCAGGTTATGATGTATCGCCGGATATGGTTCGTTTATCAAAAGTGAACATGTATTTTCATGGATTTCTTGACCCAACAATTTATGAATATGACACGCTTGGGCAAGAGGAAAAATGGGACGAAAGTTTTGATGTTATGCTTGCAAATCCGCCGTTTATGTCGCCAAAAGGCGGAATACGACCGCATAAAAGATTTTCCGTGCAAGCCAATCGCTCCGAAGTGCTTTTTGTGGATTATATTTTAGAGCATTTGCGTCCCAAAGGCCGCGCCGGCATTATCGTTCCGGAAGGAATTATTTTTCAATCCGCGACCGCTTATAAAGCGTTAAGAAAATTAATGATTGAAGACGGACTTTTGGCAGTTGTTTCGTTACCGGCTGGCGTTTTCAATCCATATGCCGGAGTAAAAACAAGCATTTTGTTTTTTGATAATGAAATTGCCAAGAAAACGAAAAATATTTTATTTCTGAAAATTCAAAATGACGGCTATGACCTTGGCGCGCAAAGACGAGAAATTGACAAAAACGATTTACCTTTGGCTTTGGAAATTATTAAGAAATACAAAGAGGTTCTTTCCTCCTGTCATTCCGTACTTGATACGGAATCTATAAAGAAAGAGCTGGATTCCCGTTTTCACGGGAATGACAAATGGGGAGAAATCGCTCATCTTGTCGCCAAAGAAAAAATCGCCGAAACCGGCGACTACAATCTTTCGGGCGATAGATATAAAGAAAATAATAATTTTATAAACAGAAAATGGCCAATGGTTAGTTTAGATGAAGTTATTGATTTGAATTTTGGCGTAAGAATAACTAAAAAGAATAGCGAGGGGATAGAATACCCTGTTTATGGTGGCGGTGGTGAAAGTTTTAGAACCGATACATTTAATAGAGAGGACGAACTTATTATTTCTCGTTTTGCGATGGCAGAATGGTGTGTCCGCTTTGTAAAAGGAAAGTTTTATTTATTAGATTCAGGATTTACTTTTTCCGTGAAGCCAGAAAAGAAAAATGAAGTATTGAAAGATTATATTGATAGATATTTTCTTTCAACACAACAAAGGATTTATTCCTGCGCGCGAGGTCATGCCCAGAAAAATCTTGATGTAAAACAATTCAAGTCGCTTAAAATCCCGTTTCCTCCGATTGAAGTCCAGAAAAAAATCGTTGAGCAGATTGAAGTTAAGCAAAACGCCATAGATCACGCCAAAGCAATCATCCAAAGTCTAGAGAGAGAGAGACGCTATTTTGGTCAATCACTTAGAAAATTAAAAGGTGTTGAGTTGGTGAAATTGGAAAATATTTGTGATGATTTTAGAAATGGAGTTAATTTTTCCAAAGAGCAAGTAGGAAGAGGCACAAAACTTGTGAATATTAAAGACTTATTTAACGACGGATATGTTGATGTTGAAAATTTGGAACAAGTTGAATTAAAGGATAAAGAGGTGATAAAAAACACTCTCAAAGACGACGATTTATTATTTGTTCGTTCATCAGTCAAATACGAAGGTTGCGGCTACCCATCTCTTATTAGGGTAGGAAAGGAAAATATTGTTTTTTGTGGTTTCATTATCAAATGTTCGCCAAATAAAAAGAAGGTTTATCCGAAATATTTGCTGCATCTTTTAAGGTCTGAGGAATATCGGAATCAAGTTATCATTTTATCTAACCGAGCAAATATAACAAACATATCACAGGATAGAATAAAATCAGTAAAAATTATTTTGCCGTCAATTGAAACGCAAAAGCAGTTAGCAGATGAGGTAGAAAAAGAGCAAGAATTTATAAATATAAATAAGCAGTTGATTAAAATATACGAGCAAAAAATCGCTGATGTTTTAAGTGAAATATAGTTATGTTTGAAAAAGTAATCAAGCTCAAAAAATTCGGAATATTTCGCGACTTTTCATGGTGTAGTAATACTCCAGATCTTGCTCGATTCAATTTGATTTATGGTTGGAATAAAAGTGGCAAGACGACTTTTTCGAGAATATTTTCTACTTGCGAAAAAAAGACGACAGAATTTAACCAATACCCGAAAGACAAAGAAGGAAATTTGGGCGAATTTGAGATAAAGTTAAATAACGGCACTACAATTAAGCATTTCGATTGCCAAAACGGGACAAAACAAATACGAGTATTCAATGAAGATTTTATTGACGAGAATGTGTCATTTGATCCATCCAATCCTAGCAATCCGATTGTTTATGTAAGCGAAGTAGATATAGAGAGTAGTAAAAAGTTGAAGGAGCTAAGAGGGAAAGCTACACTATTATCTCAAAATTTTGAAGCCTATTTGAAAGCCCGCCAAAAAAGCGAAAAGGCAGAAGATGATTTTCGAAAATCCACGGCACGCACTATCAAGGACATCGTCGGCAATCTGAAAGTTAATGATAAATACCGCGACTATGACAAGAGTGGCGTAAAGATAGCAATTGAAAATATAGGGATTGATAATTTCACCAAATTTTCTGATGAAGATTTTGAAAAAAAGAAAAAACTTATCGGTGGCGACCCACCCAATAATCAATCACTTTTTTCAAAATATGATCTTGGATTTTCATTCAATGGAAAAAATCTATCAAATTTTTCAGACATCCACGATGAAATCGCTACATTACTTAAACGCAAAGTGGTCGCGGAAACTATTGACCGTCTAAAAAACGATCCCGAATTAAACAAATGGGCGCAACACGGATTCGAGCTACATAAAAACAAAGATGAAAAGAAAAAGTGTTTGTTTTGCCAAAATGAATTTTCCGAGGGTTTTTTAGATTTGTTATCAAAACATTTCAGCAACGATTACGAAAAATTACAGGACGACATAACATCGTTGATTCAGGGATTAGTTGATCTAAAAAAGGAAAAAATTATAGAGAAAATTTCGGAGCTTTATGCAGATTTACAGAGTGGCTATAAAGATATAGCCAAAAGGCTAAATGGCATTGTGGAAGAATTGAATGGCTGGATAGATGAGGTAACAAAAAAACTGAATAAGAAGCACGACAACCCGCTTTCAATGGCGGAAGCGCCAAAATCACCAAAAGATTTTAAGGAATCCTATGATAAAGCGACTGATGAGTTAAATTCTGTTATTGCTAGCCATAATTTGAAGGTCAGAAATCACGAACAAGAAGTAAAAACTGCGAAAGAGGAATTAGAGAACCACCTCATTGCCGTTGCTTTAAAAGAACTAGATTATCCAAAAATAAAAGCGGATTATGATTCAGACATTGAAACTGAGAAAAAAGCAAAAAATGCGGTGGAAGAAAATAATAAACAAATATTAATATTAGAAAAAGAAACATCCAATATCGGAAAAGCTGTTCAAAAAATAAACAAACATCTGGAAGAATTTTTTGGAAGAAAGGAAATACATCTTGAATTAGACGACTTCAAAAAGGGCTATGTTATAAAACGCGATGATGATACGGCGCACAATTTGAGTAAGGGCGAAAAAAATGCCATCGCGTTTTCCTATTTTGTTGTTAAAACCCAAGAAAAAGGATTCAAAACTGATGAAGGAATAATTGTAATTGATGACCCTATTTCCAGCTTTGATTCCAATTTTATCTATCATTGCTTTTCATTGATAAAAAGTCACTTCAAAGAATCCGAGCAGTTGATCGTCTCGACTCATAATTTTGAATTTTTTAATTTGGTGAAAGATTGGTTTGAGCAAAAAAACCGGAAAGTAGAGAGCGATAATAAGAAAATTGCGAACGAGTTAGATAAAAAGCCCACCCCTTGCGAATTTTTTATGATTGAAAATACCGTTGAGAATGAAAAACGGTGCGCCTCAATCGTACCATTGGAAGAAACTTTGAGGAAATTCAAGTCAGAGTACCATTTTCTTTTTTCTAGATTGAATCAGTTTATCGCTGCAGGTTCGCCGAACTACGCCGACTTTTACACTATCGGAAATATAGCAAGAAGATTTTTAGAAATTTACATAAACTTTAAAATTCCAACCACCGGCGACTTAAAAAGCAGGGTTGATCAACTTGATACACAGACAGTAAGTGACACGGAAAAAGATAAGGTGTATAGATTAATTCAGGAATTTTCGCATGGGCTTGATCCTGTGAGCACGATTGAGCACAAGGACAAAAGCGAGATACAAGGTGCAATTAAAGTATTGCTGAAAATGGTTGAGGAGTCGGACAATAAGCATTTCGAATCATTGAAAAGTACGTTATAATAAATTTGATGTCCCGCCGTCCGCTCGCCAAAAATTCTGTTTCGCTCCGCAGGAGCGATGATGTGGAAAGCGTTTCCGCCGTCTTGGTATCAAGACATCAAAGCAAAATAATCTTATGCCAGATGATAATTTAACTACTGAATCACCAGCGGCGGAGGTGCCGGTAGAGATGCCGGTGGTGCCAAACGAACCGATTCCGCCAGTCAAAATTCCACCTGTGACACCAAGCGAACCGGTGCCGGCATCAGCGCCGCCGACAACGGAAGTGCCGGTTGAGGTTAGCCCCAGTGCCTCGGCAGTAGCTCCAACCGTTGTAACCTCGCCCACGCCGCCGCCCGCGCAAGCCGAACCAGCGCCTGCCATCGGGTTAGCGCCGGCCGTGAATTTAAAGTCATTGTTGGCGAAGGCCATGGAGACCATCAGATTCCGCAGAAATGCGAAGCTGGAAAAAATCATGAAATTTGTGGGCGAAAAAGGCTCTGTCACTAATGACCAGGCGCAAATGCTGCTCCGCATTTCCGATGCCACCGCAAGTCGCTATCTTTTGACGCTCACCCAACAGGGGCGTCTGCGGAGGACCGGCAAGACATCGGGCAGCCGCTATGAGTCGACAGTCGGCTCAAATGGAGGGAATTGAGCCGATGGCGATGCAAGAATGAGCGATAGCCGTTATAAAAATTTGGTTTTATTCGGAGAATTGTACTCACATTATAGACATCACATTGAGAAATGGTACTCATCAGCAGTGTCATGGTGAGCTTGTCGAATCCATACACTGCGGACATCCTTCGACAGGCTCAGGATGACAGTACTACGTCATGATGTGATATCTATAAGCGCAAAAAATTATGGGCATGGTTGAAAATTTTCGTACGCACGAAGCGTTTATCAAAAGAGAATTAAAACGCGCGCATAGCGACGCGGGGTGGCGGGATTTGTCGGATTATCACCACACGCAAATTCAAAATTTCCAGCATGAGCGGCTGGTTCATTTGCTCGTGACCCTGACGTATGCCTTGGTCAATCTGATTGCCCTCGCGATCACGCTCGCATTTCCCAGCATTGGCATAGTAATTTTGGACATTATCCTGCTCGTGATGCTCGCGTTTTATGTCTGGCATTATTTTGCTCTGGAAAACGGCATTGCGCGGCTGTACCAATTGGACCAAAAAATTATCAAGAAATACCTGGATAGATAGCCATAAATCACTTTATGCATTATCATCCCGCAGACACTGAAGGCGCGCCGCCGCAAGAAGAGATATATACGGGAAATGAAATTATCATCGCAAGCAAGCGGGAAAATGCAAAGATTATTATTGATGAAATTGAACAAAAAATGCAAGAGCTTGGATGGTTGGAGGATAACGTAAATATTTTTATCACAGCTTTAAGCGAAGCATTAAATAATGCGATCGTCCACGGCAATTTTGGATTGGCGCAGGCACAATTTTCTGATGATGAAAAATATAGCGATGCGATAAAAGAAGCTGAAGCAAAATGGGGTGAAGTAAAGAAAGTAATCATCACTATTGAAGACATGAGTTCTACTCATATATCAATGATGGTCACTGACGAAGGAAAAGGATTTAATCATGAAGCGTTGCTTGATCCTAGACAACCAGAAAACTTATTAAAGGAGAGCGGGCGCGGAGTGTTGATTATGCAAAAACTTGTGAAGGTAGAATATTTAGGTGACGGAAACAAGGTGCGTCTGGAATTGCCACGCGTGGCAGAGGAAACCGCTCGCTGAGATTTATTCTCTCATTGCCGCCAGAGGCGGACACAGCGTGCGCTTTGCCGCATGAGCAGAAAATTTATATTACTATACTCGATTGCTATTCAAATTCCGATTCTATCGTCATTCCCGCCCCGTATCACGGTACGGGGCAGGCTCCAGCGGGAATCCAGACGCCGTCCTCGACCGAGATCGGGGAACACCAAAAGAAAATAGATTTTTTTGTTTGTTTTTTATGTCTGGATTCCAGATCAGGTCTGGAATGACAATCGGAACTGGGTTGGCAATGTAGTATAATTCAAGGGTATATGGCCTCAAGAGAATTACATAAAAAGTTGAATGAGCTTCGTGAAGTCTTTGATTTTGAGAAAGTATTATCAATTTCCGCTGATAATAAGTACATTCAAAAGTATTATAGGGTAAACCAGATACCCTATTCTGTTTTCCATACGCATACAGACCTCATGTATATGGGTATCAGCAGGGATGGCGTATACAAAGAAAGCGACCTTCTTGCCCATGCGCGTTTTGTTGATGGTTATATAAAGAAATATTGCGCCAAAAAGGTTTTGGAAATTGCCACTGGGCGCGGGGCAAATTCTGCGTATTTAGCCAAGATGAATCCAGAAGTCCAGTTTTACGGGATTGATCTCTCGCCCGGGCAATTGGCCTATGCAGAGAAAAGGGGGCGTCGGTTCCCAAATTATTTTCCCACGCAGGGCGATTATCATGATTTATCACGATATGCTCCCGATACATTCGACATTGTCTTTGTCGTGGAAGCATTGTGTTATAGCAGGGAGAAGGAAAAGGTATTAGATGAGGTGTACAGGGTTTTGAAAAAGGGCGGGTATTTTATCATTTCCGACGGCTATAGGAGCGCCTCAAATCTCGATGAAGCGGAAAAGTTGGCGTGCCGTTTGTGCGAGAGAGGAATGGCGCTTGAGGTGTTTGACACCTATGATGAATTTTTAAGGGTGATAAAATTGAGCAAGTTTTCCATCGCACATGAGGAGGATGTCTCAACGTGCATCATGCCTACGCTTTACAAGTTTGAATCCCTCGCGCGTAAATTTTTGAAATGTAAAAGGTGCGCAAAGTGGGCGCTCATGATTCTCCCCTCTGCGTTTGTAAATAATTTCATCTCTGCCTATCTCATGCCTACCATTGTCAAAGACAGGATTGGCAGCTATTGGATCACGGTATTAAAAAAGCAAGGGAGTTAACCTCATATTTCCTTACATTCGCGATAGGTGAATAGCAGATATGTTTTATTTATGGAAATTATTTTGGCTACCCGTAATACTGATAAGTTGAAACAGTTCTCCATCTTTTTCAGGGATTTAGGGCTATCGCTTGTGTTGCCGCAGCAGGAGATCAGCGTGGATGAAGACAAGCCGACTTTGCAAGAGAATGCGGAGAAAAAGGCGCTCGCATATTCTGCATTGTATCCGCAGCAGTTTGTCGTGGCCACTGATGGCGGCATTACAGTTCCCTATCTGGGAGAACGCTGGAACCACGTGTGGACGCGCAGGCTTTCCGGGCTTGATGCGTCCAGTGTATTCACCGACCGAGAGCGTTGCGAATCACTGCTCGCATTGTTAAAAGACGCGAAGGGCGATGAGCGCCGCGTATCATGGCGCGAGGCGTATGCGGTCGCGCGCGCAGAGAAGATTATTTTTTCCGAAGAGTTGTCCGGCGCTGATGACCAGGGGATGCTTCTGAACCATATTCCTCCTGATTTTCAGGAGAGCGGTTATTGGATTGGTTATCTATGGCACGAACCGCGGTTCAAGAAACATTATATGGCGCTCACTGAGGAAGAAAAGAAAACCCGTGACTGCGCCACCGCCCAATTCGTCCGGCTTATAAAGGAAAGGAAAATTTTTGAATAATTAAATTGCAGTAATTTTAATTCTCTCATTTGACTCCGTTATACCACGGGACAAGCATGCTGACCCAATTCCGATCGTCATTCCAGACTTGATCTGGAATCCAGAAACAAAAATAAACAAAAACCGATCGATTTTTATGTTTGTTTTGGTTTTCTAGATCCCGCATCTTAAGTGCGGGATGACGGTGAGGATCGGAATTTGAATAGCAATTGAGTATAACAAGCATGCCTGTTGACAAGAGGTAGGTGGTTTGTATAGGATGAGAATAGTCTATGTACCATTGCACCAAGGTCAACGCCATCATTATCAGCATTATACTTGTAAGCCCTTTCAAGAGGCCTTGATGTGCATTCGAAATTAATGCGAAACGTCACGAGCCTCCACTCAAAGGGGCTCGATTTCATTTTAAGTTCTATGCCGCAATCAACGCCCAATGCACCGGACACGGCACTGCTTATGGATTGGCAGGCGCGTTGCCATGAGTGCGGCATGGAGTTTAGCCTGCACGAGGCGGTCCATCGCTGCCTCCATTGCAAGGGGCCGCTCAACCTTCTTTGCGATTATCAGGAGCTTGCGCGATTCATTAACCAGACTGACTGGAAAGAGTCAAACCTGCGCTCCAGCAAATACTGGCGCGCGCTTCCTCTGGGGAATTTCACGCAGATCGTGACTCTGCAGGAAGGTGTCACGCCTTTGAAGCTCCTGTCGAACCTTGGGGAGCGGCAGGGCATTAAGCGCTTGTGGGCGAAATTGGAGAGTGAGAACCCCACGGGATGTTTCAAGGATCGCGGGTCGCTTTTGGAAATTTCTTGGGCCGTGCAGCATGGGTATAAGGCAGTGGTGTGCGCATCCACCGGCAATATGGCCGGGTCGGTCGCGGCGTACGCGGCAAAAGCAGGACTTGAATGCTACATTTTTGTGCCAGAGGGAGTGCCCATTGGCAAGCTTTCCATGATTATCGCGTATGGCGCGAAGCCTATTGCAGTCCGCGGAAGCTACAATGACTGTGTGCGGCTGGCAGAATATTTAGCGTCCGAGGAGGGTTACTTTCTCGCCGGGGATTATGCCCTGCGCGCAGAAGGGAGCAAGACGCAGGCCTATGAAATTATCGAACAGCTGCACTGGCAGGTGCCAGAGTGGGTGGCGGTGCCCATGGGGAACGGCACGAATCTTTCAGGGATCGCAAAAGGTTTCCAGGATCTTTTAGCGCTTGGCCTTATTGACCGCTTGCCGAAACTTCTTGGCGTACAGGCGGCGCAATCCTCGCCTATAGTTGAAGCATGGCAGAGGAATGAGGCGAAAGTCATAGCGTCTGAATCGCTCGCCCAGACCGTGGCGCAAGCGGCAAATGTGGGTAATCCTTTGGATGCCACGAAGGCCTTGAGCGCGATCAGGGAAAGCGGGGGACAGGCGGTCGCGGTGAGCGAGGAAGAGATTTTGTGCGCGCAGGAAGAATTAAGCAGGGCAGAATCAGTGTTCATAGAGCCGTCGTCCGCGCTTGTCTGGGCAGGGGTGAAGAAACTGAAAGAACAGGGAACAGTGAACAGTGATCAGAGTATCGTTTTGGTGCTGACAGGCCATGGCTTAAAAGATCCCAAGAGCGTGCTCGTGAGGGCGGTGGAACCGCCGGTTATCGCGCCCACCGTTGCCGCCTTGCAGGAATTATGGAAGGAGCGGCTGTATGCGCTCACAAAGGTGAGCAAGAGTGAAGGTATGAAAGTCCTGTGGGATGCGCACACTATCCCTACGGACCTTGGCGTGCGGGCGAAGAAGCTTTTCCATGTCGCGCTGGATAAGGCGCATGAGGAGCGGCTCGCAATTTCCGTCGCGCAGTTCCATGAGAAAATGCATGAGATGACGCTGCACAGTTTCAATCTCCTCCTTGAAGATGTGACCAAACTCCCGTACGATTACCAAGAGATACTGCGGATTGCGGATTTCACCATCCAGGTTCCCCGGCACGCGATGCCGCGCGCCGAGGTAAGCGTGAAGCTCAACGGCGGAACGTACGAAGGTGAATATGAGGGCGTGGGGCCGGTTGACGCGGTCATTAAGGGCGCAGAAGAAGCGCTTGCCAAATCCCCGCACGGCATTCCCCATGCACTGGTGGATTACGACGTGGAGATCGACCGCGGCGGCACCGACGCTATTGTCCGCGTGCACCTCGCGCTTGAGCACCCGAACGGCGCCAAGGTGACCGGCTCGGCGGTGTCGCCGGACGTCATCACCGCGTCCGTGGTGGCGTTTGAGAGAGCATATAATTTGTTGTATCAAAAGGTGACATCGTAAGATGTCATCCCCGCGAAGGCGGGGATCTAGAAAACAAAAATAAAAAATAGATCGATTTTGCTGTTTATTTTTTGTCTGGATTCCTGCCTGCGCAGGAATGACAATATTGAAGGTATTACTTTGTTATAAATACTATGCAGCCTACCCAATTCATCTGGCTCAACGGTTCATTCGTCCCCTGGCAGGAGGCGAAAATCCACGTCCTCGCGCACGCGCTCCACTATGGCACGGGCGTGTTCGAGGGAATCCGCACCTACGCCACGGCAAAGGGCCCTGCGGTTTTCCAGTTGGAGAAGCACCTGGAGCGCTTCCTCTACGGCGCCTCGTGTTTGCGCATGCAGGTTCCCTATACGAAAGAGCGGCTCGCAGAGGCGGTCGTGGCGACGATACGCAAAAACGACATTAAGGAATGTTACGTCCGCCCGATCATGTTTTACGGCTACGGCGAACTGCGCGTGAATCCCGCGGGCTGTCCGGTGGACGTCGCGATTGCGGTCTGGCCGTGGGGCGCCTATCTGGGAGAGGCGGCCATCACGGCGAAAGTGTCCAAGGTCATCCGCATCCACCCGCATTCGTCCGCGACCGATGCGAAGATCACCGGCCATTATGTCAATTCTATGCTCGCGGGGCTTGATGCCGTTGATGCCGGATACGGGGAAGCCATTCAGCTGGATTATGAAGGTAATATTGCCGAGGGCACGGGCGAGAATTTTTTCATGGTCAAAAACGGCGTGGTGGCGACCCCGCCGCTTGGCACTATCCTCGCGGGCATAACCCGCACTTCGGTCATCACCCTTGCCCGCGATTTGGGCTACACGGTGGAGGAGCGCCCTCTTTCCCTTGCGGAAGTGTTGAAGGCGGATGAGTGCTTTTTCACCGGCACTGCGACGGAGATCGCCGGCATCGGGAAGATTGACGACACGGAGTTCAAAGACGCCCCAGGCCCGGTGACTAAGAGACTCACTGACGCGTTTAAGACCATCGTGAAAGCGGAAAACGAGAAGTATATGCATTGGCTTACCTTGGTGAATAAATAATTCTATGTCAGCTTCCTCATTGAAACACCACAGCCAGCTTATGACCGGTTCTCCCGGCACTGCCGACTGGCCCAAAAGGGCCGCGGCGCGGGCCATGCTAAGGGCGGTGGGTTTTAAGGATCAGGATTTTGAGAAACCCATCATCACGGTCGCCTGTCCCTACACCAACGCCACGCCGTGCAATGACCACGTGGACAAGCTCGGGCGTGTTGTGGTTGAGGAAGTGGAAAAGATAGGCGGCAAGCCGTTTATTTTCGGCACGCCGGTGGTAAGCGACGGTGAGAGCATGGGTACGGAAGGTATGAAGTATTCGCTCGTGTCGCGCGAATGGATTGCGGACAACATAGAAATCATGCAGGAGTCATACATGGCAGACGGCGCGATTACCTTGTCAGGATGCGATAAGACGATTCCCGGCGCGCTGATGCCTTTGGCGCGCAACAACAGCATTGGCCTCACGCTCTACGGCGGTTCGATTCACCCCGGCAGACTGGGTGATAAAGACCTCACCATTGTGAGCTCGTTCGAAGCGATTGGCGCCCATGCGGCGGGGAAGATAAGCGACGAAGAGCTCCACCAGATAGAATGCCATTCTTGCCCCGGGGCAGGATCCTGCGGCGGCATGTTTACGGCGAATACCATGGCGTCATCCATCGAGGCGCTTGGCATGTCCATTCCCGGCTCCTCATCCAATCTCGCCGTGGACAGGCACAACCAAGTGTCTGAGGACAAGCGGAACGACTGCAAAAAAACAGTCACGGCGCTCTTTCATCTTCTTGAGCGGGGCATCCGCGTTCGTGACATCATGACTAGGCAAGCGTTTGAGAATGCCATTGTCGTGGTGATGGCGCTGGGCGGGTCTACCAACGCCGTGCTCCATTATCTAGCCCTCGCGCATGAGGCGGGCGTGGAGCTCACGCTTGATGATTTCTCGCGCGTGGCCGCGCGGGTGCCGCTCCTCGGAAATTTTTCGCCTTTTGGGAAATATGTGATGGAAGATTTGCACAATATCGGCGGCATCCCCATGGTGATGAAACACCTCTTGCAGTACGGCCTTTTGCATGGCGATTGCATGACGGTGACTGGCAGGACCGTGGCGGAGAATCTAAAAGACGCGCCGGACTACCCCGAAGGACAGGATATAGTCGCGCGCGTGGATCAGCCGTGTGCGCCGCCGGACCACCACATCGTTATCCTCCGCGGCAATCTCGCGCCTGAAGGGGCGGTGATGAAGCTCTCGGGGAAAGGTGTGATGGCGCACAAGGGGCCTGCGCGGATATTCGAGCGGGAAGAAGATGCGCTTGATGCGATCCTGGAAGGCAGGGTAAAAAAAGGCGACGTGATGGTTATTCGTTTCGAAGGCCCGAAAGGCGGCCCGGGCATGAGAGAAATGCTTTCTCCCTCTTCCGCGCTCATGGGTGCGGGATTGGGGAAGGAGGTCGCGCTCATCACGGACGGGCGTTTTTCCGGCGGCACGCACGGCATCATGGTGGGGCACATCACGCCGGAAGCGCAGACAGGCGGCCCGATTGCGTTCCTCAAAGAAGGGGACATGATTGACATAGACGTCCAAAGACGAGAAATAAATGTTGAGATAAGCGAAGAGGAAATGCGCGCACGCGCAGCAGTGTGGAAAGCGCCCGCACTGAAATATCAGCGAGGGGTGCTGTGGAAATACGCCACGCTCGTGGGAAGCGCATCGAGAGGGGCCGTGACAAGTTAGACGTGCGTTTATTCGTTGGGAAAACACGTTTCTTTAAGATTCCAACCATATTAGTGTATTATTCTGCTCGGTCGCACCCCAGTTCTTGTTGCGGAACTCGTCCCGCTCCGCGGGACTCAAACAGTCCTCACTGCGAACTGTGGCACCCCCTCGCTTTAGGAAAAGGAGGGAAAGGAGAAAAAATGTATGAACTATGTATCCGCCGAAGGAAGGCAGGGAAGGGTAATGGTAGCTCGGTTTAAGCCCGGACAGGATTTGCGTGACGCATTGAATGCTTTTTGCCTTGAGAAGGGGATAAAAGCCGGCTATATTCCGGTACTCTTAGGAGGATTCAAGAATCTCAAGGTGAATGCGATGGCGCAAGGAGAGGAGGATGACCAACCGCGCACTGTCTTGCGCGAGTACCGCGAGCCTCTGGAATATTTCGGCTGCGGCACGGTTGCATTTGCGGACGGCAAGCCTTCGATCCATATCCACCTTACTGCGGCGCAAGGGAACCACAACGCGGTCGGAGGGCATCTCGTATCCGGAGAGATCGTCTTTCTAACAGAAGTAGTTATCGTGGAGGTTGAGGGCATTGTCATGACGCGCCAGAGTGATCCCGAAGTTTTCAATATGCCCCTTTTGCATTTTTCCCATTGATCCCGTTGATAATAAATGAGACATGGTTTAATATGAGATGTCCTTTAATCCATAATTCAATTATTTATACAGTTTATATACAACGGGGTTGACATAAAAACCCGGCGGGAGTAGCCTTAGAATATACCTATGCAAAGTACCGCAACCAATCAGATTTTTAGCGTTGTTATCCTTATCCAGCCGTGAGGGTGGCCGCTTGCGTATACGCAATACCGTCGCAGAGGCCGCCCGAAAGCGGCCATTTTTTATACCAAATAATGGATCGCAGCAATTTTAGGTTTCACGCGTATGTACGCAGAAGCCGTCCGCGTCACCTTTAGTAATATTTGGCGTTTAGTGCGTATGCGGACGGACGCAGACCCGCCTGCCTACGCCTATGGTCGGGTACGAACGAGAGTAAGGTTATGCATCTAAAGTCACAGGTGTATCTCATTCATGAATAGAGGCTATGGCGGGCAGGTCAACGCAGATATGTATTATTTTTTATTTTACTACTATGAAGATTGATTTCGGCGGCGTTACGGAAGACGTTGTGACCAGGGATGAATTCCCTTTATCGCGCGCGCAGGAAGCATTAAAGGATGAGACCATCGCGGTGCTTGGCTACGGCGTGCAAGGGCCGGGGCAATCCCTCAATATGCGCGATCAAGGCTTTCGCGTCATTGTGGGCCAGCGGAAGGGTACGGATTCGTGGGATAAGGCGGTGAATGATGGATGGAAGCCGGGTGAAACGTTGTTTGAGTTGGACGAGGCCGCTGCGCGCGGCACCATTATCCAATATTTGCTCTCTGACGCGGGGCAGAAGCAGTACTGGCCTGCCTTGAAGCCGCATCTTACGAAGGGTAAGGCGCTCTGTTTTTCGCATGGATTTTCCATTGTGTACAAAGACCAGACCCGCGTGGTGCCGCCCGCCTGTGTGGATGTCATTCTGGTCGCGCCAAAAGGGTCAGGTACGTCCGTGCGCAGGAATTTTTTAAAAGGCAGCGGGATAAACGCGAGCTTTGCGGTGTTTCAGGATGCGACAGGCCATGCGCGCGACCGCGCGATTGCCTGCGGTATTGCAGTCGGTTCCGGTTTTCTCTTCCCCACCACGTTTGAGAACGAGGTATGGAGCGACTTGACCGGCGAGCGGGGTGTGCTCATGGGTGCGCTTGCGGGCATTATGGAGGCGCAGTACAACCTCCTCCGCGCCAAGGGTCATTCGCCCTCTGAAGCGTTCAATGAAACCGTGGAAGAAGCTACACAAAGCCTCATCCCTTTGATTGCAGAAAAAGGTATGGACTGGATGTATGCAAACTGTTCGACGACTGCCCAGCGCGGCGCGCTTGACTGGCGGCATAAGTTCCGCAAGGCAGTGGAGCCGGTGTTCGAAGAGCTCTACAAAAGAGTGAAAGAAGGGAAGGAAACGGAAATCGTGCTTAAGGCAAACAGCGATCCGCACTACCGCGAGAATTTGAAGAAAGAATTGGACGAAATGAAAAATTCCGAAATGTGGCAAGCAGGCGCGGCGGTGCGCGGATTGCGTCCCGAAAACTGGAAAAAGTAGAAGCCAGTGTACGCCATCACTATGCCAGTATACGCCGCTTAGTGAGGAGTTTAATTTATGAATAACCACATAAAACCCATCGGCCCATATTCAACCGCACGGCGTGCAGGCGATCTCCTTTTCTGTTCCGGACAGATCGGGATTGATGGGTCAGGTGCGCTCGTCGCCGGCGGTATTGCGTCGGAGACGCGGCAGGCGTTTGAAAATCTTAAAGAGGCGCTGCGCGAGGAAGGCTTCACTCTTCAGGACGTGGTGAAGGCCACCGTATACCTGAAGGATATGAACGAGTTTGCGGCGATGAACGCGGTGTATCAGGAATATTTTAATCCTCCGTATCCAGCGCGCGCGACCATACAGGTCGCGGCGCTTCCGAAAGGCGCGTGTATAGAAATTGAAGCAGTGGCAGTAAAGGGTTAGGTAATAAAATCATTCATTATGTTATTAACAGGAGGCGAGATATTACTCAAAACTTTAGTAGACCTCGGCGTCGACGTGATGTGGGGCATGCCTGGGGGCGTGGTGCTGCCCTTGTATGACCATTTTGCGAAATACCCACAGCTTAAACACATCCTTATCCGCCATGAACAAGGAGGGGCGTTTGCCGCCGATGGTTATGCGCGGGTGACCGGGAACGTGGGGGTATGCTTGGGCACCTCGGGTCCGGGATCCACAAACCTTGTAACAGGGATTGCGGGCGCGTTCATGGATTCCATTCCTTTGCTCGCAATCACCGGGCAGGTTGCCTCGCCTCTGATCGGTTCTGACGCGTTTCAAGAGGTGGATTCCATAGGCATTACGGTGTCGATCGTGAAACACAGCTTTTTGGCGCAAAGGGCGGAAGACGTGGCAGACATAATCACGACCGCCTATTATCTTGCCGGGTCCGGCCGCCCAGGGCCGGTGCATGTGGATGTGACTAAGGATGCGCTCATGAACAAAGTTGAGTACCAAAAGGGAATAGTTTTAGCGCTGCCGGGTTACCGCATCCCGCATATGGACGATCCCGAGATGCGCTCAGCGGTGAAACAGCTTGAAACATTATTAGAAAATCCTGATGCGCGCCCCTTAATCCTTGCTGGGCACGGGGTGGAGCTTGGCGGGGCGGAAAAGGAACTCTTGGCATTTGCGGAAAAATTGCAGATTCCAGTGGCCAATACGCTCTTGGGAACAGGCGTATTTCCGCAAGGGCATCCTCTGTATCTGGGATCGGTGGGCATGCACGGCACGGCGCTTGCGAACAAGACGCTGGCAGAATCAAATGTAGTGATCGGCATAGGGATGCGCTGGGACGACCGCGTGACAGGCGATTTGAAAAGCTTCAAGAGCGGCAGGCAATTTGTCCATTTCGAGATAGACCCGTCCGAGGTTGGCAAAATTATAACTCCCGCAGTAGCTTTCATGGGCAACGTGAAGGATACGCTCTCATCCGCCGTGAGGGAGATGCAAACGCGCGCGTGGCCGAAGTGGCGGCGCTCCATTGAAGAGTGGAAAGCCGCTTGGCCGCCATTCGCCCTTCCTTATCCGCAAGCTGAAGACGGTCCCATTTCCCAGCCGTGGGCGATCAGCCTGCTTTCGGAAATGACAAAGGGCGAAGACATCGTGGCATCAGACGTAGGCCGCCATCAGATGTGGGTGATGCGCTATTACCGGTTCCGCCATTCGCACTCGCACATTTCGCACGGAGGCTTAGGCGCGATGGGATTCGGCGTGCCCGCGGCCATGGGCGCGAAATTTGGCGCGCCGGGGAGGCGCGTGTGGGCAGTGAGCGGCGACGGCAGCTTTCAGATCAATATCCAAGAACTCGCGACGATTGCGGAAAACAAAGTCGAGGTAAAAATGGTGCTGATGAACGACGGATCGCTGGGTATGGTGCGGCAGTGGCAGGAGCTTTTCTACGGCTCGAACCTTTCTGCAAGCACTTTTTCAGGGAATCCCGATTTCGTGCGCGTGGCAGAAGCGTATGCCATTCCCGCGCGGCGCGTGGAGAAAGCTGCGGATTTGCGGCAGGCGTTTGAGTGGGCTATGCAGACTCCCGGGCCGGTCCTTGTTGAGGTGCGGGTTGACCCGCAGGAGCACGTCTACCCCATGGTGCCGGCAGGCAAGGGAGTGCATGAGCAGATCATTGTTGACCCTCGACGGGCATTACATGCGGAATCGCACTTGAAATTAAGCGCGTCAACGAGCGATTAAATTAAAATACAAATCTCAAAATGTCACCGCTTTGCGGGATCCCGCTTACCATTGAATACCATCATTAAGGTGCGGGACAGAATGACAAACCAAAATTTATAAATTTTACATTTTCATTTTGATTTTTGATATTTGATTTTTGCATTATTTGAATAAGTAAAGTTATGCAATACAATGAGTTCCATTTCAAGATTACCCTCGAAGCCATGAATCACGTGGGCGTGATGACGCGCATAACAAATGTGCTGCGAAAGTTCAGCCTGAATATTTATGAATTCAGCGGCAAGACGCACCCCGAAGACCCAGAGCGCTTTACAATGTATCTTTGGGTAGCAGGCCCCAGAGAAAACTGCGATTATATTTTCAAGAAATTGGAAAAGATTATCGATGTGGTGAAGATTGAGTGGAAGGGAGTGAAGTAAATATGATACCAATATACGAATGTATTCGAATGATGCGAATCACTGCGAATTCGTAGGTATTAGCCTGCCTGCGCAGGCAGGTATCATTAGTATTAATTAGTTGATTAGTATCATACTATGTTGAAACCCATTCGACCTTTTAGTAAGCGCATAACTAAAATTGAAGTGTCCGCCATCAAGCAGATGGCGCTGAAGGCTACGGAATACAAGAACGTGGTATCGTTCGGCTGGGGCGTGCCGTCGTTTCGGACAAAAGAGGAGATACGGGACGCGGTGCGTGACGCGTTTCAGAATGATCCTCATCTGGATAAATATGCGCCCGTGTCGGGACTTACCAGCTTGCGCGAAAAGATCGCGCGCACCTGGCCGAAGCGCTATGGGTTTGAGATCTCGCCAAAAGAAGTGCTCGTGTCTGCGGGCGCTATGGAGGCGATGATGGGATTGATGATGGTGCTTTTCGATCCCGGAGACGAGGTGCTCGTGATGGACCCGGGATTCGCGTCGCACATCGAAGAAATGGAAGTGACCGGCCTTGTTCCTTCTTATGTCCATCTGGACGAATCAAAGGGATGGGGATTGACGGAGCGCGCGCTTGAGAAAGCAATTTCCAAAAAAAGCAGAGGGATTATCATTATCAATCCCAACAATCCCACCGGCCATGTATATGCGCGTGCAGATATTGAGTTAATAGCGCGTTTCGCCGTGCAGCACCATTTGTGGCTTATCGTAGATGAACCTTACGAATACCTGGTATTCGACGGGAAAAAATTATTCCATCCCCTGCTGATCCCAGAAGCGCGGAATAATGTGATTGCGGTGCACTCTTTTTCCAAGAAATTCGCCATGACCGGCTGGCGCGTGGGATACTTCGTGGGATCGGAGGAGTTGGTAAAAGAATTCATGAAATTCCACGACAATACGATTGTGAGTGCACCGCGCATTTCCCAAATCGCAGCGCTCGCCGCGCTAGATATCCCGGACAGCGCGTTTGCGGATGAATTAAAAGAAATGCACGCGCGCAGAGACCTGATCTGCCAATGGCTCGACAGGATGCCGGATCTCTTCACCTATGTGCGCCCCACTGGCGCGTATTACATTTTTCCGAAAATAATCGCGCCGGGGTTGGATGACGTGACGCTCGCGGAACGCCTCCTGAATGAGGTGCAGGTCGTGACCACGCCGGGCTCTGCTTTCGGGCCTGTGGGCCAAAATCACCTGCGTCTCACTTTCAGCGGCACGAGAGAAGAAATCAGTGAAGGGATGGAGAGGATATCAAAATGGTGGGAAGCGGAAAAAAAGAGAAAATAAAACGGATTTACGCGGATTATACTCAATTGCTATTCAATTCCGATTCCATCGTCATCCCCGCCCCGTATCAAGGTACGGGGCAAGCTCCAGCGGGAATCCAGACGCCGTCCTCGACCGAGATCGGGGAAAACCAAAAGAAAATTGATCTTTTTGTTTGTTTTATGTCTGGATTCCAGATCCCGGTCTGGAATGACAATCGGAATTGGGTTGGCAAATTAGTATATTATACAGATATACGCGGAAATTGAGATACGATCAAATCACCCATCGTTTTCGTTCCTACAATTTTATCGTCCGTGGTGGTGGTATCTTTGATATCAAAGGTACGATATCCGCTCTCTAACACCGACGACACGGCGCGCCATACGGCATCCGATTCTGTTTTGAGGCCGAACGCGTACTCAAGCAGCATTGCGCCGGAAAGGATGGAGGCGATCGGGTTTGCGATGCCCTTCCCGGCGATATCCGGCGCCGATCCGTGGATAGGCTCAAATAAACCCACACCCGGCCCAAGGCTCGCGGACGCGAGCAGGCCAAGACTTCCCGCAATTTGCGATGCTTCGTCGGTCAGGATGTCGCCGAACATGTTTTCCGTGAGGACCACGTCGAATTGGCGCGGATTTTTTATTAATTGCATGGCGGCGTTATCCACATACATATGCGTGAGCGCGACGTCGGAGTAATCGCGCGCAACTTCGTTCACGGTCTCCCGCCAGAGGCGGGAACATTCCAGGACGTTTGCCTTGTCTACGGAACGGAGCGTTTTTTTCCTTCTGCGCGCCGCCTCAAACGCCATGCGGGCGATCCGCACGACGGCATCTTTGGTATAGCGCATGGTATCCCATGCTTCGTCCCGCGCCACGTTTCTGCCCCGCGGCTCTCCAAAGTAAATGCCGCCGACCAGTTCCCTGAAAAATACGATATCCGCGCCTTCAAGGACCTCCTGTTTCAATGAAGAAGCGTCGAGGAGTGGAGAGAAGAGCCTGATTGGGCGGATATTTGCGAACAAATCAAAATCTTTGCGGATTTTCAAGAGTCCCTGTTCCGGTCTCACCGTGGCATGCGGGTCCTGGTCGTATTTCGGCAAGCCCACCGCGCCGAGCAAAATCGCGTCTGTGTCCTTGGCAGCTTCAATGGTTTTTGGCGGCAGGGGATCGCCTGTCGCGTCGATTGCCGCAGCACCAATCAACTCATGACGAAAATGGAAATCGTGTCCGAATTTTTCCGCGACCGCTTTCAGCATCTTGACGGTTTCTGCGGTCACCTCCGGTCCTATGCCGTCACCCGGTAAAACTAAGATATTTTTATACATATCAATACGCATCAATGAGATTTTTTCACATTGTAGCGTGGTAGCTTGTCTACCACTCACGATGTCTTATTGTCGGAGGCAAGCTCCGACGCTACTATTCTTGTGACTGTCGTTGCTCGAACGCAGCAATCTCCGGCTCAAATTTAAGAATATATCCAATCTCATCTACCCCGTCGCGGAGACATGCTTTCACGAACGGATCAATCTCAAAGCGGTAGTCCTTGCCTTTCCAACTCACGGTTTGCCGTTCTAGGTCAAGGTGCGCTTCTTCTTGCGGACTACCTGCGGCATCTTTATGCATTTGGTCCACGGCCACTTCAGGCAATGAAACGGGAAGAAGGCCGTTTTTATAGCAGTTATTTTTAAAAATATCGCCGAAGGTAATCGCAATCACGGCCTTGAACCCGTATTCAGAAAGCGCCCAGACCGCATGTTCGCGGGAAGAGCCGCTGCCAAAATCCCTATGCGCGAGCAATATCCTTGCATTTTTATCCGCCTCCGCAGGAAAACCGCGGGCGTCAGCCCGCGGATGAATGCGGGACTGCGGATCCGCCGAAGCCTTGCGCGAAGGCGGCAGGACTGCTACGGCGGATTCCGCCTGATCTCCCTTGAGAGAGATACCGTGGGCGTGAGCCCGCGGAGTTTCATACAGGGGATTATTGAGAGGAAATTCCGGCCCTGCCTCGCCCTGCGGATTAAACCGCAAATCACGGAATAGATTTTCCCCATAGCCTTCCTTTCCGGTTGCGATCAAAAACCGCGCGGGTATGATCTGGTCAGTGTCCACGTCGTCCATCAGCAGAGGAACGAGGAGCGAAGAAAAATTTTTGAATGGAGCCTGTGACATATTTATTGAATATATTTTCTCACGTCCGTCACCTTGCCTTCAATAGCCGCCACGGCCGCCATGGCAGGGGACATGAGGAGCGTGCGCGCGCCCTGGCCCTGCCTGCCAATGAAGTTGCGGTTGGATGTGGACGCGCAGTATTTCCCCGGGGGCACGACATCGCCGTTCATCGCGATGCACATGCTGCAGCCCGGATCGCGCCATTCGCATCCGGCATTTTCGAATATTTCCTTCAGCCCTTCCGCTTCCGCCTGTTTCTTCACACTTTGCGATCCCGGCACCACGTAGACGATGCGGCCCGCCGCGATTTTCCCCCCTTTCAGGAATTGCGCGGCGACGCGCAGGTCTTCAATGCGCGCATTGGTGCAGCTGCCGATAAATACATAATCGATGCGTTGCCCTATGACCCGCTGGCCCGGTTGCATTCCCATATAGTCAAGCGCTTTCTTCACTTCAGGATTCGCGGTGTCATCAGGAATGTGTTCACTCACCTTCACGGACATGCCCGGATTGATGCCCCAGGTCACCATGGGCTCGATTTCAGACGCGTCCATCTTCACTTCACGGTCAAACGCCGCGTCCGAATCACCGCGAAAGGAAAGCCATGTGGCTATTGTCGCGCGTTTTGATTCTTCGGTAGGAAAGGAAATTTTTGAGAGCAGATAATCGACCGTCGTCTGATCCGGCGCGATCATGCCGGCGCGCGCGCCCGCTTCAATGCTCATGTTGCACACCGTGAGCCTCTCTTCCATGCTTAATTTTTCTATTGTATTCCCGCGGTATTCCAGAGTGTAGCCCACGCCGCCGCCCACACCGATCCGCCGGATGATGGAAAGGATGATGTCTTTTGCATACACCCCCCGCGGAAGCTCACCGGTGATGGTGATGGCCATGGTTTTGGTCTTTTTTTGCAGGAGGCACTGGGTAGCGAACACCTGTTCAACTTCCGACGTGCCGATACCGAAGGCGAGGGCGCCAAACGCGCCGTGCGAGGACGTATGGCTGTCACCGCACACGATGGTCATGCCCGGCTGGGTGAGGCCGAGTTCTGGCCCGATGACGTGGACAATTCCTTGCTTGTCGCTCTCAAGCCCGTAGAGAGTGATGCCTTCTGCGCGGCAATTCTCTTCAAGCGTATTCACTTGTTTCTGCGCATTTCCGTCTTTCCACACTCTTTCGAAGCGTCCCCGCGAGGGCACCGCATGATCCATGGTGGCAAAGGTGAGATCAGGGCGGCGCACCCTCATTCCGCGCGTTTTTAGCCCCGCAAACGCCTGCGGTGAGGTCACCTCATGGATGAGATGAAGGTCAATGTAGATGATCGCAGGTTCATTCGGCGCCTGCCCCGTAAGCCCCGCCTTGGCGGGGTCCTTCGGGGCTTCCCGCACCACATGCGCGTCCCATATTTTGTCGTACAAGGTCTTGGACATAGCAATGAAAATCCCAAATCCCAATTTCCAATGACCAATAAAATCCAAATGTGAAAATCCCAAATTGGTCATTCAGTCATTAATGCATTGGTTGGTCATTGGGGTTTGGGCATTGGTCATTTCTTTGAACTTTGAAATTTGAATTTTGTCATTATATCAATGAGGTCTTCTTCTTCCACTTCTTTCTTTTCGTCTGCCACGATGAGGAAACGCCGATACGCCTCATCCAGCTGATCGCCTTCCAATGAGAATCCCAATTGCGCGAGTTTGTGTTTCAGCGCGGCGTGGCCGGAGCGTGCGGTGAGCACGATTCTCGACACGTCCACGCCCACATCCGGCGGATTGATGATTTCATAATTATCCCTGCTTTTCAATACGCCGTCCTGATGGATGCCGGATGAATGGGCAAAGGCATTTGCGCCTACAATCGCTTTGTTCGGCTGTACCGGAATGCCCATGGTTTTAGCGATGAGCCTGCTTAAAGAGGCTAAGCGGGAGCTCTCAATCCTGATCTCGAAGCCGTTATCGCGCCGGGTTTTCAGCGCCATCACGACTTCTTCGAGCGCCGCGTTTCCCGCCCGCTCGCCGATGCCGTTCATCGTCACTTCCACCTGCCGCGCGCCCGCGCGCACGCCTGCCAAAGTGTTCGCGGTCGCAAGCCCCAAGTCGTTGTGGCAATGGACGCTTACCACGACATTCTCAATGCCTTTCACGCGGTCGAACAGGTATTTTATTTTTTCATACCACTCTTCAGGAAAACAATAGCCGGTGGTGTCGGGGATATTGACGACCGTGGCGCCCGCGGCAATGACCACTTCAACCATCTGCGCCAAAAACACAGGATCCGCGCGTCCCGCATCTTCGGCATAGAATTCAATGTCATGGACAAATTGTTTCGCATAGCGCACCGCATCGACGCCTTGAGAGAGCACTTTGTCCCGCGTGGATTTAAACTTTTTTTCAATATGGATATCAGACGAGCCGATGCCGGTATGGATGCGCGGCCGTTTCGCAAAACGCAATGCCTCGACTGCCGCGTCAATGTCTTTGTGCACGGCCCGCGTGAGCGCGCACACCGTCACGTCGCCCACGGCCTTGGACACCTCGACCACTGACGCGAAATCTCCCGGGCTTGATATGGGGAATCCCGCTTCAATCACGTCCACGCTCAGCCGCGCAAGCTCCCGCGCGAGCGCGACTTTCTCTTGCGTGTTCAGCTTCGCGCCCGGCACTTGTTCGCCATCCCGCAAGGTAGTGTCGAAGATGTACAGACGTTCTTTGGTTTGGGGTGAAGATGGCATAGTGAGCATATTTATTCATGGTAGCGTGGCAGTTTATCTGCCACCGATAGGTTACTTGAAGTCGCAGACAAGCCTGCTTGCGCAGGCAAGCTGCGACGCTACGAATTGGTTTTGAATTTTAGGATTTCATTTAACTGCGGTAAAGATAAAAAAATCCTCCCCTTATGGGAGGTAATAGGTAGAATTTTGACTACGCAGCATTACTTCCCACCCGGTAATGGAAGGAGGAGAGAAGTAAGGAGAAGCGAGTGAATGGCGGTGGTTTGATGTGTCATATTCTTAAGTTTAGGGTATGTCAAATATCCGTTTACGTCAATACATTGTTGTGGATAAGGGCTTTTTATGCTATTTTGACGTGTGAAAGAAGCGATGGTATTCTTGTAGTATGAAGAATGAAAATTTTCCTCGTGGTTTAAATGATTCATCTTCATCAATCAAGGAATTGACTACTCTACTTGATAAAGTATCGGAGGGAGAATTAGTCGAAGCATATAATAAAGGACGAGTAGTGCTACAACAAGGGACAGTGCATGATAGTGGTTCACCGCTGAATCTTCACTTGTGGGGCGTTGAAGGTATAGCATGGGATTCTCAACCATTGAAAGAAAGAATTGAGGAATTGAAAGACGCATTAGAAGAGAAGGGATACCAATTTGATCATGAGGGAAATATTATTAAATTATCTTAAGTCCATGTTTTCTAAAAAAAGGATTATCGCTATTGCGCTTTTTGCCGTGATCGGCCTATTGGCGGATCGCGTGGCGGTGAGCGCGGTGTGGGGAGCTAAGGGCCAGACCTTTACGCTCTTGCAGCTGTTTGCGCCGGCAGTGGGCGCATTCCTTGGCGGCGTGAGCGGCGCCGTTACCGTATTGTTTACGGAAATCGCGAGTTTCATCATCCAAGGGAAAGAAGTCACCGTGATGAATGTAGTTCGCCTTTTGCCGCTGGTGTGCGCGACATTTTATTTTGCCAGCGTCATGCGGCCCCATGGCAAGAAGTCGCGGTGGATTGAGATTGGCGTGCCCGCGCTCGCCATGCTTATCTTTTGGGAACACCCCATCGGCCGCGCGGTGTGGTACTACGCGCTTTATTGGACCATCCCCATGATTGTATCGCTCACGCCTTTGCGGAAGACCTTGGTGGGGAAAAGTTTAGGCTCCACATTTACCGCGCACGCAGTCGGCGGCGCGTATTGGATCTGGGCAACCAATATGGCGGCGCCGCTCTGGACCGCGCTCATTCCGGTCGTCGCCATGGAGCGCGCGGTGTTTGGGCTGGGGATTGCGCTCACGTTTATGGCGGTCAACCTGTCGCTCTCTCGCCTGCCCTCGGTCCACGCGCTCCCGATCAAGATTCACCATGTAAGGACAGTTTTTTCACGGGGTTAACGGCGGTCGCCTTTTCGATAGAATTAAATTATAATTTTATGCCACCAACAAGCCCCGCACAGCCACAAAATGAGGAAATGTTAGAACCTCAACCAAAATTTAACACACTGTTAACTATAATTATCTCTGTCTTCGCCACCACCATACTAGTCGGAGCAGGAGTGTATTTTGTCATGGCGAGAAACAACAGCAGTGGCAATCAGCAAGTATTGGAAACACAGGTTGATTATTTAAATAAAAAAATTGAAGTTTTGGAAAGTCAAAAGCAGGCCAATACCGAAGATACTAAAAACATTGTTAATGAAGGCAAAAATGGAGAGCAAGGGAATCAGGATAAATTTGCTGATTGGCAGATTTATCGGAATGAGCAGTATGGGTTTGAAATAAAGTATCCAAAGGATTTAATTGTTAATCAAACTGATTCAAATATTATTACAATGGGCTCTCAGGCAACACCTTATATAGTCATTGAAAGATATCCAAGCAGACAAAACATTGATTTTCAAAGTTTTGTTCAGGAAAAATTAGTAAAAGCTTTTGGTAGTTTATTAGATGTTAATAAAATTAAATGGGCAGAGTGGGCACATAAAGAAATTTTTGATCAGTATGTTATAGATGTGGAGTTTGAGAATATGGTAGGTGGTTACACCGGCAATGTAATTTGGACTTATTTTGCGAGAGGAAATTGGGTGTACAGAATATCAGCTTTGCAGGGCTACAATAATATGGACCAAAAGACATTTCAGAACCAAATCATTCCCACCTTTAAATTTATTAACGGAACCGCCAACTGGCAGACATATAAGAATGAAAATTTGGGATTGGAATTTAAATATCCCCAGGAATTTACTTTAAAACAGAGTGACCATCCTCATTATAAGACAGGTAGCTTTTTAGAAGTTCATCAAAGTGGAGCCGAAGTTTGGTCAAGTGATGTGGTTGTTTCAGTCAGACTTGATAATGCTTACTTGGGTACAAATTTTCAAAGTGCTTGGCTAACAGTAGCTTATGATTCAGATATTGCCGATTTATCTAACTGTCAGGAGCTACACAGAAACAGAGGAGTAGAAAAAATGACTGATAGTCAGGTCGTTAATAGAGTTACTTGGTATAAAGGCGAAACTAGCGGTGTAGCAGCGGGTACGTATGTGAAATCAAAAGTTCATCATACTTTTCATAATGATATGTGTTATGAAGTAACCCTGCATCTATCAATTGCTAACATTGGGAACTTTGATCCTACTTCAGGTATAAAAGAAGTTGATGAAAGTGTAGTTTGGGTAAAGCTGGGAAGTATTTTTTCCACCTTCAAATTTTTAGATTAAATTTTGGCTGACTTAACAAATCGGTTCCAGGTATAACCTCGAGCCAACACCGTGTTTTAGTGTTTCTGTGCTTTATGTGTTTTATGACTTTATTCCATTACCATTCTTTAAAGTAAAGCAAGTGTTATGGGGTAAATTAAAGGTACTAAATGGAATCCGCATCAACCAAGGACGCGGTTTTTTATTAGTTATTCCGTACAAGGGATTACCCTCTCAGTAGAGCCAAGGTGGTATAATATACACATGCCCAGAAGTACAACATCCAAGAGGGAGGCAAGAGTCTGAGAGTTAAGTATGGGGATATTATTCTGTAGCGATGAGTGATGTAAAATATGGGCATTATTTCAAGCCTCCCTCATCGATCGCCAAACGTTGTATTCAAGTTTGTTATGACTAATACTTCACAGACGCATTCATTCTGTAGATATATAAATACCATCCACGTTTGGCGTTGGATGTTGATATGCTGGGTATGACCGCATTGCAACAATCTCTCCTTGCGACCCTCGCGTGGTTTGACCTGTTTGACTATCCCTTGACCGCATGGGAGGTTTATACGTGGCTGTGTATTGGCAATGACAAGGCAGGTTTTGGGGCATCCTCATCTTACGAAGAGGTGTTGGAGGGATTGCGCGCATTGGTTGCAGAAAAGGCCATAGAATCCCAGTGGTCGTTTTTTTTCCTTGTCGGCAGGAAGGAAACCGTAGAAATCCGCAGGAACAGGTATCTCATCGCTGACGCCAAATTTACACGGGCGCGTTACGTTGCCAGCCTATTCCGCTTCGTGCCATGGGTGCGCATGGTCGCGGTATGCAATACGCTCGGATATTCAAACGCCGCTCATGAGAGTGATATTGATTTTCTCATCATCACTTCATCCGGCCGCCTCTGGACCGTGCGGGCGGTATGCCTCGCGCTCCTAGTACTGCTTGGACTTCGGCCTTCGCTCCAGCGGTTTGGCGCGAAGCAGGAGGAGAGAAAAGATAAGATAGACCTTACGTTTTTCGTGGGCGAAGACGCGCTCGATCTTTCACGGCTGTCTCTGAAAGGAGACGCCTCCGCATTGATTCCTGATCCTTATTTTGTCTATTGGCTGGTGCAGCTCACGCCGCTTCTGGACAAAGGAGGCGTGTATGAACGTTTCTGGGAAGCAAATCATACGCTGCGCCAGAGCGTGCCGCATACATTGCCTTACCTCACTTCTCCTTTGCGGCGCGTCTCCGAAAGAGTGCAAATTATTCAAAAGATTTTTGAATTGTTGTTATGGGGAAGGCGGGCCGAGCGGTTATTGCGCCGCGTACAGCTTGCCATTATGCCTTTGCGATTGAGAGAAGAAGCCTCACGCCATCGAGGAGTAGTGTTGGATGAACACGTTTTAAAATTTCACGATCATGACAGGAGAGAGGAGTATAGGGAGAGGTGGTTCAAATTGATAAAATCCCAAATCACAATATCCAAATCCCAAATAAATCTCAATATCCAATGACCAATAATACGTTTTGAATTTGGAATTTCGGATTTTGGTATTGTTTGGAATTTGGTGCTTGGAGTTTTAGGTGTCTATCATAAATTATATGTTTATTTCATCTAGGATGCTTAATTGGCTCTTTCCATTATTTGCCTTTCTTCTTCCTTTGCAGACTCGTTGGATTATCCGTGATGAGGTTGTGGGGACAAGCGCGTGGGAATATGGCAGGATAAGCCTTTATGGGTTTGATGCGGCGCTTATTGTGATTGCGGCATTGATAATTATCCGTAAGGTCATAAAGAGCAGAGCTCATCAGAATCAGGGTAATGATAATGTTCATCACGCAGGCCGCAGATCTGCGACTCCTCTCTTTACGTTATTAGGTGTTTTGTTTATGGCGTATGAATGGTATTTTGCGCTTGATCCCATGTTGACGTTGATTGTGGTACTGCGCCTCGGGCTGATTGGCATTGCGATGGGATATGTATTCCATGCAGAACCATTGCTTGTCAGGAGGACTTTGGCTGCGTTCGTGGTGGCCATGATGATTTCATCTGGATTAGGGGTGGCGCAATTCATAGCGCAAGACGATCTTGTTTCATCAAAATGGCTTGGGCTAGCGCCGCAGGAGGCGTCAACTCTCGGCGTGAGCGTGGTGGAAGCGACAGGCGGGAGGTGGCTGCGCGGCCATGGCACCATGCCGCACCCGAACGCCTTGGGAGGATTTGCCGCGCTTGCGTTTACATTGTTTCTTGTATTGCGCACAACATCATCAAACGTCCAAGAGTCATCCCGCCCCCTCATCATATGGTGTGAATCAGCATTCATGATCGCTGCGCCTCTCATCCTCATCGCGGGCGTCATTACGTCGGTGAGCCGGGCAGCCATGATCGCATGGGCAGTCTCCCTCGCAATATTTTTGTGGCAGCGCATCCAGCGCCAGGCCGTTGTCTTTAACGCACGTTTTTTCATGACGGTCGCGGCGGGTACCATAATCGTTCTGCTGTTTGCGTTGCCAGCGCTGTCCGTGCGGCTTCGCGGGCAGGGGAGGCTCGAGTCGCTCTCCTTCACCAAGCGTGCTGCCGCATTCACGCAAGCGCTCGCCGTGAGCCGCGACCATTGGGCGACCGGCACGGGATTGGGCGGCATCACGGTGGCAATGCGCGTGCGCTTCCCCGCGCTTCCCATCTGGGACATACAGCCGGTGCACAATGTTCCCGTGTTGTTAGCGGTTGAATTGGGAGTAGGAGGGTTGTTGATTTTAAGTATAGGATTGTTGTTTATAAGGAAAATTTTCAATTTTTCCCGCTGCAGCGGGATCCCGCGTGCGGGACAATTTTCAATTTTCAAAATTGGTCCATGGAGCTCTGTTATAGCGTGTTTGTTAGTGCTTGCCATGTTGGACCATTATCTCTGGACGCTTGCCGCTGGATTATATCTGATGGGGATAATGGGAGCTTCCCTAGCCCTTGACAGGGGAACGCGGAATTCGTAAGATAGGGAGGCTATTAGCACTCTTAGGTCGAGACTGCTAACCAGAGTATAATTTAATACATTTCTGCGTAATTCTGCGTAACTATCCGCGTATTTCTGCTTCTATTTAGGCAGTAGAGGCTGAACAACGCAGATGATGACGCAGATCGACGCAGAGACTTAATGATTAGTTTATGAAACTAAAACCGCTCCACGATCATATTATTGTGAAGTCCATCCAAGAGGATGAGTACACCAAGGCCGGTTTGGTGCTGCCGCAGACTGCGGACAAGGAAAAACCGGAAAAAGGCGAAGTGATCGCCGTAGGGCCTGGCAAGTTGCTCGAGAACGGCCAGCGCGCCGCCATGTCAGTCAAGGTCGGTGACAAGGTGGTATTTAAGAAGTACTCGCCGGATGAAGTCAAGCTCAACAAAGATGAGGAATACCTCGTCTTGCAGGAATCTGACGTCCTGGCTATCCTCGAATAGATTTAGTATTTTCGGCGTTGTTCCGCGTGTGCTTCAGCGTTTTTCCGCTTCTATTGATTCTTAGAAGCAGATTCACGCAGATAGTTACGCAGATCTACGCAGAATTGAAATAAGATTAATGTATATGGCTATGGCTAAACAAATTGTGTATAACGAACGGGCTCGCGCCGCTCTCAAGCGCGGCGTAGACAAGCTCGCGAACGCCGTGAAGGTGACTTTGGGTCCCCGCGGGAGGAATGTGGTGATCGATAAAGGATATGGCACCCCCACAATCACCAATGATGGGGTCACGATCGCGAAAGAGATCGAACTTGAGGAAAAGTTTGAGAACGTCGGCGCGCAATTGGTGAAAGAAGTGGCAACGAAGACGAACGACATTGCGGGCGACGGTACTACGACCGCGACGGTGCTCGCGCAGGCAATGGTGCATGAAGGCTTAAAGGTGGTCGCGGCAGGCGCGAATCCCATGGTGGTGAAGCGCGGCATTGAGAAAGGCGTCGAAGCCATCGTGGCAGAACTTAAAAATAAGATCAGCAAGCCTGTCACGGGCAAAGATGAAATCGCGCAAGTCGCTTCGATTTCCGCGAATGACGCGGAGATCGGCAGAACGATAGCGGAAGTGATCGATAAGGTGGGCAAGGACGGCGTCGTCACCGTGGAGGAGTCGCAGTCCTTCGGCATTGAGAAGGAAATCGTGGAAGGGCTGCAATTCGACAAAGGATATGTGTCCCCTTACATGATTACCGACCCCTCCCGCATGGAGGCGGTATACGAAGATCCGCACATTCTCATTACTGACAAGAAAATTGCCGCGATTAACGACATTCTTCCGCTCTTGGAAAAAATCGCACAGACCGGGAAGAAAAACCTCGTCATTATTGCGGAAGACGTGGAAGGCGAGGCGCTCGCCACCCTCGTGGTCAATAAGATCCGCGGCACGTTCCATTCGCTCGCGGTGAAGGCGCCGGGATTCGGCGACCGCAGGAAGGAAATGCTCCAGGATATCGCGGTGGTGACCGGCGGGCGTGTTATTTCTGACGAAGTGGGATTGAAATTGGAAAATTGCGAGATTGCGGACCTCGGGCGTGCGCGGAAGGTGATTGCGACCAAGGAAAACACTACCGTGGTGGAGGGCCATGGCGACCATAAGAAGATTGAAGAGCGCATCAGCCAGGTCAAGAAAGAAATTGAGCTCACTGATTCTGATTTCGACAAGGAGAAGCTCCAGGAGCGCTTGGCGAAGCTCTCCGGCGGGGTGGCCGTACTGAAGGTAGGCGCTGCCACGGAAACGGAGATGAAGGAAAAGAAGCACCGTGTGGAAGATGCGGTTTCCGCCACGAAAGCGGCGATTGAAGAAGGTATTGTCGTGGGCGGCGGCGTGGCGCTCGTGCGCGCATTGCCTTCTCTTGACCGCCTTACGGTGAGCGGCGAGGAAAAGATCGGCGTGGACATTTTGCGCCGGGCATTGGAGGAACCCTTGCGCCAAATCGCGCTCAATGCGGGCAAGGACGGCTCTGTCGTGGTGGAGGAAGTGAAAAAGCACGAAGGGTCATTCGGCTATAACGCCGCGGAGAACCGCTATGAAGATTTGGTGAAGGCGGGGATTATTGATCCCACGAAGGTCACCCGATACGCGCTCCAGAATGCCGCATCCATCGCGGCCATGCTTATCACGACCGAAGCGGTCGTGACCGACCTGCCGGAGAAGAAAGATGAAAAAGGCGGCGGTATGCCGGGCGGCATGGGAGGCATGGGCGGTGAGGATATGGAATACTAGGTCGCTCGGAGTGTCTGCATAAAAAGACGTGGTTGATTCCCCCTGCGTGGGAATCACCACTCGGCTCTCGGCTTCACTCTCCCGCTTCGCGGGATCCGTGCCCGTGAAGCCTCCGAGACGCTTTTTAACGCATCCACTCCTCGCTTGGAGTTAGGAGCTGAGGCTGCGAAGGGTTTCCTTTTAACGACCAACCTTCGTTATGGGAAGAAAAGTGATTTATGCCCGCTCCCCCATCGAGACGCTTTTTACCACAGAATCCTTCGCTGAAGGAAAATGAAAATCGTTGTTATAGATTTAACAGACAGAGCCTCGCTCGAAAGAGCGGGGCTTTTCGTTTATAAATACGATATAGATCATTAGAAACTGTTACCGTAGAGGGGATTTAAAATTGGGATCGACCGCAGCGCTTTTGAGTATCGTACAGGATTTGTAATCGCTTTTCAACTTCACGTTTCAGCACGAGCGGATT
>Ga0265296_1000281_pt1 | contig 88761 bp, 85 predicted proteins | sample MunlanPumphouse1_FD_189073 | JGI IMG/M metagenome (GOLD analysis project Ga0265296, IMG submission 189073) | Groundwater microbial communities from a municipal landfill in Southern Ontario, Canada - Pumphouse #1 | ecosystem: Environmental > Aquatic > Deep subsurface > Groundwater | place...
TGACATCCGTTGCCTTGGTGTCAATGGCCTTGAGAATATTGTCGGCGACCGTCCGCTCCTGCTTGGACGTGGTCTTGATCGCGAAGATCCGGTTGACAAAGACCTCCGGTTCCATGAGGGTTAAGGGCGCTGCCGGTGCGGGGGGGGTGGGCTGTGTCATAAGAACCGTGATCAGAATCCGAAGAGCTGCTTGTGGTCGAAGAACATGTAGATGACAAATCCAATCAGGCCTACAAGGAGGACACCGGCTGCTGCGACCGTGGCGATCTTGGTGAACTCTTCCCGGGTGGGAGTGCGCGCGAGTTTGAGGACCCGCATGTATTTGCGGAATAATTCCTCGTGGATGATGTCCGTTTTGAAATCAGGCTTTGAAATTTCCATATCGTATCACTTCAGAAAATCAATTTCATACTGTTTCTGTACTTTGGGGGTAAGCTTCTCATTACGACCATATATTTGTGGCGACCGTACGCCCGTGACAACTAAGAGGGTGCGCATCTTGTTCTGCATGGCGGGATCGATCTGGGCACCCCAGATGATACGCGCATTCGGGTCCACGCGGGCATAGACTTCCTGGACAACCCCTTCTGCCTCTTCCATGGTCATGTCCGGGCCGCCGACCACGTTGACGAGCGCGGCGGTTGCGCCGCTGATATCCACATCGAGAAGCGGGGACCGGATCGCTTTCTTGACCGAGTCTGCTGCCTTGTCTTCGCTGTCGCTTTCTCCCATCCCGATCATCGCAACGCCACCGCGCTCCATGACGGTGCGCACATCGGCAAAGTCAAGGTTCACGAGTCCCGGCATCGTGATAAGTTCGGTGATCCCCTTGACAGCCCGCATCAGGACTTCGTCGGCCACCTTGAATGCGGCATAGAGCGGGAGTTTCGGGACTACTTCGAGGAGACGGTCATTGGGCACAACAATGACCGTGTCCGCCACATCCCGGAGGCGTTCGAGACCGGCCTCTGCGTTCTCCATGCGGATGGCACCTTCCGCAGCGAACGGCAGGGTTACGATCGCGATCGTGAGCGCCCCTTCTTCCCGGGCCGCCTTTGCCACGACCGGGGCTACACCGGTCCCGGTACCGCCGCCGAGCCCGACCGTGATAAAGACCATGTCGCAGCCGGAGACAATCGCCCGGATCTCCTGCTCGTTTTCAAGTGCGGCTTCCTCACCGATCTGCGGGATGGAACCCGCGCCAAGACCCCGGGTCCGCTGCCGGCCGACGAGGATGCGCTGGTCCGCCCGTGTACGGATCAGGTGCTGGGCATCGGTGTTGATGGCGATGAGTTTTGCGCCGTGGATACCCTCCTCCATCATGCGGGAGATGGTGTTCGAGCCGCCGCCGCCGCAACCGATCACTGCGATCTCAGTTTTGAGCTCGGCAAGGATCTGGTCAAGGTCTTCGTTATTCTGCGAGGTGGACACGGTTTCGTCCCTCGCCTTGGTGAGTGCCTCTTCAACAATTGACCTCATGAAAACTTCTCCAACCCCGGGATGTGGATTCTTGTCTCACTGCAGGAAGATACCATCTCAGGGGTTATCACCCTGCCGTTGATCTCAACAGCCTGGCCGGAAGCCAGCTGCTTGTAAAAAGGTCCGGCCGGTATCCCCTCGTTGCGCGCTTTCCGGGGATCGAACCGTACCTTAGATATGATCAAATGATCTTTCTCCGTAGCAGTGATCTCTTTATTACGTATGATTTTTACGCACAATGTATTTAAATCATTTATTATTCGGGGCAAATCTCCCTCACATGTGATAAATTCAGGAAGCAGGCTGTTATTCGGCGTGGATACGTGAACCAGGGGAAATTCGCCGAGATCGTTAATCAGTCCCGGTTCATTCGCTTTGACCGTTTCGGCCAGTAAAACCGGATTTACCCGGGCCAGTGCCAGGGTGCCCTGCTCGGGGAGGCTGTGGATGTAGCACCGGGCACCGGGCGATACGGTCCCGGCGAGGTTCCTGACTTCCTGGTATCGCTCCCAGGAGAGATGACCAAGCGACGCGATCTCGCTTTCAGATAGCCGGGGAATCCCCAGCTCGTCGAGGATATTGGTCAGCCGTACCAGCTCCTCGCGAGTAAGCGCCTTCCGGTCGATATACGCGGCAACAGCCCCGCTTTGTCGGATCATTGCCAAGACCATCTCCCGGTCCAGGACCGCAGCCTGTCGCAGGGAGCTGGCGATATGCCCGAAAGCCCCCCGGGAGGTCAGAGCGATGTCCGTCTCCCGAGGAGCGTAATGGGTTCCCCCGATGCCGATGAGGGGGACCGGGTTTGCCGGCTGGGCCGAGAGCACGGCCATGGCAACAGCCCGCCCCGCAACCGGGTCTTCCCACTCTTTTTCGGTACTGCCAATCTCGACAAAGAACGAGGGGATCGAGAGGCTGGTGGGCCCGTGGTGGGTGACCTCGTAGGAGACCCGGTAGCCTTCCGGGCAGTGGCGGGCAAGGGCCCGAAGGGTTGCCTGCATCATGGCGGGTGCGGCCGGGGCAAGCGTGCGGGGCGACCCGCCCAGTTCGGCGGCCCCGTAATTCCCGGTAACGTGAACGGTCAGGACCGGCACCGGGTTGACGCTGGCATGGCGGGAGAGGAAGATGACGAGATCGGCATCGAGACCCGCATCCACATTCTCCGTATGGATCAGCCGCTCGTCCCGCCCGATGAACTCGTAGGTCCGGCCGGGCACCTGCCAGCCGGTATCGGGAGTGGCCAGCAGTTCCTCGATATGGTGCCGGATATTGATACCCGCCCGGTCCTGCCGGGAATTAACGAGCGCAATCCTCATTGCCGGATCTCTTCGCTGCCCGGCACGATTAATCGTCCCATGCACAAAACAAGAGATAAACCCTATGAATAAGTACAGGATACATTGTTACCATGACAGCCGACAAAATCGCCAGAGTGTTCAGGGAAGAAGGTATCGAAAAGCAGATCACCTGCCCCCAGGCATTCGAAATTGCAGAAAAACACAAAATTGCCAGGGCCGACATCAGCACGTACTGTAACGAGCACGGGATCAAGATCCGTGCCTGCCAGCTGGGTTGCTTCAAATGAGGCGGTTCCTCAACGTCATTCCCGTCAGCGAGGCAATAACGGTTATCCGGGGTCTTGCGGTGAAGAGTGTGCCGGAGAACGTCCCCATTGAAGAGGCTCTCCGCCGGGTACTTGCAGGAGATGTCAGATCGGATGTGGACATCCCCGGGTTCACGCGATCCGTGGTGGATGGCTACGCAGTCCGGGCAGCGGATACTGTTGGTTCGGGCGAATCGATACCGGCAATTCTCTCGCTCAAAGGCAGGGTCCAGATGGGAGCCGGTACCACGGAGTCACTCGCACCGGGCGAATGCATCTATGTCCCGACCGGGGGCGTCCTGCCGGGCGGCGCGGATGCCATGGTCATGGTCGAATATACCGAGGCCGTGGGAGACGAGATCCTGGTAAAAAAACCGGTTGCAGACGGGGAAAATATCATTCGTTTCAACGAGGATTTTTCCAAAGGCGGGATCGTGCTCCGGCAGGGCCGCCGGCTCTCTGCCCAGGACATCGGCGTGCTTGCGGCTGCCGGATGTACGGTGGTTCCGGTCTTCCGGAAACCCCGGGTCGGGATTGTCTCAACCGGCAACGAGCTCGTGCCCGCAGGGACGACACCCGGGCCCGGGCAGGTGCGGGATGTCAACTCGTACGTTGTCGCCTCGTTCGTGCGGGACCGGGGCTGTATCCCGGTCCCGTACGGGATCGTGAAGGACGACCGGGATACCCTCCGGTCCGCACTGGCAACAGCCGCCGGGGAATGTGACGCGGTCCTCGTCTCCGGGGGCAGCTCCAAGGACGACCGGGACATGGTGGCAGCGGTGATCGCCGAGAATGGGGAGGTTCTTGTCCACGGTATTGCAATAGCGCCCGGCAAACCAGCTATCATCGGCCGGTCGGGCAGGGTACCCGTCATCGGGCTTCCCGGCCACCCGGCCTCGGCATTCATTGTGCTCGGGGCGATTGTCCGGTACCTCCTGCAGGACATGGCCGGCGAATCGGGAACCGTGCTCGTTCCGGTCATCGAAGCAACGCTTGCAGAGAACATTCCCTCCACCCGGGGGCGCGAGGATTATATCCGGGTCGAATTAAAGGACGGCATGGCAACACCGCTCTTTGGCAAATCCGGCCTCCTCAACACGCTGGTCAGGAGCACCGGCATCGTGAGGGTCCCGGCAGGAAGCGAGGGACTCGAAACCGGGACCCGCGTAGAAGTAATCCTGTGGTGAAGCGGTACCTGATCGTCCGGTGCCTCCCGGAGACCCCGGGAATTACGGTAACCGGGTTTTCCGGCCCGGCATCAGGAAAGCAGGCACCGGTCAGCTCGCCCGCATTCAGGGAGAACCTGATCCGGCCCGGCGGGTATTATACAACGGGGACCGGCGTGCAGCGCGAACGGCATTGATTACCGCTTCGTGCGGGGTTGTGCAGGAGACAACGCCGGGTATATCCCAGGTTTTCAATCCGAAAACAGGTATTTCCATTTTGAGCGCTACCGCGATCTCCGAGAGCGTGCCGTGGCTTCCGCCAATGGCGATAACCGCGTCGGCCGATTGCGCCACGAGAACATTCCGGGCATGGCCGAGGCCGGTCCGGATCACGATATCGAGATACCCGTTCCCGTTGCCGGTACCGGATACGATCCCGACCGTCAGCCCGCCACGTTCGCCGGATCCCTTGCATGCGGCTTCCATCACTCCGCCGAGACCACCGCAGAGGAGGGTCTCGTGCTCACCGGCGATAAGACGCCCGGCTTCAAGGGCCATCCGGTACTCGTCATCCGTTGCATTCGCTGCCCCGATAACCGCAATCTGTCCCATAATTTCTCTCCTATTCCATGCCGCCATCCCGGTTGATCACCATCAGCCGCAGCGCGGACATCTCTTCGATGGCAAAGCGCGGGCCTTCGCGGCCAAGACCCGAACCTTTCGCTCCCCCGTATGGCATCGGGTCTGCCCGGAATGTCGGGATATCGTTCACGATCACGCCGCCCACGTCCATCTCTGAAAACGCCCGCATGGCCCGGTTGAGATTCTGGGTGAAGATGCCGACCTGAAGCCCGTATTCGCCGGTGTTTGCAATCCGGATGGCTTCAGGGAAGTCCTCGTAGGGGGTAACCGAGATAACCGGCGCAAACACTTCCTCCCGGTTCACCCGCATCGCGGGAGTGGTTTCCGCAAGGACGGTCGGGGCAAACAGAGACTCTTCAAGAGTTCCTCCGGCAAGAACGCGGGCGCCCTGCTTCACGGCTTCCTGTACCTTCCTGTACGCTTCTTCGGCTTTCAACCGGTCGATCATCGGGCCTACATCCGTTGCAGGATCCCGGGGATCGCCCACGCGAAGCCCCTTCACCGCGGCAAGGATCTTTTCCACCATGGCCTCGTAGACCGGGCGGTGCACGAGCACCCGCTGGACCGAGATGCAGATCTGGCCCGCGTTGGTGAAGCCGCCGGCCGCGATCCGCTGCGCTGCATAATCGAGTGCAGCATCCTCGTGAACTATGACCGCGCCATTGCCCCCGAGTTCCAGGCCGACCCGGGTTCTTCCTGCGATCTCCCGGAGATGCCAGCCGACCGCACAGCTGCCGGTGAATGACAGGTACGCAACCCGGGGGTCGCGGGCAAGCTGCTCGGCCCTGACTCCCGTGCAGGGAACCACGCTGACCGCATCCGGGGGAAGGCCTGCCGCAAGGACCATCTCACCCAGCACCAGGCTTGAGACGGGGGTAGCGGACGCAGGTTTGAGGATAATGGAGTTGCCCGCCGCAATCGCGGGAGCCAGCTTGTGGCACGCGAGGTTGAGCGGGAAGTTGAACGGTACGATCCCGACAACCGGGCCAAGCGGGAACCGCTGGAGAAAACCGGTCCTGCCTTTGGTATCACCGGCGGTATCGAGCGGGACTATCTCCCCATAGATCCTTTTTGCTTCCTCAGCGGAAGTCCTGACCGTGATCGCGGCACGGGCAACCTCGCTTGCAGCAAATTTCCGCGTCTTTCCGCCTTCCATGACGAGAATTTCAGCGAGTTCCTCCGACCGCTTATCGATCTCGTCTGCAAGCCGGAACAGGATGCCGGCCCGTTCGTGGGAAGAGAGCATTCTGGTCTGTTCAAATCCCCGGCACGCGGCCGTTACCGCTGCCTTGAGGTCGCCCGGACTGGCCAGGCAGACATCCGCGTACCGTTCACCCGTGTAAGGGAAGAGCACATGGGCGATCTCTGCGGTCTGTTTCTCTATACCACCAAGAAGTATCGGATAGGTTTTCATGGCCGGTCCCCAACGGGGCATTGTGCCCGCATAAGTATTGCATGAGAATGCATCCATAAAGAACTGCCGGTCAAAGCAGATCCTGCCGGGAGAAAAAAGGATTATCCGGCCCGGGTGAATTTCACCGGGACCTGGTAGAGGGTATCGCCGACCCCGGTCTCCTTCCGGTCGTCAACGCAGAGATAATACATGCCCTGGTTTTTTATCGTAATTGTTTTCTGCTGCGGGGTTGTCAGGTCGTTGAACTGGGCAAGGGGTACGAGGCCGTCGTAGACCCAGGCCTTCTTCACGGTATCCCATGCCGGCTTGATCTGCCGGATCTTCAGGTTGTCGTTGACATCGAGCAGCAGGACATTCACGTTCACCGAGCCGCTCCCGGGAGAACTGGCCTGGAGCGTATATTTCTGATCCGGGTAGAGGTAGTCCGTGCCCATCTCTTTCTGGAGATCGATGCAGGCATAGTCATTGAAATGGACATTTACCGTGGTATCGACACCGGAACCCTTTGCAGCCGGGGTTGCTGCCGGTGCGGCGGCGGAGGACTGCGACGGGGTTCCGGGCGACACCTGCGGTGTTCCCGCAACAGCGCCGGGAGCCGGCTGGGAGGTACAACCTGCACTGAAAATAAGGACGACTATCAGTACAGCCATCAGGCAGACGAAAGAAACGTTTCTCATGATGTTGATGTTCCAAATCGGGGCACTTATGGGTTGTGGTCGGAAGATCGTTTCCTTGAACTGACGGCCGAATGCGGGCAACGGGGGATCATGTCATGTCCCCGCCAGCGCCCGTTGGAGAAAAACTACTTTGTTCTTTAAGCGCCAACATAAATCCAATACGTTTGGAGATCCCGCCATCGTACAAGAGGGGTTTTGTGAAGGAAGTCACCGCGAGCTTCAATGCAAAAGAGATAGAGGGTGAGGTGCAGGAATACTGGCGCACCCACGATACTTACCAGAGCGTAAAACAACACCGCAGTGCGGGAAAACCATTCTTTTTCGTGGATGGTCCGCCGTATACCACGGGACATATCCACCTCGGCACCGCATGGAACAAGATCCTCAAGGACAGCATCCTGCGCTACCACCGGATGAACGGCAGGAACGTGATCGACCGGGCGGGCTACGATATGCACGGCCTCCCCATCGAAGTCAAGGTCGAGCAGGCGCTCGGGTTCAAATCCAAGAAAGATATCGAGAAATTCGGTATCGACACCTTTATTGTCAGGTGCCGGGAGTTCGCAATCGAGAACAAGCTCTTAATGGATAACCAGTTCGAAAACCTCGGGATCTGGCTCGATTTCAAGAATGCTTACCAGACCATCAAGCCGGAATATGTGGAAGCGGCTTGGTGGACTCTTGCGAGAGCACAGGAGAAAGGCATGCTCGAACGCGGCCACCGGGTCGTGAACTGGTGCCCCCGGTGCGAGACGGCGATCGCGGACGCCGAAGTTGAATACTGGGACGAGACCGACCCCTCGGTCTTCGTCAAGTTCCCATTGGTGGGAAAAACCAACGAATACCTTGTCATCTGGACGACAACTCCCTGGACGCTGCCGGCAAACGTTGCGGTTGCCGTCTCAAAGGATTTCGAGTACGCCAGAGTGCTCGCAAAGAAGGACGGGAAAGAAGCTTACCTCTGGATCGCCGAACCCCTTGTCAAGACCGTGCTGAAAAAGGCCCGGTTCAAGGATTATTCCGTTCTTGAGACAAAGAAAGGAACCGAGCTCGTGGGCTGGACGTACGATTCCCCGCTCCTGGACAAGGTGCCGCTCCAGCGCGGGATCGCCCACAAGGTCGTGGCCGCTGACTTTGTTGCACTTGAGAATACCGGCATGGTCCATATCGCCCCCGGCCACGGCTGGGACGACTATGTGCTCGGGACAAAGGAAGGACTCCCGATTGTCTGCCCGGTCGACGGGGCGGGAAAATTCAAGGAAGAGGCCGGGGAGTTTGCCGGCCTGTTTGTCCGGGATGCGAACGAGAACGTGCTCGTTGCCCTCGGCGATCACCTGCTTGCAAAGGAGATGATCGTCCACCGGTACGGCCACTGCTGGCGCTGCAAAACACCGATCATCTTCCGGGCAACCTCGCAGTGGTTCCTGAAAGCTTCCGAGATGCGGGACCTGATGCTCTCCGAAGTCGAGAAAGTGACGTGGTACCCCGAATGGGCGGGAAGCGCCCGCTTCTACGACTGGATCAAGGAAGCCCGCGACTGGTGCATCTCACGACAGCGGTATTGGGGCATCCCGATCCCGGTCTGGGTCTGCGCAAAGTGCGACAAGTACCGGGTCATCGGCACGATAAAGGAGCTCGAAGAGGCGAGCGGGAAACCAATTCCCGACCCGCACCGCCCGTTCGTGGATTCAGTCACGATCCCGTGCAGCTGCGGCGGCACCATGAAGCGGGTCGAGGATATCTTCGATGTCTGGTTCGATTCGGCGGTCGCCTCATGGGCAACGCTCGGGTTCCCGAACAAAACCGAGGAGTTCGAGAACCTCTGGCCAGCGGATTTCATCACCGAAGGCCAGGACCAGACCCGGGGCTGGTTCTACTCACAGCTGGGCGCAAGCACGATCGCGTTTGGCAAAGCGCCTTACAAGAGCGTCTGCATGCACGGGTTCGCCCTTGATGCCGAGGGCAAGAAGATGTCGAAAAGCCTCGGCAACGTTGTCAACCCGAGCGATGTGATCGAGAAGGTCGGCGTGGACGTGCTCCGGCTTTACGTGCTCTCCTCTTCCGCCCCGTGGGACGATCTCAAGTTCAACTGGGATGGCGTAGGAACGGTCAACCGGGCGGTCAACATCCTCTGGAACGTGTACCGCTTCCCGATGCCGTATATGATCCTCGACAAGTTCGAGCCCCGGTCGAATGCCGGAGTCTGGGACGATGCCTACATCCGGGCCCACTTCAAACAGATGCCGGACGAGGACCGGTTCATCATCTCGCGGATCAACTCGGTTGCAGCCGTTGTCGATGCGGCAATCAAAGAGTGCCAGATCCACCGGGCAACCCGCGAGCTCGTGAACTTCATTCTCGAAGACCTCTCGCGCTGGTACGTCCAGCTCGTCCGGCCCCGTATGTGGCTCGAAGGCGAGTCCGAACAGAAAGTGTTCGCGTACGAGACAATCTACTACGTGATGCGCCGGCTGACAGGGCTCCTTGCACCGTTCTGCCCCCACATCACGGAGGAGATCTACCGGAACCTCCGGTGCAAAAACGATCCGGAGAGCATCCACCTGCTGGACTGGCAGGCCGGCGATGCGGTGCTTGTCGATGCAACGCTCGAAGGGGCGGTTGCCATTGTCCGCTCGTTTGACGAGGCATCCGCAAATGCCCGGCAGGCCGGGAAACGGAAACTCCGCTGGCCGGTGGCAGAAGTGGTTGTGGTCACGAACTCCGATGCCGTGAAGAACGCACTCGGACGGCTCAACGCGGTCTGCATGGACCGGGCCAATGCCCGGAAAGTCTCGGTCGTCATGGGACGCTGGGACAAGGTGGGCTGCCACGCCGAGCCGGTCATGAAGGCGCTCGGCAAGGGGTTCGGCAAGGACTCGTTCAAGCTCAAGGGGCTCATCGAGGCGGCAGATGGTAACCTGATCAAGGCAGAGATCGATGCCGGGCGGACGTTCAGGCTCGGCAGCGGCGACGCGGTCTTCGAGATTGGTGCAGAGCACGTCACCTTCACCGAGAAACTCCCGGCCGATATCTTCTCGGCCCCGATGACGGACGCAACCGTGTACGTGGACGTGGCACTCACTCCCGATATCGAAGCAGAAGGCTATGCCCGCGAAGTGATCCGGAGAATCCAGGATATGCGCAAGCAGGCGGATCTCGCAGTCGAGGACATTATCACGGTCGAAGCCGCAGTGGGCGACCAGCGGATCCTCTCCCTGCTCCGGAACGATACTACCATCGCCATAATCAGCAACGAAGTGAGGGCGAAGTCATTCGGGTTCTGCAAAGACGGGACCCAGCCGGACCCGGCACGCTATACCTCTGTGAAGGAGTGGGACGTGGAAGGCGTGGCGATGACGATTGGGATCATAAAGGTCTGAACAGACATTCATTTTCTTGGATACCGTCACTATTTTTTATACAATTTTGTTCACATAGATTAATCATCAAAAGTCTCCAACTCATCATTGTCGATAATGAAAATAACGGGTATTTCTCTAAAGAACTGGCGAAACTTTAAAGAGGCTGCATTCAGTATTGGGGATCAAATTTACATTGTTGGGCCAAATGCTTCGGGAAAATCGAATTTGTTAGATGTTTTTCGATTTCTTCACGATATTTCAAAAGAGGGAGGTGGACTTTACTCTGCAATCGAATCCCGGGGAGGTATCTCAAAAATTCGTTGCTTATCTGCTAGACAATACCCTGAAATTGAAATTACAGTCACACTGACAGATACTAGTAATAACGCTCAATGGGTCTATTCGATTGGAATCGGTCAAGAAGTTCGAGGATATCGCAAGCCAAAGATTCTTCATGAGTTCGTATCGAAAGATGGTAAACGCTTGTTTTCCCGTCCCGACAAAAAAGATGTGGATGACCCCGAGAGATTATATCAGACATTCTTGGAACAAATTAATGAAAATGCAAAATTTAGAGATATTTCTCGAACATTTCAAGCGATAAGATATCTTCATCTGGTTCCTCAGGTGGTTAGATATCCTCAGTATTTTAGCGAGCGTAAAATGCCAGAAGACCCATATGGTCAAAACTTTTTGGAACTATTGGCAAAAACTCCTGAAAGAACAAGAATTGCAAGACTTACAAAAATCCTAAATATTCTAAAAGTGGCGGTCCCAAATATCACTAATCTAACATTGCATCCGGATAATTTTGGTCATCCACATCTTCAAGCAATATATTCACATTGGAGACCCGGAGCGGGAAAACAGAATGAAGACCAATTTTCTGATGGTACGCTCCGTATAATTGGAATGTTGTGGGCACTTTTAGAGACGAAAGATAATATGTTATTACTTGAAGAGCCGGAATTATCGTTACATCCTGGGATAGTAAAGCAGTTACCCGATTTGATGAAAAAGATTAACAAAGACTTGAAAACAAAGATCCAAAGTCAAATCCTGATTAGCACCCACAGTTACGAATTGTTATCAGATAAGTCAATAAGTGGCGATCAGGTTTTGATGCTCCTTCCGGATAAAGAAGGAACTCAAATAAAAACTGCATCTGGTATTAAGGAAGTCCGTGATCTTTTGCTTGCTGGAATGTCAGTGGGTGATGTAGTGTTACCCAAGGTAACACCTAAAGATTTATTTCAAAAATCCCTTGGGGAGTATATATGAATGCCCAGTGATCCAATTTCAATTACTCTTGTTTATGAAGACATTTTACAAAGAGTTGTTATCGAAAAAATAATATCCACATTTTTTGTGGAAAAATATCATATTTCCAATTACTTTCCGGGACGGGGATTTGGTTGGATTAAAAATAATGTTAATTCATTTAATCTTGCATCAGCTAAAGCCACATATGTCGTAATTGTTGACTTGGATAATGACACTTGCCCATCTGAAAAAATCCGAAGTTGGCTCGACAATCCAAAAAATGAGAACTTAATATTTAGAATCGCGGTACGAGAGATTGAGTCATGGATCGTTGGGGATACTCAAAATTTTGCTAAATTTTTACATATACATGAAAATAAATTAAAAACGAGAGTAGACGGCATAGCCGATCCAAAAAAATATATTTTTAATTTAGTCAGTGAATCAAATATTAAACAATTAAAAGGAATCTGTCCAAATCCAGGAGCTAGAATCGGACCTAATTATAATGAAAAGTTAGTAAAATTTATTTTTAGTTCTTGGGAACCGTCACTAGCTATGTCAAACTCCCCAAGTCTCAAAAGATCAATTAATAGATTAAACGAATACTTTCCTTCATATTCCGAGGAATGAGACAAGTTTATATCCCCTGATCCCGCTCGAAATTTTTCAGGCAGGATCCGGTTGATCGGAACGCGCACTCACACCGGACAAAACAAAAAGAGGTTATCTGTCATCTGATTGGAGGATAACTACACTCTCGTAACCACGCTAACCAATACACTCCGACACAGTTAGAAATGTTTAACGAACCCAGTACTTCACTAATTATTCCTCCGTGAATCTTGGTAGTGTACATTACCTGCCAAAAACCTGAAGTGAATAGTTACCCCATTATCAGCATCGCAATCTTAGCATCATAATCGATCTCCGGTAAAACAATTTCAACCACCCCCTCACCCCCTGCTCAAATTTTTTCAGGCAGGGTCCGGTTGATCGGCAAACCACCTCACGTCGGAAAACAAATTTTTTTGTCGCTTGTACATGCATTTTGTCGGATAATTATCCGATTATCGCCTCATCAACTGACACCTCATGATCGCGATTGAAAATTTTTCAGCAGGGTCTGCCTGAAAAAATATGCTCTGGAGAATACCTCAATCCAGACAAATCGTACGAACCCGGTACGTCTCTGAAATTTCCTCCGTACATAGTGGATAGTCAGCAGGTACCGGATCGCAACGTTTCTGGATGATGTCTTAGTATTCAGCTGGATTTTTTTGCCGTATAGTGACCATATCCGGCGCCCCCGGTCTGGTTAGATCTTACACTATTCTTTAGTTCGGGCTAAAAATTAGTGAAGTACTGGAACCTGTAACTTGGCAACACAAGAGTCTTGCCGGCAGGGTATCGGACAGGTTGCGATCGGAAAAGAGGGAAGATTGTATACTTAATTCCAGGCTGCCCGGTTACATGGGAGGCAGGTTCTGAATAATTGCCTGGAGTACTGCAATGAGGATTTTCAGGAATATGGCCCAGTCAAACACAACATCACCTCCTTTCGTGGCATGATTGAGAATAACATGTAATAGTATTTTAATGTTCCGATATTGCAATCTCCACAAATTACAGCCCGTTTTAAATTTTACATTATTATATTAATTGAAGCCGTTTTTTTCGGGTTGGACATCACGAAAAAAATCGCACCCGGGAGGGAGCTCTGGACATAGCATAGGTTTCGTTGTTCCCGCACCGGTTCAATCGCTCTGCCTCACCGTACCTCATCGTTGCTGTGGGAGGGGGAACTCACGTAATTAAACGATTTTTATGGTTCCGTATGCGTTCATTGATTTTATGGGGTAGTTCTCCAGGGCCATATTTTTACAACCACATTAAAAATTTTCAATGAATTTGTAATATATCCCGGTACCTTCCACTACATTTCAGGTAACAGTCTGGTAACTCCATCACATCCACACTTACCAGGCTTGCTACCCCTCAAATAAGCGGGACCGTTCCCAACATCCTGATCTGGTGATCCCATCTACCTGAACTTCAGGGATCATCGGAATTCCAAAAAAGATTCGCTGTTTTTATAATTGTTCATGCGGGAAGAATTGTCCTGAAGGGACGGGCATTACCACGTCAATGATATGTTGAAATACCCGTAAAAACCGGGCAGGATGGTGATTACCGGTGCACCTGAAAATTCCCCGGAGATTAACCCACGCTTACCGGCTTCCCCAGGAGATTTGCCAGGAATTCCTTACCTTCCGGCGTCGTGAACAGGGGCAGGTCTGATTCGGTCGTGACCGCACTCCGCTCCGCAACCACGGTCTCCTGCGTAACCGGGTTGAACCCTTCTTTCTCCGTGAGTTTCTTGTACACGAGGGTTCCCCTGCGCTGCCAGGCCGGGGTCGTGGCAAGATTGAATCCCCGGATGTGCATCATCTCGTGCAGGGCTTTTGCGGGCAGGCCCCGGAGCTGTTCTGCCGCCTCCTTCGGGCGTTTTCCTTCCTCGATGAGGGCCTGCTGGCAGTAGGCATTGATATGGTTGCGCCATGCCTCGCTCTGCCGGTTGATCATGTACTCGATGGCAAATTCAGGGCTTGCCGGGATAACCCGGGCATCGAGGGAGAGGAGCGTGGTACCGCCAAACGCAAGCGTGAGCGAACTTGCCGCGTACGAGGCCGCAACCGAGTCGATCTTCTCCACCCGGCCTCCAAACGGGAGCTTGGAAAAATAAAGGCTGATCTCATCCGAGAACGTGTACGCAAACTCCGGGTTGAGGCCGCTCTCGGCAACGAGCGACGTGCACGCCATCACCATCGCCTTGTGAAAAAATTCATCAAACGGCTTCTCAAGTCCAAGGACTTCCGTGAGCCGGTGAAACGCCCGGCCGTCCAGCCGGATAAAAGCAGGGGGAATAGTTGTGATAGCTGCAAATATTTCCCGGTTTTCCATACGAATACCACGCGGGAACACTTCAAAAATTTGAGAGCGTGTTTCCCGCAGACTGTTATACGGTTTTACTCTTCAGTTGTGCCGCTGCCCGTAAAGGCGCCCGGGAGGTGACGGATCAGGACGATGTCGTCGATCGCGCTGATGATGCGGTAAGGGATCTTGAGACCTTTGAAACTCTTGAGTTCGAATAGCTGGTCGTTGACTTTGCCAACCACTACTGCTTCTATCTTCTTCGAATCCACATCGATGACAACATCGTCGACTTCGCCGATAAACATGCCCTTGTCCGTATAGATCTGAAGCCCGAACAGCTCTGTAATCTGGGTTTCCATCGTTATCAGATGAAAGTATATACTTAAGAGTTAAAAAGATAACCCTTTTTATGGACGGATCTTTTCGGATCGGGCGTTTATTTGGCATTCCGATCCTCATTCACTACACATTCCTGCTGGTCATTCCCCTTTTTGCATGGATCATCGGCAGCCAGATCACCACAACCATCGACATGCTCAAAGAGATTTTCCAGGTACCGATCGACGCAACCGTTGTCACGGCGGGCTCTATGCCCTACGTTCTTGGGACCATATCGGCACTCGGTCTCTTCTTCGGGGTTCTCGTGCACGAACTCGCCCATTCCCTGGTTGCGCAGAAAAAAGGCATTGCAATCAACAGCATCACGCTGATGATCTTCGGCGGCATTGCCACGATGGAGGAGGGCGTGCCGGATCCAAAAGCCGAGCTCCCGATGGCGCTTGTCGGTCCAATAGCAAGCCTCCTCTTCGGCCTGGTCTGCTGTGGGCTCGTGTATGTTGTCCCGTCACTCTCGGTCACCAGCAGTACGGCAGGTGTGCTCATCTTCGTCTTCGGGTACCTGGGAGTGCTCAACATCCTCCTGTGTTTCTTCAACCTCATTCCCGCATTCCCGATGGATGGCGGGAGAGTCCTTCGGGCGTTTCTCGCGGGAAGGATGCCGCTGCACCGGGCCACCAAGATCGCTGCCGATATCGGGAAAGGGTTCGCGGTCGCCTTCGGCCTGATCGGGCTTTTCATGTTCTCGCCGTTCCTGATCCTGATCGCGCTCTTCATCTATATCGGGGCGAACATGGAATCGGTCGCCGTCAAGTACAGCCACCTGTTGCAGGACGTGACGGTCGGCTCGATGATGAGCAGCCCGGTGACCACGGTACCGCCAACGCTTCCAGTCAGCCAGGTGATCGGGATGATGTACTCGAGCAAACACCTCGGCTTCCCGGTGGTAGAGCGGGACACCCTGGTCGGGATGATCACACTTGCAGACGTCAACCGCACCTCGCCCATCGACCGCGAGGCCATGCAGGTGCGGGACGTCATGACCCACGATCCGATAACCCTTCCCCCGACCGCACCGGTCATCGATGCGCTGAAGATCATGTCCGCCCACAACTTTGGCCGGATCCCGGTGGTCGAGGACGGGAAGATCCTGGGGATCGTAACCCGGACAGATATCCTGAAAGTAACGGAACTCCGGCAGGTATGAACAGGGCGCAGGGCAGCCGTGCACCATCGTTACCGGTAACGGGCCGATAACGATCTTTTTTTAAACGTGTTCATCCCGAGAGACACGGATCGGAAGACGGAAGGTCGCCCTTCCGGATACTGCCGGGGAAGAAAGCCTGCGCTTCCCGGGAACCGGTCACCAGGTGTTTCCTGACATAACCCGCCGCCATATCCGTCAGGCAGTACCGGGAATAGCGCCCGTCCTTTACCATGGTGAGAAGACCATCGTCACCCAGGCGTTTCATGTGCCAGGTGATGGTTGGCCCGGATACAGCAAGGAGATTTTCCAGGTCCGACCGGCTCCGGCCCGGGTACGCGGCGAGGGTGCCGAGGATCTTCCTCCCGGTGTCATGGCGGAGGTAGCTGATCACTTTCTGTTCGAGGCCATCGTACCGGCCATTGTTCTCAAAATACCCAATATTCCCGTGACTCTTCTGCACAACAATCTTGTTCTGGATCTTCAAAAGGGCGAGATGGTAACTCAGCGCACCCCGTGAAACGAGGGTCTCCCGGATGAGATCCTGGAGGCCGATCCCCGGCATCCTCGCAATGCACTGATAAATGGCCTGACGGGTGGTGTTGCCCAGGATATTGTTCCGGGCAATGCGCCGGAAGCCAAGACATGCGAACAGTTTGAGGGCAAAGACCAGCTCAACGGGAAATACCATGAAGGGTAAGAAAGCAAGGGTGAGAACGATGGCCATCTCCCGGAGCGAGAGATCCCAGAAGGTGATCTGCGTGATATCCGGAGCAGGTATCCCGCCCATGCCATATGCCGGCTCGACGCTGTAGCCCTGCAGGTGGGCCGACACGGGAACGATCAGGACGAGCAGCAGGAAAAATACCAGCCCGGTACCGAGAAATTCCCGTTTCATTATACGATCATAATTATTGTTCCGCATTCTTGAGCCTGTTGGTCACCAGCTGGTTGTGAACCTCCAGGAAGGTCGCATAATTCACGGCAGTGATATTTTTCCTGCTGTGGACTTCGAACTTCCAGAGACCGGGGGTCATCCCGTCATCCCGGGATATTTTCAGGAAGATCCTCCCGTCCATCCTGCCATCGGACGTATCGTTGAACGGCCCAAGCGTCCTATCCGGCGTGAGGATAGTCAGGGCAAGGAGATCACCGGGATCCCCGCTATACAGGTCAACGACAATAAATGGGATCTCTTCTGAGACGTATTTTGAAAAAAAAGCCGTGTTCCCGGCAGTCGTGGTGTTCTGGAAGAAGAGCGGATCGGAAATGCGCACCTCCCGGCCCACGGTTGTGCAGGATTGCCGGGGGGATGTTGCCGGAACACCGGCGGCAATCAGGATCAGCACGATGGCCAGAATGATGATCCCGACAGCGAACCCGTGCCACTTCATCGTATCCCTTCGTTCTGGCGATATTGGGAGGTTTTCCTCTTAAACACCACACATGTGTTTCCTGACATGTAGAGGATTTGCTCATAAATCGTTTAAATAGCCGGTGCGTTTTTTGTGACTGATAACTCAAAAGCCCGGGGCGCAGCAGTTGCCCGGGCATAAAAGGTGTTAACGGAATGATAACGAAAAACAACCTCCTGTTCCTGCTTTCCGGTATCGGTGCCGGGGCGATCGTTGCCGTACTGCTCTTTGCGGCACTTGCAGCTCCCCCGGCAGGCACCGGGACAGCCGTGCCGGCATCCATCCCGGCCGACCGGCAGATAGTAACCGTTGAGAAAGATGAGCTCCACCAGTTCGCATCGCAGGAAGATGCCCGGGATTTCTTAAAATCCCACCTGGATGAAAGCGCAGGACCCAGACTTTTACCAGAAGGATCCGGCCAGGTGTTTTCCCGGCAGAGCAGTCTGCCGAATGGTACCCGCACCTGGAGTCTGGATGTAGACACTTCAACCTTCAGACCGGATGAATATCTCGTGACTGCATCGGCGGTGAAAGAAGTGGCAGCGGATTCTGCACTCTTCAATGTCCTCGATCCCGCCGCAGGCACGCAGGTACCCCGCCCCGTACAGAAAGCCTATGCCCAGCCGCCCGGCACCGCAGGCTATTTTGTCCGCATCGATCCGGTCGGGGACCATATCGTGGGAGACAGGTTTGTAATCACCGGAATTACCAACATCCCTGCCGATGCACAGATTATTATCACGGTGGTCTCCTCATCGTTCAAGCCTACCCAGAAAACCCAGAGCGGGGAGTTCAGCGGCATAGGTAAGACGATCACGCCATCGGGGCAAACCATCAGTTCGCCACAAGCTGCACTACCCACGGCAACCGATCGGGACTTTTCCACAACCAATGTCCAGGTCAAAGAAGTGGATGAAGCAGATATCATCAAGACGGACGGGACGCACATCTACGTGGTTTCCGGTAATCTGCTTCATATCCTCAACGCCTACCCTGCCGAAAACGCCGGCATTATTGCAACCCTGCGGTTTTCAGGAAGCCCGGAATCGCTCTACCTGAACGGGGATCGGCTGGTATTGATCAGTTCCGTTGAAAAAGCCGATGATTACTGGGCCTGCCCGGCCGGCAGGTGCCGGGACTCTGCCAGTCCTGAAAGAAAGACAGAGATATTCGTATTCTCCGTCAGGGACCCGGCCAACTCGGTACTCACCCGGCAGCTGGAGCTTGACGGATCCTACAGGGATTCCCGCATGATCGGGTCGGTTCTCTACTTCGTCACCAGCGAGTCCACCGGTTCGTACGGGGATGACATGGATTTCCCGAAAATCCGGGACAGTGCCATGGGAACAATCACGGCACCGGTCTATTACTTTGACCGGAAAGACCGGGAATTTTCCCTGACCATGATCGGGGCAGTGGACACTGCCGCAGATACCACGGTAAAGGCAAAGACATTCCTCATCGGATCGGCCGGGACGGTTTATGTCTCGCCTTCCCGCCTGTATATTGCAATCCCGTCTCCCATGGATTATTCGAGAAGGACAAGTACCGATTCAACCGATATCTATGCATTTGCGCTGAACGGAGACCGGATCTCGTATGCTGCAAAAGGGACCGCCGACGGGACGCTTCTCAACCAGTACGCTATGGACGAATATAACGGGAACCTCCGGGTTGCAACTACGGTACAGGAGAACGGGATCCGGCGGACCTCCACTTCCAGCGAAGTGACGATCTTTGACGACCGGATGAAACTGCTCGGATCGATGGACGATATCGCACCTTCCGAGCGGATCTATGCTGCCCGCTTCATGGGGGAGCGGCTGTATCTCGTGACGTTCCGGGAAACCGACCCGCTCTTCGTGATCGATCTTGCCCGCCCGGAGCACCCGGCCATACTCGGCGAGCTCCAGATCCCCGGGTTCTCGAACTACCTGCATCCCTACGATGCCACGCACCTCATCGGCATCGGGAAGCAGTCTACCCGGGGCGGCCTCAAGATGGCGCTCTTCGATGTTACCGATGTGCATAACCCGCGCCTGGCGGACCAGGAATTACTGGGAAGTTACGGCAGCGATTCGGAAGTGCTCAGGGATCCAAAGGCGTTCCTGTTTGACCGGGAGAAGAACCTGCTCGTATTGCCCGTCCATATCCGGGAACCCCGGCCGGATTACCAGTATGCGGGCGGCGGGAACCCCATGTCGGAGTTTACCGAATGGGGCGGGGCGTACGTCTTTGGCGTTGATCCGAAAACCGGGTTTACCCAGAGGGGGGAAGTTATCCATTACCTGGGCTCCTCCACGACGGATGCCGATGTCCGGCGTTCGCTCTACATAGAAGACACGCTCTATACCATGTCACCGGATAAAATCGTAATAAGCAGTTTATCGAACACGGTCCACCTCATCGGGGATGTTGAGCTGAAAAACCGGTAATTTTTTCTTTTTCTTTTTTCGCATTGTCGATCCGGGCAGGGTGTGATGCCCGGGCCTTGCCCGGCGTTCCTGTCCAAGCTAAAAGGTCTGTCTAAAAGATCGGTCCGGTTTTATTTCCTGGGAAGGTTGGGCAGGGGTTCGCGAGGAGTGATGCGTTTTTTTCACCACTGGCCCCCCCTTACAAAAAATCCTGGGTCAGATCAGTTTTTACTTCGTAAAAATGGCCGGTTTTTCGGGAAAAACTGATAGGGCTATTGGGGGGTCGGTGGGGAAAATTATCCGGATGCGGGTTGTGGATGCAGGGAAAAACCCGGAAATTACGGTGAAGACGGTGGCAGATACAGGGTGCCGTCCGATTCGGAAGTACCCTGCCAGACCCCCCAGAGTGCCATCATTCCCGGGTAAACGCAGCGGCAAATACACAAAAACCCAAAAACCTTCCCCCAACAGTACTTCGGAAGAGGCCCTGATTCAAAAGAAAAGATCCACTAAAACCGCATCACTGAATCGATCGCCGAGCTTCCGGCAACCTTCCGGTACGCAGCGAGATCTGCAAAGGGCCGTTTGGCGATCACAGATGCAACTTTTTTCTTTCCCACGCCCGACAGCCACTTCATCGCTGATGCCGGCAGCGTGTTGATCTCCACCGGCACCGGCAGCACGGTGACCGACCGCATCCCCCAGTCCACCACGACCGCGTCGGTTACCATACCTTTTTGCAGCCGGAGCGGGATGCCTGCGAGAATCGGGTAGGAGCCGGGCTGCCGCCCGAATGAGAGTTCGCCTGAAACTTCGACCCGCACATCGCGGAGCACCGTTCCTATCGGGTACACCCGCTGGAGCATCGGGAGATCGATTCTGGTCCGGACAAATTCCTTGAAGGCCCGGAAGCGGCGCTCGTACTTCCCGAGCGTGTTCTCCGTAAAGGCCCGCGTGCCCGGAAACGGCATCACCTGCCGGATGTTCACCCGCCGGACCATGAGCCTCATGTTTTTTACCCGGGTGAGAAACTGCTCGTTGAGATCGTACGTTGTCTCGGTCTCCCCTGCAAGCCCGCAGACGAAGTTGAGGCCGGGCAACAGTTCGGGCACATTATCCCGCCGTTTCCCGCCCTCATCGTTGACGATCTCAATCGCCCGGAAGACCCCGTCTGCCTGTGCCTTGAGATTGTTTGCGGCAACCACGGTCGGGTCGGCAGTCTCCATCCCGAACGCTGCCACATCTCCCGAAGTGTGGTGCCGGATGATCGCCCGCAGGGCTTCCCGGGCTGCATCCTCGTGCCGGGCAATGGTGGCCGGGTTCGTGTTGTCGATATGCAGGGTTTTGAGTTCCGGTGCTGCTACACGGATTGCCGAGAAGAGGGCCTCGATCTTCTCCGGTTCCGGTGCAGGATACTCTCCCGGCCCGGCACCATACGCGAGGATGTCCGGCTGACGCCCGACACGGAAGTGCCGGGCACCGCTCGCATGGAGGGCCGCAACTTCTACGGCAACTCCCGCAATACTCCGGTACTTCGGCATGCCGTAGAACGGTTCCGTGCAGAACGAGCAGCCACCGGTTACCCCGTGGGAACACCCCCGGGCGGTCTCCAGCTCGCACATCACCCACGGATAGTCCGGGTGCTGGCTGACTATCCCGGCCCCAGCGATACTCCACGGATCAGTGCGGGCATAATCGAGCGCCCCGACGGGTCCGTTGCCGGCAAGGTAATTGTCAAGCGCAATGGCCGGCTCCCCTTCGAGCAGGACATCGAACCCGCCGATCACCTGCCGGATCGCAGCTTTTCCACCTTCCCCTGCATACCCAAAGCCGATCGGGCCCCCGATCAGTTTCTTCGGCCCCCTCACCGTGTGGCCAAGCTGCTGGATCTCGGTGAGGGTAGCAGGCGTCCCCCCGAGATACTTGCCGGGCACGGTCGTTCCCGCTATCATGACCAGTATCTCCGCCGTGTTCAGATCACTGAACCGGAGCGGATCGATCCGGAGCTGGTCGATGGTCAGGTACCTGACCGTATAGTGATGGGAGATGAGGGCTCCCGCAACGGTCCGGATATAGGGCGAAATGTAAGGCGGGACGCCAAGGCAGGCGGGCTCGTCCACGTACCCGTCAAGGATGAACGCGGTTCTGCTCATACGTTGTGACCAATTAGCGCGAGGAGTTTTCGGGCCCAGAAAAGCTTCCCGCGTTTCATCGGGTCCACGTTTTTATCATCGAGATCAAAACCGGCAAGGGTGATGTGCGATGCCCCGAGTTCGTCAGCGGCAAAGACCGCCCGGTCGCCGTCCGTGAACCCGCCGAAGTTGTAGACATGAGGGAACGGGGCGCTCTGGGTTGTCCCGATCACTTTTCCTTTGAACCGGGGCACCCAGTGCCGGAGAAGCGGCATATTATCTCCGTGCGCATGAATGACGACGATAGTGCCTTCGTTGTTCAGTTCAATGAACCGGTCGGTTGCTCCGTCAAGATCCGTGAAGATCGCGTCCGGGAAGATCCCGTGGGAATCAAGCACCTCGGCTGCCGCATCCGCGGCAAAGACGATCCCGGAGATCTTCTCCAGTTCGTTCTTCAGGCACGGGGCGTTCCCGCAGACCGTGACCGGGTTCCCGTCCGTGAGCGAGGCAAGCGAGAGGAGGTTATCGCATTCGAGCAGGGTGGAGAGGAGCCGGGCAGCTTCCTCGTCGCCGGCCCGGTCGAACCCGAAGTAGTCGAGGATCTCCCGGTAATGGGGCTCCCACTCAGCAAAATCCATTGGGATCCCCCCGGGTTTCCTGCCGGGAATTACGCACCATTCTTCTTTCCCTCGGTTTCAAGGCCGACAAGGGTCTTGAACTTCTGGAGGATCGGCTCGATGACGAACTCCAGGAGCTGGGCCTTGTTCTCCACCTTGCCAAAATAATGGAGCGGCAGGTTGGCAGCCGCCATATTCGGGTGGCCACCGGCATCGCCCATCTCCCCGAAGGCTTCCGAGAGGGCATTTCCGATATGCAGCCGGATATCGCGGTTGCGGGCCGAGATGATGATGGCGTTATCGGTGATGCCGTACACGAGCGCCGTGTTGACCCCTTCGAGCGTGATCAGAATCTCGGCAGCCTGCGGGAGGGCGTCGCGGTTCATGACGTAGCCCACGTTCGCAAAGAGGTAGCCGCTCTGGATTTTGCGTTCATGGATCGCTTTCCCGATTACATCGATGGTCTCCTGCGACATGGACGGGGACATGATCTTGTCGAGCAGGTCGGCATCCGTGAGGGGCAGGAGGAAACCTGCGTAGTTGAGGTCCTGCGGGGTCACGTTCCGCTTGAACTCTTTCGTGTCCGTCCGGATACCATAGAGGAGGGCGGTCGCTACCCGCTTGTCGACCGGGACGTCGAGCTCCTGGAGATACTGGGTCATGATGCTCGCGGTGGCCCCGACCCCGGGCCGGATATCGATGAATGAACCCGGGGCTGCTGCGTGCTTCCCGTCCTTGTGGTGGTCGATGATGATGTTGATCCTGGTCTGGGGCGGGATATCGTTGTTGGCGCCCGGGCCCGAACAGTCGACAAGGGCGAGGTACGTGCACTTCTGGAGGATATCTGGCGTCAGGTGCTCCATCTTGATGTCGAGCAGGTTCACAAACGTGCGGTTCTCCTGGTGGCCGATATTGCCCTCGTAAAAGATCCGGGGAGTGAGCGATTTCGGGTTGGCATGTTTGGCAATCTCGGCAAGCGCCATGGCGGATGAAATGGCATCCGGGTCCGGATTCTTGTGGGTGATGATCCCGAGCGTTCCTTCCCAGCCGGCAAGGAGAGAGAACAGGCGCTGCGAGATCCGGCTCGAATGCTGCTTTTTTATCTGGAGGATTGCGGAGCGGGCCAACACTTCCTGGGGGTAGAGAACGAACTCGGCCCCGGCTGCCGTGAGTTTCTGGCTGTTCACCGGGTCGGTGGCAAGGGCGACTATCTGCACGGAGGGGTAGCGTTTCTTGATGGTGACGACCGCGGCAAGGTTGGCGTCGGGGTCGCCGGTCATGACAAAGGCGATCTCGAAGAGAGGGAGCCCGACCAGCATGTCGGCCGAGGCAATGTCGCGCTGGTAGGCATCGTATTTCTGGTCGCGGAGGTGCCGCACCCGGCTCTCGTCCCGGTCAACAATGATTACGCGCTCGTTCTCTTTTGCCAGTTCGAGTATGATATTGTAGCCGTTCGTACCGCAGCCGAAAATACTGTATTTTGTCGGGCCGGACGGTTCAAACGAGGCTGGTTCAGGCATATTACAGAAGATGTACCACTCCTGCGTATTAAGTGATTCCAAACAGCCGGTATCCAAAACCTTTATTCGCGATTATCAACCACATTATTAGGTCTAACTGGCTTGGGTCTGTAGCTTAGTTCGGCATAGCGGCGGACTCTTAATCCGCAGGTCAAGGGTTCAAATCCCTTCAGGCCCGTTTTCTTTTCGTTGTTGCTGCCTGAAGAGGGCACGCTCTCCAAAAGAGCGCTGCGGTATTCCGGGCGTGACCGGATACGTGAATTTTAGCGGGGGAGATGGAAGGAAGAAAATCGCTGCCACCCGAGATAGTCCGCCAGCGCAGGATATATCATCGCGGACGGGTAAGGATCACGTGGAGCAGTGAGAATTATGCAATTCAAAGGAAGCAAAACCGAAAAGAATCTGCTCGCCGCATTTGCCGGCGAGTCGCAGGCCCGGAACCGGTACACATTCTTTGCGAGCGCAGCAAAGAAAGAGGGCTACGAGCAGATCGCCGCGATCTTCTTACAGACATCGGATGAGGAGAGGGAACATGCAAAAACGTTCTTCAAGCTGCTGAAAGGCGGCGATGTTGAGATTACCGCTGCGTACCCCGCGGGCATGATTGGCACAACGAAAGAGAACCTTGCCGCGGCAGCAGCGGGCGAGGAGATGGAGTGGGGCACGCTCTACCCGGGTTTTGAAGCAACGGCAACAAAAGAGGGGTTCAAGGATATCGCATACCTCTTCAAGATGGTGGCAAAAGTCGAGGAGCACCACGAGGCCCGGTACAGGAAACTGCTCTCAAACATGGAGAACGGGACCGTCTTCAAATCCGAGATGCCCGCAAAATGGTACTGCCGGAACTGCGGGTTCGTCCACGAAGGGAAGGTGGCTCCCGCCAAGTGCCCGGTCTGCGAACACCCGCAGGCTTATTTCGAGATTGCGGCAGGGAATTACTGATTCGGATGACCGTAAGTGTAACAGTTCATACGATCCTGAAAAACCATATCGGTAAACCAGTTGTTTGTTGTAGTTTTGGTTATGTATTCCGAGCCACGGGGTCAGGTTATTAACAGTTCTCACCCACACGAAACATATTGATTGCAGATAAATAATTAATAATAGATATATCGATCTTTTCGGTGCAAGATTCGAGGGATTATGATTGGAAAATGCGAGCATTGTAATTGCGATATGCCAGCCGCAAAATCCTGTTGCAGGAATTACCGGAATATTTTTAGCAGGGGAAGAATATATTCACGTATCCTGAAAAAGAATGGAAAGGGACGTTGCCCTGACTGCGGAATTGAATTGAAAACGGGTAATATACATCACGTGGGCTGTTGTCAGGAGATTTGTCCCATCTGCAAGAACCCACTCAGTACCTGCAATTGCAATGGACTCCTGATAGATTATGAAAAGGACATTTTTTGAAAAGTGCTGATACCCGTTCCCAAATTTGTATCTGGATCCAGTCGCATCATTAGGTTTTTTTGTTTTTCGACATTCCCGGGAATCAGGTGAATCCAGCCCGGGAATTTTTCCGGATTATCTGATCCATCCCAGCCGGACCCAGCGCTCGTACTCCTCGGTTCGGAAATCCCGGTTCTCGATCACGAGATCCTTGAAAAATTCCCGGTTGCCGGCAATCTCTTCCTCCTGTTTTGGGTCGGAAAAGCCGTTTGCAATCGCTCCAGCGAGTTTTTTCCCAAGCGCCCGTGCGGCAGGTTCCGCTGCATCCACCGTTTCCAGGTTTCCGCCCGTTGCGATGCTGATCCCGCCAACAGAAACAACCGCAAGATAATTGAGAACATGATTCTGGTACGCGACAACCTCGTCGCCACCGGATGTGTGCGTGGTAGCAACCGAACAGCCGAATTTCCCGGACAGCAGCTGGTAGTGGATCGCATCCGCAAGCCGGTCAAAGAATATCTTCATCTGCCCGGATACGTTGTCGATATAGACCGGGGAGGCAAAGACGATCCCGTCCGCATCCTTCATCCGGTCGACAAGCGTGGGGATATCGTCCTCGAACACGCAGATGCCGTTGAACGAGCAGCCCTCGCAGGCCGTGCAGGGCGTGACTCGGAGATCGCAGAGATCGATCATCTCTGTCCCGGCACCGGCCTCTGCTGCTCCTTCAAGGACAAAACCGGCGAGCTGTCGCGTGGTGCTCCGGGTTGTCCGGGGACTTCCGTGGATGGCGAGAATTTTCATTTTTTATATGACTCCGTACCAGAAGGTTGGGCGGCGGGGGTTAATATGCCGTTGGGGGGAGACGGTTTTTTCAGGTATGGATGAAAAAGGATGCTCGATTATTTTCTCAGGATACGTTCGAGCCGGTCGCCAATAAAAGCGCCCGCGATAAAGAGGAGGACAAAGATGACAATGACGATAAGGAATCCGAACACGCCAAGGAAACCGAAATCAATACTCATACCACCGGGAATGAGGAACATTGAGACAAGCAGGAAAATAATTCCCGCAACGATCCCGGTGATCGCGCCATTCCTGATAAGGCCCTTATAATCTTCCTTACCCGGGTGAAAAACGCCAAATGCCATCCCTAATAGTAACGCCAGCAGTTCGAGCCACATGTAGATATTCCTGATTAAAATCAATATCTCATCCTCACCACTAATAAGTTCCGTTAGTGACGGGCATATCCGGGGGATCTGTTCCCATGAAAAAATCAGACACGGGATGTAAACGATACAATTTTCCCAGCCATTCTTATTTTTGATGTTTTTCCCGGATCCAGAGAACCAGTCCAAAACATCCGGCAACCAGCGGAACTGCCATCATCGGTGCGGGATACGAATCGTTCAGGATATCACTGAAAGGGTGTCACACAGGGGGTCTGATATTCCGAAAAATCCGGATACCTTCCCACAACAGAAACTAATATCAATCATAAGGAGAAGGATAGAAACAATGTTCTCCCTCCTGTACATAGATGACGAGCCCGATCTGCTCGAAATTGGCCGGTTGTTTCTTGAAACCACCGGCGAATTTGAAGTCAGTACGGTCGAGTCAGGGAAGGGAGCACTCACCCTGCTGGCACAGACGGACTTCGACGCCATCGTATCCGATTACCAGATGCCCGGAATGACCGGCATCGAACTCTTAAAAACGGTCAGGAAGTCCAACCCGGAAATCCCCTTCATCCTTTTCACCGGCAAAGGGCGTGAGGAGGTTGTCATCGAAGCGATCAACAACGGTGCAGACTTTTACCTCCAGAAAGGGGGCGACCCACAATCCCAGTTCGCCGAGCTCTCCCATAAGATCCGACAGGCGATCGGCAGGAAGCGTGCGGAAAAAGCCCTCTCGGATTCAGAAAAACGTCTTGCCGACATCATAAACTTCCTGCCGGACGCAACCTTTGCCATCGACACGGACGGGCAGGTCATTGCGTGGAACCGGGCAATCGAGGAGATGACAGGGATCTCTGCGTCGGACATCCTCGGAAAAGGAAATTACGAGTATGCCATCCCGTTCTATGGGAACCGGCGGCCGATCCTGATCGATCTCATCTTCGAACCCGACGAAACCGTAGTACAATTCTATTGCAACATCAAGAGGGAAGACAACACCCTCTCGGTCGAGACGAACCTGCCCCACCCGAAAGGCAAAAGGATCGATGCCCTGGCAAAAGTGAGTCCGCTCTACAACCGGAACGGGGATATTGTTGGCGCCATCGAATCCATCCGGGACATAACCGAACTGAAGAGAACGGAAGAGGAACTCCGGGCGTTAAACGAGCAGCTCAGCGCATCCGATGAAGAACTGCGCAGCCAGCTGGACGAGATTGTCACTGCCCAGCAGGAGCGGGCAAAAAGCGAGGAGAATTTCCGGACCCTCGTTGACAACGCCCCCGACGCCATGTATATCCAGACCAACAACCGGTTCGCGTACCTCAATAATGTTGCGCTCCGGTTGCTGGGCGCTTCGTCGCCCGACCAGTTGCTCGGCAGGAATACCTTTGACTCCATCCACCCCACGTTTCACGAGTGCGTCAGGGAGCGGGTGCGGAACCTCACCGTAGACATAAAACCGGTCGGGCTGCTGGAGGAAGTTTACCTGAAGCTGGACGGGACATCCGTGGATGTGGAAGCAACGGCCGTGCCGCTTCAGTACCACGGGGAACACGGATCGCTCGTAACGGTCCGCGATATCACGATCCGCAAACGGGCTGAAGCAGAGCTTCGGGCAACCTACGAACAGATCCAGGCAGCTGAAGAAGAACTCCGGGCGCAATACGAAGGACTCTCACAGAGCGAGAAGCTGATCCGCGCAAGCGAAGGGCGGCTCCGGTACATGCTCGGATTCTACGAGCTTGCGGGGGGAGACCAGCAGAATCTCATGGATTACGCTGTCGAAGGTGCAGGTGCGGTTACCGAAAGCCCGCTCGGGTACCTGGCGTTCCTGAATGAAGACGAGAGCGAACTCACCATGTACTCCTGGTCGAAATCCGCCATGAAGGGATGCGCCTTGAGGGAAAAACCCCTTGTCTACAAAACAGAAAAGACCGGACTCTGGGGGGAGTCGGTGCGACAGCGGCAGCCGGTAATAACCAACGATTACGCGGTGCCCAACCCGTTGAAAAAAGGATACCCGGAAGGGCACCCGCAGATCGTGCGCCACATGAGCGTTCCGGTCATCGACAACGGCCGCGTGGTGCTGGTGGCGGGGGTTGCCAACAAGCCCGGGGATTATACCGATACGGATGTCCAGAACCTCCTGCTCCTGGTGCAGGGACTCTGGCAGGTGCTCAAGCGGAAACAGACGGAAGCTGCGCTCATCGAGAACGAGGCGAGATTCCGGTCGATCTTCGAGAACAGCCCGTATCCGATTGTCATCAACGACCGGAAGACCCGAAAATACGTTGCCGTCAACGAGGCATTCCTCAAAGAGGGCGGCTATAACAAAGACGAAGTGCTGGGAACAGATGCCCTTGAACTGGGACTTCTATCGCGGGAAGACCAGCAGAAGATCGTTAACCTTCTCAGCACAGAGAACCGGGTCGACCGGCTTCCCGTCACCCTGAATACAAAGGGTGGCGAAAAATTGCATATCCTGATCTCGGCACTCCCGGTCATGCTCCACAACGAACCGGCGATCCTGACCATGACTGCCGACATCTCAGAGCTGGAGCGGACACAAGAGGAACTCCGGGCGCGGATCGAAGAGCTTGTCGCAGCCCAGGCAGAACTGAAGATCCAAAAGCAGCGGATGGAGGAAATTGCTTCCACAATTCCCGGAGTTGTTTACCAGTCTTACCAGCGGCCTGATGGAAAGAACGGCTTTTATTACGTCAACCTGAAATCAGGCGCGGAGATCTTCGGGGCAGATGCCACCATCACGGACTTCCTCAGGTGGTTTACCGATCATATCCACATGGACGACCGCTCCCGGTTTGTGGAATCCAATGCATCTGCCGTACTGGAGCGGGCTCCATGGAATTTCGAGGGCAGGTTTGTAAAACCCTCCGGCAAAGAGATCTGGTTCCAGGGCATGTCCTGTCCGGTTGTGCACGAGGACGAACTGGTCTTCACCGGTCTTCTTGTGGACATCACAGAACGGAAACAGAACGAACTCAGGCTCCAGGCTATAAATGAGCAACTTGCAGCGGCAGAGGAGGAACTCAGGGAACAATACAGTTCCCTGGCAAAGAGCGGCGATGCCTTAAAAGAGAGTGAGGAGAAATACCGCATGCTGGTGGAAGTGACCGGGACCGGCTACGTAATCGTCGATGAGGAAGGTCGGGTCATTGATGCAAATCCCGAGTACGTGCGCCTGACCGGCCGAACCAGCGTAACGGAGCTCCTGGGCAGGAGTGTTCTTGAATGGACCCAGGAGAGTGAGCGCGGGAAAAATGAGGCAGCCGTCCGTCAGTGCATCGGGGACGGGATTATTCGGGACTTCGAGATTAACTACATGGACATCACCGGTCGTATCGTCCCGGTCGAGATCAATGCCGCTATCGTACACGAGGGGGGCAAAGTCAGGATCATCGCCCTCACCCGGGATATATCCGGCCGGAAGGCAACAGAGCGGGCGCTGCGTACATCAGAAAACCAGTACCGCACACTCGTGGAGAACAGCCACGATATCATCTTCACCCTGGACACAGAGGGAATCTTTACGTTCGTCTCCCCGAGCGTAAAAGCCCTGCTGGGCTATCCGCCATCGGAGATGATCGGAAAATCCTACCGGACGTTTGTCCATCCCGACGACGTTCACGTTTGCGAGACCTATATTGCAAAAGCCGTGGAGAAAGGGGATATCCGGGCAGACGTCGAGTACCGGATTTTCCACGCTGACGGGTCAGTCCGGATCCAGATCTCGAATATTTCCCAGGTATACGATGAGGGAGGAGTGGCCCTTTTCATGGTAGGCACTGCCCGGGATGTTACGGAACTGAAACGATCGGAGATCGCAATCCGGGAGACCAGCAGGAAACTCAATCTTCTCAACAGCATCACACGGCACGATGTGGCAAACCAGCTCACCACCATGCTGGGCTACACCCAGCTCGCAATGATGAAAAAACCCGATCCGGTTGTCACCGACTTCCTTGCCAAGATTGAGAATTCTGCCCAGGTGATCCAGCGCCAGATCGAGTTCACGCGGGCCTACCAGGAACTGGGAGAGCGTGCCCCGACCTGGCAGCGGATCAGGGACCTGGTCCGGTCAGCAGAGCCAAAGAACATCCCGGTCACCTGTACCTGCGATTCGGTTGAGATGTATGCGGATCCGATGCTCGCGAAAGTGTTCTTCAACCTGTTCGACAACGCAGTCCGACACGGGGAGCACGTAACCGCCATAACGGTCCGGTGCGAGACGGGGGGCAACGAACTGGTCGTCTTCATCGAGGACAACGGCATCGGCATCCCGCTCGATGAGAAATCCAGGCTTTTCCAGAAAGGGTACGGTAAGAACACAGGCTTTGGCCTTTTCCTGGCCCGGGAGATCCTCGCCATCACCGGCATTTCCATCAACGAGACCGGGATCCACGGCAAGGGAGCCCGGTTCGAGATCACGGTGCCGAAGGGAACATACCGTTCTGTACCCTGATCCGGGACTGCTGCCAGGCAGAGATCCCTCCGTCGCATTTCATTCCTTCACAAGCCCTTCGAGTTTCCCGCGGAACTGGCTCATGTAGAGTTCGTAATAGAATCCTCTTTTTGCCATCAGATCCGCATGACTCCCGCATTCCACGATCCGGCCCTTATCGATGACCAGGATTAGATCCGCATGCCGGATGGTTGAGAGCCGGTGGGCTATAATGAACGAGGTCCGGTCTTTCTGGAGGGTGAGGAGCCCTTCCTGGATCAGTTTTTCCGTCCGGGTGTCCACGTTGCTGGTTGCCTCGTCGAGGATGAGCATGCGGGGGTTTGCTACAATGGCCCGGGCAATCGTGAGCATCTGCCGCTGGCCCTGCGAGAGGTTGGCCCCGCCGTCAATGAGCACAGTCCCGTAGCCTTTCGGCTGGTTCATGATAAACCCGTGGGCATTGGCCTGCCGGGCGGCCTGAATGCATTCCTCATCGGTCACCCCTTCCCGGGCGTACTTCAGGTTTGCCATGATCGTATCGGAGAAGAGGAACGGTTCCTGGAGCACCTGCGCGATCTGGACCCGGAGCGTGTCCTGCTGCACAGACCGGACATCGCTCCCATCCACCCGGATCGCACCTCCTTCCACATCGTAATACCGTGTGAGGATGTTGATAATCGTACTCTTGCCGGCCCCGGTGGGGCCGCAGAGACCGAAGACCTGGCCGGGTTTTGCATGGAACGAGTTGTCGGAAAGCACCCGCCGTCCCCGTATATACGAGAAGTCCACGTGATCGAAGACCACGTCTCCTGCAACCGAGGGTATGGCGGGGGCGCCAGGTGCATCAGCCACGGTCGGCTTCTCGTCCAGGACCTCGAAGACCCGGGACGCCCCCACGGCCGCGTTGAGGATCTGGGCATAGACCGAGAAGATGGTCGTGAAGGCGTTGAGGAGCGCGAACGAGAAACCGATGAACGCGATCAGGGTTCCTATCTCGGCCATGCCACTCATGATCATGACTCCGCCGACGAGCAGGATGACAACGACAAGGACCGTTGTGAAGATCGAGGAGACCTGCTGGCTGATGAGCGCCGCGAACTGGGCCTTGTTGCCGGTCTCCGCCACTTCCCGGCTCAGGAGATCGAAGCGCCGGGAGGCTTCGCTCTGCCGCCGGCATGCGATAATGGTCTTGGCACCGGAGAGCCACTCCTCGGCAAACCCGTTGAGCTCGCTCGTCTTCTCCTGGAGCAGTACGAACGCCGGGCCGGAGATCTTTGTCAGGAGCCACGACACCCACACGAGCATGATGACCACGATGTAGGAGAGAACGGTAAAGGCCGGGTTGACGATGAGCATGATGATGCTCGTAATGATGATCGTCATCACAGCCTGGCCGGTTTCGAGCGCACCGATGCTGATGAACTGTTCGATGACCTGCGTGTCGTTGGTCACCCGGCTCATGAGTTCACCAATCGGCCGGCGGTCGAAGAAGTCCAGCGAGAGGGTCTGGATGTGGCTGAAGAGTTGGGTGCGGAGGCGGTAGAGGGCGTCCTGGGCGATTATTGAGAGCAGTTTTTGCGAGACAAGGCCCGAGAGCCAGATGATAATAGCGGTGGCAAAGAGCCAGATGAGGATGGTGTAGAGCGGCCCGAGAGTGCCCCGCCCCTCCGAGATGACGTTCGTTGCCTGCCCGAGCAGCAGGGAGAAGAATGCGCTGAAGAGGGCAAAGACCGCCATGAGGAAAACCACGGCTGCGAGTTTACCTTTATGAGGGGTGAGATAGCGCAGGAACCGTTTTGCGACCGGGATCAGGGCCGGGCCTTTACTGCCTGCCCGGGCCTTCTGTTTTTCCTTCATGGCGCATTTCCCCCGGTGATACCCCCGCCAAGCTGCGAATCATAGATCTCGCGGTACTCCGGGCTCGTTTTCAGGAGCATCTCATGTGTTCCGGATGCCAGGATCCGGCCATTTTCAAGGAGAAGGATCCGGTCGGCTGCGATGACGGTGCTGATCCGCTGGGCGACAAGGATCCGGGTGACTTTCGAGAACCGCCGGTCGATCGCATCCTGGATCCGGGCCTCGGTGGCCACATCGCAGGCGCTCGTGCTGTCATCGAGAACCAGGATCTTCGGGTCGGCCGCAAGAGTCCGGGCGATCGCGAGCCGCTGGCGCTGGCCACCCGAGAAGTTTGCCCCGTGACGGGTTACAGCATCGTCGTATCCTTGGGGGATATTCCGGATGAATGCATCGGCATCCGCGTCTTCAGCGGCAGCGACCATGGCGGATTCCAGGGGGTTGTCGGATGCAAACTGGAGGTTCTCGCGGATGGTGCCGAAGAAGAGGTTGGGTTGCTGGAGGCAGACGACAACCATCTTCCGCAGGGTGTCCTGCGGGATTTTCCGGATGTCCGTCCCGTCAACCGTGATGCTGCCGGAAGTCACATCATAGAACCGGGGGATCAGGTGGACGAGGGTCGATTTCCCCGAGCCGGTGGAGCCGAGAATCCCGATCGTCTCTCCGGGTTCCACGGTGAAACTGATATCGTTGAGCACCAGCGGCCCGGGCCGGTTGCCGGGGCCGGCATACCCGAAACTGACATGGTCGAAAACTACCCGCCCGCGGACCTGGCCCGGATCCGGGCCTGCAGGGACATCGGGATCCCGGATATCGGCCGGGGTATCGAGGATCTCGAAGATGCGTTTGAGCGAAGGGCGGGCAGCCGAGACCGCGGGGAGAACGGAACCGAGGATCATGAACGGCATGATCAAGAGGAAGAGGTACTGGATGGAGGCGAGCACTTCACCAATGGAGAAGCCGGTCCCGAGCCGAATCTGGGTGCCGCCGGTATAGAAAATGGCGATCAGGGCGAGGTTGTCGATGAGGAGCATGGTCGGGATGAGCATGGCAATGTAGTTCTGCGCATGCTGGGAGCGGGACCGGACGTCGCTTGCGATCTGCGAGAAGCGCTCGTTCTCAAGGCGCTGGCGGACGAAGGCCTTGATCACCCGGACGCCCGCAAGGTTCTCCTGCAGGGCACTGCCCATCCGGTCGTACGTCTCCTGCCGGTCGGCAAAGACCGGGAGGACGAGCCAGAGGTACAGCCCGAGAAGCCCGGAGAAAAGGATGATGAGGAGCGCCATGAGCCCGATGAGGGAAGGCGACCGGAGGCTGATGAGGATGATGGTGATGATGAACATGACCGGGATCAGCGGGAGGTTGAGGATACCCTGCTGGATGGCAATCTTAACGTTCTGGACATCGTTTGTGAGCCGGACAAGCAGGTCGCTTGGGCGCATTCGGTCGAGATTGCCAAACGAGAGTTCCTGGATCCGGTCGTAGGCGCTCGTCCGCAGGTAGTGGGCGGTCCACTCTGAGAAGCGGACGGCAATAACGGTGTTTGCCACCTGGCAGGTGGCGGCAACGAGCGTGAGGACCATCATGTACCCGCCGTACTGGAGGATGAGACCCATATCGCCTGATAGGATGCCCTTGTCGATGAGAGCCTGCGACAGTGCCGGAACGGCAAGGGTTCCGAGCGCCCCGCCGATCGTGAGCAGGATCGAGACACCGAGCCATTTCTTATAGTCCTCCCAGATACTGAAGAGTCGAAGCAAATCCTTCATTTCATCACTCACGCATGCTCTCTGTATCTGAATGAAGCCCCCGGACCATCTTATATATTCCGTCACGCGGGCCGGGGCCGGGCCCGGCCCCATATCAGGAAGGATCCATGAAACCCAAAGTAGCGATCCGGTAAAAGAGAGATAGAAATTCTGTGGCCCGGTTAAGACCGGGAGGTTGTCTTCGGCACGGCAACCACCCATGCCCGGTTATTCATGTTCTCCGGAAAATAGTGGGCATCGAACCACATGGCATCGAACTCCCCGTAATTGAAGTACGTGACACCGTCTACCCGGTCATCGTGGCTGTCAACGGAATCGGCAAAGATTATCACATCGTCCCAGCCGTTTTCAGTGCCCCGGGTGTCATAACCGACAACCACTACCCAGTGGCCGCCCCAGTCCATCCATTCCACCATCGTGGGGACGCCGTTCCGGATATTCTCGCGGAGCATGGCGCTGGTGCCGTTCGTTCCCCAGGTGGCATTCCAGCCGTTACGGTTGAACCACCCGGCGATCTGTGCAGGATTTATCCCGGTGGTTTCGGATACGGTGGGGTTCATCTCCCGGGCAATGAGTTCCTCTTCTGCATCCGTATTGCTTACAGGTTTCCCGTAATACGACATGACCGTCATAGATGCTACCGCCCCGCAGCTGTAGTTGGTCACCTGCTGCCGGTAACTTTTCAGCGGGATGACCGTGAGGTGATCGTTGGATTTCAGGGTATCGAAATCTATCCCGGTATAGTAGTTTGGCTCAGGGAGTGTGGTGTCGAGACCATATTTGATCTCTGCCGGGGAGAGATGCATAAAGGCCGTGCTGATAGCAAGCGCCATGGCCGTAATGACAATACAGATGGTAAGGATCAGGTAAATCCGCCGCATATACTACAAATCCCAGGATATGTCAATTTCTGGGGTGCGGGCTGATAAATACCCCGCTGGTTTCTTTCAGGAGAGTATCTCTCACCTCATCGGATACCCGCTCAGCACGAGCCACGCGATCCCGATGATGATCAGGATAACGACCGCAATCATGATCTTAAAGTACGGGATCCCCGCTCCGGATCCCTTGTTTGCAGCGCGGCGGGAGTCCGGGATATACCCCCCGCCGGTCACCGAGACCCCGCCACCCTTGCCGTAGTTCAGGCTGATGGATGGTCGGGGTTTGCTGTTCCAGCTGCCAAGGCCCGTGCAGTTGTGGTTGGGCGGGAGCCGGCAGAACGTTCCACCGCAGTGCTGGCAGGTAAACGGCAGGGCGCACTCGGCGCCGCAGTTATCGCAGCGCGACATGATCTTTCGTTGGGGTGTCCGGGTTTATAGCCTTCCCGGTTCCTGCAGAGCAGTTGGGGATACCGGGTGTCCGACTTCGTACGGGTTATTTCGGATCAGACCCATTATACCCCTTCATGTCGGACGTATTAGGCATGGGGCAGTACATCAGGGGGGATGTCCTTCTCGCTTCCGTTGCTCTGGACGAGCGCAATGTGGCCAAGACCCGGCCGGTGGTCGTGATCTGCGCGAGCGGGACCGGTGAACTCCAGGTCTGCCCGGTCAGCAGCAAACCTCCAACCGACGCACCCTGCCTGCCACTCTCGATCGATGATTTCTCAACCGGGGGCCTCGACCTCTTCTCCGAGAGTTACGTGATGACTTCCCGGGTCGTGACGCTCAGGACGAACGAGGTGATTGGAAAGAAGGGCCGGCTGTCAGAGGAATTCCTTCTGGAGATCGTCCGGCAGGCGCCCGCCTCCATGGAACCGGGGACAAAAGCCGGGCGGCAGAAAAGAACCCGCCCATTTCATCGCTGATTAGAGTCGGGATATTTTTTGCCGGCCAATTGTGCATCAGCATCCTTATCATTTCCTTTGGATAACGGTGGTGGGATGGATATTGCACAGGCCATTCGCGACATCGAGGCAAAGGTAGGACGAATCTCCACGGTCCAGAAATTTTTACTCGGGACCGATGGGTCGGTCACCCAGCTGCTGGAATCCATAACCGGCAGAAAAGTGGTTATCCGTACGCTGGTCCAGACGATCGTGAGGGCCGATCCCGCCACCGCGGAAAACCTTGGCATTACGGTCGGGGATCCGGTGAATTACCGGGTCGTGGAGATCATGACCGAGGGTGACGGCGAAGTCCTGATCTATGCGATATCCCACACGCCCATCGACCGACTCTCCCCGGAGTTCAAAGATGACCTGATGAAAGCCGACATTCCGATTGGCAGGATCATCAAACAGCACCATATTGAGGCACGTCGGGAGATCCTCAACGCCAGGGTCATTCCGGCTACAGAAGAGGCCGGCAGGATCTTCTCCATCTGTAAAAATGAGCCCGTCCTCTCCCGGCAGTACCGGATTATCCACGCGGAAAAACCCCTTATCTTTATCGAGGAGCAGTTCCCCTACAACCGCTTCCCCGACACGCGCCGTGTCGTTGTCCGGACACCGTCCCGGGTTCACGTCACGCTAATCGATATGCACGGAGGTTCCGGCCGGGTGGACGGCGGGACCGGTATCACTCTTGACGAGCCCGGAATCCTGCTGGAGGCCGAGCTCTCCCCGGTCCTTGCCGTGAGAGGAGGGGATGCTGCCCTGCAGGACAGGGTCAGCCGGACAGCAACGGAGGTGCTGCAAAAACTTGGGGCGGGAGGGAACGTTGCGATCACGGTCCGAAGCCACTACCCGGCCCATGTCGGCCTCGGGAGCGGTTCACAGCTCGCGCTGGCCATTGCCCGGGCAATCTGCGAACTCCATGGCCGGCACCTGCCGGTAAAGGAACTCGCCCGGCTCGTCGGCCGGGGCGGGACGTCCGGGATCGGGACCGCAGCCTTCGAGTACGGCGGGTTCATCATCGACGGGGGTCACCGGTTCGGTGAAGACGGGGACAAGACTGATTTCCGCCCGTCCTCCGCGTCCCGGGGTGTTAACCCCCCGCCGGTCATAGCTCGCCATGACTTTCCATCGGACTGGAAGATCCTCCTCGCCATCCCGGATGTTCCCCCGGGAGCCAGCGGGAATATCGAAACGGACATTTTCAAAAATCACTGCCCGGTCCCGCTCGCCGAAGTACGGGAGCTCTCCCACGAGATACTGATGCGGATGCTGCCGGGAATCGCCGGGCGGGACCTCGACCTGTTCGGCTCGTCCATCAACGCGGTGCAGGGTCTCGGGTTCAAGAAAGTGGAACTCGGTCTCCAGCCCCCGCAGGTGACAGGCCTCCTCCCGGTGCTTCGGGATGCAGGGGCTGCCGGGGCCGGGCTCAGCTCGTTTGGCCCCACCGTTTATGCCATCGGGGATACCGGCATGAGAACACTTGAAGAGGCTGCCATTTCGTTCATGAAGGAATCGGGTGGCGGCACCACCATCATCACCACGGCCCGGAACAGCGGGGCGGTTGTTCGGGTTGAGTAGATCTTCCGATCAGAGGCTCGCACCCGGACATCCCGAGGCTATTGGGAACAGCAGCATTTCGTACTTCTTTTAAAAAGCATTGAAAAATTATTTCCCGATTTTTAAGAGCATCTCTTCAAGCGAGGGATACCGGGACTCTATCTTCTCCACTTTCCCACCGGCTTCCCCTATGAGACCGGTGCACTCGTTGAGTTCGACCATATTCTCGGCATCGGTGACCCAGAGCCCCTCCTCCTGTCGGTAAGTCTTGGAGTGGCCGAGAAGTTTCCCGGGATCGTCGATGGAGAAGAAGATGGTGTACGTGAGTGAGCCGAACTGCTCGCGGAGCTCCTGCATGCTCCCGAACGCCACTACCTGCCCGCGCCGGAGGATCATCACCTTGTCGCAGATCGCCTCCACCTGGTAGAGGTTGTGGGCCGAGAGGACGATCGTCTTTCCCTCGGATTTGAGCCTGCGGAGGTAATCGGCTATGAACCGCGAGGTCATCGGGTCGAGGCCGCTCGTTGCCTCATCGTAGACCAGGAACTTCGGGTCGTGGATCAGCGACCGGGCGATCGCAGTCTTCCGCTTCATGCCTTTGCTGAACTCACCGATCTTCTTCCCATCGGGCTCAAGGGAGAGTGCAGCAAAGAGCTGGTTTGTCCGGATCCGGATCTCCCGGGGGGAGAGACCGTAGATCTCACCGAAGAACATGAGGTAGTCTTCGGCCGTCATCGTCTCATAGAGCCGGGACTCCTCGGGAAGATACCCGAGGTGCTCCTTGAGGGCGGACGGGTTTTTTATCACATCGGTATCGTTGACAAAGAGCTCGCCCGAGGTGGGATTGACAAGCCCGGAGATGATCTTGAGGAGCGTGGTCTTGCCCGCACCGTTGTGGCCGATGATGCCGAAGATCTCCCCGTCCTCGAACCCGAAACTGACGTTGTCGAGCGCAGCAAAACCATCGTAGTTTTTCGAAAGATTGCGGGCAGTGATCATGGAAGCTCGCCTTACCATTCTGACTTGTGTTGTGGGGGTGATATAGGTTGGGATGGTGGGCACACTGCCCGCACCGCGTACTATTTGACCCATTATATACACTACACTGTTAACCAGACCGCCAAGCCGCAACCGGCCCTGCACCGGGGCGGAGGGCGGGATATTGCAGGGAGCCGTGCACCATGGGTATGCTCACCGACATCCGGACCATCGCGCGATGGGAAGTGAAAAAATCCTTCATCATGATGAAACGGGACGTACTCCCTGTCGCCATCATCCTCTTTATCCTCCTCGTCATTGTCACGGGCTTTGCCTCCCAGAGCGGGATGCACCTCCAGGACGGGATGTATGAGATCGGTGTAGACGACCCGCAGGTTGCAGCCCTCATTGCAAGCGACGCCCGCTTCTCCGTGTACGAGCTTGACGTCCCAACCCTCATCAAAAACCGGAACGCCTTCGACCTGATTATTCTAAAGGGCGTGGTCTACCCGGGTTCTACCGACAAGGGCAAGGCCGCAATAAAGACACTCGAACGGGACTATGCCAAATACGTCAACCGGGTCTATAACGGGGAGGAGGATCTCTTCGCCGCCTACCCGCTCTGGATCGATGTCGAGACCGTGAAAAGCGAGCTCAGTTTCCTCGCCACCCAGAGCGGGCAGTACGTGGGGGTTTCCCCGGGCCGCGGGGCCCCGGTGCCCGAAGGGGAGGTGAAAAATGTCCCCACGCCATCCCCGACCCTTGAGTTCTCCAAGGAGGAACTCCGGCAGGAGCTGGTGAAGACGAACACCAAGAATACCCAGATCTCGCGGTACACCGAAGTCCTCTCGTCCGATACTTCGATGGGCTCGTTCAAGACCCCGTCCCAGCTCTCGCCCCCGCTCCCGTTCGACTCCATCATCCTCGTCTTCGTCTTCATCTTTCCGCTCTACTTCACCTCGCAGTTCTTCATGATGAGCATCATGAACGAGCGGATCGAGCGCAAGGGGGAGATCCTCCTCTCGACCCCGGTCAGGACCTCTTCCCTCATCATCGGAAAAGCGTTCCCGTACGCTGTTGGCATGGTGCTCATCTGCGCGGGCCTCACGCTCTACCTCAAAGCCCCGCTCCTCATCCTCCTCCCGCTCATCCCGATCATTTTCTTCTTCCTCGCAAATGCCCTTATCATAGGCATGCTCGCCAGGAGTTTCAAGGAACTCTCATTCATCTCGATCTTCTTCTCGACCATTGCCACGTCCTACCTATTTTTCCCGAGCATCTTTGCCAACGTGCACGTGATAAGCCTTATCTCACCCTTAACGCTCATCGTCCTCACGCTTCAGGGATCTGTCTGGACGGCCACGGACTACCTTTACTCAACCTCCCTATTCTGGCTGACCGGCGCCGTGCTCGTCTACATCGCGGCCTGTAATTTTAAGGAGGAGCGGCTCTTCTCGGAAAAACGGCTCCTGCCCCGGATCCGGGAATTCCTTGCCGAGACGATCTCGCGCAGGCACCCGTACGTCTCGCTCTTCCTGCTGACCGCACTCTCCATCCCGTTCGTCTTCATGGTGCAGCTGATGAGCCTCGTCCTCTTCTTTAACCTGCCCATGCCCTACTCACTCGGCCTTTTGCTCGTCTTTGCGGCGTTCGTAGAGGAGCTCGCAAAAGCCGTCGGGGTATACACGCTGTTTGTCACGGATCCCGGATTTTTCACCTGGAAAAATCTCGTGATCGCCTGCGCGGTAACGGCAGCCGGCTTTCTCGCGGCTGAGAAACTGCTCCTCTTTGTCACGCTTGCCCAGATCACCGAGTCGGTCTTCGGGAGTATCCTCTTCCTCTCGCTTGGGGTACTCTGGATGCCGTTCCTCCTTCACTTTGTGTGCGTCCTTATCGTGGGCTGCTCACTCAAACTCTGGGGGCAGAGAGGGTTTGTAGCCGGCCTGGTTATCGCAACGCTGGTCCACTGCCTTTACAACAGTTACTTTATTCTGGGGTGGGTCAGATGAAGCCGCGTCACCTGGGTATCATTGCCAGAAAGGAATTCTCCGGTCTCTTCAACGAGCGGACAATCCTGCTCGCCGTCCTCCTCCAGCTCTTCATCGCGCTGTTCTCGTCATTCCTCATGGTCGGGCTCACATCGATGTATGATCCCTCATCGCTGTCACAATATTCCCGGTACAAATACAGCGTAGCCTATGCCGGGAACAATTCACCCTTGCTCGGTTATCTCGATAAGAGCCCGGACTTCCGGGTGTACCGCATGGATCTCTCGCAGGGTGTGGAAGCCCTCAAAGAGCGGAAACTCGCGGCGGTCGTTTACGTTCCGGATACCGATCCGGCCGCCGACGAGCCGGTCAAGATCACGCTCTACACGCTCCAGAACGATCTCCAGGGAGCCATTGTTGACGTCAAACTCAAGGATATTTTCCTGAAATACGAGAAAGAACTGAGGGAGATCCGGGCCGGGCGCCTGAACGACAAGCCCATGCCCATCCAGATTCCCAAATCCTCAGGAGGAGGGGACTTCTACGAGTTCGTGTACGGGCTCCTCATCCCCCTCCTTGTCTTTATGCCGGCCATCATCGCATCCGCCCTTGTAATCGACCTGATCACCGAGGAATACCAGCACGAGACCCTCGAAACTCTCATCTCGACCCCGGTGACATTCTCCGAGATGGTTTGGGGCAAGGTGCTGGCTTGCGAACTTCTCGTCCCCATCCAGGCCGGAGCCTGGCTTTTCCTCCTCATGATCAACGGTATCGCGATCCAGAATGCCGGCCTGATCCTCCTGCACGTGGTGATCGCATCGCTTGTCCTGATCCTGCTCGGGGCTCTCACCGCACTGCATTACCGGGAGCGCACCGCCGCACAGTTCGTCTTCTCAACCGCACTCGTGGTCGTGATCCTCTTTGTCCTCGCGCTGCCGGCAAATCCCCTCAACCTCCTGACCCGGCTTGCCGTGGGAAGCGCGGGAATGGAACAGTGGGTGCTCCTCGGGGCAACGATCGCCGTGGTTATCCTGCTCGGGTATGCCCTTGAACGGTATGCCGTACGGATAAGCAGGCGTGCATCAGGTAATTAAAAAAGGTAAACAGGGTTATGAGGGGGAGGATAGTATAGGCTGGTCAATGATCTTGTAGGTTTTACCGGCACTGGTCACGAAGACCTCGGCGCGGTCATTGCCCCGGGTTCCCTGGATGATAATTTCATCACCCTGTCGGGGTTTCCGTGTCCCGTCATTCATGGTGGACTCGATGACCTGACCGTCCGACCGCGTAACCCGCATGACGATCTTCTGGGTGACCACTTGTCCCGTGCCTCCGTTGAAGAGCAGGTGGATGGTGGCATCGGGGCGTTCCTTGGTGAGCTGGAAGTTCACGAGTTGTTCGGAGGGGAGTGTCTCCACGGCAACCGGTGTCGCGACGACCGTTGCAGTCGAAGTGGAGACCGTGACCGGGGGTGATGTTGCAGGTATTTCCACCGGGGGGATATCCGTCACGGTCGGGCTGGTGCAGCCGGCGATAAGCGCACAGAGTATAAGCCCGGACAGGACGATCAGGATCATTGTGCCTTTCATGCAGATTGCTTTCATTTATTCGTATTACTGATTTGTGCTCCGTCATGAACGAGGATGGGCAGGGGGTTTTCCCGCGAACCAGGGTTCCGGCCGGAGACTGTCCGCAAAAAGGCAGGAAAGAACAGTTAAATTAAAAAGGCACCCGGATTAACTTTACATATCAGGAGTAAAGGGAATGTTCTGTCTTAAGTGCGGAAAAGAGACTGATGCCTCCGGAAAATACTGCCAGTGGTGCGGGGCGGATATTGAATCCGTCCCGGCAGCCCCTGCTGCTACCCCGGAGGAGGATGAAGCTCCCGATGTCGGCATGTATGCCGGCCTCGGGCGGCGGTTTATCGCGTTCATCGTCGATACCATCCTTATCATTCTCATCGGCTCGGTCGTGATCACGTTTTTCTCCCTCGTGAACGGGATAAAATATGCCTATTTCATGGCAACGGGAGTGCATTACAGCGCCCTCACGGAAGCGGGATCGCTCGATGCTGCGGTGGGCCCAGTCGTTGCCGCGCTCGGTATGCTCCTTATCATCGTGCCTTGGCTCTACTTTGCGGGATTTGAATCCTCGCGCAGCCAGGCCACCCCGGGAAAAGTGCTCATGCACCTCATCGTCACCGATCTCGCGGGAAATAAACCCACGTTCGCACGGACGACACTCCGGTTCTTTGGCAAATTCATCTCCACGCTGATCATCTTCATCGGCTTTTTGATGATCGCGTTGACGAAGAAGCGCCAGGGACTCCACGACAAGATCGCAGGCTGCCTTGTACTCCTTCAGGATTAATACTTTTTTTACCCTGGCTGATTGCCGGGGCGCTGACATTGGCGGAAACGGTACATTGTGGATGTGGCCGTAACCCACGGGTATTGCGTCCCAAACACGTAATGCGTAATCCATAGCTGCGGATCGAAACCGGCGATTGTTACAAGAGGGAGCCGTTCCGGGTACAGATGCATCTTCAGTTCATTTTCGGTAAGGTAAACGCAGAGAGAGTGTATGGGTTCCCCCCGGGAGAGGAGAACGTGAATGATTATTTGTACCGGATCTTGAGCCAGAGCAGTACAAGGATGAGGACAAACGTAGCCACGTTTGCCGCAATGATCGGAAGGGAAGACACCCAGAAACCGTAGATCGTCCAGAGAAAAACTCCGGCAGAGAAGAGGAGGAGCATGGCAAGCGAGAGGTCACGGGTCTCTTTGAGTTTCCAGGCTCGGGCAACCTGCGGGACAAACGAGATCGTGGTGAGAATACCGGCTGTGTAGCCGACAAGAACAATCGTGTCCATGGTGAATCTCCTGAATATAGGTCGTGTACAGCTGATACGGTTTTTGCATTGCGGATATAGTCCGTGTCGGTAGTGCAGAACGCTTTATGGAAGATCCGGTTCCGGTGAGAACTGGTCTGCGACAACGAGCCACCTGCCTGCCTCGTTGACCAGGAAGAACATGTCGCGGCCCCGCATGGTTATTTCCTGTCCGCCCATCGCAAAGGTGATGGAGAACAGGTACGTCACCACAGCACATTTCCCACCGGCATAGATCTGCACCCGGTGATCGGTCTCGACCCATGAACGGATCGTTGTGGAGAGGGCAAAACCCCTCCAGCCGGCAACATATGCATCCTGTCCCTCCAGACGGCCGGGGGTTGTCGGTACGATGGCAACTGCATCCGGGTGGATATACAGCCGGAATTTCCCCTCATCCCAGGTTTTTGTCCAGCAACGGTTCATGGCCCGAACCGTTTCGATAATTTCAGCCGGGTGGAATGCATCTTTTGAGGTCATCAGCGATCCGGTTTATTTACCGGGATAATAAAGAAGTGGGACTGATAGTGAAAGTGTGCCGGAACCGCCATACTAAAAAAAACAGGGACCGGATGCTGCATCAGCCATGCGTGTAACGGTATGTTTCCTTTGGGAGCCGCATCTCAAACCGGGCTCCCGATCCATAGATTCCGGTCTCTTCGATGGTAATGCCGGTAATGGCGAGGATCTCCCGGGTATGGTAGAGACTGAGCTTGACCTTTGTCCCGAAACCAGGAGCGAAAATGGCACTTTTTACTTCCGGCTTCACACCAACCCCATCGTCCTCAAATGAAAGTATCCCATACCCCGGTTCCTCCCGGAACGAGACTTTCACCCGGAGGGGAGTTTTTTCGCCATGCTCCTGTGCATTCTCCAGCAGGTTAGTAACAATACGTTCAAGAAGCGGAGGAGCAAAAACCTCAAGACCCTCAAGCCCGGGACCGCTTTCGAGGTTTTTGAGTTGGGCATCCAGTTTGGCCTTCCGTAGAACGGGTTCCAGGAACTGCCATGCAGGAACTTCTGCACCCAGATGGGCAAACTCAAGCATCATCGTGACGTACTTCTCGACAAGCGCAAGCTGCCGATCGATCTTTTCGGAAAATGACCGGGTCTTCTCTACATCCGACAGGTTGCGCATGAGAATAGTATCGAATCCCCGGGCCGCCACCACCTGGCTCCGGATATCCTGGAGGGTAATATCCGAGAACATACTGAGCTTTGCATTTGCTACCCGGAGAGCTGCCTGGGCATTCTTTCTCTCATCCAGCTCCTGTCGGGCAATATCCCGCATCCTGCGGTACTCGGTCACCTGGTGAATGAGATCCGTCACATCCTCGATGACGAGCATGGCGCAGACCTCGCCTTCCAGCTGGAGCGGCAGGACGGAGCCTTTCTGGACACGCAGACTCCCATCCGGCAGGGGTGAAGGGATAAGGTGAGGGTGAAACCGGGAGGAGAGGAACACTGGGGGCCCCATCTCGAACACCTGGGGGAACCGGGCACGGATCGAAGGGGTATCGAGCTGCGGGAAGCGGGAGAACAGGTCGGCTCCTTCGACATCATCTCTTTTGATTCCGGTCCATTCTTCCAGGCACCGGTTCCAGAAACAGATGGTGAGATCCCTTCGCACAACAATAATGCCAATGTAGAGGTGATCGTAGAGGACAAGGCATTCCCGGTCGATGGCAGTCCCCCTCATCTCATCTCCCTCATGGACGCTGATGATGGATACTCTCAACAAGCCGGTCGAGCGAGCCGACTTCCAGCACCAGCAGGATCATACCTTCGATACTCATGGATTCAATCTGGAACTGGGTCTGGGCAAGGACTACCCAGTCATCAGGCTTGAGGGTGTGCCGCGTGGAGGCGATCTCGGTTAAGTTGCCTTCACAATAGACCGGCAGGGTGAACGTGAGGTTCTCCCCAAGTACATTCGAGATCGAGCCCATCACCACATTGATGATGATATTTCCCACTTCTTTTAAGGTCTCCACCTGCACAGCATCCATATCCGGCGACGATCCATCCTCCCCGGATAACAGTTTTACCAGCGAGGCTGCACTCTCAGCGGGAAAGGCAAGCGACGTTGTCCCGGAGAATTTACCATGGAACTCCTGCATAACGGTCGAGAGATCCTCGTTTCCCGGCAGGGTATGGGGTGTATCCAGAAGTTCGCCAAACCGGATAATATGGAGGTTTGGAACCCGGAGCTTGATGTTCGACCCCGTGATCTCGTTGAGGATGCCGGCGGCCCGCCCCACCCCGATATTGATCATTTCGGTGATTGCGTCGCGGGAGTCGTCATCGATCATCATCGGCATCACGGATTTCCAAGGATTGTACGCACGGTCGCGATAACCTGCTCCTTGTTCACGGGCTTGTTCAGGACTGCAACGGCCCCAAGCTCCCGGCACCGCGCCTCAGTCGTCTTCTGGATGTCCGAGGTGAGGACAATGACCGGGATCGACAGGTTACGGGATTTCAGCTGTTCCAGCAACCAGAACCCGTCATACTCCGGCATCAGCAGATCGGAGAAAATCAGGTCCGGTTTTTCCTGCAGGACCCACTCAAGGCCATCTTTGCCGTTCTCCTTAAGAATAACCTCATACCCGTGCTGGGTTAACACACCGGAAATAATTTTCCGCTGGAAGGATGAATCATCGATAACCAGAACTTTTGCCATTCCGCTGCCATTGCCGTGATGGTTCGGCAATCCTCCTTTCGTACATCAATAAACCGTACCGGAATAAAAGGGATACCCTGCTGGTGATTTGAGGCACACATGGGTAAAAGAGCCCGCACAAGATCAGGTAGAATCGGGCGGGAACGTGATCTGGGTGAGTTCCCGCACCTCATCGAGCCAGGCTTTCCGCTGCCCATCCGGGCTCGTGACCACGACCCCGAACATTCTCCGGTGACAGACGGGTATCCCGCAGAAGGAGAGGATGCAGTCTTTCCAGATCCGTTCGAGTGGATCTCCAAAGACCTGCTCTTCGCGTTCACGCGGAGTATTGGACGTGTTGAAGACCAGAACGGCCCGGGCAGGGAGAAGTCCCACCGGAATTCCTTCCCCGGAATCCGTTTCGGCAAACCGGTAGGCAATGCCGGGCCGAAGGACACGATCGATCCATCCTTTCAGGATCGCGGGTGGCATCCCCCACCAGTCCGGATGGACGATCACGATCCCATCCACCGCGGCAATCTCCCGGCAGTGCTGCGCAATGATCGGTCCGATCCCGGCGTTTCGGTGAATTTCTTCGGCAGGTAAAACAGGATCGAATTGCTCCTGATAGAGATCGTGGAACAACACACAATGCCCGCTGGCTTTCAGGGTGGTTATTACGGTCTTTGCAATCGCGTGGTTGTAACTACCGGGCGCCGGGTGGGCGAGAAGGATGAGGACCTTCATGATACATACCGGGAGATCATTTCCGGGCCGTCCCCTTGAAAAACGTATAACAAAAGACGCCGTCAGGTTCCGAGGTCCGGTAGAGTGCCGCTATTCCCCGCTCCCATGCATCCCGACTCATCAGCCCCTGCCGGTGTACTTCTTCGGCAACACCTTCGACCATCGCCGTGAAGGTCAGCTTCGTGAACCCATCCACGAGTGCCGGGCGGGATGCATCGACATAGACCATTCGCGGCGAGACGCTGACATCCTGGAATCCCGCCTCTGCGAGAAGGGGGTAGAGCTGTCTCCCGATCAGGGCATTGCCCCCAATCTGCTGCTGGAGTTGCACGAGACAGTCAACAGCACGGCGGGCATCCTCATTCTCAGGGTGGAAGAAAGTGGAGCCGTGATCTCCCTCAATAACCGTAATGGTGCCACCCTCTTTCAGGAGAGGGCGAAGGTGTCCGAGGGCACGGACCGGATCGGCAAGATGCTCCAGGACAAAGCAGACAAAGATGTGATCGAAACTTCCATGCTCAAAGGGAAGCCGGAAAATATCTCCCGGCTGAAATGTTACATTGGTGATCCCTTCCTGTCGGGCCATCTGTTTTGCCCGGGACAGGGATTCTTCGGAAATATCAATAGAAGTGATCTGTGCTTCCGGGCTGTTCTTTGCAAGGATCACAGTCTGGGCGCCGATCCCGCAACCGGCTTCGAGCACCCGGGAGCCGGCCGGGTAGTGGGTATCATGATGAAGAAGATTCGTGAGCGTCTGTGCCTGGTCCGCAAGCCGCTCCGACTCGCGGGGGGAATATCCATGAACATACGTGTGTTGTGTCATTCTTGTCCTCGCGAGACCTGCTGCGGGCCTCATGAATTAATCCCGATATTGTACATTTTTGTTGTTTGTTGTACAAAAATGTACTGTGATGGCAGACGCCCGGACAGAATCATTACAAAATTATGTAAAAAAAGTTAATCAGATTCCCTGAAGAGCGTTGGATTCTGTTTACGAATCCACCACCTTCGCATAAGGAATGCACCCAGGACAACCACGAGAATTGCGGTAATGCCAGCTACAACCGTTGTCAGGGCGATTCCTCCGGCGGGGGGTGCAGATACCGGTGCAACCGGGAGGGCCGGTGTCTTTGTTGGAGAAACAGTAGCGGGCACAGATGAAGCGCCTCCCGTTTTGAGGGATTGGGTTACAGGGGTACTGACGGCCGTTACTCCGACCGGGACAGGGGTAGAGGTCATAGCAGTCATATTGGTACCTCCCTGCTGGTACGCGATGGCAAAGTAAGAGAAACCGTAGGTAATGGCGCGGTAATTCGCAACCCCGTCCTTTTGGGAAACGAACTGGGTGTTGAGCGTTGTCCACGTCCCACCCACGTTGTGCATCATGACGATATCCCCAACCTTAATCCCATGTTCAGTGATCCAGGAAAGCGGAACGTTGAAATCAAGGGCCGCCTGGCTCAAGGTTCCCGGTACAGAACTCGTAGTAATGGACTGGTATTGGTAAACCGTAGTTAGAGGCGCGGTGATACTCTGGGGCAATACCTCCCTTGGCATTGCCGTTATTACAAAGTTCTTTCCAAGATCTGTCCCGGTTACTTCAGCTTTTGTAACCGCAGATCCACCACCCACATTGACGTAGGTGACTGAGGCACCGCCTTGAGATTTCCTCACGGTCGTATCGCGGGTATCCCCACTGCCGCCACTGCTGCCGCCGCCGCTGCTACCGGACCCCTGGTCGAAATCATACTTGCTGAAGTGCAGAACCGGGAGAACGATATATCCGTTTCCTACCGTGATATCAGAACCATCAGCCACGAAGCCGGCCCGGTTCCACACACCCTTGTTGTAGATCACCGTAGAGGCACCGGCGTCAGTAGTCGCGGTAATTTTAACATCATTACCCGAAGCAAAAGCAAATCCCGTGGGGTAAACCGTGAGTGTTGCTTTCTTGTTGAAATTGCTCATTGCGGCGCTTGCCACATTCAGATCAATACTGTTGCCTGCCGATGCAAAATTCAGGTTCTCGCCAAGCGCAGCAAGACCGGTACCGATATTCTGGTCTGTCAGATCCAGATTTTCAGTGAAACTGAGGTTGCCGCGAATTGTATGGGTTGCCGCATCCTCGGCAACGAACCGCAGGTTGGATGCAGTGGTGAAGTCAGAAATCGCGGTCCAGTTGGTGGTCTGGGTCTCGTTGAACTGCATCCCATTGCCCATGGTAACTGAATGCCGTGGATCGAAATTCAGTATGACCACAGTTCCGATATTTTGTTCCTGATAGGAACCTGCAAAGGTGTTATCACCATAAGAGATATTTACCGGTATTATCGCGGGCATATTGTTGAATTTCAGGTTGGCGGTATTGTTATTGATAAGCCCGCCCGAATATCCGCTGGTAACCGTGAGCGCATTATTGCGGTTGATATCCGTTGTTACCCCGGTCACGTTGTAGAAATTGGCGGCAATTCCCACATTCCCCGCGAGGGGGATTGCATTCGATACGCTTATCGTGGGATTTGTATTCATCCCGCTGGGAGACCAGGACGAGTTGTAGAAATACCAGGCATAGACATTTTTCGATGCGGTTCCGTTGTAAATGTAAACGGTTGGTGCAGTAAATCCATTATCTGTGAGCGTATTACCGGACGCCGTTGGTTCGAGCCAGATTTTACCAGCACTTGCGCTAATTTTTGTTGAGTCGAAAGTGATTGTATTCGAATCCCCGACAAGGTTGATTCCTTTCGGGCTTGTTGCAGTTGAAGCAAGTGCGGCAGCATTTTGCATGGTGAGGGTGTTACCGGAACCGGAAACATTGATAATCGGGGAAAGGCCGCTACCGGATATCTCCCATGATCTCGCGAGATTATTACTTGACCCGCTGGCATTGATTGCAGTCCCGCTGAACCCGAGTGCGACCAGAGTTGGATTCGCGGCACCAGTGATAGTATTACTGTTACCATTGATATCGATCAAGGAAGCGTTTCGGAATCGGGTTGCCGGGCCATTAGGATCATATTGGAATCTGGCAGCATCCGCAAAGGTAATTGTCTTGTCGGTTCCGTTGAATTGCAGGGTATTATTGAGGAAGATTGTATGTCCGGACGATTGAAAAGTAACCGCCTTGTCGAACGAAGTCAGGTTCCCAAAGGTTAACGTTGAATTGACATCGGCATTCAGTTGGCACATTGCTGCACCACTCATGAGTGCCGTATCCAGCGCATCAAAATTGCCCGCGCCGTTGCAGGTAACAGGTGCAATAGTCGCCGTTGCCCATGAAGGTAACAGGCAGCAAAGGACTGCTACAAGACATAATACCAAAACCAGGTTTCTACTCATACACAAATTCATTTTAACACATCACATCCAGAATCAGTCAAACCCATTCAATTACAACAATACAATTTCCTCAAATAAAAAATATCTTGCTATTTATTGTTGGGCATAATAGTTTCAATGTAAAGGATACAGGATATTAATTATGCGGATTTGGGAGTTGGAATGGATCGCATCGAAATGCATCCAGTGAACCTAAAAAACTGCGGGTATGTTCACTACCGATACCAGAAGAACAGACAACCGGACGATTACAGAGCAGGCCGGATAATACTATATGCGTCGGGAAAAACCGTTCAAATTAAGATCGCAAAGAAAGAAATGAGGCCGGGGCCGAGATTCGAACCCGGGTCGGAGGATCCACAATCCTCTAGGATGACCAACTACCCCACCCCGGCATATGTAATGACTGTCCACTGCCAGAAATCTGACAAATGTCCCTCTTACATAAGCACCGGACTCAAATAAATATATGCTTGTATTCACTCCACGACAAGGGGGGGGTGACCGGGAAAACAGGAGATCTTTTCACGGGCCTTGAAGGCGATTATTAATAGGGTCTGGCGTCTATTACATATCAGGTGGCTCTGAAAACTCCTTCCTGAAATCAAGGCGCGGTGTGGCACCTTGTGCAGCGCAGGAACATCGAGGATTTTTACCCGTATTTCAGAGCAGGAACAATAGCGAAGGTGAGGTTATGGCGGAGAACCCGAAGATCAGGACGCCGATCGTGTGCGTCATGGGGCATGTGGACCATGGCAAGACCTCGCTTCTGGACCGCATCCGAGGATCATCGGTTGTAAGTTCCGAAGTGGGCGCCATCACCCAGCATATCGGTGCAACGATCGTCCCCATCGAGGCAATCCGGACCATGAGCGGGACCCGGGGAAATTCGTCTATCAATATTCCCGGCCTGCTCTTCATCGACACACCGGGACATCATGCCTTTACCACACTTCGGGCCCGTGGCGGGGCGCTTGCAGATATGGCAATCCTCGTGGTAGATATTAACCAGGGATTCCAACCGCAGACCATAGAGGCACTCCAGATCCTGCGCAACTGCCGCACACCATTCGTTATCGCAGCAACCAAGATCGACCGCATCCATGGCTGGCGGGTGAACGAAAACGAGACATTCATCTCATCGTTTGCCAAACAGAACGAGCGGGTCAAAGGCGATGTCGAGACCAAGACCTACGAAATCGTGGGCAAACTCTCCGAGCTCGAATTCTCCGCAGACCGTTTCGACCGGGTCTCGGATTTCCAGCGTAACCTGGCAATCGTCCCGGTCAGCGCTCATACCGGGGAAGGGATTGCAGACCTGCTCCTCGTCATGATCGGCCTGGCCCAGCGGTACATGGGCGATGCACTCAAACTTGTCGTGGAGGGTCCTGGTGCCGGGACCGTCCTTGAGGTCAAGGAGGAGCGGGGTCTCGGGACAACGCTTGATGTGATCCTGTATGACGGGACGCTCGGGATCGGCGATGAGATCGCTGTGGCAACGCAGGACAACGTCATCTTCACCAAAGTCCGCTCGCTCCTGCAACCCCGCCCCATGAAAGAGATCCTTGTGGAGGACCGGTTCGAACGGGTTAAAACCGTTGCCGCTGCCGCAGGGATCAAGGTCACGGCCCCCAACCTCGAGGGCGTCATTGCCGGGTCCCCGTTCTTCGTCATCCGGGGCAACCGTGACGAGGTTGAAACACGGATCAAAAAAGAGATGACCGAGATCCACGTGAACCTGGCCGAGGAAGGGATCGTTATCAAAGCCGACACCATCGGGGCGCTCGAAGCCCTCTGCAAGGAACTCGATGGGAAAGAGATCGGTGTGATGCGGGCGGAAGTCGGCCCGGTTAGCAGGCACGACCTGATCGAAACCGAGACTATCAATAACCCCCAGTTCCGGGTACTCCTCTCCTTCAACACCCCCATCCTCCCCGATGCTGCTGAAATGATTAAAGACCCACTCTACACGCAGGTGAAAGTCTTCGATGGACGGGTGATCTACCAGCTTATCGACCAGTACCTCGAATGGCGGGACGAGCAAAAGCGGCTCCAGGATAAGCAGCGGTTCGAGCACGTAGTCATGCCAGCCAAGATCCGGCTCCTGCCGGACTGCGTATTCCGCCAGAGCAACCCGGCCGTGGTTGGTGTACGGGTACTGGGCGGGAAACTGCGCAATGATGTGAACCTGATCCATATAGACGGGAAGAAGGTAGGGCATCTCAAGAGCATGCAGCTCCGCCAGGAGACTATCCGTGAGGCAGATGCCGGCCTTGAAGTGGCAATCTCCATTGAGGGCGCCACGGTCGGCCGCCAGGTGTGCGTGGGCGACGACCTGTTCGTGGATGTTCCCGAACGGCACGTAAAAGTCCTCGAAAAGGAGATGATAAAGACGCTCAACACCAGCACGCAGGAGATCCTTGCCGAGTATACGTCTATGCGCAGGAAAGGGGAGCCATTCTGGGGAAAATGAGCCGGAATCCGGCGTTTAAGTGACGCGAGGATTTAATAGTGTACCAGTATAATTAAATGGGTACTTCTCATGTGTGGGCGAAAAAAGCCGGCAGCCAGAGACGTGAAAAACCTGTTGGCAGGTTTTTTCAGATAAAAAAATATTCGTGGAGCAAACAGCAATGGTTGAGTTTAAATTTGTTGTATCAGACCCAAAGACCGGTCGTGCCTACAATGTCGACGCCAGTGGCGGGGCAGCAGGCTCGATCGTGGGCAAACGTATTGGTGACGAATTCGACGCAGGTTCCCTCGGGCTTGCCGGATACAAGATCCTGATCACCGGTGCATCCGACCGGACGGGAACCACGGCAAAGAAGAGCCTCCCGGGTGCAGGCCGAAGGAAACTCCTCCTCGCAGGCGGAGTCGGGTTCCACCCGACCATGGACGGCGAGCGCAGAAGGAAGACGATCCGGGCAAACGAGATCACCCAGGACTTCGTACAGATCAATGCACGGGTCACCGCATACGGAGAAAAGCCTCTCGATGAGCTCTTCCCGAAAGTTGAGGGTGAGAAGAAAGAGAAAACACCGACTGCAAGAGCCGGCAAAAGATAATATATCTCTTTTTCCTTTGAGTTTTATTCCGTCCGGAAAGGAGATCGGTCGGAAAAAGTTATACCGAGGAGCTTACGCTCACGATACCATATGCAGAAGAATTCTTCTGGGAGGTTATGGCTTTGCCACCTTTCCAGATCTCTACGATCAGATCGTGGCGGGTTGACCCATCCTGCTTCTGGAACGTTGCCTGCAGCGTCCCGCTTGTTGTACTCACCGCGTACACCTGATCGCCGGAACCACGGACCTTTTCCACGGCACCGTTCACCCCGTACGTTCCCGAGTACCCGCCAAGGTAACTCACTTTCACAAAAGCCCCTTCCTGCGGAACGCTGACCGGTGCGGTCGTTCTGATGGTTACGACCGATGTGCTGCTGGCAGAGAGCGCTGTATTTGTAGTAGTCGCTGCCGGTGCCCCGGTACTGGAACCGGCCGGGGTTACGATTACGGGCGCAGCAGAGGGGGAAGTCCCGGAAGGACTTCCGCTGCCGCCAAAGAAACCGAACAGTGCGATACCCACGACCGCGACAATCCCTACCACCACGGCTATCATCACCCATGGCTGATCCCAGATATCCTTTTGTCTTCGTCTCATAAAATCTCCAGATATACTCAAAGATACATACCGGATAGAGCACCAAATACTTTCCGAAACCGGATTAAAAAGACTGCAATATTTGTTCAGCCTCGGGATACCGATTGCCGGAGCGCTTCCTTGAGATCCTCAAAAGGAATATGGTTTTTTTTGGCAAGAAGGATGAGGGCTGCGGCGGGAAGGAGGTTCCCGTCAAAACCTTCCTTGATGATCCGGTTCATCTCCGCTACGACATCTGTTTCCTGCATGTTCTGTGCCCGCGCAATCCGGAGGATCAATTCCTGAGACGGGTCATTCCGCTCAAAAATGGCAGATGTGGGCTTGAACCCGATAGGGATCGTCACTTCGGACAGGTCAAACGTCGGAGTAAAAACCCCGTTATCCTGACGGATAAGCCCCTCTTCCTCCGCTCGTCGCAACAACAGGTTCGCCTGCTCGGTGCTCATCCATTTCCGGTCGAGCGCGTAATAATAAACAAGCTCATTTTTACGCATCCCGTTCTTGCGGGTATGCTTGAATGGCGCAGCAAGCGCGATTCGTATCGTCACTTTGAGGCACCCAAGAGGATATTTTTCATATCCAGGGCATCCAGTCCTTCCCCATGTCCATCCTTTGCTATGTCGATATCGGTCCGGGAAGCCTGGTCGGTGAGCCGGATGTAGAAGATGTCATTTGCTATAGGTACCTTGCCACCACCCCGCAGTGCAAGGGCAAGCACCGAGATCTGGAGATCCACGGCTTCCGTGATAACCCCGCGTTGCAGGACATCGGGCGTGATATCGCCAAAGGTAGCACGATCAACGGCTATCTGGATGCGGGTCTTGACTTTGACCAGTTCTTTACCGGTCGTCTTTGTCGATTCATTATTATCGAGGCCGGCAATATATTTCAGCGTCTCATTAAAGGGCATCCCCATGGCAAACGAGAGATCCACTCTCTGGGGGAATCGATAATAGATCCTTCGCATAGCTAGAATTAGTAGGTCTGAAAGAAAAAAGATTGCTGAATCTTATTGGTTATTCGAGCAACACTGCGTTGATAACGCCGTCCTGACCGGGTCGGCTCAGGATGCGAGCGCGGCCGATCTCGGTCTTGACGATGGCGCCCTTCGTGAGAAGGTTTCGCCGGACATAGTTCGGGTTTGCACCATTCTCCTCGACTTTCTCGATCTTGACCTTCTTGGTCTCACCATTCGAGCGGTTGGTCACGTTGGCAAATTCTGCCCGGAGCGCACGGACCTTGGTGTTGTCACCGAAGGTGCGGAGAACTTTTCTCCGGTCGGTCCCGATGTGGGTGTCTGCCGGTGCAAGACCGATTTCTGCTCGTCTCTTCATCTGTGCCGGGCGGCGCCTGCCACCGGTAATTTTCCGTATGGATTCTCCCTGCCACTGCATGGTGTCACTCTCGAATACTTGTTTCCCCGGAAACCTGTTCCGGAGATGGTGCTCTATATATTCCCCTCTGGATTATTTATAGTACTTCCTAATTTTTTGCCCTTGGCAATTCCGGAACCGTTATGCAAGGATACGATCCAGGAGGGCCTGCACGCCGTCACCGGTCTTCAGGTTTGTCCGGAAGACCGGCATGCCCGGGTTGTACCGCTTGATATCGGACTGCATCCGGTCAAGGTTGGCACCGACGAGAGGTGCAAGATCAACCTTGTTGATTACCCCAATCGTGCAGTCCCGGAACATCATCGGGTGCTTGTTGACCACGTCGTCCCCTTCCGTTGAACTCACGACAACCACGCGTTTTTCCGCCCCGAGACGGAAATCGGTGGGGCAGACCATGTTCCCCACGTTCTCGATGAAGAGGATATCGATATCATCGAGCGGGAGATGATCGATTGCATGTTCCACCAGGTGAGCATCGAGATGACACTCCTTGCCGGTGTTGGCATTGAACGCGGGAATTCCCAGCGCCACGATGCGCCTGAAGTCATCATCCCCGTACACGTCACCGGCGATTGCTCCTGCCTTGAGCCCCTTCTTCTCCAGCAGGGGAACGAGACGTTCGATAAGTGCAGTCTTGCCGGAGCCGATGGCTCCCAGGAGATCGAACGCACGTACACCGTGTGCCTTGAGGTGTCGGGCATTGTTGTCGGCGATCGAGTTATTGACGTCGTATACATCCTTCTCAATCCTGACGTCGATGTGATGCATGGTACAAGATTTGAGCGGACACTGTTTATACCTTGACCCACAAACGCTCCTGCAATGGCAGAAGGCGAGTGTATTTTATATCCCTGCTACTTCAATGCGGCATATTCCCGGGCCAAAGGAAGAAGGGTTCCGCGCAGCCTTAGCTCGAAGGCACCCGTACTCACCGATATCGAACGCGCACTCAAGAAAGCCGGCGTAAGTTACCGGATCGAGGAGCACCACCACCCGGCCCACTGGGCCAGGCATGAAGGCCGCATCGTAGCCGAGTGGCAGAAGAAGAAGGAAGTCCTTATCCGGCGGGTTGCAGAGAAGCTGGAAGTGCGGAGATGAGCGGCATGTACGATCTCCACACCCACACCATCCTCTCAGACGGGGAGATGCTCCCCATAGAGTTAATCCGGAGGATGGCAGTCACCGGGTATACCACCGTTGCAATAACCGATCACGTGGACACGTCCAATGCCAAATCCGTACTCTCTACACTCGCCCAGGTACGGGAATCGGCACAGATCTTTGGCGTGAAACTTCTCTGCGGCGTGGAGATTACCCACGTCCCTCCCGCACAGATCGCCGGCCTTGCACGCCTCTCAAAATCAGCCGGTGCTGACATTGTTGTCGTCCATGGGGAGACCCCGGTTGAACCGGTCGCAGAGGGGACCAACCGGGCAGCATGCACCTGTAAATATGTCAACGTGCTCGCTCACCCGGGGCTCATCACGCTGAAGGATGCAGAAGCGGCCCTGAAGAATGGGATTGCCCTTGAGATCACATCCCGGGGAGGTCACAACCGCACCAATGGTCATGTTGCCCGCATTGCAAAAGAGGTCGGATGCCAGCTGGTGGTGGATTCGGATGCCCATGCCCCACAGGATATTCTGGACAAACGCGCGAAAAATATCGTCGCACGAGGGGCCGGATTGAGTGAAGCGGAGTGCAAACAGGTAATATCTTTAAATATCGACCAATTGCTCGATTCCTGAAATTTCTATTTATACTTTCACGCAACGCTTAAATACCGACGCGTCGCACATATATAGATTACTAAAACAATTTAGTACCATCAAATCCCTGAGGTTGTTGTGAAAGTTGTTGGTCGGGCATTGAGCATTATTGGCGACAGGATGCTCATTATCCAGTGCGATGCTGCCCAGCTACCCGCATTGTACAGTGAGGTAAACGACCGGCGGATGAAGCCGGTCGGCAAAATTCTGGATCTTTTCGGCAATGTAAAATCCCCTTATGCCGCTGTGCTCTGCCGGGAAAAATGCACTGTCCAGCCCAATGACAAGATCTTCACAAAGTGATCGCACCCGTGGGATAAAAGGTTCCGTGCAAAAGGAACAAGCAGAATTGTGATAACCAGGTGAACGTGAATGCAGGAAATTGAAAAATTAAAAGTTCTCCAGTCCGAACGGGAAGCGCTCAAATCCCGTACCAAACAGAAAGAACAGGAGAAAAAAGCAGAGAATCATACCGAAACGGTCTGTCCTGAGTGCGGCGGCAGGCAGCTTGTACACGACTATGAGCGGGCAGAACTGGTCTGCCAGGGATGCGGGCTTGTTATCGATGACGATTTCATCGACCGCGGTCCGGAGTGGCGTGCGTTTGACCACGACCAGCGGATGAAGCGGTCAAGAGTCGGCGCCCCCATGACATTTACGATCCACGATAAGGGTCTCTCCACAATGATCGACTGGCGCAACCGGGACTCCTATGGCAGGGCAATCTCCTCCAAGAACCGGGCCCAGCTCTATCGTCTCCGCAAGTGGCAGCGCCGGATCCGCGTCAGCAATGCAACCGAGCGCAACCTCGCATTTGCTCTCTCCGAACTGGACCGCATGGCCTCGGCACTGGGTCTCCCGAGAAACGTTCGTGAGACCGCAGCCGTGGTTTACCGTGACGCTGTAGATAAGAACCTGATCCGCGGCCGGAGTATCGAAGGCGTTGCAGCCGCGGCGCTTTATGCAGCCTGCCGGCAGTGCAGCGTGCCCCGAACTCTCGACGAGATCGCAGAAGTGTCCCGTGTCTCAAGAAAAGAGATCGGCAGGACCTACCGGTTCATCTCCCGTGAGCTCGGACTCAAGCTCCTCCCAACCTCCCCCATCGATTACGTGCCCCGGTTCTGCTCCGGTCTCACCCTCAAGGGCGAGGTCCAGAGCCGGGCGGTCGAGATCCTCCGGCAGGCAGGCGAGCGGGAACTGACAAGCGGCAGAGGCCCCACCGGTGTTGCAGCCGCAGCAATCTACATCTCCTCCATTCTTGGCGGGGAACGCCGCACCCAGCGCGAAGTGGCGGAAGTGGCCGGGGTTACAGAAGTAACCATCCGAAACAGGTACAAAGAACTGGCAGAGAAACTCGACATCGAGATTATTCTCTAATCATTTTTACCCGCACGAAGAGACGCCAACAACTATATTCCATCGGCTCAAAATCTATAATCCACATCAGACTATCGGGCTCGTAGATCAGGGGTAGATCGCTACGTTCGCAACGTAGAGGCCGCGGGTTCAAATCCCGCCGGGTCCATATCCGGTTTTAAAAGAAAGGTTCTGATTGTTACTTTTTCTCAAGGATTGTCTGCACTTCGCTCTCCAGGGTTGATTTCAGGCGCTCAACGGCTTCATTGAGGTCATTTGTTGTGGTGACCGTGAAGGAGTTATCGCTTTTTGGATCATGGTAGTTAACGGTGTATTCGATCTGCCCATCCTTGGTCTTCTTGGGTTCGATGATCAGTTTTGCCATGAAAACTCCATCCCGGAACATATGCCGGGTGTACAGCTTTTATCTCTCCCGGTTCACAAAAGGATTATGCATACCGGCAAAACCTGCATCCCGGAAAGGAAACGGGTCATTCAAAAACCCTGCGAACAGGAACAACTATAAGGAATCCGCAGAAAAATAGTATGCCGCAAGTCCAAGCGACAAGGGCTCGTAGATCAGGGGTAGATCGTCACGTTTGCAACGTGAAGGCCACGGGTTCAAATCCCGTCGAGTCCATCTCATTTTATCATTCTGTTTCCATGACCGAAGGTTATGACGGGTTCGAAGGGCAGAGCCCTCGCGATTTGACGGGTTCAAATCCCGTCGAGTCCATTTTCATTTTACATTCTTTCTTCATGACCGAAGGTTATGTCGGGTTCGAAGGGCAGAGCCCTCGCGATTTGACGGGTTCAAATCCCGTCGAGTCCATTCTCATTTTATCATTCGTTCTCCATGACCGAAGGTTATGTCGGGTACGGCTCTGTTCTGGACTCGTTCCCCGGGAGGGTAAGGCCGGATCGCGGGGGAAGCCCCGGGTATTCGTTCCTGGTATCTTCCGGCCAGGGAGGTACCCGATCTCACAAGATGGACGATTTGGATCACACACAAAATGTACCCATGTGACCCCCTACATGGCACCAGCACATGGAGAACCTGATGACCGGCGTAAATTATGTAAAAATCTGCCCAATCACGAGATTATTTGTGGGGGGTCACATGGGTACAGCTGATATTTGTCAATCGCCAAACGGTAACAATCAGGCATTCCCGTACAAGGATCACTTCTCCGTTATTTTACCGGAAAAGAGTGGTTGGGTTAAGAGGCATGGGTAGGGTTTAGGCCGGTCAAATGTACCCATGCGACCCCCCCACACCACAAGACCTGAAGGTACAACGGAGGGTAATAGTCATAAAATCGGGTTAAAAAGACCAACAGGAGTTCCGGGGCAGAAATAGTGAACCCGACCGGATAACAATCGGAACCTGGCAATGCCTCACGCGCAATGGTGATGCAAATGAGAAAACTGATTAATCCACCCAGTCAAGCAGATCCTTTGATCTCTCTTCAACCTGACGGGCAATGATCTTCTGTTTGACTTTTTTCACCGCTTCGGTTGCCGGTGAAGACTGCTCTTCATATTTTCCGTAATCCATATAATCTCGGGTGACCCAGTCGTCACCACCGGCGGTGATTTCCTGGATGAGTACCGGGTCGTTTGTTTCGACGGGGGCAGGAGTATCATTCGGTACCCGGGCCGGGGACAGTTCCTGGGCAGAGAATACAGGAGGAGCAGACAACATGACCGGTGGTACCGCAGCCGGAACCGGTAACGGCACTACTGCCGCACGGGAAAGTAAAAAGTCTGTAAAATCCTCAACTTCCCTTCGCTGATCGGGTGACAGCCGGCCGAGCTTGCTCTCTAAGGACTCCAAAGGAAACACCTGAATAATAAAATCTCTCGTTTGGTTGTATTAAAAAGACCTGATGCAGGAGGGAGGGGTTATTCCCACCGGTGCTGGTAGCCCCGCTTCTCAAGGGGCTGGCCATCCACCGTGACCGACGTATCGGCAACTGCTCTCCCGATCACCGTTGCGGGAACACCGGCTACAGGGAACCGGTCGGGAGGAAGGGTAAAGATCAGCTCGTAATCCCCGCCGCCATACAGTGCCAGTTCCCGGGCCTGTGCCGGGGGGATGCCGGCCGCAAGGGGCAGCTTCGATGAGTCGAGGGCAAAACCGCACCCGTTCACGCTCATCAGGTCGTACAGGGACAGCGCGATACCATCACTGTCATCCATCATCGCGCTGATCCCTGCGCGGCCAAGCAGTTGTCCCTCGCTGACCCGGGGCTGGGGCTCGAAGAGCGCTTTCTCGAACTGGTGATACCCGTCAAGCCATGCCTGGGCCTGTCCCGGCGTACCGGTGATGCAGACCAGGTCTCCCGGCTTTACTCCTGCCCTCCGGACAAGGTGATCCTTATCCACGAGCCCGAGACCGGTGGTGACCACGGTCAGTTCGCCGTGGCGGTCAATATCCCCACCTATGATCTCCGCCCCGAACATGGTGCAGCAGTCCTTTGCTCCCTGCATCACCCCGGCAAGGCACTTCCAGTCATCCAGGCCAACCGCAATGAGCAGGAACTTCGGGGCTGCCCCCATGCTTGCAATGTCGGAGAGGGTGACCGCGGCGCTCATCCACCCGGCCTGCCAGTCGGTCATACCGGGAACAAAATCCGTTGTGCGGTGGAGCATGTCCGTTGTCGCTACCATCACCTGCTCGCCGCAGGGGAACACTGCACAGTCATCCAGGCAGTTGTTCCTGCCGACAATTCCCATCACCACGTTCAGGAGATCCCGGTCATCCACCTTTGCGCACCTCCTTACCCCGTTCGCTCTTATACTCTTTGAATATGTGCTCGATCATCTCTGTTTTTTTCTGGCGTTCCCGCACGGCCTGCCGGGACTGCCAGGCTGCAATGGCTGCATCGAACATCTCCTTCCCGCAGAGCCCCTGTTTTCCCCGCACCTGGGCTCCCGCTGCCTTGTCGGCAATGAGCGGGAGCCCGGCTTCCCGGAACGCAGGGCACATCTGCGGATCGCTTTCCCGGAGCACGTTTTCACCGGTTATGACCGCCCTGACCCGCAGCTCCGCAAGCTCCCTGACCGTGCTCCTTCCCCAGCCGTCCGTCCGGGACACAAAGACGATATCCCCTTCATCGATCCCCACGTCATCGATGAGTTTCCTGAGCCCTTCCTTTGTCAGGGCGTCCATCACCTTGACCGGCAGGACCTCGCCGTCCATCGAGAGCTCGGCGAATTTCTTGATCCTCCCGAGCCGCTTTACGAGATTGTAGTTGTGCCGCTCTTCCTTGCGCAGGCGTTTCTTGAGACTCTGGATGATGGCATCTTTTTTTACTACTTCGGCATCCTTAGCAAGTTCCGCATCCCGCGAGGAATTACTCTTGCGAATACGCCCCTGGAGCCGCTGGATCTCGTAATCGCGGCTCTTGAGATCCTCCTGGAGTTCGGCGACATAGGTCCGGAGGCGTTTGACCATCCCGTCCAGCATCCTCACCCGTTCATCGTGCCTGGCATCGGAAGGAACCGGGGGGACTACAACCTCTGCAACCGGGACAGGCATCTTCATGTCGCCAATCACCTGTTCGAGCGACTGCCCGCGGATCACCCGTGCCCGCACCTCGTCAAGATCGTGGCCGGGAGGGATCCGCTTGAGCAGGCTCTGGAACCTGTGGCGGTACTGGCGGTAGGCATCGAGTGCCGCCGAGAGTGCATCCCGTTCATGGTCGTTTGCATAGGGAAACGGGGCGGTGAGTTCTACTTTTGTCTCCACGCTCGTATCCTGTTTCGGCGTGTACGCAACTGCCGAGAACGACCGACGGATCTTTTCCACCGTAAAAGGCATTTCCTGCACATCGGACGCAATTACGAGCGGTTTTCCCACCTTGTAGAGGGTCTCGATCACGTCGGACATGCCCATCTGCCGCGAACTGACCAGGTGAAGGAGGTTGCCGTCGAGATCGAGCGCGGCAATGGCAGTTGTCGTGCCGGGATCGATACCTACGATCAGGTACCGGGGTTTACCGGAGAGCGGGCGGAAACGGATGCGTTCCAGGCGCTTCCCGCTGATCCTGACCTGCACGTCAGCCCCCCGGTACGTGGATACGGGCACCTGGTCGCGTTTTGCATACACCTTGAACGCTACCCGGCTGCACCCGCCAAATGCCCGGGTCTCCTTCTTCTCGTAGCGGAGCCCTGCAGTTACAAGCGCCATCTCGATCTCACGGCCTTTCAGCTGCACCGCCCCGTGCATCTTCCGGACATACCGGTTCTGGCTCCACCCACCTTTCCCGGGAGAGCGGTGACGGCTCGCCACGATCTCGCTCTCGTTCTCAAATGCTATGACCTCGGCCCCGGCCCCGAGCGTGGCGACCTGGGCGGTTGTCCGGGCCTCGGCAAAAGGATCGAACTTATTGAAACTGATATTATACCGGGCAGCAACCTTCGGAAGCGTTTCCTTGCGCTCCCCTCCCGTTACCTGGACAAGCCGGGTCTGCGGGGGAAGACCCTGTAAAAAGAAGAAGAGTTCATGCTGGTCGGCGGCAATCTCCTGCAGGCTGTCGACGGCAAGGATGTCAGGCTGTTCTTCGGCGAGAAGGCGGAAGAGCCGGAACATCGAGACTTCGGATTCGCTCTCGATAACAGAGCCTTCCATGCGGACAAGGGCGTACATGGGCCGCCGGGACCGCGACCGCACGGAGCCTTTGATGATATCGATACCGAAAACCTTCAGCCGATCACCCATTGCATCGCATCCCCGCGATCATAGTCCAGCTGGTACTTCCGTTTGAAAAACGCGAGAATATTATCGATATCCCGCCACAGGATTACCTCTGCGTTCGGGTGGTCCGTTCCGGTCCATTGCGGCCAGTCGATGAGGACACATTTACCGTCTTCAACAATGATGTTGTATTCGGACAGGTCCGCATGGATGATTCCCTCCCGGTACGCTTTCCTGACATTTTCCAGGATGTCATCGAGCACTTCGGCAGGACATTCGAGCCGGCACCGGTTAAGGTTGGCGCCGCTGATGAGGGACATGACGACAGCATGGCGGTTGTTGTCGATAGGCAGGGGCACGCTGACCTTCGGGTGCAGCGTTTTGAGGGCGAGGTATTCCCGCTCCGCAGATTTCCGAGACGCGATCAGCCACGGGCAGTGACCCTCGTCCGGCATGTATTCCCGGTTGAGCCGGGCCGAGGAGAATGACCGACCGCCGATCCGGTGGAACTTGATCGCAACCGGCCCAAGACCAAGGGCATCGTAGACTACCGACTCCTTACCCTCACCGATCTGGGTCCCCAGTGCCGAGATCGTTCCGTTCCGGGAAAGGGTGCCAAGTGCCAGGGTGTCGTAACCTGCGAAGACCAGGGCATAGCCATCATAGGGAACGGGATTGAAACGGACCATCCCCCATTCGATGAGGCGCGAGAGCCGGTAATTGATCTCCGATTCCGCGAGTTTTGTGGTGGTTTTCAGCTGTTCGAGCGGCACCCAGGAGTACCGCTTCATCCCCCGCTCAAGGGCAAGGAGGATGGTTTTTTCATATTTATTGAGGGTGCGGATGTGTTCCGCAGAGACTGCCATATTCGATAGAGTGGTTATGTGGCAGACTATAAAATCACATCTTCCCGGGCAACCAGTACCGGCAGCATAACCTTAAACATCTTTTATCTTCCAGAATAGATTGGACGAGACGAATGCAGTGCGACAAGTGCGGGAGCGAGGCGGTCATCTTCCAGCCATATTCCGGGCGGCATTTCTGTCGGGAGCACGCGGTTGCCGATATCGAAGCCCGGATCAAACGGGATATCCGGGCTAACCGGTGGATGCTGCCTGGCGATCACCTTGCCGTTGCACTCACGGGAAGCAAAAGCAGTCGTGCACTCCTCTTTTTTTTCCATAAACTCACGGCACAGCGGAGGGATATCCGGCTGTCTGCAATTGTCATCGATGAGGGCATAGCCGGGTACCGCGACCTCCCCCGGATAACCGGGCTGGCAGAAGATCTGGGGATTCCCTGCCACTGCGGGTCATTCAGGGACGTGTTCGGGCTGACGATGGATGAGATTGCCCGGAACCGGGAATCGGGGAGTCTCTGCAGTCGCTGCCAGGAACTTCGCTGTACACTGATCGAAACGATTGCCCGCAGGGTGGGGATCACGAGGATAATTTCCGGAAGGACGCTTGAGGAGCGGGCAGGCAAAATCCTCGGGAATATCCTTCTGGGGCAGGTGGAAAACCTGCTCCCCGGTGGCGGCAGGAAGAGTCCGGTCCCGTGGATTGACCCGCTGGGATCAGTTCCCCGCGCTGAGGCAGACCTCTATGCAGATATCCTGTGCCCGGGCCATGAGGCGCCCCGCTGCCCGTATCGTGAGACCGGTTTTTTTGACGACGTCGAAAGTGTACTGGATGCGTATACACAACGTCACCCGGCAACACCCTATTCGGTTTCAGTGATCGGGAAAACCCTTGGCAGGGGCTGCAAACCTGCCGGGCGGGAAAAGGAGGTACGGTCGCATGCCACCTAAACGGGGCCGGGTCTGGCGTGCGATCAGGAACTCGCCGGGGATCCAGATCTCGATCTATTTCTTTGCGTTTGCCACCCTTATCGGGCTCTATACGTACATTTTCCATGCATTCTACCCGGGCTTTGAGAGCAAACCCATTTCCTGGACGGAATCCCTCATGTTCGTGGTCGAGTCAATGACCACGGTAGGGTACGGCGGGCTTGGAAGATTTACCAACGACTTCACCATGCTGCTTGCGATCCAGATCATGATCTCCGGCGTTATCATGATCTTCATTGTCGTGCCACTCCTCCTCGCCCCGTTCCTTACCGCCCTCCTCGCCCCCTCCCCACCCAGGAGGACTCCCCACATTCTCTCGGGGCACACGGTGATATTCGGACATGACGAACTCACGAAATCCGTTGTGGACAGCCTGACAATATCCGACCATGACATCGTCATCATCGAGGAAGACAAGGCAGCGGCTCTCGAAATCGCAACGCAGTATCGCAGGCAGGCCTATGTTGTCTGGGGCGAGTATACGGATCCCGCCACCTGGTCGGCAGCCCATCTCGCAAACGCCGGCTTCGTGGTCATCTGCAAAGATGAGCGGCTCACGGCAAGTATCATCCTTGGCATTCGGAAAATGGCCAAAGGCAAGATTATCGCAGTGGTCGACAAACTCTCGTTCGACCGGTACCTGCGGTATGCCGGAGCAGATTATGTACTCTCACCAAAACATTCCACGGGCCGGATCCTCGCACGCCACGCAGTCCTCAACCCGATGGGGGATTCCGCCCCGGAGATCCCGGGTCTTGACCGGATCAGCATCAATCTCGAGCACAAGCCGGACCGTGAACTACGGCTGATCAACATTCCCGTGGTGGCCGGTTGTCGGGCTGACGGCAGGAACCTGAGGGAACTTGGCCTCTTCACCCGTTACGGCGTCATCGTCTTCTCCCTCTGGAAAGCCGGGGTGTTTGTCCCGTGGCCAAAGGAGGACGTGATCGTTGACGACACCACCTCCCTGTTCCTCTTCGGCAGGACAACGGACATTGTTGATGCCATACGGGACGAGTTCGATGCTGACGGGCGCAGGGAAGCCCGGGCAGTTATAGCGGGATTCGGTGACGTGGGATCCGCCGCGTACCAGGAACTGGCGCCATCGAAGGTCTCCTGCCTTGTCGTGGACTCAAAAAGCCATACCGACGTGGAGTACCAGATCGTAGGCAATGCCGAAGACGAGAGCATCCTCAAGGAAGCAGGTATCGAGACCGCCCAGTACTGCATTGTTGCCCTGAACGACGACGATGTGAACATCTTCACCACACTGATGGCACGGAACCTCAACCCGGCCATTCGCATCCTGGCCCGAGCAAACGGGCCGGCCTCGGTCGACAAACTCTACCGGGCGGGGGCCGACTACGTAGCCCTCCTTCCCATGATCGGGGGCCAGACCATCGGGCGGATCATCTTATCGGACCTCGTGACCATCCTCCTCGACCTGCCCAACGGGGATATTGTCATCCTTGTAAAGTACCAGGGTTCGGAAGATCGCGCGATGGGATGGTTCGCCCGCAGGAGCAGGGTCAGGATCATCGGTATCGAGAGCACAAGCCGCCTGATCGTTGCCCCGACTGCCGATGAGGTTCTCCAGAAGGAAGATACCCTTATTGCAGTGGGAAATTCCGAACAGTTGAAAAAGTTCCTTCATCTAGTATAATACATGATGTGCAAGGACGGCAACCTGGGGTGCAGGATGGGCCAGGTGGAGCAGATGATCCGGTACGCGTACTGGAACACGGGATGCAAGGGGATCGTGATCGGCCTCTCCGGGGGGATCGATTCCGCAGTAGCCGCTGCATTCTGCTGTCGGGCCGTCGGTCCTGCGAATGTCCTGGGTCTTTCCCTGCCAACGAACGTGAGCAACCCGGCAGATATCCGGGATGTAGCAGAACTGTGCAGCAACCTTGGCATGACCCACCGGATCGTCGATATCGAGCCCATGCTCTCCGCATATCGAACCATGCCGGAGTTCCGGGAGTCCCCGTATCTCCTTGGTAACCTGATGGCACGCATCCGTATGACGGTCCTGTACTACCACGCCAACCGGGACAACCGGGTCGTCTGCGGAACATCCAACCGGAGCGAGTACATGCTCGGGTACTGCACGAAATACGGGGACAATGCCGCTGACATCCAGCCGATCCTGCACCTGTACAAAACCGACGTCTATGTCGTTGCCCGGGAGCTCGGGATCCCCGGGGCCATCCTCGAGAAAACACCGTCGGCCGGGCTCTGGGAGGGACAGAGCGATGAGAAAGAGATTGGGCTCTCCTACGCGGAGATCGATGCATCGCTTAAGGCTCTTGAAAACCACGACTGGAAGGCAGCGTCTCCGGTGGAAGAAAAAGTGCTTGCGCTGGTGAAAAAGAGCGCCCACAAGCGCATATCCGCGCCTAATCTTTTAGCAGTACCTCAAAAACCGGCAGGTGCTTCTCCGGGTAATTGAGGAACTCCACCGCACTGCTGTTTCCGATAAGGTTGTAGAGCGGCCCTTTGCAGATCCGGTGGTCTCCCCGACCGGTTTTTGGTGGGAGAATCCTGACTTCGGGGACTGACGGGTAATGAGAGTTCTTCCGGAGATCCCCTGAGGACAGTTCATAGTACGCTGCGCCGTGATAGGTCTCGTATTCCCCGTACTCACTCTCAAAGGCGGTGGAAACAATGTTTGCCATCGAGAGGGTCTCGTCCTTCGAGGGGTTGATGGTGATATGCCCGTAGCCGGGGGGAATGACCACGACATCGCCCTTTGCCGCAGTGATCAGGACAACATCGGAAAGGGAACGCGACTGGAGGAGGTAGTGAGCCACTCCTTCCAGCACTTCGTAGATCTCGGGATATCCGATACCGGCCGGGTTTTCCGGGTGATAGTGGCCCTTGGTCTTGACCCACTCCCCGCAGAGATCGCGGGGAGGAATGACCGTCATGTCGTACCGCAGGTTATGTGAATGAAGCCAGTGCCAGTCCGCATCTGACCGGGCCAGATCGCGGTACATAAAATAAAGCGGATCGCTGCACGCACACGAGGGATCAGCAAGGACGGGGCGCATCTCCCCGATGGTCCGTACTCCCGGGGGTGGCAGCTCCCCATCCCATCCTAGCATCACTTCTTCTTTCTCATTACAAGTAAATAATACCCGGCGCCAGCCCCTATCAGGACGATAACTACCAGTATCGGGAGCAACGGAACAATCCCGCTGGATGCAGGTTTTGCCACGATCTGGACCGGCACCTTGAATGTATCCGAGGCCTGGCTGTTATCCAGAGCATCGCGGTACCGGACCTCGGAGTCGAGCGAGTACGATCCCGGGGTGGCATCGCTGCCGGTACTCACCTGGTACTGCGCAACCGCCAGTTCCCCCGGTTTCACATCGCCAAGGTACGCGGTATTGTCGGTACTGGCGAACGGATTCACCACCGAAAGACGGGCCTGTGCGTTGTGCGCAGTGAATACACCGTCATTCCGGTAACTGACCGTGATCACGGCATCGGAGCCCTGGACAACCGTGACATTTTGCGAGCTTGCGGAAAACCGGAGTTTGTTCTCTACCGGGACGCCGACCGTTTCAGTAGCCGAAGAGACGATGTCGCCTTCACGGTTCTCGTAAGAGACTACCACGTCTACCGGGTAGGTCTGGTTCTGGGCATCGTTTGAGATTCCCACTTTGTACTTACAGGTGACAACCCCACCCTGGGGAAAATCCCCGATAAATACACTGCTGTCGGTAGGGATGATCGGACTTTTACCGCTGCGGAGGATCTTCACCGTTGCTTTCTTCCCATCCTCAAACCCGATGTTCCTGATGGTCAGGTTCAGGTAACCGCTGGTACCAACGCTGATCTGCTCCGGCACTGCTTCGAGGACAGCGATCTTGACATGGGGTTTGATTTTGACAGTGATCGGGAATGTCACGTTCATCCTGACGTACTTGGACTGGAGGGTATCAACGGCAAGCTCGTTGGATTGTGCGAGATACGTATACCCGATAGTGACGGGGAGCTGGTATTCCCCTTCCGTTGCATTACTGGTGATCTTCGCTAATACAGTCACCGTCTTGGATCCCATGGATGCGATATCGCCGATATTCTGGGTATCGGATTTGATCTCGATGGGGGTGTTGACGGAAGAAAGACCTACAGTCACCATCTTTGCAGTTGTTGGGACATCATCACGTGCGATGTTCGCGTTGCCCTGCCCTGCATAATACGCACGTGAACGATCCGGCTGGGTGGGTTCGGCTGCAACACCACTGTACCCGCTCCAGGAATTCGTCATGGTGCTCACCCCGCGGTTCTGCACGACAAGGCTGATGGACGCATCCTGCCCGGGCGAGAATTCATTGGTCCCCGAGATCACGGCCGTCATCTGGGGACTTCCGTCAACATAGGTTGTCAGGCCCGTCACCGGTATCACAGAGAGGAGCGACAACACGAGAAAAATAAGTATTGCTTTTGGAAATTTCATTGCCGATCACTTGTTGCTTTTGTTATAACACGATTTGATATTGCAGAATATAATGAGATGTTTTAAAAAAATATATGTGGTCCCGGAGATCATGGTTCATCAGAACCTCATGGCGTCAGATCTGACAACTGACCAGAAACTGATCTCAAGGGAACCTCTTCTCGCGGGAGATGCCACGACACGTGAAAGCCCTGAATACACGTATGTCCAGCGCGCATCGTAAACCCCTTCATTGACCGGTCCCCATTTCCCCCGATGCGATCCATCCGCCGCATGCCATCAGGAGGACAGGGAAACAGGCGTTATCATTATCACACCTGGCCGGTTGCGGTAGCAACAAGGCATTCTCTTCAAGGGAGAAAAAGGGTTTACCCATTCCTTTGGATGGCGGCAACCTCACGACGGGTTGGGTAAAAAGACGACTGCCAGATAAAACCGGTCAGTAATCACGGATCTCTTCCATCTCGGTGATTTCCATGAGACCTTTCATGGCCTGGATCTGCACCCACCGGTCCCCTTCCCGGATGGCGGCCAGCGGGTTGGTTCCCCCGATTGCCGCTATCGCAACGAACTGGGGACTTACGGGAACACCCAGAAGCGGGACATTGGGCATACCCATTTCAAGGATTCCCGAGTAGCTGCTGTCGGAGAGTTCATCGAGGACCATGCCGACCAGCGGTTCGGCCTCCATGTGGAACTCTCGGATATTGGCAAGGATGTTGCCGCTTCCCCGGCGCATCACATTTGTCACCGAGGTTGTCTTCTGGGAAATGAGCACCTGGAGCGGATCGATAGTCGTGTACTCGTACAGGATGATATGGGTAAAACGAATCGGGGTCCGGTTCTCGATCTCCACAACGCCTCCCCCGATGGGGTTTACGGGAATTCCCCGTCGTATAAGAAGGCCGTCGAACGTGATGCTGCACATGGTGCAGATCCCCGTACAGCCGGCAGGGATAGTGAAATCCGCAATTTTTTCCCCGGAATCAACGAATTTTATGAGACCGCTGACACTGACACCGGTTTTGTATGCGTCCTTGAGGACAGAAATCGCAAATTCCAGATCCTCATTTTTGATCAGGGACAGGTTGTAAACAACCGTTCCTTCCCCCTTGACGGGATCAAACGTGACCTGAATGGCATGATCTTCGATATTATGGTTGACGAACTTGAGGGGAGGCGCCATTATACTAATCTCGGGCATTGCAATAGAAAAATTGTTCTATAAGAGTAAGGCAATTTATTTATGATGGAACAAGACATGCGGGAAAAAGCCAAGAATGCGATGAGACTCATTCTTGAAGCGGCTCGTTTTGAGGTCGAAGAGGTCGACGACCCCCTCGACCTTTCAGCAGTGCGTGAAGGCGTATGCCTTCTGGTTCTCTGTTCAAACGATGCCGAGATTATCGGCCAGTTTGACAAGACCAATTACAGTCTCATGATCGACGACCAGGAGATGAACTGCAAGAAACTGCTATTCACTCTTGAGAAGGCTATCGCAACCGAGAACTGCATCCAGTGGGGTATCGACGAGTTCGTCCGGTATACCGGGGAAGCGGTTCTCGCCGACATCGTGGGCCGCGAGCTGGGTCTCGACCTCACGCCAACAAAAGCGAAGAAGGCGGCGGTTGCAGCAGCGGCAACGCCAAAGGAGGAAGAGCCATCCGGCATCACCCTGCTCCATTTCCCGATAAAACTCTCCGAGCAGGCGGCAATCCGTGCCGCCGGCATCCAGGGTACAGCAAAACTCCGATTCATTCCGCATTTCCTCTACCATTACCAGAGTTCCGGCGAGCAGGTGTACAAGGACCGCCGCATCCCGTTCGATGCTGACGGCTGGGGTGCGATCAACGCCATCAACGGGATCAAACTCGACATCGACGCAAAACTCGTTGAGGAGACAGAGATCCCTGGCGGCGCCGAAGTCTGCGATCCTCACCTCAGGAAAGACGAGGCTACCGAGAGGATCACTAACGAGCTCATCGAGCGGCTGACCCAGAAAGTCCGGATCAAGCAGGAGAAGGGCGATGCAATCTTCTACGAAGAGAAGATCTTAAAGCCCGACCGGAAGAATATCTCGGTCGATACCAAGCAGGTCTACATTCCCGTCTGGCAGATCAGGGGCAAGAAGATCGTGGAAGTGAATGCGTTCACCGGTGAGCTTCTTTCAGAACCCATGGATGAAGGCGTTGAAGTATTCTAAAACGCATGATCGATACCATCCCGCAACCCCGTGAGGTATACGATTCCTCACCACTTTTTTCCAGATCCGTACCGGGAAGTCCGATCCGCCACCGGCACCGAAGCCGCCCCTCATTCCCCACGGGGTTCGCATGATTGTCATTCTCGGGGGCGGCCCGGCAGGGAGGATCGCCTCGATCCGCCTGGCATCCGGAGGAAAGGAAGTGACTCTCGTAGAACACGGCACGATAGGGGGACAATGCCTCCATTACGGCTGCATGCCGGTCTGTGCACTTAACGATGTAGCCCGTTTTGTCCAGACGGCTGGAACCTATAAGGCGCTCGGGATCACGGATTCGATCCCGAAGATAGATTTTCCCGCTCTCCTCAGCGAGATGCAGAAAGTCCAGGCAACCATCACATCCGTCCTGGATCGCGAGACCCGGGACGCGGGCGTCAGGATCCTGTATGGGAACGAGGGAAAGTTCGATGGGAACCAGGTTGTGGTGGGAGACGAACCCCTTCCCGCAGAGGCGGTTATCCTTGCCACCGGTTCCCGCCCGAATATCCCGGATGTTCCGGGGATCGAAAGCCCGGGCGTCTTCACCCCCCACACCCTCTGGCATATAGACCACCTGCCGGAGAGGCTCGCCATCATCGGTGGAGGCGTGATGGCCGTAGAGTTTGCCTATATCTTCTCCCGGTTCGGGTGCCAGGTAACGGTTCTTTCCCGGAGCAGTTTCCTCAGGACGGTCGATGAACACATCAGGAAACGTACAGTCCGGGAACTTGCAGGAGTTGCCATCCGGGAGCAGGCTGAAATGCTCTCGGTGGAGCAAAGGAACGGAGCACTCCATCTCACGATCAAGGAAGAGGGCAAACCCGCCGGGTACGACTGCGATGCAGTCCTGCTCGCGGCCGGGCTCGTTCCCCGCTCGGAGAAACTCTCCGGCGTTGCAAAGCGACAAAATGGCGAGGTGATCGTGGACAACCGCATGCGGACGAACCTGCCCGGAGTCTATGCCTGCGGGGACGTAACAGGACCCCCGTTCCTTACCCCTGTCGCCCGGCACCAGGGAATCGTAGCTGCCGACAACATTCTCGGGAAACCCCGGACAATGGACTATTCCGCTATCCCCCAGGCCATTAATCTCGGGTACGAACTCGCGTTCTGCTCGGATGGCAGCCCGACCGCAAAACCGCTCGTCATTCCCGGTCCTGCCGGGCCGGGCACATTCTGGTCGGTCCCCGCCTCCGATACCGGCCTCGCCAAGATCATGGTAGAAGCCGACGGCACCATCAGCGGCATCTGCTCCGCCTCGCCCGGCGGAGGGCTGATCGCCGGCTACATGGCATTCCTGATGAAACGCCACTTCTCGGTGCATGATTTCGAAGATTTCATCGAGGTCCACCCGTCAACGGACGGTGTGTATGGCCTCGCGAAATACGCGTCAGAGATCTTAAAAAAGCGCAAGGGTGCATAAGAGGAGTCGAACCCGTTTTCTCTTTTCCGACGCTCGCGCTGTAGGTATTATTACATCCGGAATCGCATTATTACGATACATATCTCCCCATATCCCGGGTGTTTTACTTATGACCAGCCCCACCGAAAATACACTCTTTGACCAGACACGGATCGACAAGATCCATGCCCTTCGCGAAAAGGGCCTGTCCATGTTCCCCCCCACATTCGACCGCAGGAACACGGTCCTTGAGATCAAGACAACCTACATAGAGATCACCCACGACAAGAGCGCCGAGAGCGTATCGACCGCGGGAAGGATCTATATCGTGCGGAACCACGGCAAGACGATCTTTGCCGATCTCGGGGACGAGACGGGCAAGATCCAGCTCTACATCCGCAAAAACGATCTCGGCGAGGAACAGTTCGAGCTCTTCAACCAGTACGTGGAACGGGGGGACATCGTCGGGGTAACGGGTCATGTTTTCCGGACAAAACTGGGCGAGATCACCATCTGGGTGGACACGTTTACCCTCCTCTCGAAAGCGGTCTGCTCCCTGCCCGAGAAGTTCCACGGGTTAAAGGATGTGGAGAAACGCTACCGGCAGCGGTACGTGGATCTGATCGTGAACGATGAGAACAGGCAGACATTCCGGAACCGGAGCCGGATCGTCTCGCTCCTCCGTCGTTACCTTGACGAACACGGCTTTCTCGAATTCGAGACCCCCATCCTCCAGCCGGTGTACGGCGGGGCAAATGCACAGCCATTCACCACCTACCACAACTCCCTCGACCAGAAGCTCTTCCTCCGGATCGCTCCCGAACTGTACCTGAAACGGCTCGTGGTCGGCGGATTCGAGCAGGTCTTCGAGATCTCGCGGAACTTCCGCAATGAGAGCATAGACAGCGATCACAACCCCGAGTTCACGATGGTGGAGATCTATTGGGCGTACCGGGACTTTAAGGATATGATGGAGCTCACCGAGAACATTGTCACCTCCATCATGCAGCAGATCCACGGAAAGACCGAGATTCCCTTCGGGGAGGTAACGCTCAATTTCACCAAGCCGTGGAAGAAGATCTCCATGGCCGATGCCGTGAAGGAGATGGGCGGCATCGACATCTTCACCCACTCGGTCGAGGAACTCCGGAAGCTCGCCCACGAACTCAAGATCGAGGACCCGGACAAGCCGCAGTCCCAGCGCGAGTACCTCATCGCCTTCTTTGAAGGCCTTGTCGAGGAGAAACTCATCCAGCCGACCTTCATCTACGATTACCCGGTAGAAAATTCACCGCTGGCGAAGCGCCACCGCGAGAAGGAAGGCTTCACCGAGCGGTTCGAGCTCTTCATTGCCGGCATGGAAGTGGGGAACGGGTTCTCGGAGCTCAACGATCCGGTCGACCAGAAAGAGCGGTTCGAGGCGCAGGACGAGAAGCGCCGTCAGGGCGACGTCGAGGCACAGATGATCGACTACGACTTCATTAACGCCATCGGCTACGGCATGCCCCCGACCGGCGGAGTCGGGATCGGCATCGACCGGCTCGTGATGCTCCTGACGAACAACAATTCCATCAAGGAAGTCATCCTCTTCCCCTCGATGAAGACCATTCAGCCGGGCGAGGAAGAGGAAGACAGCGAGGAAACGCCGGAAGCAGGGAACTGATATTCCCGGCTCATTCCTGCTTTCCACCGGGTCAACCATTTTTCCGGAGGGTATAAACGATACCGCAATAATACCCTTGTATGGACGCCCGATTCCCGGTCATTTTTCTCTTCCTGATAGTCGTTTCCTTTGTCACGTTCTCCGGGTGTACCTCATCCCCGGCACCGCAGGGCACGACAGTCACGATGAGCCAGAACCCGGTTGCCGTAGAGAAGACCAGTTCTTCCGTGACGGAAACGACAGCCCATACTCCTGCAACTCCCGCCGGGAGCATCGCGGAACAGCTGGCTGCAGTGAAATCCGACAGCCCGGTCTGGCGGGAGGCGTACCGGATGTTCAGGAACATCAGATCCACCGAATACGTCCACCCACCCTACACGGATGACGATGCGGCAGGAATCTACAAGTTTGACTGTCTCGGCTTTGTCGATCACGTGCTGATGAATGCCGATCCTGCCGGCTATAAGGAGATCGGGAAGGGTCTCAACCCGTCCATCGAGTCATATTCCATGTACTTCAACAAGCTCGATACCGCAAAACCGGATGCAGCAGGATGGACGAAGGTCGCGCATCCCGCTGACCTGAAACCGGGGGATGTCTGTCTCTGGCTCAAGCCCACTACCCTCGACACCGGCCACATGTGGATCATCGCCGGGGAGCCGAAGGTCAATCCGAAACGGACGGATGAGGTGCTTGTACGGATCTTTGATTCTACCGGCACGGTTCACACCAATGATTCGCGGACCGGTTCGGCGTTCAGGACTGGTCTCGGCTCCGGCATCCTCGGGTATATGGTGGACACGGAGGACAACCCCATAGGTCTCTACTGGGAAGGCGGGGCAAGCACCGGTGCCGGGGAGAAGGATACGACGATCGTCTGCGGGCGGCTGAACAAGTAAAAGAGAAATAAAAAAGATGGGCGGGCATCTCCGGCCATTACACTTTTTTCACGGTAACTTTCCAGTTGTTGAGCAGGTCGAACTCCGGATCGGTAGTGCAGGTATCGCAGACCGCTTTGGGGTTCTGGACAGCCATCCGGAACATCACGGCATCACCCGGGTCGGGCGTGATCGGTACATCGACATCCTTCTGGATGATGTAGCGGTACGGGTCGAGGCTGCCGAAGAAATATTCTTTGAACCGGTGCCGTTCCTCCGGCGTTGCGTTATACGACCAGTCAGCGGTTTCTGCCGCAGTCACGTCTACAGGAATCCAGCCATAGCCTTCGAGATAGTATTCAGCCCAGAAATGCGTACCTTCACTGCCGGGGAACATCTGGTACCCGCCGATTGCCCGGGCCGGGATGCCAAGCGAACGGCAGAGTGCGGCAAAGTACATGCTCTGCGATCCGCAGTCTCCGATGCCGGTACTGAGGACATAGGTGGATTCGGGAGTATTGGATGCGTCAAGCCAGGTATGGGGGGCATGGCTGTAGGGGAGGGTGTCCATGATATGCCAGTAGATCTTCCGGGCCTGAAGGTACGGGTTGGTCTCATTCCCAACAATCCCCTGAGCCATATTTTTCATTTCCGGAGTGACGACGATATTCCTGCCCGATGCTGTATACTTCAGATATTCGGGGGCACTCGTGTTGTATGGCTTCACCTTCGCAGGGTCGATGACGAACCTCTGCTCGGCCTGGGTGAACCAGAACTTCACCGTGACGTTGACAAAATCCCCGTTCACCTGATCGAGCGGGATCTCAAGATAGGCAAGGCCTATGTCCGCATGAGTATCGGGAGGACGTACAACATACCGTGACGGTTCGATGGAGTAAACGGTGACGTTGGTCTGGGAACCGCTCTCCACGGGGGTTGGGATCCAGAGTTTCAGCGTGCCGCTCCGGGGAAGTGCACTGCGGGGCATGGAAAGTTCTTCCGTCCCTTCCCAGGTCACCGGCTTCCCGAACGGCCCGGCCCCTGCCACCAGCGGGGCGAAGGTGTAGGCTGTGAGTTCATCGTAGAGCGGGGTGTGGTTCATGGATGCGGCCATCTGCTGCATCAGGGCGGGGTTGTGGAACCGGATATTGCCGGTGTTTTCAGCAAAATACAGTACTTCACCATCGCTCCGGATCGTGGCGATCATGCTGCCGTTAAGCCAGCCGGCCCGTTGTTCAGTGGATGCATCCGGGTAGGCTTTGGCTAACTCCTGATCCATGGCACTGCGGTTATAAGGAAACTCGGCGTACATCCGCAGGGACCGTGACGCCCCGTCCCGGGCTTTGAGGGCGGAGGCAGCATTGCCGGCTGCGGTGTAGTTCTCCTGCGCCAGCACGTAGAGAGGCATGGCAGTCCGGTAATTCTCCTGCCGGAATTCTTGATCTGCCCGGTCTTTGAGGGAGTCGGCGATGGAAGCGGGGGTTGCTGTCTTCTGTGGAGACGTGCAGCCTGCAACGAGGAGGGCCGTGAGCAGGAGGAGTGTCGTGATGGTCAGGATTCGTTTCATGGGGCACCCGTTAGTTGGTAAATACAAGACGGGCGGGAAGGGGGATTAAAGTTGGGGAGGTCTGCCACCCCGGCCGGTTTGGGCCAGTTAAAAGCAGAACCGTTATACTGCCGGATACCGATTTTTCAGCATGGCCTCAGGCGCACAAACCGGTGAACAAACCCGTCCCCCCAGACGATCCCACCACCACGATGTCTTCTCCGCGGAAAATGCCGGGCAGCTCGACACTCCCCTGCGACGGGTCCTCTACCACCCGGAACGCCTCGCGGCGCGGTACGTGAAACCCGGCGACCGTGTGCTTGACTTCGGATGCGGGCCAGGGTTCTTCACCCGGGAGTTTGCAAAGAGGGTTGGGGAGAGCGGGCAGGTCTTCTCCGTTGACCTCCAGGAGGAGATGCTTCGGATCGTGCGGGAGAAGATGGGAGCGGAGGGGCTCCTGCCGAGAGTAAGGACGCACCGGTGCGAGCCGGATTCCATCGGACTGCCGTCAAACCTGAATGGGACCTTTGATGCCGCATTTACCATCTTCGTTGTCCACGAAGTGCCGGACCCGGCACGACTGTTCCGGGAGGCGGCGGCACTCCTTAAAACGGGCGGGACGCTCTTCTATACTGAGCCACCGTTCATCGTATCCGGCAGGGAGTTCCGGGATAACCTTGCACTCGCGGAGGAGGCAGGGTTCCTGCAGGATGAGCGGTCGCTCTTCTTCGTGAACCGGGCGACCCTGTTGAGGAAGGGGTGAATGGGGAAACCGGATCCGTTTCCTGTGATGCCCGTGGTTAGTACATAGGTGGGGGGGCAGAGCCCGGTTTTTTCATTTCGGGTGCTAAACAAATGGCGTGTGCAGTGCCTCATCCACCAACCCGGCAGGATCCGTTGGAAATTAAAAAAATCAAAGCTTGATGAACAAATTTCAATCAAGATCTGCTCAAAAAAATTCAAGCAAGGTTTGATTGATCCGGATCAGATTTTCAATCACGATCATGATCGCGATGAATAAAATTTTATAATCAAAGTCTGCCTGAAAAAAATCCCTGAATGGGATGGGGGGTTGATCAACCGGACAACGAACTCCCGCGCATCTTTCCCCGTACGAGCGAGAAGAAGATCCCCACGATACAGAAGATCGCAAAGAGGATGAACCCGACATGCAGGCTTGTCATGAACTGGGGGTAATACGCGGGAGTTATTTCAACCGGGCCGATAATGACTGCAAAGAGCAGCATCGCAACTCCCATCGACAACATCTGCCCGAGAAGACGCATCGTCCCGACCATCCCCGATGCAACCCCGTAATTCCGCTTCTCGACCGCGCTCATGATGGCATTCGTGTTCGGCGAGGAGAAAAGGCCAAACCCGGCCCCGAGAACGATCAGGCAGATGATGAGATACCAGAGCGGAGTCGTTTCCGTGAGGGGGATCAGGAGCAACAAACCGAGCGCAGTGAGCGCCATCCCTGCCGATGCAACCCTTCCGGGTTCCATCCGGTCCGAGAGTTTCCCGGCAATGGGGGAGACGATGGCCTGCATTGCAGGCTGCACGATCAGGATCAGCCCGGCGTATTCGGGGGAGAAGCCTTTCGTGTACTGGAGGTCGAGGCTTAAGAGGAACGTGACAGCGAACGTGGCACTGTAGCTGATGAGAGCGGCAAGGTTCGAGAAGGCAAACACCCGGTTCCCGGTGAACAGTTTCATGTCGAGAACCGGAAAAGCGACCTTCCGTTCGTAGAGGACAAAGATAATCCCTGCCATAATCCCGACCGCAAGGAGGGTAAATCCCGCGCCTTCCGTTGCAACCGAGAGCCCGTACATGACAGCGACAATCGCAATCCCGTAGATAACCGACCCGGTCAGGTCCAGCCGCTCACCCCGGCACTCGGTCCAGTCACCTTTCAGTTTCCAGGAGACGAGGAGAATGCACGCAATCCCGATGGGAACGTTTACAAAGAAGATGCTCCGCCAGCCGATGTACTGGGTCAGGACACCTCCGAGGAACGGTCCCAGCGAAAGGCCGAAGTATACCGAGGTGATATAGATGCCAAGGGCTTTTCCCCGCTCACCCGGGGGAAAGACAGAGCTGAGAATGGCAACCGTGGTCCCAAAGATCATGCCACTCCCAAGCCCCTGGATAATCCGGATCACTATCATCAGGTTCGTGGACGGAACCATAGTCATGGCAAGCGAAGCGGCGGCGAAGATGCCGATCCCGTAGAGAAAGACTTTTTTCCTCCCGTAAATATCGGCAATCTTCCCAAACGGGACAAGGAAAAGTGCGGCAGCAAGAAGGTAGGCAGTCGAGACCCAAGTGAGGGAGATGACGTCCATGTGGAACTCGGACGCGATCGAAGGGAGTGCGATATTAACCGCCGCCCCGTCGAAAGGGGTTAGGAATCCCGCGAGAACGGCGATGAGGAGGACTATTCCTTTCTCGGTGCTGCTGAAAGTGTCCTGAAGGTTATGACAGATGTCAGGTGTCGCCGGTTCCGAAAGGCCGGTGCCAGGCTGGGCAGCCCGTGGAGAGGGTACCATCCAAAGATTTTGGTTTTTATACAGGTATCAGCATTCCGCTACCAGGTATTCATACCTGGAATCCGGATGGTCCGGCAGAGCGAGGTGATGTCGGGCACGGATTACCAGGTCCCCACTTCTGACAGGTGCTTGCCGGCAGATGTGCGGAGAGACAGATCCTCATCCAGCTCGGAGGTAAACTCCCTGAGGCCCCGCAGGGCGCCGGTACTCCGGATCGTGGCAAGCGCCACAATCGCCTGGTACCGGATTTCAGCCGTTTCACTGCGGTCCCGCAACCGTTCCAGCAGGGCTTCCACCGATCGGCCGCTCTTCATCTGGCCAAGCGAGGTTGTAGCCGCACACCGGATCGCGGGATCGCTATCCCCCAGGAGATCCATCAGCGGACGGACCGCACGCGGGTCATCGCTCTTCCCGAGCATGACCACGGCCTGCAACCGGTCCGCTATTGTTTTCCCGGACATCGCCGTATACGCCAGATCGTAAACAGCTCCCCGCCGGGGGAAGCTGCTGTACCATTCACCATTCAGTTTCTCCGCCATCAAATCCATCTCAGACACCGTACAAACACCTAACATTCAGATAACAATACCAAGCCTGCCAGAAAGCCGGAAGCACCGGTTTCTAACAAGTCAAGAAAAGCATCCGCTTACCAAAAGCGGGTCGTACCCTTGCCGCAATGATTGTCCTGTAAGGAACGGACTGGTACATTGAACAAGTATACTGTAATCAAGATATAAAAAATTAATTGATAAAGCCAGTTCCCGGCTCTTTTCTCCCTAAAAAGAATTGCAGGCCTGCCCGGGCCGACCTGCGCTGAGATCGGCCGGGGGGACAAAGGACCCGAAGGCCCCGCATGTCATCAGCTGCTGATCAGCAGGCCGACCAGTGCACCCGCAATGGCCGCCGCAGCTGCAATAACGCAGGTTTCCAGGATAGTCCGGAACATCGGGCGTTCTCCAAGCTTTGCCCTTCCGATACCGAGCAGGATGAGAAGCAGGGCAGTACCAAAGATAAAGACGATCTTCGCCTGTTCCAGCGGAAGGAAAATGAACGGGATAACCGGGGTCATCGCTGCAATGAAATCCGCAATCCCCATCCAGCAGGCATGGACAACCGGGGAGGTTTTCTGCGCCGCAGTTTCTTCCTCGCCAGCCACTGCATCCTCGAACTTCTGGATAGCAAGGGGATTGGCCTTCATGTCCTCGCGGATTGCCTCAAGACTCTTCTCGGAAAGGCCGGTTCCCTGGAGATCGCCGATAAGCTTGTTCACGGCACCTTCGGGATCCTGGCGAATCTCAGCTGCCCGTGCCCTTGCCTCCACCCGGGCTGCATCCCGCTCTGATTCCAGGTCGAGGAAGACGCCGGCCATCATCGATACGGTTGCCGCGATAGCAGCCGTTGCACCTGCCAGGAGGATAACGTTCCCGGACTGGGCACCCGCCACCATGCCGGCCACAAGCCCGAAGATCGAGACAACACCATCGGACATCCCGAAGACGATCTCTCCCGAACAGTTGCGGATCGATTCCTTGGTCCGGCAGAGAAACGATGAGCGGTTCGTTTCACTCATGATGGTATAACCTCATTTTCATCAAAATCATGGCATTACGTTGGGACACAACAAATAAAAATGAATGGGAGATATGCAGGTAATTACTTCTTCTGTTCAGGTTTTTCCCCGGGGTGGATCAGCCGGCATTTGTTGACGCACTCCCAGTTCTCGGGCAGGAACTTCCCCTCAGCGTCGGGTTTCATCGTTGTATGGTACTTCTCCCCGCAGACAAGACATTCCATGAGTCCTGACTTCTCGTCAACCAGTTTGGTGGCATGCTCTTTCTTGGTCATGATGCTGTGTGTCTGGTCTTTTAAAAGATAAAGTACCGGGTAGGATCTATGGGATCCTGGAAGAAATCCCCGAGAAGGGACCATTACTTATGGTACGGCTCGCCCCGGAGGATCCGGAACGCCCGGTATACCTGTTCCAGCAGGAGGAGCCGGGCCATCGGATGAGTAAACGTCATCTTCGAGAGCGAGAGGCGCAGGTCGCTCCGGGCGAGGACGGCAGGAGAGAGACCGAGATCCCCGCCGATAATAAAAGCCAGCTGGTTATTCCCGGTAAGTTCCCATTCCCGGAAGGCCCCGGAGAGCTCAACACTTGACCAGCTCTGTCCCTTCACATCAAGGGCGATGACAACCGAGTTCTCCGGAAGCGCCAGGAGAATCCGCTCCCCTTCCTTCTCCATTGCAGCTGATTCCAGGGATGGCGGGGCGGACAGTGGCCGTTTCTCATCGGCGATCTCGATAACCTGAACCTTCGCGTATGGGCGCAGGCGTTTTTCAAACTCCGAAATCCCGTCCTGCAGGAACCTCTCCTTGATCTTCCCGACTGCAACAACACGGATCTGCATGGTTAGCCTGAAAAGTCAACTATTTATCCATATCGCAGGCTGAGGGGGAGGGGGAAAGGGGGGGTGGAAGTATGTTACCTATGGATTTCTTTTGGCTTCCTTTTGATCGATTTTCTGGTGAGATAACGTATCCAGAAGCACTTCTTTCATCATATTCTTCATGAGTTCCCGACCTTCATCGGATGACAGGTAGTCTTTGAACAGCTCCTTGAACTGTCCCATATCGTGGTGATTATCGACGAAAGATAATAAAGCTTGCGTGATACAATCAGAGACCGTTGAGAACTTCTTTTCCTCGTACACGAGTTTATTGACCTTTTCATAGATATTGGGCGGCATTTTGTAGGAAATCGCTACACGTTCACCGCGGCTTCCCGGTCCCTTTTCTGCCATTCTCTATAATTTTGGGTAAAATACTATAAATAGGCTGTTAATCCCCCCGAATATTCCTTAAGTATTACTCAATACCAAATTGTATGCTATAAGAATTACTTATGGAGTACTTTTTATAGCGCGGCGCATAATAGGAGGTTGTCGTGAGGTGAACGAGATGAACGAACTCCTTATATTACTCCTTGGAATCGTGGGGGTCTTTGCGGTAGGTTGCAGCATAGCACTCCTTGCGCTCGGCAGGATGATCGACCAGTATCCCACGGGAGACGAATCGAAACGTACCCGCAGCATTGCAAGCCCGATCGAGACAACGAAGATCTCGGTCGTGCTCTTCTGGGCCCTCTTCATCGTCGGAATCTTTGCACTCCTGCAGGGTACCCGCTTCATGCTCATCCTCGGTATCACCACGCTCTTTGCCATCTGCCTCTTCATGTTCACGGCACTGGCCTTCTCTTTCGCTGTGCTCAGTACGCTCCGGGGGCGCAGCCAGGGGATCAGGATGCCGGTACTCCAGCTGGTTCCTGTGGCAACTCCCGCTACTGCCCCCCAGGCAGAAACTGCACAGCCGGCACCGGTTATTATCCGGAAACGGTACAACAATCCCATCTCCGACTTCATGCTCAACGCGCTGCTGAAAAAAGAATAAAAAATTTAGCCGAAGATCTTTTTTGACTGCTCCAGGGCGTCAACTGCCGGGAGTTTCTTCCCGGTGAGGAACTCGATACAGGCGCCGCCACCGGTGGAGATATGGGTGAAATCATGATCAAGTCCCATCTTCTCGATAACGGCAGCGGTATGGCCGCCGCCGACAACCGAGAACTCCACCCGGGATGCCGCCTTGAGCATCTCGTAGGTGCCGGTGGCAAAATCCGCTTCCTCAAAAAGGCCGGCCGGCCCATTGAAGACAACGGTACCGGACTTTTTGAGCACCTGGACAAAGTCCTGGATCGCATCCATCCCGATATCAAGAACGGGGGCATCCTCGGGAATCTTCGTGACCGGGTATTCGACCCGGCGGTTGTTCTCGCGGACGGCAACCGACTGGGGCATGACAACGCGGTCTTTGTACCGTGCGAGGATCTCCTTTGCTTTCTCAATTTCAGGCTGGTATTTGAGCTGGGCAATCAGCTGCGTGGAGGGTTTGCCGATATTGTACCCAGCTGCAATCAGGAAGACATTAGCGACGACACCGATGACGATGACCTGGTCCGCAATCCCCCGGTCGAGGACATGGCGGGCGACATCGATTGAATCATCCACCTTGGTGCCACCGAGCACCATGCAGACCGGGCGGGGAGCACCGGTGAAGACTTTTGAGAGCGTGAAGACCTCCTTTTCCATGAGGAGTCCCCCCGCAGAGCGCATGACCATCGGAAGGCCGACTACGGTTGGCTGCGAGCGGTGAGCAGTGCCAAACGCGTCATTGACAAAGACATCCGCCATCGAAGAGAGCTTCTTGACGAGATGTGTCTTCTTAGCCTCTTCGGGCTTGAGGGTTAAGTTCTCTTCCGCATTGAACCGGACGTTCTCAAGCATCAGCACTTCGCCAATCTTCATCGCGTGCACCGCCTCGCGGGCATGGCGGCTGAAGATGCTGTCCACGTAGGCAACGGGTTTGCCGAGAAGCTGTTCGAGTTTCTCGGCATGAGCCTCAAGCGTAGTGAAATCCTTCTTTCCCGGTCGGCTCTGGTGGGTGACAATCACAACACGGCTTCCCGAGAGGGCCCGGATTGTGGGCAGGTGTTCCCGGAAACGCTTGTCGTCGAGAATAAGGTTGGAGGCGGGGTCGATAGGGGAGTTGAGATCGAGCCGGAGCAATACCGTCTTTCCTTCAGCCCCCAGTTCCTTGATCGTTCCAATCGTCATCCGCACCCACCTTACCTGGTTACGAAGTGCTCCGCGCCTTGATTTTCTTCATCCGGAAGAGCTCTTCGCGTTCCATCTCATCGAGACGCATCTTGATGAAATCCCGTGCCTCGGTGAGTTCAGGGATAACCTTGAACTCGAGCGCGTTCACACGGCGCTTGGTCTTCTCGATCTCATCGAGAAGGCGTTTCATCGTGGTCTCGATCTCGGCGCTCTCGATGATGGATTCGACAAGCTCCTCGAACGCGGACGCAGTCTCGTCAATAACCGTCGAGGTACCGAGCATACCATAGCCCCGGTCGACAACGCTCTTCCTGACTTTACTTGATTCAATCTGGGGAACGACAACCCCCATGATGTTCTTGCTCTTTAAGGAGATCTGCGGCACTTCCTTGACGGAGAATGCCGCGGATTTCACCCCGATAGCACCTTCAACGGTATTTGCAACCGCCATCATCTCAACGGCCCGGGCGTACTTCTTGAGAAGCTCGCCCCTGCTGTCCTTCGCGTTTGCAAGGATCTTGAAAAATTCCAGGATCAGTCCATCGCGCTTCATCTTGAGGATCTTGTAGCCGCGCTCGGAGAGCTGGATCTTCCGCTTGAGGTTGATCAGTTCTGAACGGGTTGGCTTGATATCGCGCAGCGCCATGGACTCTCTACTCCTTCTTTGCACCGGCCTTGAGTTTCGGGTGGTACTTGCTGATCAGTTCGCGGTCGATACGGGTGAGCTGTTCAACCGGCAGCGTTGCGAGGAGTTCCCAGGCGAGGTTTAAGGTATCCTCGATGGTCCGGTCCTCATCATATCCCTGGCGGACGAACTTGTTCTCAAAGAGATCGGCGAACTCAAGGAGCAGCCGGTCACGCTCGGAGAGCGCATCCTTACCGACGATTGCCACGAGGCCACGGAGATCGTTGCCTTCTGCATACCCTGCGTACATCTGGTCGGAGACCTTCTTGTGGTCCTCACGGGTCTTACCCTTGCCGATACCGAGGTTCATTAACCGGGAGAGCGAGGGCAGCACGTTGATGGGCGGGTAGATACCCTTGCGGTGGAGTTCACGGTTGACCACAATCTGACCTTCAGTAATGTAACCGGTCAGGTCGGCAATCGGATGGGTGATATCGTCACCAGGCATGGTCAGGATCGGGATCTGGGTGACAGAACCCTTCTGCCCCTTGATCATACCGGCACGCTCGTAGAGGTTGGCGAGATCCGTGTACATGTACCCCGGGTAGCCACGGCGACCTGGCACTTCTTCACGGGCGGCACCGATCTGACGGAGCGCTTCACAATAGTTGGTCATATCCGTCAGGATGACGAGCACGTGCATACCAAGCTCGAAAGCAAGGTATTCGGCAGTGGTCAGGGCGAGACGGGGCGTGATGATACGCTCGACAGCCGGGTCATCTGCAAGGTTGAGGAACACGACCGCTCGTTCCAGCGCACCGGTGCGCTCGAAATCCTGCATGAAGTAGTTGGCTTCTTCCTTGGTGATACCCATCGCAGCAAAAACTACTGCGAAGTTCTCAGTTGAGCCGGGCACCTTTGCCTGACGAGCGATCTGCAGCGCAAGTTTGTTGTGCGGAAGACCAGCACCCGAGAAGATCGGGAGTTTCTGGCCACGGACAAGGGTGTTGGTCCCATCGATCGTGGAGATACCGGTCTGGATGAAATCCGCGGGCATCCCACGGGCGTACGGGTTGATAGCCGCACCGTTGATGTCCAGGCGCTTCTCCGGAACAATCTCCGGGCCGCCATCGATTGGCTTACCGCCACCGGACAGGATACGGCCGAGCATTTCCCTGCCCACGGGCATCTTGATGGTCTCGCCCGTGAACCGGACACCGCTGTCTTTCCCGATACCGGCGGTGGTCTCGAAGATCTGGACAACGACGAGTTCATCGCTCGTGTCAAGCACCTGGCCACGCTTCATCGTGCCGTCGGAAAGGATGATGTTCACGAGTTCTCCATAGGCAATCGGCTCGGTCTTTTCGACAAAGACGAGCGGCCCGGCAATCTTGCTTATCGTCCTGTATTCCTTCATGCTGCCGACCTCAGTGTGTTGAACTCATCATCCATCTGTTTCATGATCTTCGCCAGTTCAGGCTTGTAGTCCTTGATGAATTTGATCTGGGCCAGCTCGTTCTTGGCTTTGACCGCATTGATCTGGGACGGGCTGACACCGGCCAGCTGGGCTGCGTACGACAGTTCGGCGTACGTCTTGATCGCCTTCATCATGTCGTACTGTTTCTTCATGTCACAGAAGGTGTCGACCGCGTCGTAGGCGTTCTGCTGGAGGAAGATCTCACGGATCATACGGGCGACCTCGATAGTTACCTGTTCTGACTCGGGCAGGGCGTCGGAACCGACGAGCTGCACGATCTCCTGTAATTCTGCTTCCTTCTGGAGGACTTCCATGGCCCAGGAACGGATCTTGTTCCACTCTGGGGAGACTTCCTTGTCATAGTAGTCGTGGAGAGCCTCTAAGTAGAGCGAGTAGGAGTTGAGCCAGTTGATGGCCGGGAAGTGCCGGCGCTGGGAGAGCTTGGCGTCCAGTGCCCAGAAAACCTTCACGATACGAAGAGTGTTCTGGGTGACGGGCTCCGAGAAGTCTCCGCCGGGCGGGGACACCGCACCGATAACCGAGACAGAGCCACGGGCCCCGTTTAAGGTAGTGACAAGGCCGGCACGCTCGTAGAACTCCGAGAGCCGGGCTGCGAGGTATGCAGGGTAACCTTCTTCACCGGGCATCTCTTCAAGACGGGAAGAGATTTCACGCATGGCTTCTGCCCAGCGGGAGGTTGAGTCTGCCATTAAGGAGACATCGTAGCCCATGTCACGGAAATATTCCGCAATGGTGATACCGGTGTAAACCGATGCTTCACGGGCAGCCACCGGCATGTTGGACGTGTTGGCAATCAGCACGGTCCTTTCCATGAGGGGTTTTCCGGACTTGGGGTCTTCGAGGTGCGGGAATTCTGTAAGAACTTCTGTCATCTCGTTGCCGCGTTCACCGCAGCCGATGTAGACCACGATCTCGGCATCCGACCACTTGGCCAGCTGCTGCTGGGTAACCGTCTTGCCGCTCCCGAACGGACCGGGAATTGCGGCGGTGCCGCCTTTTGCAATCGGGAAGAGACCATCGAGGATCCGCTGACCGGTGATCAGGGGATCGTCGGGTTCATCTTCTCTTTCACGGGGCGGGGAACACGGACCGGCCAGCGCTGGATCATCGGGTACTCGCGGCCATCGTCGAGAACACAGATGATCTCATCGATGGTAAAGTCACCGCTCTTGATCGTCTTGACCGTCCCGGGCTTTGCGTTCGGGGGCAGCATGACCTTATGGACGATGTTGGTTTCCTGAACTTCGCCAAGGATTGCGCCCGGCTCGACTTTGTCACCGGACTTTACGAGAGGCTTGAAGGTCCACTTCTTTTCATGGGAGAGACCGGGTGCTGTTACACCACGCTGGATGAAGTTGCCCATCTTGTCCACGAGGACTTCCAGGGGACGCTGGATACCGTCGTAGATACTGGTCAGGAGACCCGGACCAAGTTCTACTGCGAGCGAGAGACCGGTGTTGGAGACCGGTTCACCCGGGCGGATACCTGACGTATCCTCGTATACCTGGATGATGACACTATCGCCCTGGATCTTGATGACTTCTCCCATCAGCGCTTCTTTGCCGACCTTCACCACATCGTACATGTGGGCGTCAAGGTTGACTGCCGTAACGACAGGGCCGGCGATCCTTTTCAGGACCCCTTGTTTCT